>ERZ1032846.5-NODE-5-length-70345-cov-17.404197_pt1 | contig 70345 bp, 61 predicted proteins | sample MGYA00516690_ERZ1032846 | MGnify/ENA primary metagenome ERZ1032846 (study PRJEB33719, sample SAMN04261206) | wastewater metagenome | biome: rural village; feature: human; material: feces | host: Homo sapiens | place: El Salvador | collected 2013-01-14 ...
AAAGATACTTCTCGCTAAGTGACTTTCTTTGTGGAGAAAATATAAGAAAGAAGAGCGAAATAGATGTACACCACAACAATAGGACCCAAATAACTGACATCAATATGTCTGCTAGAACGCGAGCAGCGATATCAGAAAATCCAAACATGTATATCACGTACAGAATAATCACAATGATAGTAAGCCCAAAACTTGCCATCCAAATCTTTTTCCTATGTTCATTCCATGAAAAAACAACACAAACCAAGCCTGCGATACTGCAAATAAAACCAAGGACCAATGCAATATGACTTATCGAAGCCTTTGAATACAGGTAACAGCTAAAAAGACCAAAGCCCAAACCAATAGTCACAGAACATGGCGTTTTGCTTGTATTGGAATTCTGAAATTCCTGACGATTATTACTCAAACCTTTAAAACCTTCTTATACTTATTTCCTCAATAAAGCCGAATCTAAAACATCACTTCCGTGAAGACGATTTGTTTATAGCTTCCTGCACATCATTCATAAGTTCCATGTAGCGATCTTCGAGTACAGCAAAATCGCTTTTCCCCTTCTCGTCATTCCAGCCATCAAAGAAGCCTTGACAGCGTCTAAGTTGCAGCAACGCACTCCACAAGCTGTCGGTAATCAAGTCAGGATTGCCCTGAGTCTGTTCAAGCCGATCGCACTGCGTAATATCGAAGTTATAAACTGCTTCTCTAACGTCATCTGCCAAATCTGCTAGCTCTAGACTTGGACGATATGCTTTCAACGCCTCGACAGTCGTCATAGGTTCCATCCAGTAAATGGTTGTCTCGTAATACCTTCCATCGGCACAAGCTTCTTTCGCATGAGTGAAATCAGCGTAATATTCATCTGTTGTGCCTGTGGTATACATCGAATCGAAGGTGAACCATCCATCACCCCAAGACGCATATGAATTGTATATGTCCGCGTTTTTGCGATCCTCGTCAGTCAACGGCTTATGCGGCTCCAACGTAAAGCTGGCCACGCCCCACGGTCCGTTCCACTTCTCTACGGGCAATTGTCCACAACCAGGCCATCCCATCATTTCCTTCTTCTTTCACTAGATTTTTGCCGTCACTCTCCCTAACCGGACAAATCGCGCTTCGGCGTGTCATTAGAAAACACATCGTTCCAGCCATCTCCATGAGTTTTATCCGGTTTACATAAGCAACAGGGTTCTATTTCTACATAAGGAGAACGAAAAGATGAAGAAGCCTAAGAACACATTCCTAGCCAATTATTGACCCATGCTCGCTGGAATAGCCATCGCCATCGTACTTGTTATTGCGATTGCCGTCCCCGATCAATCATCAACCGAACGGAACGACTCTCCACAGGGTGCACAATCATCGGCAACGTCGGATTCTCAGAACGGAAACGCCGATACTCCAGGAAAATCCTCAGATGCCGATCAGACCGGTGCCGGATACAGGAATGGCGTGAAAACCTCAAACGCTGCCTATGATGCATGTACTCAGGCCACGGAAGATCTGCAAGTGGCGGTGAAGGACATGAACAGAAGTCTGGAAAGCCGCACAATAGTCGGCAACACCATTCATGTCGTCGATCTTTCCAAAGATGTATGGAATGATTTCGTAGATGCATCGGCGCCATATTTGGTTTCGACCGATTACGATTGCGCCGCCTCCGATTCCACCACCACACTTCAGAAAACCGAGCAAAGCGTGCGCAAGGTAATCGCAAAGGTGAAGAATCACCAAAAGACCTTCGAACAGTCGATGGAAAAAGTACGTAACTATATTGCGGACAATCCCCCTTCGGACTCGGCATCGCGCGAAACCTTGGAATACCGTATCGCTTGGGCCAAGGAAATGAGCAAATCCTTCAAGGGACACATGGCCCATGAATATCCACTAACCGTGCTTGAACGCGTTATCGTCAGCACTCGCAGCGATTTGGATGACGCGAACCTAGACAATCAGACCATCCAAGGTGATGCACAAGCCCTGCTCCAAGCAATCGATAGCGTTCAGGGGCAAGTCAACGAGCAACGCATCTCGGATGAACATTGGCATTACGGATTCTGATCGCCATCTCAATCACCGCAAGGGCTACCTCTGCCCTTGATACTCGGGCAGGGGCACCCTTTTGCTTTGCATAGCTCATATCAATGAGCTTTAATAATCGAACATCTCGGATGCGCTTCAGGCACGACCATATTCCGGATTGCCCAGAATCAGATAGAACCCATCATCATTGATATCGTCAAAACGCTTTCCCTCTACAAGTCCGGGATACTCTCCTATGCCTGCATAAGCCACGATTCCTCTTACAATCAGCTCTTCAAATACGGTTTCCAATATCCTTCGCGTCAACCGCCGACCACTGGAGAAACCCTTATATTCGCCGAAGCATGCACGCATAATCTCCGTCTTCTTGTTATCTTTTCCCAGAAGATAGCAGATTAGTTTCTCCTTTCCGCACCCAAGCTTCCACTTTGAGTGAATCTTGCTGATGATACGGCAGATTTCACGTGCCTCCTCCGTCAGATCGATCTGCCCCATGCATTCTCGGCAAAACGGTTTGCCTTTGTTCTTCTTAGTGTTCCCCACCACGAATACCCCACCATTGGATCCGCATCCAGTCGCGGAAACGTTATAGGCGCCGTCCAATGCCAGTTCGTATTGTTCGGACCATTCTTCCGGGGAACGAAGCAGCAGCTCCGTATCCGGAAGACATGTATCGTGGATGTTCATATTTGTGCTTACGTTCGCAACACGATATTCCGAAGTCACCAACCCCCGCGATATCGAGCGCATCTTTCCATTCGCATAGACAACCCATACGAAACCACTTGTTCTAAAGCAATCCCGAAGTCTATGCGCAACACACTGAGCAGATGCATAGGTTCTTTTGTATAGCTCGGCAGCTCCCTCCGAATTCAGTCCATACTCCTTCAGACAGTCCTTCAACAGTTCATCGGGAATAAGGCAACTCGAGGCGAAGGCGTCACATATGCGCTCTTCGAAGGCGTTCCGATCTTCGCACGCTTCCAGTTCCGCGGACAAGAGAGGAACATCAGCCGGCAACGTATCCAAAAGATAATGCGCCAATTCATGAAATACCGTAAACTGAGCCCGCCGGCTCCTTGAATCGTCGGCCGTGTAGCGTTGATACACGTAAATGACAGGTTTGCCGATGCTGTCCTTTTTGTAGAATCCAGGGACTTCCGAAGACTTTCCCCCAACACCAATCTGTATTCCGGAATCAGACAGCGAGACGGTCGTTGACCGGCCTTTCCAGATGATGTCCACTTCATCCTCCCAGATGTAGCGAAGCATGCCTAACGGGCCATGCTGCCAATCCTCTATACGAGGATTGCAACAATCGGGGAACTGAGGGTGCCGCCGGCAAGACTCTTGTTGCAGCAATTGCACATACCGTCGTACGCCGCTGGTGATTTCCCCTGACCAAACCGCTCTTCCGTTAGGCATGGTGTCGAATCCTCACCTTTCTAATCTCGGCTGCCCAATCGCCAAAATGGTTCTTTGCATGTCTGGCGGCAAGTCCATATGCCTCTTTTGCCAGGGACACGTACGGATCAGCATTTTGCGGGTTCTCCCGTGCATATGCTTCCACCGTTTCCCTGACTATGGGAAGTTCGATTTCGCACAGCAATGATTCCGGCAGCAGTTCCGCTTTCTTCAGATCATCTGCATCGAAGCCACCAGCCAGCAGCCTCCCCAGGATTTCCTTATTCAATTGCGACGGACGTTCCGACGCCGCTTCCGCATCCGAACGGCTCATACCGCATTGCCCCATAAGGAATCGGCATATCCTTACCTGGATTTTCTGCCCCTCACGCCTATCGCTGATCGAGGGAAGCGGCGATAGAAAACCACATTGCAGACTGCAGTCGTACAAAAAATCATCGATTCGTTCCCTCTTCGTTTCAGGGAGGAACCCGAATTCGTCCAGTTCCCGCCCACGGTAAACGCTAAATTTTTCACCAGGCCTATTGTTCACAATCAGAGTGAATCGCTGCTTATCAAGCATTCCCAACGGCTTGCAAAGAACACGAGTCGGGATATCTCTGGCCAAATCGGGCCATGCGATAGAGGGAAGTTCTTCTATTCCACCTGTCATGAGCACCAGAGAATCCGGCGTTTCCGCTTCAAGATCCAAACTCATCGGAACAACGGTTACGATGCGCGGATCTTCATGTACGGACCGGATGACCACATGGCAGAATTCATCATCACCGACCACGGTCCAAACCTGACCTGGGGCAAGCGGCTTCCTGAGTCTTTTCTCTATCTCTTCCGGCGAATTGGCCCGCCTCACGCTTTCCGGAACGACGACCCGCTCCATGATCTGCCGGTACTTCTCCTGTCTATCAGCATCAATGCTCATATCACAATCACTTTCTCGTACGGATTCGAAATCGTTCAGGCTAATACACCAACTCACTATCGACTACGATGTCGAGCACATCGACGGATTGGGATTCCGACACTCTTTCGCGATCGAAATGCTCCGTGCCTTCCTCAATGCGAGCGATGATGTAGTAATACTCGTCCACCAGCCGTGGGCATACCCGAATGACGACTTTCGTGATGACGTTCGGGGAAAGGGTTCCTTTCGCCGCTCGAAGAATCTCGATCAGAAGCCTGATCAGCTGGCCGGAACCATTGCGATCATAGCTGGGGAAACGCGGCGATCTGCTGGAAGGAAACGGCTTGACTTCCCTGCCTTCCCGCTTGGCTTGAAGACTGACTACTCGCCATTGCCGTATTCGTTCCACACGTTTTTCGTCGTATGCTCTCTTCTTTTCCTGATAATCGCGAATCTCTTCTTCGCTGGGCCAATCAACATGAACCGTGGCGGCATGTCGCGCCAGAAAATCAAGATTGCCGACCCGTGAGTGGAGCATCGGATCGTCACATTCCAGCGGCTTTTCATCCGCAAAGGCTTCGGCGCGCAAACCCCATTCCTCATGGATGCTCCGCGTCACCTTGCCTTTCCGCTTTGTCGATTCCTTCGTACTGCGGAAATGATGCTTGGGCGTATCGTTCTTCATCCTGTGAATCAGGTTGCTGCGCAATTGGCCGAAATCCGTCTGAGCGAACTTGTCGTTCAGCCAATTCGCGATCGCTCTGGCAACATACCGTTCCTGAAGACCTTCCCTGCAGCCATTGGACAACGATGAATATCGATCGGAATAATCCACAACGGCCTCGTCGCTCGGCACCAGATATTCGGAGACCCAGTCCGCAGGATCCATGTTCGGATAGTATTCCCTCAGCAACGTTCTTTTCTGCAGTTCCTCGCGAAAGATACGCTCCATCATTGCAATTTCACGCTCGCTTGGCCCATTCCCCTGTACTGAAGCAGATACCATATTCCCCTCTATCATGGCCACCCAGCTCTCTCGACTACTTGACATACTGTAGTCCACAGGGCGAACCTGAACCATGGCATCGCGCCTACCGAAATTATCTATCAGATTGCGACCCACTATATCCTCGGATATGACAACGAATTGGGCAAGGGTCTGCACACGCATTTCGCAATGGCTGACTCCGCCCAACTCGCGAAGGAAGGCAAACTCGCTGAGTTCGTGGACAAAGCGTTTGAAGAATAGCGCAACGCTTTGAGTCGATGACAGAGCTGATGGGTTGGGCGGCTAGCCGATGAATAATCCGCTAGCCGCCCAACCCATCGTTTTTCAGTCATCTATCTCGATCGCATGAATCGTGACTTCGCCATCTTCCGAGGGCTCGGCTTTTCTGAATTCCGGGCGAAGTTCCATGCCAGTCTCATCGAATTCACCGTTTAGATTGCGTACCAGCACATCGGCCAATCGGCCACCCATGGGCCTAAACGTCGCATAGGTTATCGCCCCGGAAATGGCACCACCAACAACGGGCACGACCTTGGTAACGGCCTTCCCGACCGATTCCTTCACTACCTGTTTGCCGACCAACGCACCGACCTTCTTGACGAGCGGATACCAGGTCGTTTTCATAAGAGCCTGCTGCGCGACCTTCTTGCCCATGTTCTTGCCGACTTCCCTGGCAAGCTTTCCCACCAACATCGCCGAGCCTGACGCGCCGAGCATCACACCCAAATACGCAAGGACTCGAACTTTGGCACCTTCGTTCAATTCCGACTCGTCGGTGAACAAATCATCCTCTCCGAAAAGATAGGCGATTTTCTGCGCCAGGTTGATCGCGAAACCAAAGTACTGGGCCACATCGGCACCTCCAGCGGCAACGGCGGCAGGACCACCGGGAATTCCTGCCACAAAGGCGGCGAGAGTGGTCTGATTCGTTGACTTCTTGATCACCCCATCTGCTTTTCTCCGCAACGACTCCACCGTATATACGTACTGCGGGCCATGTTCCAGAATCTCATCGAGATATTCCGAATCGGCGAATTGCTGTCGCAGAAACACTTCCCTATCAACCCTGATGATTGGGAGCTTCGCGACGCTTCCAATCGTATTCATCGCCACATCGTAAAGCTCTTCGTCGGTTTTCTTAGCCATGTTCTCTCCACTCTGATAAGACACATTGTGTTTAATGCCCATGGTATCTGCTCCTTTATTCGTTCGATGGATAACATGCGGAACATCCGCATTCACCATGAGCCATGTTTTCTTCGCGAGCACGATAGGTTTCCACCGGATAGAATCTGCATCCACATTAGTAATCCGTCAGAATGTGTTCGCGCACTTACATCTTGATTGCATATTTTGCCATTCATGTGGCATGTTCAATTGCCCAAGGCTGTACAGTCCTGTATATCAGCGCCCACCCAAGGCTACGTTTACGTCCTGAAATGCGGCGGGCCTCTTTTTCTACCTCTTTGTTACTATGAGTAGTAACAGTAGCCTCCAAGCCTCTTAACAATGCTCAAATCCGGAGGCTCTTTTTTATCAAGCCACGCAAGGATAAGTCATGGCTTATAAAACAAGCTGAGTCGAATGATAACTATTTCTGGGGATTATGCCATCCTAAACGGTGGCATTAGACACAGCAACCTGACCAATTTTGTCAGCTCTCTGAATCTCATTGTCAGAAGAAAAGCCCAACATTGAAGGGAATAATCAATGTCATACGTTTTCTTAAGCGGAACGTGTGAAGCGCACAGACTATCGCAACAATGTGCAGGGTATCTTTTTCCGTCATTCCCATAGCGCACCTCAGATAATGCGGAACATCGGATTGGAGGTTATGGAATTGACGAATATCACACGCTGCATTTCAGCCAGTCTGTCCTGCAGTTCAGTGGTAATGTATCGTTTTTTCACCAAGTCGATCTCCCGACCAAAAGTCGATGCAAGATCATCACGCAAAGCCCACTCATCAATCATTGGATTGGCGGTGTCGTCAAACTGATAGATGAAATCGATATCCGAATCCGTATGCCCCTCCCCTCGAGCCATGGAACCGAACAGGTACAGTTCATTGACATGATGCCGCAGCGCGATAGGACGAGCAATCTCCGCTATCTGCTGCGGCATAGCGACCCGCGAAATCGCATCAAGCGCTTTCATAGAGCTAGAACATGTGCAAGTTTCTTTTCCACCTGGCGCATGACATCATCTTCCAAAATTCCAATGCGTTGGCCCAATGCCAAAGTGTGCACTGCAAGAATCTTCTCCGTCATCACCCAACTTTTTAATCAAACCATTCTGCGTAGTAGGAGGAACTTTAACCCGGGTAGTCATATCATCCGACGTAAAAGAAGTCATCAGGCATACCACGGTAGAGTCAAAACCCTCGATTTCGTCATTCTGCACAACGACAACCGGCCGAGGCTTTCTCGCGTAACCATCAGCCAGCACAGTCCAGATCTCACCCCTCCTCATCAGCGATCATCCTCATCGACAAATCATTAGCGAAATCAGAAGCCTCCCGTTCATTCTCGAACGGTTCCGCAACCTGTCGAACTCGTACCTGGTATGGGAACCCCTGATATTCATTAAAGGACGAGACGAACATACGCAGCGCATCAGCCGTGGAAAGACCGAGCTTCTTTGTCGTTTCACGGAACTCTTCCGCCTGATCATCATCAACACGTGTCGCAAGCTGAACTACCATTGCCACTCCAATCACTATTTTTTATCATTTTATATCTTATTGACATGTTTTGCTAATATTCCATATCTGGATTACTAAAACTCTAGATTCACAGAATTTGCAATGTGGCAGCCGAACGCCAAAACCCGAAGTATGAGCGTTGGAATTCCAACGCTCATACTCGCCATAATCGCCAAACGGTGCCACAAACAAGTCAACAAGCGTTTTTGGGGGAGAGTCATTCGCGTGATGTTGCGCTCTATCATTGATAAAAACATCCAGCAACCGCATACCGTAAGGAATCACATGCGCTATTTCACTTCGGACACGCATTTCGGCCACCCTCTGGTCACCGCACTGCGCGGATTCCTGAACAATGGCAGGCTCCGCACCGAATACCGTGATGTCTGGCAGGCGCAGGGTCGCGCCGCCGCGCACGCATGGATCAAACAATACGTACGCGACAATCAGACGTCGTTCAAAGCAATCTGCGACATCACACGCCATGAGAACACCATCATCGGCAACATCAACGAGACCGTCGGGCGTGATGACGAGCTATGGATTCTCGGCGATCTCTCCTACCGTTGCACCGTCGAGCACACGCTCGACTGCCTGCGCCGCATCAACTGCCGCCATCTGCACCTGATCATCGGCAACCACGACCGCAACTTCCGTCTCCGCTCCAATGACGCGCTATACGAGGACGTGTTCGAGACCATCGATGACTACCGCGAGATCGACATGGAGCTTCCCGTTCTCGACGGCTCCGGCAAGCCGACGGCCGCAACCGCACGGCAGACCATAGGCATGAGCCACTTCCCCAGGCTCTCGGCATTGGCCGAAGAACACGGCAACTGGCCGGAAAACTGGAACAAGTTCGCCGATGTGGCACCGACCACCGAAGGTTGGCTGCTCTATGGTCACACGCATCAAGGCATTCCCGACGGCACCGATCCGCTCAGCGTGAATGTGGGGCTCGACGCATGGGATTTCAAGCCAGTCAGCGAGCAGCAGCTCCTCGCCTGGTTCACATTCCGGCACGCCGACCAATCAAAGTAAATTCCCCCGAGCATGCGTCATCGTCCGGAGGCGAAGCGGGTGAGGACTCCCGACTTGGCCAAGGCTCGGTAGAGGACCCACGAACCGAACCCGGCGAATACGACCGCGCTCAGCAACTCGCATGCCGTGCCGATGAGTCCACGCGGACTGAAGAACGAAAACGCCTGGTAGTAGAAGAACAACAGGTAGAAGTTGTAGACGATGCCGATCGCCACGGATGACAGCAATGTGACGCCAAGCGTCCAACGGCGGTAGCGGAACACTGCGAACACCGTTTCGGCGGCGAGCGCCTGCACGAGCGCGATCACTACCAGACTCACACTGTATTTCGTGCCGAGCACCACTTCCACAAACGAGGCGACTAACAGCACGTAGGCCGACGCGCCCGGTTTGCGTACGATCAGCAAGCCCAGTGTGGCGGGGAAATAGAACAATGCGTGCAGCAGTGCCGCGGAGCCTGGAAGTATCAGAGTCAGTAAAGGAAACAAGCCATAGGACATGCCATCGAACACCCAGAACATCACGCCGGACATTACGCCGACGGCCGCTCCGACGGCGATGTCGACGACACGCCATTTCAGGGATCTGCGTGTTTCCTCCGTTGTTTGCGGAGCATGCTTCAGCATCGGGATGCGTGGTTTTTGGGTAATCGTTTCAGAGGATGGCTCTGCCATGATGAATCCTTGCCTTGGTTGACGCCGCGCACCGTGAGTTGGAGATCGCGGCGGTCGCCGTGGGCCGTTCCTCGACCTGCGCGGCCCGGGCAGGAACGACGCGCGCCATTATACGGCCTATTGTTGCCGAAAATGTTCCATGCTCCGAGTTCCGGCCGTTTTCGCTCCTCAACGCATAGGAAATTCGCCGCTCGCTGGCATGCATGATGCCATGTGGGAAAGCCAAGAAGCCGCGCATCCAGTCCAAAATGCGCGGCTTCTTGCTTGAGCAAGCACTGTTTCAGTGGGGAATGACTTCAGCAACGTCCTTCGTACAGGAAGTAAGACATGGGCTCGTCATCCGCCAAAAGGCTTGTCGTGCCGACCGTCAACCCGCTGGACGAGCTGTCTGTCGGATTCGGCCGCGAGGAACCATCGTTCCGGTCATCACGTTCGGCTTTGCGGATTAGTCCGCGATGGTCGTAGAAGCCGACATCGCATGTGCTGTCGGTGAACAGGAAGTATTCGCGCAGGCCGGCGTCATGGAATACGCCAAGCATATGGTTGAACAGTCTGCGCCCCACTCCCATGCCTCGTGCGGCCGGGGAAACGACGAACAGCACCACTTCGGCCTCGTATTCCTTGCCCGCGTCATGTTTCAACGCCTCGTCGGCCTGCAGAATGGCCAGCTGCGCAAGCAGACCGTGACGTCCCTCGTGGCTTGCCAGCAACGGCAACGTGAGGCAATGTCGGCGCAGCATATGGCGTGTCCGCTGCCGACCGGTGATATCCGAACGCAGCGATCCGAGAATCACGCCGAGCACTTGCCCATTAAGTTCGGCCACATATGCTTTGGTGGTGCGGGCCAGGCAATCCTGCATGTCGATTGCGGCAAGCCGATGCATGTTGCGCAGACGAATCGCCTTGCGTAGTTCGGCGCGACGCTTGTCTGGGCCTGACGTCTGTCCGACCTCGTCATGCGTGTTGTGTGAATCGTTGCCATCGTCGTACCATGCGAGCCGTATCAGCTCTTCCAAAGCGGGAAAATCGGTGCGACGCAACGGACGGATGGTCGGTGTTTCACAAGTCATGCAACCATCCTATACCTCGCCCCTATCGAAGATGCGCTCAGGGCAAATGCGAAAGAATCGTTCGCATTCGGGCACGGTACGGCACTCTGCGGGAACGATTTCATTACGCTGATACACGGTATGAAGTGATGTAGGACGATGACGACACGAGGCTTGCGATGAAGATGATGCTGCGACGGCTGGCGATTGTGGTGTGTGTTGCGCTGGCATTGCTGTCGGCGGCCTACGCGTTCGCCGTGTTGAGGACGCATTCGGGCACGGGATTTTGGAAGGTCTGGCTGGTTCTCGCCGTTGTTTTCGCATTGCTGGCGATTGGCATCGCATGTCACTGGTGGGCGGCGCTTCCCCGGATCATCAGGGGCGCCATCATCGCTGTGGTGGCCATCGGCATTGTCGCGTTTTGCACAATAGAGGGTTGCATCATCGGCAATATGAACGCTCAGGGCGAACCGGATCTTGATTATGTGATTGTGCTGGGCGCGCAGGTGCGCGAGTCAGGCCCCAGCAAAGCGTTGCGCTATCGGCTGGACAGAACCATCGATTATCTGGAGGAGAATCCGGATACCATCTGCATCGTTTCCGGTGGTCAGGGCCATAACGAGCCGTTCTCCGAAGCACAGGGCATGGCCGACTATCTGCAGAAGCATGGGATTGCGGAAAACCGCATCATCCAGGAGTCCAAGTCGGAATCCACTATGGAGAACATCGTCAACAGCAAGAAGCTCATGCGGCAGGAGAACGCTTCGGTCGGTATCGTCACCAATGATTTCCACATGTTCCGTGCCTTGCAGATCGCACATGCCAATGGTCTGAAGCAGGCGCAGGGCATCGCGGCAAGTTCCCCGAAGGACATGCTGGTCAACAATATGGTCCGTGAGTTCTTCGCCGAAATCAAATTCCTGTTCTCATAAGCGCCAATCAGCGTTTCAGTGCCCGTCGTCACTACGCAAGATGCGTGCCGCGCGGCAGCCATTCCTTCTTCGGCAGGGTTGCGAATGTGGGCCATTGTTCCGCAGCGGCACCGGCCGCGTCCAGCCGACGTTGGAAGCCGGGCCATTTCGGGTCGGCTTCCAACAGTCGTCCGAGCAGTATGGCGGTGGCGTGAGCGTCGCTTAACGCGCTATGCGCATCCTCGTTGGCAATGCCGAAATACTCGCAGCAGTCGGCGAGCTTGCCCCGTCCGATCAGGGAACGCGACAGTTTCATCGTGCACAGCATGGTGCTTTGATCGACCGGAATGGAAGCTCCCATACGCGAGTATTCCGCAAGTAGGAACCGTGAATCGAACGACACGTTGTGTGCCACGAACACGCGTCCGGCGAGCAGGTCGCGCAGCTCATGCGCGATACCTTCGAAATCGGGAGCATGCAGCAGTTCGCGTGCGGTAATGTGATGCACCCATGAGGCGCCGACACTGCGATCGACATGAATCAGCGTCTCATGCTCGTCTTCGAGCGTACCGTCCGGAGCCACATGCACCAGGCCGATTTCGATGGCCCGGTCGCCTTTTGCGGGACTTAAACCCGTGGTTTCGAAGTCGACTACCGCATATCCTTGAGAATTCATCACACCTGCCAGTATATAGGTCCGGTTAAGGTCCGGTTAGCTATCTCTGCTGCTCGTCAGACGTTCGCCGAAGCGACATGCGCTATGGTTCGGATATCGTCTGGAGTCGTTCGGCAGCATCCTCCAATGAGTCGGGCTCCCGCGTCGATCCATTGCGGTACCAGATGGGCGAAGGCCGGTTCGGAACCGGTGGGATTAGGCGACCAGGTTTTGGTTTTCGGATCGTAGATGTCACCGTTGTTCGGATACACGATGATCGGCTTGTCCGTAACCTGTCGGATGGCCCGAATTGCTGGAAGCACACGATCACGACGGCCAAACCGGACACGGACACCAATACCAGATAAACCGTGGAAGCGGCCACGACGCTGGACAGCAATGCCAACAGACCGCCGATCATGCTCAGGCGAAGCGCGGTCATCGGCACTCCCCTGCTATTGGTTTTGGCGATGTTGTGTGGGATCATGTCTTCGTTCGCCAAGGACCACAGCATGCGTGTGGAGGCGTACAACCCGGAGTTCGCAGCCGAAAGAATCGCGGTGAGCACAACGAAGTTCATCACGTCGCCGGCGAAAGGCAGACCAATGGAGTTGAACACCAGCACGAAGGGGCTTTCGTCCACACCGGCGTCCTGCCAAGGAATCAGCGAAGCCATGACCACGATGGAACGATGAAGAAGATGACGAGACGGAACAGGGTGGTGTGGATCGCCTTCGGGATGGCTTTGTCAGGATCTTTGGTCTCGCCGGCCGTTACGCCGATCAGCTCGGTGCCGGAGAAGGCGAAGTTCACCGTCAGCATGGTGGTGAACACCGGCATCCACCCGTTGGGGAACAATCCGTCCTTCACGAAGTTCTCGAATAGCGGCGCATGGTCATACCCTTGAATCGGCAGCACGCCGAACACCGCGCAACCGCCTATGAGGATGAACAGCACGATGGCCGCCACTTTGATGAAAGAGAACCAGAATTCGGTTTCCGCGAAGAAGCGCACGGAAAGCGCGTTCGAGGTGAAGATCACCACGATGAACAGGGCACTCCAAATCCATACCGGCGTGCCGGGGAACCATTTGCGCAGATAAGTCCGGCAGCGGTGAATTCGGACCCCAATGCGACCGTCCAGGTCAGCCAATACAGGATCGCGACGGTGAAGCCTGTTCCAGGACCGATGAATTTGGTCGCATACACATGGAATGAGCCGGTTTCCGGCATGGCGACGGAAAGCTCACCGAGGCTGAGCATGACCAGATACACAATCACCGCGCCGATAGCGTAGGCGATGACCGTGCCCAATGGGCCCGCCTGGTTGATGGTGTAGCCGGAGCTGAGGAACAGTCCCGTACCTATCACGCCTCCCAGTGAAATCATGCGGAGGTGGCGTACCTCCATCTCGCGTTTCAAATCGGTATGCGTGGTCTTCGCAGGGTTCTCCCGCGTAGCGTCCTTCATTTGATTCCCCCCCTATCGTCGGCGGAACATGTCGCCGACGCCTGATTCATAATATTGGTTGCATCATTGAGGAGAGTCGAACCTCCAGTATTTGAGAGAAAAACGAAGAAGGCTGGAATCATCAAAGGATTCCAGCCTTCTTTACGCGTTTGTCAGCGCTTTAGCCTATCGGCGGCAGCGATTCACTCGGCGTCCTTGTCGGCGGTGAGCTCGTCGGCCACAGCGGCGGCTGCGGAAGCGGCTTCAACGCTCTCGGACTCTTCGTCTTCAGCGGCTTCGCCGAGGAAGGCGCTCAGGTCCAGGGTCTCGCCCTCGGACTTGAAGGTCACGGCGCGCATGCCGGAGAGCAGGCCCTTGGAGCGGCCGACTTCCTGCACGGCGGAACCGATCTGGCCGTTGCGGATGATGGCCTGGATGAAGGCGTTCGGGTCCATGCCGTACTGCTGGGCGATGGAGGCGAGGAAGTTGAAGACCTCACCCTGGGAGACCTTGACGTCCATGGTCTCGGCGAGCACGTCGAGCACCATCTGGTCGCGCAGTTCCTTCTCCACGGTTTCTTCGGCTTCGGCCTTCTGCTCCTTGGTGCCCTTGGACGGATCCGCGGTCACGTTCTTGAGCTGCTGCTCGACCATTTCGGCCTTGACGCCCTTCGGCACCGGAATCTCGAGGCCATCCTCGAGCTTGGCGATGAACGCGTCACGAGCGGCGGTGGCCTGACGGCCTTCGGCGTCCTGAGCGGCGACCTTCTTCAGGTCTTCCTTCAGCTCGTCGAGGGTGTCGAACTCGGAGGCTTCGGAAGCGAAGTCGTCATCGAGTTCCGGCAGTTCCTCGGCCTTGACGGAGTTGACCTTGACCTTGATCAGGGCCTTCTCGCCTTCGTGCTTGCCGGCCTCGAGGGTGCCTTCGAAGCTGGTTTCCTCACCGGCGGACAGGCCTTCGAGGGCCTCATCCAGGCCGTCGAGCATGGTGGCGGAGCCGAGCTCGTAGCTCACGCCCTCCTGGGAGTCGACGGTTTCGCCGTCGATTTCGGCGTTGAGGTCGATGTTGGCGTAGTCACCCTTGGCGGCCGGACGGTCGACGCTCACGAGGGTGCCGAAACGCTGGCGCAGGGCTTCCAGACGGTTGTTGATGTCCTCATCGGTGACCTCGGCCTTGGCGACCTCGATCTCCATGCCGTCAAGAGCCGGCAGTTCGATGTCCGGGCGACGCTCAACGGTGGCGACGAACTTCAGCTTGGTCTCATCCTTGGCGGATTCCGGCACGTCCTGAACGTCGATCTCCGGCTGGGCCATCGGGTGGATCTTCTTGGTTTCAAGAGCCTTGGAATACAGCTCCGGCACGCCGTTGTTCACAGCTTCGCCGGCGACGGCACCGAAGCCGATACGCTGGTCGATGATCTTGCCGGGCACGTGGCCCTTACGGAAGCCAGGCACGTTGACCTGCTTTGCGATTTCCTTGCGAGCCTCGTCGAGATACGGGTTGAACTCCTCCGGGTCGACGGTGACGGTGAGCTTCACCTTGGTCGGCTCAAGATTCCTGACGCTGATTTTCACGCTTGCGCTCCTGAAAAATACGGTTCTTCATATTTCTGCCGTTAGGCAACCTCTACATAATAGCGCGACTTACGGACTCTGCAACTAGGGAGACCTGCCAGTCGCGTGCGCCCTGTTCGCTGAGGAATCGCGCGACGTCACGCTTACGAGGTTCGTCCGTCCAGCACAGGTTACGCAAATACTGCGGTTTGATGACGATTTCCACAGGCGTGCGCGTGTCCTCCGCTATCTGGGAGACCGCCTTGCGCACCCTGTTGAGCACTTGCAGACGTTCCGGATACCGTTCCTTCCACACGCGAATCGATTTGGGAGCCGAGGCTGACTGCGATTCATGACGCCGCGCGGCGCCGCCGTCCACGTCCGGCCATTCGCTTGGCGGCAGGGCGAGCGCGTCCTGGATGATGTTCTTCCACATGCTCGGTTTGATTTTGCGTTGAATCGGCGCGTACCGTTCGAACATCTTGTCCTGTTCGGAATCGGTATGGATGCGCACACGTTCGTTGATGGAGCGAATCGAACGGAATTGCGCAGCGTTGTGTGGTTTGCGTTTCGCCACTTCGATGATGGAGCTGTCGGACAGTAGCAGGGTCGGCGCGATGTCGTATTCGCGCGCGAGTTCGTCGCGTCGGGTCCATAGCGCGCGGACGATGGCCAGCGCCTGCCGGTCACGCATGACTTCAGTGATGTGCGAGACATGCATCCAGGGAATCGGATGCTCCTTGCGTGGTCCCAGACCTTCTTTGAGCGCGTAATCGAACTCTTCCTGGGCCCATTCCATCTTGCCTTGGCGTTTGAGTTCGGCGCGCATCTTCGTTTCAAGCTCGATGAGCAGTTCGACGTCCAACGCCGCGTAATTTCGCCAGTCGCGGGGCAACGGACGATACGACCAGTCAGCCGCGGAATGTTCTTTGGCAAGGGTCAGTCCAAGAAAATGCTCGGTGACGGCGGCGAGTCCGAATCGTTTCAATCCCAGCAGACGCGCGGCGATTTCCGTGTCGAACAGCCGTTGCGGTTCCATGCCGAGTTCGGCGAATCCCGGAAGATCCTGCAGGGAATCATGCAGAATCCATACCGCATCTCCGACGGCACGGTTGAAATCGTTCCAATCCGCCCCGGCCGCGGCGAGCGCCTGCGGATCGAGCAGGCCGATGCCGGCTCCGTCGCGTTTGAACTGCACCAGCCAGTCCTCGTGCCCATACCGGAAGCCGGATGCGCGTTCCGCGTCCGCGGCAAGGGAGCCATGTGAGGAAGCCAGCTCACTGCAATAGTCACGGAATGCCGGCAACGTGTCGATCACGTTGGGCACGCCTTCGCGCGGTTCCGCCAGCAGCTTCGGCTCGTCAGTCAACGGGGTTTTCCTCCTCGGATTGCGTCATGGACCGGAGGAACGACGCCCACTGTCCGACTTGGGAGCCGGCGTCAAGGCCTCCATCGGCATAGTCTAGTGGAGTCCAAGACACCCGGATCTCGCAGCCCACCCTGGGCACGTCGGGGTCATGGCCGAATGCTGTGTTTTGGGTGACTGTGACGGTGCCGGATACATGTTCGGAATCGTTTGGATTGAGACGTTCCATCATCATGTCCCAGTACATGCCCGGAGTCAGGCAGTCGTCCTCCTTGTCGGGCAGTGGCAGGGATGCGAAAGCCACGCAACGCCAGTGGGAATGCCAGTCCTCTCGGAATTTGAGCGAGTACAGGATCATGATCCAGCCGGATGCGTATGTTTCATCGCATTCCAACGCGACGCCGATGCCGAAGTTCGCCATGGAATTGGGCACCGGAATCTCACGGTATGTCATGCCTTTCAAACGCCGCATACGGTCCACGGAAAGCACCGCGTTCCAGACTTGGTCGGGAACGCCCTGCGGTCGCATAAGCATGGTCTGTGGGGCTTCGCCGCCCATATCCGCTCCCTTGCCATCGGCGCGCGCCACGTTGCGCGCATCTCGTGGAAAATCAAAGATGTCTGCCATAGTTCAAGGCTACGACAGAGAAGGTCATTTCGTAGTATTTCGAAACACTTTGCCACGCGTCGAATGTGAAGATTTTTCAGCGTATGAATAAATTGGTCCATGCCATCGATTCAGTCGGCGGCATGGACCAATATGAGACGTTCCGCATATCCAGCGAATATGGGGAAGCCATTGAGAGGACGGGCGTTTAGTACACGGTGAAGCCGTGCGACTGGAACTGCTCGACCACACGTTGTTTCATTGCCGCGGACGGGCCTTTCTGGTCCTCCAACGGGTATGGGATGTTCAGCATGTGCCACTTCGGACGGCCAAGCTGGTGGAAGGGCAATACGTCGATATGTTCCAACGCGTCGCCGAAGGTCTCGCAGATCTTCGCCACGTTCTCGACGTTTTCTTCGGAGGATGTGAGGCCCGGCACGAGCACGAAACGCACCCAGATCTTCTTGCCTGCCTTGGCCAGACGCTGTCCGAAGTCGATGGTCGGCTGCAGGATGCCGCCGGTCACCTTATGGTAGGTCTCCTCATCGCCGGATTTGACGTCAAGCAGGCACAGGTCGATGTCATCCACCATGTCATCGGTGTAGCTCGCACCGAGGAATCCGGACGTGTCGAGGCAGGTATGCACTCCCATCTGCTTGGCGGCATGGAACACGCGGGACACGAAAGCCGGCTGCATCATGGATTCGCCGCCGGAGAAAGTGATGCCGCCGCCGGTGGCCTTGAATAAATCGGCATACCGCTCGATTTTCTTGACCATGGCTTCGTAGTAGACGGGCTTGCCGTCGCGCATCTTCCAAGTATCCGGATTCTGGCAGTACTGGCAGCGCAGAGGGCATCCGCTCATGAACACGGTCATTCTGGTGCCAGGACCATCCACGGAAGTGTTGATGTCCCACGAGTGTACGAAACCGATATCGCCGCTTTTCAACGCCTTGATGCGGTCGAGACGGTCCAAGCCGATTGGCGATTCGAATCCGGACAGGCCTCCCATCAGCGTCTGGTTGACGTAGTCCTTGGAATCCCTCAGCATGTGTCTGGTCGTGGAACGGAAAATATGTTCAGACATCAATGTCCCCTTTCATCTGCCAGCCCAATCATATGGGAAAACGATATGGGAAAAGCGAAAGGGACGAAGCCACGAGCTCCGTCCCTTCGCATTACCGTCGTTTCATGCGACGGCTTTCATTTGGCTGATTGTGCCGTTCAGTCGACGACAGCGCCCTGGTGGAACGTACGGGAGATCACGTCGAGCTGCTGTTCCTTGGTGAGCTTGACGAAGTTCACCGCGTAGCCGGAGACGCGCACGGTCAGGTGCGGGTACTTCTCCGGATGCTCGACGGCATCCTCGAGCTGCTCCTTGCGCAGCACGTTGATGTTGGCGTGGTACAGGCCGTGGCCATTGCCGGCGTCCAGGATGCCCACGAGGTTGCCGATACGCTCTTCCTCGTCGCGGCCCAGACCATCAGGGGTGATGGTGTTGGTCAGCGAGATGCCGTCAAGAGCGTCGTTGTAGTCGATCTTGCCGACGGAGAACATGGACGGCAGCATGCCGTGGGAGTCCATGCCGTTCTCCGGGTTGGCGCCCGGAGCGTACGGGGTGCCCTTCTTGTGGCCGGACGGGAAGGCGCCGGTGGCCTTGCCGTATTCCACGTTGGAGGTGATGGTCAGGATGGACTGGGTCGGGACGGCGTCGCGGTACACCGGCAGACGCTTGACCTGGCCCATGACGGTGGAGACGACCCACTTGGCGATGTCGTCGGCACGGTCATCATCGTTGCCGTACAGCGGGAAGTCGCCTTCGGTGCGGTAGCCGACGATCAGATCGTCATCGGCACCTTCGACGTACTCGTTCTCGTGGCCCGGCGTGGTCTTGGCGTCCTTGTTGTAGATCGGGTAGACCTTGGCGTACTTGCATGCGGACAGGGAGTCGGCCGCGATCGACAGGCCGGACATGCCGCAGCCGAGGGTGCGGTACACTTCCTTGTCGTGCAGAGCCATCTCGATGGACTCGTAAGCGTACTTATCGTGCATGTAATGGATGATGTTCAGAGCCATCACATAGGTCTCGGACAGCCATTCGAGGGCCTTCTCGTAGTTGGCCTTGACCTTCTCGTAATCCAGCGTGCCATCGGCTTCCGGCTTGATCGGGTCGATGACGCCCTTGTCGATGACCTGCATGCCGGTCATCTCGTCACGTCCGCCGTTGATGGCGTACAGCAGGGCCTTGGCGGAGTTCACACGAGCGGCGAAGAACTGCATCTGCTTGCCCACGCGCATCGGGGAGACGCAGCATGCGATGGCGGCGTCGTCGCCCCAGTGGGAGCGGATTTCCTTATCGGACTCGTACTGGATGGCCGAGGTGTCGATGGAGATTCGGGCGCAGAAGCGCTTGTAGGCTTCCGGCAGCTTCGGATCCCAGAAGATGGTGATGTTCGGCTCCGGGCCAGGTCCGAGGTGCTCGAGGGTCAGGGTGTTGAGCAGACGGAACGAGGTCTTGGTGACCATGGTACGGCCGTCGTCGCCGAAGCCGGCGTCGGACCAAGTCGCCCAGTACGGATCGCCGGAGAAGATCGCATCGTAATCCTTGGTACGCAGGAAGCGCACGATGCGCAGCTTCATGACCAGGTTGTCGATGATCTCCTGTGCGTCGGTCTCGGTGATCTTGCCGGCCTTCAGGTCGCGCTCGAAGTAGACGTCGAAGAAGGTGGAGACACGGCCGAAGGACATGGCGGCGCCGTCCTGGCTCTTGACGGAGGCGAGGTAGCCCATGTAGGTCCACTGCACGGCTTCCTGTGCGGTCTGTGCCGGGCGGGACAGGTCGAGGCCGTACTCGTTGCCGAGGTTGATCAGCTGCTTCAGGGCCTTGATCTGCTCGTCATGCTCTTCGCGGAAGCGGATCCAGTGCTCGATCTCCGGCTCGGTGAAGTCGTTGCGGTACGGGATGGAGTCCTTGTCGCGCTGCTTGAACTTGATCAGCGTGTTCACGCCGTACAGGGCCACACGACGGTAATCGCCGATGATGCGGCCGCGGCCGTAGGCATCCGGCAGGCCGGTGAGGATCTTGTTGTGGCGAGCTACCTTGATCTGCTTGGTGTAGACGCCGAAGACGCCGTCGTTGTGGGTCTTGCGGTACTTGGTGAAGATCTTCTTGATCTCCGGATCGGGCTCCTTGCCGGCTTCCTTGATGGCCTGCTCGACCATACGCCAGCCGCCGTTCGGCATCATGGCGCGCTTGCACGGCACATCGGTCTGCAGACCGACAATCACATTGTCGACTTCCGGGGAATCGATGTAGCCGGCCGGGAAGGCGTCGATGCCCGCCGGGGTGTGGGTGTCCACGTCGTAGACGCGCTGCTTGCGCTCCACGGACAGATAGTTGTCGTCCAGATACTTCCACAGGTGCTTGGTCTTGTCGGTGGCGTCAGCCAGGAAGGACTCGTCGCCCTCATACGGCGTGTAGTTCTTCTGGATGAAGTCGCGGACATCAATGTCCTTCTGCCAGTTGCCCTCGGTGAAGCCTTCCCAAGCCTTAGCCTCAAGTTCCTCCTGGGAGACCGCCGTTGCATCAACTGCTGCCATTTCCACTCCTTACTGGGTGTCGGTTGGCGACGCATCGTTACGCCGTCGCTACTTCACGATTGTAACGGCAATCATCTGCGAAAAACCTGAAAACCACGCCCGAAATTAGTGACATAAATCACAATCGGGCGTGGTTTTCATATGGAATTCACTTTTCGGAAGATGCCGAGCCGTCCGCCGACCAGCGTTTCCATTCGCGGTCCTGTTCCTCCCATTTGAGATTGCGTTCCTGCACGATCTTCCACGCATCAAGCGCGTCCTCACGGGTTCTGTACGGCCCCATGCGGTGGCTTGCCGGAGAGATCATGCCCAATTCCGGCTGCTCGGTGACGGTGTTGAAATACCACTGCTTTTCCATATCGGCTTCCTTCGGCTCTCGATGTTCTGCTTGCGATCGCCGACTACTCGCGGAATGCGTTGGTGACCGGCAGACGGCGATCACGCCCAAACGCCAGCGCCGTCACCTTCGGTCCCAGCGGATACTGGCGACGCTTCCATTCGGCGCGGTCGACCAATCGCATGACCGTGTCGACGGTCGCCTCGTCGAAGCCGTCGGCCAGCAGGTCGGCGCGGCCATGAGCATGCTCGATGTACATCGCCAATACTTGATCGAGCAGCGCGTATTCCGGCAGCGAATCGGAATCCTTCTGCCCTGGGCGTAATTCGGCGGACGGCGCCTTCTCGATCGAGTTGACGGGGATCATCACACCATCCGGCAGCGCAGTGCCCGCGCTCCCCTGCTCGTTGCCGACGACATGCAGACCGCCGATGCCCATGCCGGCGGCGGCAGCCTTGTTGCGCCAGCGGGAGATCTCCCACACGCGGGTCTTGAGCAGGTCTTTGATTGGCGCATAGCCGCCGACCGCATCGCCGTAGATTGTGGAATAGCCGCATGCCAGTTCGGACTTGTTGCCGGTGGCCACGGCCAGCAGTCCTTTGGAGTTCGAGTAGGCCATGACGATGACGCCGCGGATGCGCGCCTGCAGGTTCTCGGCGGCGACGCCTTCCAGTTCCAGCTGGTTTTGGAAGGAGACGAACAGCGGCTCGATGGGCTGGATGTCATAATGCGCGCCGATATTGCGCGCCAGATCAGCTGCATCGTCCTTGGATCCGTCGGACGAATACATGCTCGGCATGGAGATGCCGTACACGTTCTCGCCGCCCACCGCGTCGGCCGCCATGGCAGCCACGAGCGCGGAATCGATGCCGCCGGACAGGCCCAGGCACACGCCCTTGAAATGGTTCTTGGCCATGTAATCCTTCAGACCCAGCACGCAGGCGGTGTACACTTCCTCGTCCGGATCGGGCTTGGCTGCGATCATACCGACCTTCTGATGCTCCGCGGACGTGTCCAAGTCGAAGAAGCTCAGATCCTCCATGAACATCGGCGAGCGCTCAAGCAGGGTGCCGTCGGCGTCCACAACGAAGCTGCCGCCGTCGAAGACGAGGTCGTCCTGGCCGCCCACTTGGTTCAGGTAGATCATCGGGGCGTTCACTTCGGCCGCGCGGCGCACCGCGAGGTCGAGACGGGTGTCGGTTTTGCCTTCCTCGTATGGCGAACCGTTCATGGTCAGCAGCAGGTCGATGTTCTCCTTGGCGAGTTCGGCCACAGGGCCGCCGTCCTGCCAGATGTCCTCGCAGATGGCCACGCCGATGCGCGCGCCGTTCACGTCGAGCACCATGGATTTGTTGCCGGGGCTGAAGATGCGGAATTCGTCGAACACGCCGTAATTGGGCAGGAAATGCTTGTCGTAGCCGGCCCAGACCACGCCGTCGTGCAGGACGACGAGTCGGTTGCGCGGTTTGGAGGTTTCACGGTCGGTGCCTACAGTGCCGACCACCACATATAGTTCGCCGAGACTGTCGGATGCCAGTTCGGTGGCGAGCCAGTTGGCTTTGTCCCATGCGGCTTTGCGGAAGGTGGCACGCAGTGCGAGGTCTTCGATGGGGTATCCGGTCAATGTCATTTCCGGGAACACGACGACTTGCGCGCCTTGCTGAGCGGCGAGATGCGCGTATCGCATGACCTTGTCGGCGTTGGAATCAAGGTCTCCGACGCAGGTGTCGATTTGGGCGAGTGCGAAGCGAATGTCTGTCATAGCTGCCTAACCTACCGTTGATTTGTTGGATATGTTGTGTTTTTACGATTATGAAAATTACGATTACGGCGTTCCGCACGTGGCGTCACGACAGTTCGTTGAGCACCGTCAGCGCCGCGTTGGCGTAGAATTCCACGCCGGCTTGCAGCGATTCGTCAAGACCGACGAAGTGCGGGCTGTGCCAATCCGGGCAGCCTTCCTCGCCGTTGGATCCGATGAAGGCGAACACAGGCATGGTGACGGGCATGAAATCGCAGAAGTCCTCCCCCGCCATCGACGGGTGGATGGGTTCGAGCTGGGCGTAATCGCGCACGTTGTCGGCGACTATCTTGGAAAGTTCCGTATCGGAGACGAGCGGGTTCTGGAAATCGTCCCAATCGATGTCGGCGGTGATGCCGTAACCGGCCGCAATGGACTGGACCTGTTGCTTGAAGCGTTTCTCCACCAGTTCACCGTCGGACTTGTGGAAGTATCGTACGGTGCCTTGGAAGCTCGCCTTGTCGGGTACGACGTTCCACACGTGGCCGCCGTGCATCTCGGTGATGGACAGTACGAGCGGATGGAACGGCGATACGTTACGGCTCACGATGGTCTGCAATGCGAGGACCATCGTGGCGAGCGCCTCGATCGGGCCGGTGCCCTTGTGCGGATAGCCGGCGTGTGTGCCGGTGGCGTGCAGGGTTACATGGAATTTCACGCAGCCGGCCATCATCGGTTCGGGGCCGACGGCGATCTGTCCGGGCGCGTAGTTCGGGTTGTTGTGCGCGCCGATGGCGGCTGATACGTCGGCGAGCAGTCCCGCGTCGACCATGGCCTTCGCGCCGAGGCCAAGTTCCTCGGCGGGCTGGAACAGCAGTTTGATGGAGCCCTTGATGTGTTTGCGGCGCTTGGCGAGCCAGAACGCGGCACCGAGCATGTACGACATGTGCAGGTCGTGGCCGCAGCCGTGCATCACGCCGTCGTTGACGGATGAGAACGGCAGACCGGTGTCTTCCTGGATGGGCAGACCATCGATGTCGGCGCGCAATGCGATGCGTGGTCCCGGCTGGTCGCCGCGGATCAGTCCGACCACGCCGGTTTCGAGCGGATTGTTGAGCACTTCGATGTCGTGTGCGCGCAGCAGCTTCTCAATGTAGGCGCTGGTCTCGTATTCCTTGAAGCTGCGTTCGGGGTGCGCATGCAGATAGTGCCTGATTTCGATGATCTCCGGCGTGATTTCGATATGTTCGCTCATGGTTGACGATTGTAGGCACATCTGGCCGTTTTTCCTATTTTCGTGGTCGTGTTCCGTGCCGTGCACGACGTTTTCGCACATATCCTCGTAAGCTGGATACCGGGTTTGACATGGTTTTTCATGGAGGCAGCATGGCTCAGGATATCAAGACGGCGTTTTTCGACATCGACGGCACGTTGACGAGTTTCGTCACGCATGTGGTGCCGCAGTCCACCGTCGACGCGTTGCATGCATTGCAGCGCAATGGCGTGAAGGTGTTCATCTGTTCGGGCCGCGCACCCTCCTACATGGGCGTGGTGCTTGATACCATTCCCGTCACGTTCGACGGCATCGTGGGACTTAACGGCCAGTATTGCACCACGCGCGACGGTCTCGACTACCGGCATCCGATCGACCAGGCCGACGTGAAGCTGATCACCGACTGGCTTGAAACGCATGCCGACGTGGTCGCCAACTATGCGGAAAGCGACTACGGGTATTTCAATCGCACGAACGCCGCATTGGAACGCACGTGGAACAGTCTCGGCAAGACCGCGCCGAAAATCGACGTGCATGATCCGCGCGAACGCATCGCAAACCATTCCACGTTCCAAATCAGCCCGTATGTGGACGAGACGATGGAAGCCGAAATCGCCAGCATGTGCGGCAACGTGCGCGGCGTCAGATGGCATCCCGCTTTCACCGATCTGATTCCCGCCGATGGAGGCAAGGCGGTTGGTATGCAGGTGATGCTGGAGCATTTCGGTTGGACGAAAGACAATGCGATCGCATTCGGCGACGGCGGCAACGATGTGGACATGCTACGATTCGCGGGAATCGGCGTGGCAATGGGCAACGCCACCGACGAGCCGAAAGCGGCGGCCGATTACGTCACCGACAGCGTCGACGACGCCGGCATAGCCAACGCGCTTAAGCATTTCGGCGTTATATGACGGTGTTTCCGCAAGATTATTTACGATTCACAAGTCTGTTTTTCGCATATTCCTGCGGTTTTCGCGCCCTTTATAAATAATTCCGATAAGCGCGCGACGTGTTGCCGTCACAGGTTCCTCTATATTGGTCAATCGTTGGCCCGCAACCGCAGTAAGCGTCCGGGCCGTGTAGCGAAATTGAGAGAGAGGAACTCAACCATGCGTAACAAGAAGATTCTCGGCGCACTGCTCGCCGTCACCACGCTCGCGACCTTCGGCCTGGCAGGCTGCGGCAATTCCGGTTCCAACGGTGCCGCCTCCAAGGAGGACGACAAGACCATCACCGTGGCCGCCTCCCCGACCCCGCACGCGGAGATCCTGAACAAGGCGGTCAAACCGCTCGTCGAGAAGGACGGCTACAAGCTGGTCGTCAAGGAATTCACCGACTACGTGCAGCCGAACACCGCCACCGAGGATGGCGAGGTTGACGCCAACTACTTCCAGCACAAGCCGTACCTCGACAACTTCAACAAGGAGAAGGGCACGCATCTGGTGTCCGTGGAGGGCATCCACTTCGAGCCGTTCGGCCTGTACCCGGGCAAGACCAAGGAGCTGAAGGATCTTCAGGACGGCGCCACCGTGGCCGTGCCGAATGATGCCACCAACGAGGCCCGCGCGCTTCTGCTGCTGCAGGATGCCGGCCTGATCAAGCTGAAGGATCCGAAGGACATCAACGCCACGCCGAAGGACATCACCTCCAATCCGAAGAACCTGAAGTTCAAGGAGCTTGAGGCCGCCGTCGTGCCGACCGTCATCAAGGATGTCGACATCGCGGCCCTGAACGGCAACTACGCCATCCAGGCCGGCTTCGACCCGACCAAGGACACGCTAGCCACCGAGAAGGCCGACGGTCTGGCCGCGAAGACCTACCAGAACATCCTCGTGGTGAAGGAAGGCAATGAGAACACCGCCAAGACCAAGGAGCTCAAGAAGGCTTTGAAGTCCGACGAGGTGCGTGACTACATCAACAAGAACTACAAGGGCGCTGTCGTTCCGGTCTTCTAAGACCCGTTTCGGCAGTAGGAGTTCAATGCCGCAGGTATACTACCCTGCGGCATTCTTGTTATGGAACACGATTAGGAACAGGACATTATGACGATTCAGATCGACCATCTGCACAAAAGCTACGGCAGTGGCGCCGAAGTGCATGAGGTGCTGCACGACATCAACCTGACCATCGATTCGGGTGAGGTCTTCGGCATCCTCGGCTCGTCCGGCGCGGGCAAATCGACATTGGTGCGTTGCATCAACCTGCTGGAACGCCCCACTTCCGGCAAGGTGCTCATCGACGGACGAGACATCACCGGCGTGAAGGGCAAGGAGCTGGCGGACGTGCGCGCCGGAATCGGCATGATCTTCCAGAACTTCAGCCTGTTTCAACAGCGCACCGTGCTGCGCAATGTGACGTTCCCGCTGGAACTCAACCACACGCCGAAAGCCAAGCGTGAGGAACGTGCGCGGTATCTGCTCGATCTGGTCGGTCTGGCTGATCTGGCCGACCGCTACCCCAGCCAGCTGTCCGGCGGCCAGCAGCAGCGCGTGGCCATCGCAAGGGCGTTGGCCAACAATCCGTCCATCATGCTGTGCGATGAGGCCACCAGCGCGCTCGACTCCACCACGACGGCGCAGATCCTCGACCTGCTACGTCGCATCAACCGTGAACTTAATGTGACGCTGGTCGTCATCACGCATTCGCTGTCCGTGGCACGCAACATCTGCGACCGTGTGGCCATGATAGACGGAGGCCGCATTGTGGAAATGGGCGATACGGAAGCGCTGTTCGCCGATCCGCACAGCGACATTCTGAAGACTTTGATCGCCGACGCGAAGGTGACGAACCATCGTCACACGCACGAAACGGCGGATGGCGCGAAGAATGGGACGGCCGATGATTCCGCCCAGAAAGAGGTGAAGTGAGATGGGACAGATGGTTTCGCAATTCATCGCCGATTATGGCGAACTGCTGGTCGAAGGCGTGCGTGACACGATCATCATGACTGCTGTGGCGACGCTGCTGGCATATGTGATCGGCCTGCCGGTCGGCGTGCTGCTCATCACGTCCGCGAAAAAGGGCATCCGTCCGAACGCACCGCTCAACACCGTGCTCGGCTGGATCGTGAACATCGTGCGTTCCGTGCCGTTCATCATTCTGCTGGTGGCCATCATCCCGCTGACCCGACTGATTGTCGGCACCTCGCTCGGCGTGCCGGGCGCCATCGTGCCGCTGGTCATCACCGCGGCTCCGTTCGTGGCGCGCGTGGTGGAACAGTCGCTCGCCGAAGTGGACGGCAGTCTGGTGGAGGCCGCGCAAAGCTTCGGTGCCAGCAACCTGCAGATCGTGTTCAAGGTGCTGCTGTTCGAAAGCCTGCCATCGCTGGTGCGCGGTGCGGCACTGACGTTCATCACCCTGTTCGGCTTCTCCGCTATGGCCGGTACCGTCGGCGCGGGCGGCCTGGGCGATATCGCCATCCGTTACGGCTACCAGCGTTACCAGTACGACGTGATGACCGTTGCCGTGATCCTGTGCGTCATTCTCGTGCAGATCGTGCAGACCATCGGCGACGTGGTGTCCGACCATATCGACCATCACGAGCGTTGAGCCAGCACATTCGCGTTCCTTATGAAAAGCGGGTCCAAACGTTTGTTGTTTGGACCCACTTTTCGTACGCGGAAAGAGACGCTGCTCGTAGACGATTACTTGTTGAGCTCGGCCTTGACCAGACCGGCCAGCTTGCCGCCATCGATGGTTTTGCCGGCAAGCACGGCACGAGCGGCTTTGACGACGCGACCCATGTCCTTGGGGCCGGCCGGGTTCACTTCTGCCACGGCGTCGGCGACGGCTTTGGCGTAGTCCTCGTCGCTGGCAGCCGCCGGCAGGAAGGTTTCCAGGAAATCGGCCTCGGCGGTTTCGGGAGCGGCCTTGTCCGCCAGTCCCTTGTCTTCGTACAGTTTGGCGGTCTCACGACGGGTCTTGACGCCCTTCTGGATGACCTTGAGCACTTCCTCGTCGGTCGCTTCGTGACCGTTGGCGATCTCCAGGTTCTGGATGTCCGCCAACGTCAGGTTGATCGGGTTGAGCTTGGCCTTGTCCTTGGCTTTCATCGCCGCGATCTTGGCTTTCTTCAGCGTGTCCTTCATCGACATGTTCGTTCCTCTTTTCTTGACCGTTCGAACACCGTCTTAATACTACGCGTCTACCAATCCGCCGTCCTGTATCCGTGCCGTCGGCATCCACGCCGGCCTCAAGCCCATGAGACACTTGGAGCCATGACTACAGTTATCATGCGCACCTCTGACGATAATCACATGTGGTCATTTTTGGCTCTATTCCAAGGTTTTCCGATCTTGGGAAATCTGCCGATCAGCCTCATTTTCCACGAGGCACCTACAGGCACCCGAAAATAATCCGGAAACACCGCCAACCGCGACTCCAAACGTTTGCCGTTCCCCGGAGCAGTGGCGGACATAGCGCGCATCAAGCGTTTTCATCGCTGGCCGCAGGTTTTAATCCTTCGGTTCCCCCGGCGATCCGCGTCTTCGCGGCCCTGTCATTGGTCTGTGAATTTTGAGTATTCCGGTTTGAGCATGAGATTGAATGTGCACGGCGAGAGCCATGGGTGCTTGGCGAGGATGAGTTCGGTTTCGTTCGGATCCGTCTTGTCGTTGTACAGTCCCGGGCGGTGAGCTATGAGCACGGTGTCCGCGTACTGGCATACAGAGTCCGAATTCCTGAGGTGGAAAAGCAGAGGTCTTCTGCCGTCTATGCGCACCCGACCCCGTTCCATTTCCGATGTCACGATGACGGCGATGTCGATCTCGTCGGCGAATGATGCGAGTCTGTCCAGCACCTTGCCCAATTCACAGCCTGAATTGTCGGCGATGACGTCGATGCGATGCAGGGCCACGAGTTTCAGGTCCACGGTTCTTTTCAGCCTGCGGCAGGCATCCATGATGGAGTCCAGGGTAATGGATCGTTCCGAATTGACATACAGCGGCATATGCTCGCACAGCGAGCAGAATGCGTCGCATAATCCCCTTTCGTCCTCATCGAGGCCGCCGTCCGCGAGGAGGACCTTCATCGGCACGTCGGTCTCCGCCGACATGATACGCACCGCGATTTCGCAGCCGGACAATCGAGGGCAGAAGATGGCGGACGGCAGGCCGCTCACGGCTGCGTGGCGCACGATGTCCAGTTGCAGGTTCCTCGAATCAGCCAATGTCCATCCAGAGATGATCGTGAGGGTTCTTCGGGCGAACCCGTTGGTGCGTTTATCGTATTCCTTGAATCCGCTGGGCACGTAATTCCCGTCCGCTGGGTTGATGCGCTGCTTGCCCATCAGCTCCATGACCTGCAGCATCGCCGGATATATCGGATTCAGGTCTCATGGGTCCTCCCCGCCATGTGCGTCGGCGGATGCATTGCCGCCCATGTGTTGCGTGATGATGTGGTTCACTCCGGTTCCTCCCCATACAACGATGTTACAAGCATACCTGCTTATGTGGTATCTTATATACAAGATACCTTTGATACAAAATAGGAGGTACTAGCGATGGCAACATTATGGCTCCGCTGCAGGCATCTGGTCATCGACCCATGCAATCGCATGCCCGGTCATCTTCCTCGGTCCGACGGATGGCTGAACAGTCAGAACGACAGGCTTGCTCAAACCGTGTGCGACTGGCTGTCCGACCTAGCCTGGGATGGGTGGCGCGTGGAGGCCTGCGTCGGTTCGTTCGACTCCACAGCGATTGACGTGCGGGACCTGCTGGAACTGCGCCCGGAGCGTGGGGAACGTGACGGCCAGGGGTATCAGGTCTCATGGTTTTCCATCGAACGTACCAATTCCGAAAAAACGCGAGTGCTTGACGAAGACGGCGACGAGATCGACGCCGAGCTCTTCGAGTGCGAGGCGTATCAGCGGATCTGGGATGCCGTCGATCTGCTATGGCTGATTTTCGACAACGGAGAGGAATATGACGATTCTGACCCCGACAATCGCCACCAGTCGGAATCTTCCTATGAAGATCCATTGCCTCCCGATCTGGCGATCCGTCTCCTAACTGCCAAGCGATCCTTGCTATGGCTGAGGGAATCATTGGGAGCTTTCCCCGGATACCGGTTGACGCTGTTCGGAGAGGATGGCTTCACCATAGACGACGCATGGTTCAAGACCATGGAACAAGGCTGCGACCGGCTCAATGAACGCGTGCACGCCTATGCGACACAGCTGCCATGCACGAATCCCCAGGACGACGGCTTCGATCGAGAATAACTTCACCCTCTACATACTGAAAATAGACAAAACAGAAAGGACCAGCAATGCTTACCTCTGACATCGATGTCGACCGCTCAATCGTCACGTTTCGCAATGAGGACGGCAAGACGGAGCTGACTATTTCCACAGCTCCCCTTGCCGACGTCGAAGCGACTCCGGCCGCCCATCTCATCCCGCCTCCCGGCATCAGTGCCGAAACCGCGCTGAAACAGACCGCGGCGATCGTTACATCGCTTACCGACTCGAACAGTTACATTCACATTGATTGTTCGGACGTCATTTCCATCTGCGCGTCCGCGGCCATACGCATCATACGGTTCAATGCCGGAGATGATCCGAGCAAGGCATTCTCGGACGCGCTCGCCGCGCAAGGGATCAACCCGTCATGCTGCGATAGGGCGCTGATCAACATTGGGGCTCCCGCCAATATTGGTATGGCCAAAGTCACCTCATTGGTCACAATCGTGCAGGAAGCGGTCCAGGACGACGCCTTAATCATCTGTGGTCTGGCACTGGACCCGCAACAAAAAGACACAGAAATCACCGTCATCCTCGCAAAGCCCGAAGGAGAGACGGCGGCGCACGAAAACTAAACCGCACCCCGTTTGTTGGGCTAACAACATCCAACAATCAGGGTGCGGTTCAAAACCGCCAAATGAATTGTCTATTATTATCTATTAGAAAAGGGGCTATATCAATGATCAATGAGATAAATGGAATAAATGCGTCGGACACATGGCATGATGCCATAGCGGTATTCACGGAAGTGCCCGCTTCCTCCACAGAGGCAACGCGTCCGAACATCTTTCGTATAGCCGGCTTCCCCCGACGTGAGACGGTCAGCAGCAATGTCCTTGCCTATTTTTTCGACCCTGCCGAAGGGCATGGCCTTAAGGATTTGATGCTCAAGGCTTTGCTGCGGACAATTCACAAGGAAGACATGGATGTCAGCGATGTCAGCGTGTCCACGGAAGCGTCTACAGGCAAGAATAATCGCATAGACATTCTCTTGGACTTGCCAGATATCAGCATCGCCATCGAAAATAAAGTGGATGCCGGTCTCTATAACGATTTAGCTGACTATCGTAGTTGGGCAGCGGAACAATCCAATAATGATTCGGCTATTGTCATTGTCCTTCACCCATTCAATAAGTTTGTTCTCAAAGATCATCCGTCTGCGCGAGGTCTTGTAGTTGGGCAGGATCTTTTCGATGTCCACTACGATGAGCTTTTCAGAAACGCGCTTGGAATGTTGGGAGAGTATTCACTTGACGCGGATCCTCGCTCCGTTGATCTTCTTCAACAGTTTATTGATAATTATTCCCCGGAACGAAAGCAGAAGAAAATGGATAACACGGCAGCCGACATCACACAATTCGTCTTGCAAGCTAACGGCATTGAGCAGCAACTTGTCAACGTTCGCCAATCATTCGAAAAGTACACGGAAGCAGCCCGCAGCAAGCTGCAGACAGTTCATGCGGATCTTATTTCACGATGGGCAGAGGAAAGTCCTGTAAAGGGAAAGAGTGTAACGCTTGCGGACAATTGGGAGTGGCCAAAACAACACAAGCCGTTCAACAACCAGTATTATGCCCAATCGTTTAAGCTGGAAAATCCGGGAAGCGGTGATGGGGACCGCATCATCACTTGTGAGTTCTTCTTCAACATTGAATTTAATGACGGATATGTTGTTTCCGATCCGAAATCCGGATCCTTCAACACAATTTGGTATAAAGCGTATTGGGGCGGACGTGGCACGCCTCAAAAGCCTGAGGTTCAAATCACCGATCCATATAACAAAACACTCGATGTAAAACTAACAGCTTCCAATGAGGACATCAAGAACGCCGTGGAGGAAGCAATCGAGAGAACTCTAAAGACCTGTTGGAATATCTAGCATCCGAATCCATTCCACTCCATTAAGGCATGGGGGTATGGCATCCTTGCGCTTGAGGATGCCGTACCCCCCCCCGTTGATTGCACCGATCATTTTCGTCTGGATGAAACCAATGTCCGGATCGCGGTACGTTCCGTAGTCAAGTTCCGATTTTCACCAGCCGCCGTTATGGCATCGAATTCATAGAGTACCGTCTCATTGGCTGGTTTCCCACGTCTTTCTACGACCTATACGGAATGGGGACTTCCTGCTCAGACAATCAAATACTCACAAAATATCGAATCGGGTCGATATTGATAGTCACTGTTTCGGCGACGCGTTTCGTATTCCTATGAAAGACACTCACTTAATACTTACCAAAATTGGGCATCGGGCCGGAGGAGGTCAGTGATTCGTGAATCTCGAGTATTCGGGCTGGAAACGGAGTTCAATGTATATGGCTGAATCCATGGATGCTTGAGAACCATGAGCTCAGCCTTGTTGGCGTCTCCCCCACAGGCACACTTGAATTCCGGACGGTATACGAAAAGTATGGCATCCGCATATCGGCATTCCGCTTTGCCATTTATCAGATTGCCTAATCCCGGCTTTCTGAGCGGTCCCCGCGTCGCAAGATCCGTGAGCACCACGGCCACGTCAAGGTCTCGGGCCAGCTTGGAGAACTGTTCCAAGACCCTAGGTTCGTCGTCCACGTGATCGACGATGGAGGGGAGCCCATCGACCACCACGAGCTTCAGTCCTGAGGTTTGTTTTACCACGGCAGGTCCCCGCGATGCAATCGGCATCCATGGACCGCCCCGCCTTGATATACAAAGGCATGCATTCACATAGCGAAACGGCAGCAGAGAATTGTTGCCTTGTGATTCTGCCATCTTCTTTCCAAGATGGCAGAATCACAAGGTTGTAAGATATAAGGCATGACTGAAATTGTGACGATGAAGCTTGGCCCCCGCAGGGAACTTGGCTGGGTCGAGGACCTGCCAGAGGGCGGCACTCGGCATCTGGTGGGATGGGATCCCAAGATGGAAGGCAACTTCGAGGAGATCTGGCGCTCCGGCAACAGCTGGTGGCGACTCGAGCCCGGCCGGGCGGTCCGCTGTGATCTCGGCCTCGTTCTGACCCCCGACAATGTGGTGGCGTGCGTCGCCAAGATCAACGGCATCATCAAGCGCGACGATATGCGCATGGGCTTTATCGGCAAGCCGATTCACGGTGACTATGATAATTGGATCGGCAAAATCCTCGAACGCAACGACTCCAAGAACCCTATCGCCTACTTCGACGAGCGAGCCATCCTCCCTCCCGACAAAGTCACCAAAGACACTGAGAAGCTTAATCTTTAATCTTGATGGCTTGCACTGTCAGACAAGCTCGGTCTTATACGTGCCGTTGACGGATAGTTAGGGGCAGCAATAAGCCAGGCACCACCACCCGGTCTCAAGCCTATGAGACACTTGGAGCCATGACTACCATCATCATGCGCACCTCTGATGATAATCGCATGTGGTCGTTCTTGGCTTTATTCCAAGGTTTTCAATTTTTGGGGAACCTGCCGATTACCCTCGTTTTCCACGAGGCACCTACAGGCACCCGAAAATAATCTCTTTCTTCTGTTCATATCAGCGGCTTATCGACGCACACGAAAGAAGCATGCGAATGTTCCCGCAACCTATCTCAGATGGCGAAGCCGCTCGATCAGATCGACGAGCGTCTGTTCCTCCTGTTCCACGCAGTCTAGGAAAATGGAACAGAACGAATCCGTCTTGCTGCCCACCTGCCATGACTCCAGGCCTCGCGCGTATGCCCGACCCGCATCGTATTTGATGGCTGCGGGACGGTATCCGTTCCGCAGCAGCACGAAGTTGAGCAGCTGACAGCCAGTCCGCCCATTGCTATCCATGAACGGATGGATGTTCTCGAACATCGCATGGAAGCCGACGCCCGAGCCCAAAGAGAAAACAAAGGAACAGGCCGGAACGCTCCTTGACTAAAACCGAAAAATCTTCGTGACCAATCACGAAACGCCGACTTGACTAAATACATTCGGTTGGGTGTTGCCTGTTTTTGTACATCTAAGGGTTGAAAATCACCGATTTTCAGCGCTGTAAAGCAAGGATAGTAAAAAGGGCGAAATAGTTATCGCTCTCATACAGTTCCTTTGTGAAACAGTGAATCGCTGTATAGTGCATACAGTTCGCTGAGGAGTGCGTATATTTGCAGTCGTGCAAAACACCCCACAAAGCCGCAAAGTCGATAGGCGGGCATTTCGATGCAGAATATGTTCGACACTGTGGAAACTGAAAATCAGCTTGTATTCGCAGAAAAGTTACATTTTAAGGCGGTAAATTTCAGGTATCATATTGAAAACAGACCGTTCCTTGCGATATAACGTGTGTACACACTTTTGAGGAAGTGCAGCATGGCTATACCAAAGCTGAAAAAGCAGGATGTTTTGATGCACTGAAATTTATCGACGAGAACGGAGTTCCCGAACATAATACAAGCGTAAAATATGTACTTGTGTCCGAGAATGGGAAAAATATCCGCCGAAGTATGTGGTAGCCTTTGCTGACCATTTGGCAAACAGCACGGATATTTCGACAGAATCCTTTGACCGCGTTTATGCAAAGAACTATCCGGAAAGTCTGGGCTTCTCCATGGAGACTAAGCAGCAAGAAAAATTTGAGTTATCCATTACTGCCGAAAGCGTCGAGTCAACAGATGAACGCTTTACAATGGATAATCTGAGCCTCGGTGATAACTATAAGCCACTGGATGCCTGTTTCAAGAGGGCAAATGGAGACGTAATCAAGCGAGTCTACGGCAAAGGTGAAAGAAGAAATTGCAATAAAACCTTGCCCCGTATTGCCTGTCAGGTGTTCGAGAAGCAGCTTGCTGCATTATCGGTTGAGGACAAGGAGAACTTCCCTGTCTGTAAATATAACCCGGACAGCGACGTAATCAGAGGTATTTATGCGAGTGTTGACGATTTCAAGAAGCACCGCAAGACACTAGAGTCCCTGGACTACTCTGACAACGGACGGCACTTTGTTATCTATTGCTGGAATATCTTCTCTACGATTATCTTCGTTCAGGAATGTTTGAAACGTTTCGGTGAGCCGGGAGATCAGTTTATTTTGACATACCGCGAAAAAGATGGGAAGGAAACCGCAGCGGCAGAAACGGAAGCTGCTGTTCAGGAAGAGCTTGTTCAACAGTTCAAGGGATACCGAAATCCGTTTTCTTCCATGCTGATTGAATCAAAAAATCTGATTTTCAGAGGTGCGCCCGGTACCGGAAAATCTTATCTTGCCAAAGAAATCGCTGCGGACATCATCAGCAATGGGTACTTTGACGATTACACACTTCTTACTGACGAGCAGAAAAAACAGGTTGAGTTCGTTCAGTTCCATCCGAGTTATGACTACTCTGATTTTGTTGAAGGACTAAGACCGAAAATCAATGATGATGGGACAATGGGCTTTGAATTGCAGGATGGCATTTTCAAGAAGTTTGTTGCCCGTGCCAGAAAGAACTATGAGGACTCCCAAAAATCCAGAGAAACCGTAGAAAAGGAAGTCACGGTTCAAGAATCCATGACAGATTTTTTCTCCGGCGTTGAGTTTGGCGTTGACACATTTAAGACGATCAGTGGAAATGAATTTACCATTACCGGCGTGGATGACGGGCATATCCATATTTCCATTCCCGGTAACGCATCTGTCAACAGGCTTGCTCTGAGTTTGGATGAAGTTCGGAAGATGCTGGAATCCGGGCAGAAGTTTGAAAAAATAAAGGATATCACGTCCTTTTTCGGAAAGACGTTTGCTACGCAAGGATACTCCTATGACTTTGCCATCTATAAAGCAATCAAAGCGAAGAAAGTACAGTTTCAAAAGTAAAGGCAAAACAGGAGAAACTGAAAAAATACATATTCATCATAGATGAAATCAACCGCGGTGAGATTTCAAAGATTTTCGGTGAATTGTTCTTTGCAATAGATCCCGGTTATCGCGGTAAAGCCGGAGAAATCTCCACGCAGTATTCCAATCTGCACTCTGACCCTGGCGAAAAGTTCTATATTCCTGAAAATGTCTATATCATCGGCACCATGAACGATATCGACCGCTCTGTGGACAGCTTTGATTTTGCCATGCGTCGTCGCTTCCGTTTCGTAGAACTCAGAGCAGATGAGCGCCTTGAGATGCTTGCGTCGCTGGAAAACGAGGAGTTGGAGGCTGAGGCAATCAGAAGGATGGCTGCCCTTAACAAGGAAATTGCTGCCGTTGAGGATTTGAATGAGAATTATCAAATCGGTGCTTCTTACTTCCTGAAGCTGAAAACACTGGACTTTGACCAGCTTTGGACGGATTATCTGCAACCGCTCCTCCAGGAATACATTCAGGGTATGTACGATGAGGAAGGGATTATGAAACGGTTTGCAAAGGCATATGGCTATCAGCAACAGTCCAGAGGTGATGCACATGAAGCTACTCAGGATCAAAGATAACTCCCAACAGAAAAAAGATGCCTTTTCTCAAGTAGCGAAGCTGACTGGCAAAATTGCAGATAAAACATTGGAACAGCTTGAGCGTGAAGGTGTGTTCGTATTCCCCGAAACTATAAAGGACGCAAAGGATATTACGCAAGATCAGATGATCCTCCAAAGCGTCAATGACACCTATCGCTCCGGCAATGTGATGGGCTTTCTCGGCTACGGTGATGAGCGGCTTGCGATCGCGTCCCGTTTTTGCAGAGAGGGCGAGGATTACTTGTTCCAATATCTTTTAGACAAAGTTCTGGACTTTCCAAACATCGTGGATTTGGATGCAGACGCCAATCAAGACAATCGGCTGTTCAATTTTCTGCTGTTCCTGTTTCCGCATTACCTTAAAGCGGCGATGCGGAAGGGTTTGTTCAAAAAGTATATCCGCCACAGGTACAATGATGGAAATGTAAAGGGCACGATTGATGTCGCAAGACATATAAAGAAGAACATCCCGTTTGTAGGAAATGTTGCATACAGCCAGCGAGAGTTTTCTTATGATAACAGCCTGATGGAGCTGGTGCGGCATACCATAGAGTATATCAAAAGAAAGCCTTACGGGAAAAAACTTCTTATCAAAGTGAAAGACGAGGTAAAACTCGTTATAGATGCGACTCCGGGATATAAACCGTATGACAGGCAGAAAATCATTGAACAGAATAAAAAGAATACCGTCCGCCATGCCTATTTCAGGGAGTATCTCGCTTTGCAGAGGTTGTGTCTTTTGATCCTTCGACACCAGAGACATCAAATTGGTACGGGAGCGAGGCAGATATACGGCATTCTGTTCGATGGTGCATGGCTGTGGGAGGAATATATTAACTTGCTCATTAAAGATATCTTCTACCACCCAATGAACAAAAGTGGCAAAGGCGCTCAGAGACTGTTTGATGGAAATGTAGGATTGATCTATCCTGATTTCATCAGCCGGAATAGCGAACCACGGATCATTGCTGACGCGAAGTATAAGCTCCTTGGCAACATTGGCAATCGAGATTATTTACAAGTGCTTGCCTATATGTTCCGGTTTGATGCAAAGGCTGGTTACTATCTCTATCCAGAAGCGGAAGGGTCTGACGATTTGAAATTGTGGCTGAATCGTGGTTCGACCTATGAGAAAAATGTCGTGCCGCGTGATGACATCAGCATTACCAAGCATGGCTTGAAAATTCCCATGGATGCGCAGAATTATTCAGAGTTTATCGCAAAGATGAAGGTTCAGGAGCAGGAATTTACAAGCGTATTCTATGCGTGATTTTGTAAGGAGCACACAGAGCTGCATATCAAATAATCGACCGGGTTTGATTAGAAATAATCCGTAGGATTAAAGAGGAATCCCGATGCCAGATAACAGGAACCGCAAACGACCGATACAGGTCAAATTTTTCGTAGATGAAAGAGAACTCAGCTTGATAAAGGCGAGGATGGCGCAGCTTGGTATAGAAATATGAGCGCTTACCTTCGCAAAATGGCGATCGACAGATATGCGGCAAAACCGGATTTGCTTGCGCTATTCTGCAAGGAAATCCTGGTCGCTCCACGCCGGATTTCGCAAGTGCATATACACTTGCTGTGCTTGCTATTCTCCGTTCCCCATGTTAGCAAGCGCCATCTTCCAAATGGAAATAGGCGGCAACCGCCGCCTTGTCTAACCAAAAGCGAAACGGACGGACGGAAGTCAATGGCGGCGAGGAGGACGGTGAAATCTCGTTTCATTTCTCCAATCCTGACCCTATGCCAAGGTCAAGCCACGCCCCGACGATGTCCCTAAGAGAGAGTTTTCTTTCGATGAGAAGGGCAACATCATAGTGAAAAATCCATCAGCCCTTTGGCTGCCCGATGTCAAAATCGTGGAGGAGCACGGTGACACAGAATACACAGTAACTGGTAGCTACGAGGGAACGGAAACCCTCGATAAGAAGCTCAGACGCATTATGGAGCAGAACGCTGCCGATGATAAAAACGGTATCACGGAGGACGCCGATGAGTAACGACGTTTCTCTTGATATAAACCAAGAATCCAATCCTGTTCAGACAGTTGCCCCACCGAAGAAGGACAACAATATGTTATCTGCTACTGAATCAGCACACTGTTAGTCTGGGCCGTGTACTGCTTCTGCGCCATGTCCATGCTCTCCTAGTGGCGCAACGCCTCCGTATCGGCGAAGACGAGCTGCCGGATCGCCTGCGCGAGCTGCATGAGCTTGGCCTTCTCGAGGATGGACACCTTGACGCTGTTCCTGCCGCCGGACTGGTTGACGAAGTCGAGCTACGCGCTCATCGTGTTCGCCAGGTTCGCGGCGGCGAGCAGGATGAGCAGTATCCCGACCGCCGCACTGTCCGACAGGCATGCGAGGCCCGCGACGAAGAACACGACGCCCCAGACGAACGATCCGGGGTTGAACTTCGTGTTCGTGTCCACGGACGCGATGTTGCGCAGCGGGATCGTCTGCGTGGACGATCCGAGCGGGATCACACCCAGCAAGGTGTTCGGGCTCTTGTATATCACGCGCATGCTGCTCGCGGCGACGCTGGTCCTGAGCCAGAACAGGACCACGGACGGGCTGAACCGGTCGCCGACGATGCCGGTCTCCCCCGTCGCGTAGGTGAATTCGGTCATGGTCTGCTGTGTTTCGGCCATTTTAGTTTCCTTTCTCTAGTGTTTATTGCCAAAGTCGAAGATGACGCCGCGATCCTTGTTGACGACGAGCGAGGCGTCGAATTTGCTGCCCTTCCTTGAGGTGAAACCCTTCAAACTGACCTTCTGTCCGGCGAGCAGTCGGCGTATGGTGGAGTCGGCGACGGTTTTGCCGGCTACGGTCGTTCAGGCGCGCCAGCCGCATCCCTCCGTGGCCTTCCATGTGCCGTCGGATTATTTCTCGCGCCGGTTGGTAGAGCATTGAAACACCTTGCCCGTTTTGATGACGGGCTTGCCGCAGCGTGGGCATGGGCCGAACGATTCCGTGTCCCGCGTCCTCGTCTGCACATGGTCCTGCCGGACGGTGAACCGCGCGTCGGCCGGGATGCGCACGGCGAGGTCGCGAAACTCCGTTTCGACCCGTGCAGTGTCCATCTGTCCGTGTTCGACTTCCGAGAGGCGCTGTTGTATTTAGTCAAGTTGGCGTTTCGTGATGGAGCCGGTGACATTTTGTTGTTGGACTCGTCATTGACCCCACCGCAATCATGCCGCAAGACCCACATCCTACGTCAATTCATGACGCCCGCGCCAAGCCCCCCCCCTAATCCTCTCATCCCAATACCAAGCCATGCCCCTTCCAGCATTGGCATGAACTCATCCGCACCGGCACAACAAGGCGAAGGGCCACGCATTCCGGCCGGTCTCAAGCCCATGAGACACTTAGGATTATGACTACCATCATCATGCGCACCTCCGATGATAATCGTGGTCAGCTGTTTTTGGCTTTATTCCAAGGTTTTCTGTCCTTGGGAAACCTGCCGATTACGCTCGTTTTCCATGAGGCACCTACAGGCACCCAAGAAAATATCGACTGATTTCCGCCTTATCGGCCGGTCATCATGAACCGGTTTATGATGCTCATTCGACACTTCCCGCCGACGATAAGAGCCCGGACCATACCGCTCAACAAGGGTGAAGCTAATGGAAAACACAACACGAAAAAGCGTAGGGAATGGGGATCGGTGATCATCCGCAGGGACACGGACGGCAACCCGACCAGCTTCCAGACGCAATACGTCAACCCGCTCGACCTATCCAAGAAGGTCGGCCGGAACTTCAGATTGAAATACGAGACGGAGGCCTACAAGTGGCTCGTGGACGAGGTCTACATGCCGTGAGCACACTCATGGACAAGAACGAGGGAGAACCAACGGCAACGAAACGACCACGCGCACGCTCTTTGAGCCTGAAATGCCATCCGGCATCGTCGGAATGACCCTCGAGTCCTGCACCGCGGGCCCGTCCGAGGGAGACGAGCTCTCATCTTCGAGAAGACCCTAGACTCCACCGGCGGCATCGCGGTAACCGGCAAAAACATCGACTCCGTTGAAGTCACCGCTCCAGGTGGGTCTTCATCCGCGAGAAGGAAATCGCACTCGAGGTCTTCGCTGCGAACGTAGTTGACGCGAGGTCAAAAAGACAAATGCACCGATTTCTCCGATGCGGAAAAACACGACGCCTGTCTCGGGAACGAATTGTCCCGAGACGAAGTTTTCTTGGAAAAGCATACGGATGCCGCACAAGCTCAGGCCTTCGTGACATGCATCTATCAGACGAGCACCCCACCGTGGTCTACGGGAGGTGAGAGGGCGAGATTCACGTCCTTCGGAATAAGGCTCCTCATGCTCACGGCCTATGCCTGCTGCGCAGCCGGTAACGACGACCAGGACTAAGCGTCATTCCTGTGCATCACGTTTCCCTGTCACAATGACATGCTTCGGAGCTATCGCGAACGTGCGCCATATAATGGGATGATGAGTTTCTAGAAAGGAGATCGGTCGTGAATTCTGATGAGTCCCTGACAAAAGCGGAGAAGGAAATCACACCTCCAGTCGACCGGTCGCCGCTCACTCTCCTAAACACTGCAATAAGGCAAAACTGCAATGAAGCGGACAACGCCATCGCCGACATTATCAAAGCCGTTAAGCGGCAAATACCCGAGATGGCCCAGATCGGCAAAGCGGCTGACACAGGCTTCCGCCTTGTCGTCGATGTCTCTGACGAGACGCTCCGGGACATCGATCGAGGCGACATCAAGCTGACGACAGATAAAATGGGTAACACTTTTGCTCAGATGAGGCAATCGAACGGCAGATACGGTGAAAAACTCCCTATCAAGAGAGAAGAATTCTCCCAAGGGATAGACCCTGTGCAGGCAGCCAACGCAATGCAAGTGAAGGCTTTGCAGGAGCAGCTCGACGAAATCGCGGAACAGATCACCGTGATCGACGGAAGGGTCAAGGAGGTTCTCCGGGGACAGCAAAACGACCGTATCGGTCTTTTCCACAGCGGCATGTCGCTCTACCTTGAGGCAAGGGAGGTCTCCGACGAGGGACTGCAAAAGCTGCTAATATCCCAGTCCCTCCGAGCGCTTTCAGACGCTGCAGCCCAGCTTGATCTTGAACTGCAGGAAGACGTCGCATACCTCTCCAACGGAGAGTACAAGAAGGCGAAGGGCAAGCGTATGAAACTGATTGACGAAAAGATGGTCTCCATCAACCGGTGCTTCCCGGTGCTGCATCAAGCCTCCGTCGCCCGTACGGCGATCTATTGCGAGCAAGGCGAAGTCAAGGCCATGGCCTCCGCCCTAGAGGCCTACTCTCGCCTAATCAAGCAGACGGTCGGATCGTATGCCGGCCTGCTTGCCGAATTCGACACATCGGATGACGGTACTGACCAAGGCATCTGGCGGTCAAGAGCAGCTTTGCAGCTCGACGTGTCAACGCTCAGTAAGGCGCTCTCCGCTCCTGAGAAGACCTTCTATCTCGAAGCGATAACCGATGAAAAGGAGGCCGAAAAATGAGCTCGGTTAAAGGATGCTCTAACGGCGAATGCGCCGCTCATAAGAATAAGACCTTGTTCAAAGCTTCAATGAGCTACTGTCCCCAATGCGGGGCGGAGCTTATCGTGGTATGCAAGTCAAGGAGATGCTATACGCGTTTGGACGACCCCTCTAAGATGCTTTGCGCGCGTTGCGAAGCAAAACACGCCGACAGGATCGATGGGATAAAGAAAAAGGGAGCCGCTGCGGGCGGCGCGGTTCTCACATTGGGCTCCATAGCTCTCGGTGCTGCGAAGAAGCTCACGAAGAAATAATCACCCAAAGACAAAGGCAGTTTGATTTACCATTTCTTCTTACATGACTCACTTGTACATGACATGGAACGACCAGATGAAAGAGCCCAGCACGACCTTAAGCGCCACCTAGAGGAACTTGCCAAGCCTCTTTATCAATGTTGCCCCAATCTTCCTTAAACTTGTGAACGTCTTCTTCGGTTTCCTCCTTCTTCTTCGCAAGCAACCTCGCCAGGCTCCGTCTGAACACGCCCCAGACTTCCCCTTCTCCAGCGCGCTGAAAGTTCCTTATCCGCGATTTCAGCGGCTTTAAGGGAGGGTGTTTTGCTTCAATTTTTCTTAAGCAATTGGGGTAAAGGGGCAGTGCCGTTTTGTTGGACTTCTTTGTTCCTATTCTCTGATTATGGCACAAGACCAAGCTCGCATCGCCATCCCATATACCACATCCAAAGTACGCCCCTGCCGGGATAGCCAAGTTCCCGGATCACATCAGCAATGCAGATTGTGCTTGATGTACAAGTCAGTCGCTCTAACGCAATATCCCTTCCTCATCGTTGATGAATGCCATCTATATGGATGAGGAGGAAACTGTAGATGAGCCCGAATCAGTGCTTCTTCAAATCAAGCGCCATATTGCGGGGGTTCTTCGGCATGGAGGCGAATCCCTGCTTAGCGTACCACTTGACAAGATCGTCGTTCATCGCCTGAACATACATGAGACGGCAGCCAATCGAGTCGGCCGATTTCTTTGCCTGTGCTATTGCTTCGCGAATCAGCAATGGGCCTTGCGAAATACCTCCATTGGCCCGATACTTCTCGCCTCGGAAGCGAGAATCCACGCCAAATCTTCCCAAAAGCACACAAGGAATATTCCCGCTGAGAGAAAGCTCTTCTTTCACGGTGCCAGGCACCGTTCTTCTCTGCAGATAATGCATGCTCAACGAGAAGAATCCAATCACGACACCGTTACCGTCAACAGCGACATAAACGGTGCAACCGCCTTCTTCTTGCTGCTGTAGAGAATCCCGGTGCAGCCATACATCAATCACAGGTTCCCCACAGGAGAATCCTGCAATATTCACCGTGTCGTCGAGTTTGACGATATGCGACCAAAGCTCGCCGTTCAAGTTTAGATACCCCCCAGTTCAGTCAGCGAGAAGCGAGCCAATCCACTCGGCATCCTCGTCGGATATGAACGTCCGATCCGACACGTCGGCAAGATCCGGCACAGGCGCGGCATGATCCATGGACGGATCTGCCTGAAGTAGCGAATAGAAATCAAGCATGCTTTGCGGAGTGATGACCTCGTTGATTTTGATGCTCGCCCATGGACGCTCCTGGTGACTCATCTTCTCGAGACTGTCTCCGAGGTGGCTGTCATTAGCCTTGTCATACATCGAGAGCACCCGATCCACCAAGGCTCGTTCTTCAAGGGATAAATCGTCAGTGTTACCATCGGTCACCTCACGGGGAAACACATAACGCCTCCCGCGGCAATAAGGGTAAACAGACTTGACCACGGGCCCGTGCTCCCAAGCCACGATCTCATCGGGGAACAGCGTCGTCCCTTTGGACACTAGCATCCACGACTGGCAGTAGTAAAGCAGCTTCTGAAGCGCATATGCGGTAGTCATGTGATTACGGGCATCCCGCTGTTCAAGAATGTATTTCGCTACATCAACAGCTTTGGCCATACAAATCACCTCCGAGCTATCGGTTTATGCATGTTCCTTCGATATATTCAATATACAAATTATAGTATTCTAACAACAAAATGGCATGTTCCGCAAGATTCAGTGTGTTGCTTCGAATCTGAAGCCCCTTCCGCTGTGATACACTCCAAATCAATCAAAAGGAGTTTTCAGAGCCTTTCCCTCCGTCTCCGTCCTGCTCAGGATGGCCTTCGGCCGCCGTACCGGCGGAGACGGAAGGGAAAAGCCCCGTTCAAGAAATCTAACTGTCAAAAGAGAGCATAAATACCTAGCCATCCATGCACGGTCAAGCCCAAAAGTATATGCCCATGTCAGGAGCCGATCCCGGCAACAACGTTCGGGCAAGGAGCTAACCAAGACAAGAGGAAGGGAAGTATGGGAAGAAATCCCGTTCGGCGTCACCGTCCGGTCTCAAGCCCATGAGACACTTGGAGCCATGACTACAGTTATCATGCGCACCTCTGACGATAATCACATGTGGTCATTTTTGGCTCTATTCCAAGGTTTTCCGATCTTGGGAAACCTGCCAATCAGCCTCGTTTTCCGTAAGGCACCTACAGGCACCCAAGAATAATCCGGGAACATTCCACCGCCCTGCCGGCGCTCAACGTCTTCGCCGACCGGCGTGGAAAAAGACAATCCCCCTGTGGTTTCATGATGTTCCACATGTGCGATGCCCAAAAGCATTCCCGGCAGCACGCCTCCATGGCGGACAGCAGACAAAACGATACGTGGCCCGCGCAACCGAACGGCCTTCACCTTAAACTCGCCCGCGCATCAAGTGCCCTTTGCCATGATCCCATCATCTCCCATCGAGTTAGGGGAATGCGGAACAAAAATCAGTTCATATCACTTTTTCTGTTCCTTGAACTGAGCTTGGCCTCTCCAACAAGCCCTACTACAATAGGACTCATTCCTCCGCAGTTCGAGAATCGAGCCAATATGCGCCGAATTTGCCACACGCTTGCAGTCCTCCTAGTATGCGTTGGACTCTTATGCACAGCAAGCGGCTTTATTTTTGACTACCTGCATCCAGAATACGTATCTAGCTTTCCTTCATACCTTTATCTTTTACGAGCGGTCCCCTTCCTCATCGCTGCTGGTGTTGTCGAAACTGTTTTTCACCTACTAAAAAGAAGAAATAAAGGTAGAAGGAACGCAAGCAATTTCCCGAACCGCTCATGAAGCATGGCCCAGGCTCCAGCGATACCCATTCAAGCCCATCCAACCCCTGGGGATTCCCGGATCCGCCTTCACAGTAGTACTTCATGTAACCGTCGAGCTTAGTCCCGAACACGTCGATGGGCTACCGCCCGGTCTCAAGCCCATGAGACACTGGGGACCATGACTACCATCATCATGCGCACCTCCGAAGGTGACATCAAAATCAACCTGTTCGACGACGAAACCCCGGAAACCGTGGCCAATTTCCTCGGCCTTGCCACCGGCGAGAAGGAATGGATCGATCCGATGACCGGCCAGCCTTCCCATGAGCCGTTCTACAACGGTCTAACCTTCCACCGCATCATCAAGGATTTCATGATTCAGGGTGGCTGCCCGCTGGGCAACGGCACCGGCGGCCCGGGCTACGACTTCGACGATGAAATTGTTCCTGATCTGAAGTTCGACCACCCGTACCTGCTGGCCATGGCGAACGCCGGCCTGCGTCGTGGCATGGACGGCAAGATCCACGGCACCAACGGTTCCCAGTTCTTCATCACCACCGTGCCGACCCCGTGGCTCGACGGCCACCACACCATCTTCGGCGAGGTTGCGGATGACGATTCCAAGGCAGTGGTCGACAAGCTCGAAGCCGTGAACACCGATCGCATGGACCGTCCGACCGAACCGGTCGGCATCGTGTCCGTGGAAGTGCTCAAGTAAGCGTTTCCCGCACAGCCGTACAATATAGGAAAGCCCCTCGATTGAGGGGCTTTCTTCATTTTATTTATAGAGGCGTTTGCTTGCAATCACCGGCTTATGTGATTCGTCAACATCACATTTTGCGCAGTCGCGGCTCCGCGGAATCCTTCGCGCCGGTGATGCGGTACACGTCGAACACGCCTTCGATTTTACGCACGGCGGCGAGCAGGGTGTTCAGATGCTGCGGATCGGCCATTTCGAAGCTGAATTGGCTGGTGGCCACACGGTCGGTGCCGGTGGAAATCGAGCCGGAGATAATGTTCACGCCGTGATCGGACAGCACGCGTGTCACATCGCTCAGCAGATGCGGACGGTCAAGCGCCTCGACCTGGATCTTGACCATGAACACGCCCTTGGTGCTGGTCCACTGCACATCCACCACACGTTCGGGCTGGCGTTTCTCCAGTTCGAGCATGTTCTGGCAGTCCACGCGATGCACGGACACGCCTTGGTTGCGGGTGATGAAGCCGATGATCTTGTCTCCCGGAACCGGCATGCAGCATCGGGCCAGCTTGACCCAGATGTCCCCCACGCCCTTGACGGAGATACCCAACGAGCTGGTGGTCTTCTTGGTACGCTCCACCTGCTTGAGCGGCAACGCCTCCTGCTCGACTTCCTCATCCACCTCGTCGCTGCCCGCGTCACGGACCAGATGCGAGATGACGTTCTGCGTGGAGATCTGGCCATCACCAATCGCCACGAACACGGCTTCCGCGTTGGCAAGGTTCAACTCGTCGGCGACGCCCACCAATGCTTCCGGAGTCAGCAGCGTGGTGATTGGCAGGTTGCGCTTGCGCATGGCGCGCGTCAGCTCGTCACGGCCTTCCTCGACGGCTTCGGTACGGCGTTCCTTGCTGAACCATTGACGAATCTTGTTGCGTGCCTTCGGGCTCTTGGCGAAGCTCAGCCAATCACGCGACGGACCTGCGGATTCGGACTTGGATGTCAATATTTCAACGGTATCGCCATTCTCGAGCTTGGTATCAAGCGGCACCAATCGTCCGTTCACGCGCGCACCCATGGTACGGTGACCGACTTCGGTGTGCACCGCATAAGCGAAATCAATCGGAGTAGCTTCGGCGGGAAGCGAGACGATCTTGCCTTTCGGCGTGAACACGTAGACCTCTGCCGCGCCCAAATCCTCTTTGAGGGAGCCAAGGAATTCGTCGGAATCCGGCGTTTCGCTCGTCCAGTCGGCAAGTTGCTGAATCCATTTGAGGTTGTCGGCCTCGCTCAGCTCCTGGTTTTCGCCACGCTTGCGGTCGGACTTGTCAGGCGAGCTCAACGCGCGTCCGGCTTGGCCGTTCTCCTTGTACTTCCAATGCGCAGCGATGCCGAATTCCGCGCGGCGGTGCATGTCCCACGTGCGGATCTGAATCTCCACCGGCTTGCCGCCGGGGCCGACCACCGTGGTGTGCAGGCTCTGGTACATGTTGAGCTTCGGCATGGCGATATAGTCTTTGAAACGGCCGGGAACAGGGTTCCACCGCGCATGCACGGCACCCAACGCCGCATAGCAGTCCTGAATCGTGTCGACGATGATACGCACGCCCACCAAATCATAAATGTTGGCGAAATCGTGCCCGCGCACGATCATCTTCTGGTAAATGGAGAAGTAGTCCTTCGGACGGCCCGTCACATAGGCTTTGATGTGCTGTTCGTCGAGATCCTCATTGATTTCGGCGAGAATCTGCTTCAGGTACACGTCGCGTTGTCCGGCGCGACGGGCCACCAATACCACAATCTCGTTGTAGATCTTCGGATACAGAACCTTGAAGCTGAGTTCTTCCAACTCGGTTTTGATGGCGTTCATGCCAAGACGGTTGGCGAGCGGCGCATACACATCCAGCGTTTCACGTGCCTTTTTCTGCGCGTTCGACTGCTTGACGTAACGCCATGTACGGGCGTTGTGCACACGGTCGGCGAGCTTGACCACCAGCACGCGCACGTCGCGGCTCATCGCCACCACCATTTTGCGGATGGTCTCGGCCTGGGCGGAATCGCCGTATTCCATTTTGGAAAGCTTCGTGACGCCGTCCACCAGGCCGGTCACCGTGTCGCCGAATTCGGCGCGGCATTCGTCGAGCGTGTAGTCGGTGTCCTCCACCGTGTCGTGCAGAAGGCCCGCTGCCACAACCAGCGGCCCCATGCCAAGATCGGCGAGGATCTGCGCCACTGCAAGCGGATGGATGATGTACGGCTCGCCGGATTTACGCCGTTGCGACGAATGCTGGTTGACGGCGCGCCGGTAGGCTCTCGCGAGAATGCTCATGTCCTCGTCAGGATGGTGGTATTCGCACATCTTGAGGATTGGTTCAAGCGGGTCAAGCGGATTCGTGCTGATCTCGCAGCCCAACATTCTGGCCGAACGAACCTCATGATCCATGTCGCTCATTTCGCTCCTCCTCGCTTGGAATGTACCCTATAGTACCCGCGCATCACCATATGACGGATGTATCCGGCCGCGTGTTGCACGGCCGGATACATCCTCGGTCTTTGTGTATTGCAGTTCCGTCAGGACGCAACGCCGGTTGATCCGAAGCCACGTTCCGCGCGGTCGGATCCGGGCAGGGTCTGCGCCTCGATGAATTTTGCCTCGACGTAGCGTTGGATGACCAGCTGTGCGATGCGGTCGCCCGGATGGAACGTCACGGCGCGTTCCGGATCGAGGTTGATCAACGGCACCTTGATTTCGCCACGGTATCCAGCGTCGATGGTTCCCGGCGCGTTAAGCACCGTGACGCCCTGCTTGACGGCGAGTCCCGAACGCGGATGCACCAGCGCCACATAGCCGGCAGGCAATGCGATTGCCACTCCCGTGGGCACCAGCGCCCGCTGGAACGGCTTCAACGTCACTTCTTCGGTGGTGCGCAAATCGGCACCGGCGTCTCCGGCATGGGCGTAATGCAGCTGAGCCGGCTGCCCGGGATCCAGCGACTTTACCAGAACCTCGACGTTTTCCGGCTCGTTGTATGCCTCGTCGAACGCCATCAGGCCGCACACTCCTTGCATACCGGCTGTCCGTCGTCGGTAGTGTAGGCAAGCTGGCTGCGATGCTTCACCAGGAAGCATTCGGAGCAGATGAACTCGTCGCCCTGCATCGGAATGACGGTCACCGAAGCGTCCTCATTGCTCAAATCGGCGCCCGGCAGCTCGTAGTCTTCGGCAATGGCGTTCTCGTCATCGTCCATATCGTTGGAATTGTTCTGAGAACCCTTGCTCAAAGCCTGGAGCGACTCCTCGTCCTCGTCTTTGTTGCGCGGGGAATCATAATCCTGTGCCATCGAGATTCCTTTCGTCATCTATGGTGCTTATGCGCCATAGAATACATGACTTTTCCCCCGCTAGGATACACGAATTGAAATACTCGTAAAATCCGACACGTGGGGCACAATAGAATTAATAGAAAAATCTAAGGGAAAGTGGTGTGTTGTGCCTGAGAATGCGCTCGAAGATGCACGGTTCGATCATGTGAGTGAAACCGGTGAGCTCGTCTTTGTTTCAGGTGCCGGCAAATTCGCCGTCAAGGTCGATGAAGCGCTTGAAAGAGCCATTTTGGAGGCAAAGCAGATTCGCACCGAAACCCAAGAGGAGCGTCAGCAGCAAGCGCCTTCCACGCTGCCGATCTCCCAAATCCAATCCTTGATTCGAGCCGGAGCCAATCCGACCCGCGTGGCGGAGCGATATTCGTTGAGCGAAGCGCTTGTTCGGCGTTTCTCGGCGGCGGTGGAAACCGAAAAGCAATATGCGATCGAACAGTTCCTGGCGGTTCCCGCGCCGAAGGAAAGCCGTGTGCGCACGCTTTCCGAACTGATCGAACGCACTTTCGCCGCAGCCCACGTACGGTTGGAGGATGTGCGGTGGAAGGCCACCAGACGCGGTTTGGAACCGTGGAAGATTACCGCGGAGTTCGATTCCGCAGGTCATGCCGCCCGTGCGGAATGGTCTTGGAACATGCATGACAACGCGGTCAACTGTCTGAACGCAACGGCACGCAAGCTCATCGGCGAGCAAGACACGCCGACGGAAGGACACGCCGAGAAGCAGGTCGACCAGAATTTTCTCGCATCATTGAATTTGCCGGGCGATTCCGCACGTTCCGCACGTATCGAACAGACGGTGTCCGCTTGGAATGCTCCGGAACCGGTTGCACCACAAGCCACGAATATCAAGACCACCGTTGAGACTCAGTCATCGGCGACCGTTCCGCTGCCGAACCGTCCGGAAATCGCGACGACGCAGTCCCCCGCCCCTTCAACGACGGAACCTGCCCAAAACTCGCAAAACACGCAATCCACCGGCGAGCAGCAGTCCGATAAGTCCAAGACGGCATCATCCGATCCTCATAATCAGAGCACCACCAAATCGAAGCGCCGTGCAGGACGCTCCGCAGTGCCGAGTTGGGATGAAATTCTGTTCGGTGACTGATTAACGTTCCCTAACATCCCACGGCAACATCCGTTCAGACGTTCGGATCATTCGATCAAGCCACGTCAATCAGGCATGGAATATCAGATTCCATGTAGGTCAGCGACCCGTGCACGCTGGGCAGATGCATCGCCTTCTCCGCCTGTGTGCGGGAATCGACAATGGTGGTAGAGCCCGCAGCGGAGACGACCACATCGCCGATCATCGACTTGACGCGTTCATCGACTGGTCCGTAGACGCCTTCCTCGATTGCCTGCCGGCGGGTGCGCACCTGGGCGCGCTCCCCCAGCACGTCACGCCAACGAGCGGCGATGTCCTCCGGATTCTCGCCATCCTCGCCATAAAGCATGACACAGCGTGGTTCGCCGCCGACATTCGCGACGCCCCGCATCAGCTGGGGTTCGGACGCTATGTCGATGCAGGCTTCCGGGTCGGCGGTTATCATGCCATGATCCGCCACGATGACGATCAGCGTGTTCTTCGGCACACTTCGACGCAGCAAAGACAACTGGGCGTCGATACGCTCATATGTGCCGATCCACTTGTCGGAGTCCCAGCCGTAATTGTGTCCGATCTTGTCCGCGTCGCGCAGGTACACGTATGTCAGTCCGGGCGTGTTCGCCGCTTTCGCCGCGGTCATGATACGTCGGCGTGGATCGTCATTGGAGATGTAGTCGCTGCCACGTAACGCCGCCTGAGTCAACGCGGAGAACGCGAATTTCGGCAGTCCCGAACTGGTGACGCGAACGTCCTGTTCCGCCAATCGTTCGAATATGGTCGGCTGCTGTTGCAGTTTCAGCGGTGCGGGCGCGTTTTTGAAAGAGATGAGCTGGCAGATTTCGCCATTGTCGGGATTGAGCTGCGTATACCCCGTCATGCCGGTTAATCCGGGGCATGTGCCGGTGCCGAACGTGGACATGGCGGCCACGGTGGTGCTGGGCATGCATGTGGCGATTGGCCGCTGGTTAACGCTGTCCGCCATCAGCGACCGTAGATAGGGTGAATGTCCCAATCTCATATTGATGTTCCAATATCCGAGACCGTCCACCAGGACCACGACTGCCGAACGCGCGTCCGGCAGGCCAAGTGCCTCTTGGAGTCGTTTCGGATCGGCATGGATGGCCGTTGGAATCGGATGCCCGATGGCGCTGGAAATGGCGGGAAGTACCGAGGATAGGTGGAGAGCACCGCCGCGGCCGCCCTCATCCGGCAGTTCGTCGCCATATCGTGCCGGACTGGTCATGGCTAGCAGCTGGTCGATTTCGGGCACTTCAACACTCATGGTTCCCATTCAAGCACCGCGGCAGTACCAGCTGGTAATATTGCTAGGTTGATTACCATAACCTTTCCGTGAGGAGAACCACCGCATGGTGTCGCACCGCAAACCGGCAAAACCAGCCTTTGACCCGCGTACGGTCAAGGAGAACATCGTCGAAACGCCGTTGAACGAGGAAATGAGCAAGTCGTTCCTCGAATACGCGTATTCGGTGATTTACGCCCGAGCGCTGCCTGATGCCAGGGACGGTCTCAAGCCGGTGCAACGACGCATCATCTATCAGATGGGTCAGATGAACCTCAATCCGGACCGGCCGTATATGAAGTCGGCGCGTGTGGTTGGCGAAGTGATGGGCAAGCTCCATCCGCATGGCGATTCCGCGATTTACGAGGCGATGGTACGTTTGGCGCAGCCGTTCGCGATGCGGCTGCCATTGGTGGACGGTCACGGCAATTTCGGTTCTCTCGATGACGGTCCTGCTGCTTCTCGTTATACCGAGGCTCGTATGGCGCCGGCCGCGTTGGGCATGAATGCCGATATCGCCGAAAATACCGTCGATTTCACGCCGAATTACGATAACAAGCTTCAGGAGCCGACTGTGCTGCCTGCCGCGATTCCGAACCTGCTGGTCAATGGTGGTTCCGGCATTGCCGTCGGCATGGCCACGAATATGGCCACGCACAATCTTGGCGAGGTGGTGGCTGCGGCCAAGCATCTTATGCGCCATCCCGACGCGACGTTAGAGGAGTTGATGCGCTACGTGCCGGGTCCGGATTGGCCGGGCGGCGGCGTGATTGTGGGCCGCAAGGGCATCCGCGAGGCGTACGAGACGGGTCGTGGCGCGTTGACCACGCGTTCCGTGACGCATATCGAAAACGTGACGGCTCGCAAAAAGGCCATCGTCGTGACGGAACTGCCGTTCATGGTGGGTCCGGAACGTGTGTTGGAACGTATTTCCGAAGGTGTGAAGAACCGCAAGCTGGACGGCATTTCCGGCGCCATCGATCTGACTGACCGGCATAACGGCACGCGCCTCGTCATCGAAATCAAAACCGGGTTCGATCCGAACGCGGTGTTGGCGCAGCTGTTCAAGCACACGCCGTTGCAGGACAATTTCACCATCAACAATGTGGCGTTGGTCAATGGCCGTCCGCACACCATGGGATTGAAGGAAATGCTTCAGGTGTGGGTGGACCATCGTCGTGTGGTGATCCGCCGACGCAGTGAATTCCGCAGGAAGAAGGCGCTTGAGCGGCTGCACTTGGTGGAGGGCTTGCTGCTCGCCATGGTGGACATCGATGAAGTCATTCAGGTGATTCGCTCTTCTGATGATGCCGAGGCCGCGAAAACAAAGCTTATCGCCGTATTCGATCTGGACGAGATTCAGGCACAGTACATTCTTGACTTGCGGCTGCGCCGTCTGACCAAGATGAGTCGTATCGAGCTTGAGGCGGAACGCGACGATCTGAAGCGGCGTATCGAAGAGCTTGAACGCATTCTTGCTTCCGATGAGGCGCTTGACGGCGTGGTCATTGACGAAATGGATGACGCCGTGGCCAAATACGGCACTCCCCGGCGCACGGTGCTGCTGGATGAGGATGAGGAAGGCAATTTGACGCCTGTTGTGGCGCATGGCGATGATGGCGTCTCTGCAAACGCGATGGCTGCCGCGCGCGCCGCCGCGACCGTATCCTCCGCAGCAGCCGATGTCGCCGCAGCCGCAAAGGCCGCAAAGAAGGCCGGCGATGAGAATGCCACCGCATCGGCTCTGCAGATTGATGACGAGCCGTGCGCGGTGATGCTGTCCGCCACGGGCCTGATCGCACGCACTTCCGAGGATGCGGTGGAACGTTGGGAGAATCGTTCGGCTTCCGACGGACGCGCCAAGGATGATCAGATCGTTTCGATGTTCCGCACGTCCACACGTTCCTCATACGGCTTGGTTACTTCAGCGGGTCGTCTGGTGCTGGCCCATGTGGTCGAATTGCCGAAGGTTTCCGCGGATGGGCCGCTCAGTGTCACGGGTGGTGTGAAGGCCGAGGAACTGCTGGGCATGACGGAGAACACCGATCCGATCCGCGGCGAACGGGTGATTGCTGCGATTGATATGCCGTCCACGGATGACGGCGGTCAGCTTGTTCCTTTGGCGTTGGGCACCCGCAACGGCGTGGTCAAGCGTTGGAACCGTGAATCTCCGACCACAATGGATTCGTGGAGCGTCATCGATTTGAAGGATGATGACGAAGTGCTTGCCGCTGCCGAAGCCCGTGATGAGGATCGTCTGGTGTTTGTGTCCACCGATTCCTCGTTGTTGACGTTCGAAGCGAAGAATGTGCGTCCGCAGGGCCGTACCGCTGGCGGCATGGCGGGCATTCGTCTGGCTGAGGGGTGTTCGGTGGCCGCGTTCGCGGTGGTGCCTGACGGCAAGGTGACATGGAATTACGAAGAAGGCGAGAATGGACTGTTCTCTGCTTCCGGAGCCGTGGTGTTGACGGTTGCCGGCGATTCCGAAGCGTTGCCTGGCACTGAAAACGGTGCCGCGAAGGTCACGCCGTTGGAGATGTATCCGACGAAGGGCCGTGGTACGGGTGGCGTGCGTTCGCAGCGATTCCTCAAGGGGCAGGATACGTTGATTCTCGCGTTCGTGGGCGCGTATCCGTTGCATGCTTCCACGCAAAGTGGCGCTCCTGTGGAATTGCCGAAGCCTGATATGCGACGCGATGGTTCCGGTACGGATCTGTCGGCGCCGATTGCGGTGGTCGGCTGATTCGACGAAATCGATTGGCGGGGCTCTGGACTGGTTCTTCTTCCGGTTCAGGGCCTTCCCGTTTTGCGCACTTGGGCCGCCAGGTTGAATGAGCAGGCTGGGTGAAAGTGCCTCCGGCTTGGTTCAGCCATATAGCTTCATGCCTTGTGGGCTGTCCACGAACCCGGCAGCATGCAGCAAACGTCTGTATTCGTTGCGTTCCTTCAATGATTCACCGTTCATTTCGGCGAAGCTGACGCTGCCCTTGGACTGATGCTGCAATGCATAGGCAAGTTCCGTACATGCCGGCTGCAATATTCGCTCGTCATCGGTGAAGCTGACGATTCTGTGGCTTTTCGGCACAGCGAACAGCACCGGCATGCCGTGGTCGAGCACGATGACCGATTCCGCTCTGCGCGCCGGTTTCATATGGTGTTGTTCGGGCCATGTGATCGCGGAGCCTGTCAGGTTGGCCGGGTCGGTCACGTCGAGCGCCACGCAGGATTGGCTGCGCGCTTCGTCGTCGCCTCGCAAGGCGTCCACTGTGTCACGTCCGGCGAATTGGGCCGCTCCGAATCCTTTGACGAACATGCCTCTGACCAGATTGCCGTGTTCCTCCATGCGTTTGAGTACCGGGTATAGTCCGGAGAATCCGCCTGCGACCTGCTCCTTGTCGATTAGCGGAGCTGCGATCACGCCATATCGGTCGAGCAGCGATTCGATCAATGCGATGTCGTATTCCTCGATGCCGGCTGTTGGTTTGCCGGCGGTATCGTCCGTTTGGTCCGGTATCGCCATTGGACTGGTCCGGGACGAGTCGACCGCGGACCATAATCCACCGAGCGTCGCCGGTGTCGAGACGTGGATCCGCACGCGTCTGCGTGCGGCAGTGCGTGGCGCGCGCACTGAAACCGTGCCTTGAGCCAAGGCCCGAACGGGAGCGAATGAACTGTTCGTCACTTTGCCTTGCCATACCAAGGACCACAAGGCTTCCTCGAACTGGCTTTCGCCCCATGCGGGAAGGATGATTTCCCCTGTTTCAGGATTCACGTTGACTTCCGCATGTTCCTGCCAGATGGCTTTGGCGGCCGTGGAAAGCTGCCGCGCATGGAAGCCTCCCCCATTCGATAATGCGGCAAGTATCGTCTCCGGCACGGTCATGGTTCCGGCACTATAGGCATTGTTCTGCGATTGTTCGCCGGGTTTCACCAGCAGCCGTGAATCAGCTGGATGGAATGCGATGCCGCCGGCTTCCTTGGCGTTGGAACCATTGATTTTGGAGCCGACCCATACCACGTCTCCGGATGCGAGCAATTCGTCCAACATACTCGGTTGGTAGTCGCGAACGCGTGCGGGGAAGACCGAGGATTCCCAAACGGAGTCGTTGAGGTATATGCCTTCAAGCTGTTCGATCACACGCATCAGCCCGTCGACGCCTTCATATCGGGCGCCACCCACAGGTCCGACGCCTTGTCTGTCCAACAGGAACGCCTGATAGACGGCCGGTTCCACCGGCTTGATGGCTTTGCGTGCCTTGGCAAGCGAAAGCGCGCGGATACGCCGAAACACGTCTTTGTGGAGCCATTGCTGGGGCGTTTGCCGAGGTGACCGTTCCGATGCTGAATCATCGGAACCATTGGCGTCCGCTCCGGCCGCATCATCGACGAAATGGCCTTTCAGCAGTTCGCCTTTGGCATGTAATTCATCCAACATGCGTACGCCTTGGACAGCGTCCAATCCCAGTTCGGCGATCATCTGATCCGCGGTGAATGGGCCATGCGTTTTGGCATATCGCGCCACACGGCCGGCAATGTCGGTCTCGTCCAAATCGTTCCAGAACGTCCGTCCGGCAAGCTCCTTCCCAATCTGCGCGATGACGTCGGCATCCAACAGCGAAGCCATGTCCGTGGCGCCCAGAAGACGTTCCAGCACTTCCGGGTCCATGGACAGCAGTTGCGTGCTGCGTTCGGCTTGCGGCACGTCGTATTGGTACATGACCGCGCCCACGTATCCGAACAGCATGTTTTCCGCGAACGGCGACGGCGTTTCCGTGACGGTCTCGCTCAAAGAGATGACGCCGGAGCGTAATCCGGACATCACATGTTTCAGCGCGGGCAGATCGTACACGTCCTGTAGGCATTCGCGTGCGGTTTCCAACAGCAACGGGAAGTTCTTCCGAGTTCGGGCGGCGTTGAGCAGTTGCGCCGCGCGCAGCCGCTGCTGCCATAAGGGGACGCGTCTGCCGGGGTTGGCGCGTGGCAGGAACAGCGATCGCGCCGCGCATTCTCGGAATCGTGCGGCATACAGCACGCTTTCGCCGACTTGTGTTTCGATGATGCGTTGCAGCTCTTCCGTGTCGAACAGCAGCAGCTCGCGGATCGGCAGGTTGCCGTCGCCGTCCGGGAGGCGGATGATGATGCCGTCGTCGGCCGCGTATACCTGCCCATCGAACCCGTATCGTTGTTTGATACGTGTGGTGATGGCCATGGCCCATGGTTCGTGCACGCGTCTGCCGTATGGCGAGTGGACGATCACACGCCAATCGTCTTCTTCATCCTGGCAGCGTTCGACGACCAGCTCACGGTCGTTGGGAATCGTTCCCGTGGCGGCGCGCTGTTCGGCAAGCAGGTCGGCAAGATTGCCGATGGCGTTGTCATCCAATCCGTCACGACGTAGACGTGCGATTGTTGTCGTGTCGAATCGGCTGGTCTTGTCTCCTGCGATGCCATCCGAGACTTCCGCGCGTAGTCCTTGCGCCATATCGCGTATGAATCGGCCTTGGGATCGTCCGAATGCCGCGTCCCGCCCGTCGCCTTCGCCATGCCAGAACGGCAGTCGGGCGGTACGCCCTGGAGCAGGAACCACCACCACACGGTCCCGGGTGATTTCCTGGATCTGCCAGGTCGATGTGCCGAGGGTGATGACGTCTCCGACCCGGGATTCGTACACCATTTCCTCATCCAGCTCCCCCACTTTGCGTGGGCCCGGTCCGGAGCCTTCTTCGGGAAGCACCACGGTGTAGGTTCCTCGGTCGGGTATGGTGCCTCCGCTGGTCACGGCCAGTCGTTGAGCGCCAGGGCGCGCGGAGATGAGACCCGCCTCTTCGTTGTATTGCAATGGAGGTCGGAAGGCGGAGAAATCCTCGCCGTTGTAGGCACCGGTCATCATGCCCATCACAGCATCGAACATGGTTCTGTCGAGATCTTCGAATGGCGCGGCCTTGCGCACGGTCACGTACCAGTCGTCTGGTTTCAGATCATCCATCGCCGCGGCGGCGACGGTTTGCTGGGCAAGCACGTCCAAGGGGGTGCATGGAATGGTCAGTGTTTCGATGTCTCCGGAGCGCATGCATTCGATGCTTGCGGCCGTGCCGATGATTTGCTCTCGTGTAATCGGGTAGAACAGTGCATGCGAGACTCCCCCGACCTTGTGGTCGGCGCGCCCCACCCGCTGCAATCCCGAGGACACGGACAATGGCGGTGCGATCTGGATGACCAGATCCACTGAACCCATGTCGATGCCGAGTTCAAGGCTCGATGTGGCGACCACGCAACGCAATTGGCCGCGTTTGAGCTGCTCTTCGATCTGTTTGCGCCGGTCTTTGGAAACGGAACCATGATGCGCCATGGCGATCGCGTCGGCGTCCGCATGCGAGGAGACCAGCATGGTGGTGGATCCGACCACGGAATCGTAGTGTTTGGCGAAGCCTTCACGGCCTTCCGGGGAACCCAGATCCGGATACGGCTGGGTGGAATCACTGGCTGTGGACTCCGGCTGGGATGCGTTGTCCGACACACTCAAGTCCGTTCGGCCAAGCCTACGGTCGGACAGCGCATCCCGCCCTGCGTCCGCTTTGACGGCGGTTTCAGACCCGGTTTTCCGGGATGTGCGCAATTGCGCATACAGGTCGTTGAGCCGTGCGGTGAGTTTTTCCGCAAGGCCACGGGAGTTGACGAACACGAGGGTGGTGTGGTGTTTCAGCACTTCGTCAAGCACGCTGCGTTCGATGGCCGGCCATACCGAACCTCCGGTCGAAACCCGTGAGGTATGTTCGTCTCCCCCGACCGAAGTCAGTCCTTTACGTTCCGCCAATGCCTCCATGGCAGGACCCACCCCGGAGATATGCGTGGTATGGCGGTTCGGAAGTTTCACGGCGCCTGCCCTCCGCCCTGCGTCGTCGGAGACGGGATCGCGCATGGCCGAAAGCGGTTCCACCACTTTCAGATCCATGTCGGGGTGCGATTCGGGTCTGATGACGCGTACCGGCCGTATGCCGCCAAGGAAACGTGCGGCTTCGGCCGGCGGTTCCACAGTGGCGGAAAGCCCGATGCGTTGGACAGACCGGCCGGCAAGGCTTTCCAATCGTTCCAAGCTCAGCGCCAGGTGCGCGCCACGTTTGGAGCCCGCGATGGCGTGCACTTCATCCACGATAACGGTATCAACGGCGGAAAGTATCCGTCGCGCCTTGGAGGTGAGCAGCAGGAACAGCGATTCTGGCGTGGTTACGAGGATATCCGGCGGATGGCTGACGATTCTGCGCCGTTCCTGCGGCGTGGTGTCGCCGCTTCGTATGCCCACGCTGACTTTCGGCGATGGCAATCCCATCGCCTCGCACTGTCCGGCGATGCCGGCCAATGGCGCTTGGAGGTTCTTGGCCACATCCACGCCCAGAGCCTTCAATGGCGAAATATACAGGACCTTGACGCCGCGGACGGGTTTACGTTTCTTGGCATTGCAATCGGATTCAGCCGTGCCGTCCCCACCGCCGGACGTCCGCAATAAGTCATCGCCCTCCTTCGTCATCAGACGGTCGATTGCGGAAAGGAAGGCGCACAATGTCTTGCCGGAGCCGGTGGGCGCCACCACCAACACGTTCTCGCCGGAGCGGATGGCCGGCCATGCCAAACGTTGCGCCTCCGTCGGAGCATTGAACGCATGCTTGAACCAGGCATTGGTAGCCTCCGAGAACAAGTCCATGCATTCGTACATACGTTCGATTATGGCATCGCCTTCAGACATCATCCACAACCGGCGGAAAGCTCGTCATCCACCGTCGTCGGCTCATTCGAGCACACCGCCCGGCTGACGCATTCGAGCGTCTCACATATGGCGTCGTCAGGCGGCCGCACGGTCGCCGCACTTGCGGCGCAAAGTCTCATGCATGGCGACCATCAGCGCCAGGAACACCACCAGATAGAACGGGAACAGGTTGACCGAAACATGTTGCGCGATCAGCCCGAACAGCGGCGGCATGCACATCGATCCCACATAGGCGCAAGCCATCTGCATGCCGACGATGGCCTGCGATTTGTCCTCGCCGAAATAAGCAGGAGTGGAATGGATGACGCACGGATAGATCGGCGCGCAGCCCAAACCGATGACCATTAGTCCCGCGATGGTGCCGATATTGTGCGGCAACGGCAGGAGCATGATGACGATGCCGGTCAGCACCAACGCCTGGCCAAGACGAATCATGGCCGGATCGTTCAGTTTCATGGTCAGGAAACCGCTGGCGAGACGTCCGACGGTGATGCCGATGCAAAACAGGCTTCCCCACATGGCCGCCGTGGTCTTGTCGATGCCCTTGCCAAGCGCCATATAGCTGCTGGCCCACAACATGGCGGTCGATTCGAGCGCGCAATAGCAGAAGAACATCACGAGGATCTCGCGGGCGCCACGGATGGCGAGCACACCGCGAATACCAAGCGGCTTGCGCCGGTCAGCTGTTTCCCCTTCCGATTGCTCGGACTGCGCGGATTGCACGGAAGAGGTTTCACTCGTCCGCTGCGGTTCGACGGTCTTACGCGCCTTCCACAACGGCAGGCTCAGCACCAGCACCGCGGTGAGCACGACCTGCAGAATGGAGATGGTCCGGTAGCCCCACGCCCAGCCATGGCCGGCACCCAATGCGCTTGCCATGATGTACGGGCCAAGCAGAGTGCCCAAGCCCCACATGGCGTGCAGCCAGCTCATGTGACGGCTTTCGTAGTGGATTGCCACATAGTTGTTGAGCGCCGCATCGACGCCGCCCGCGCCCAAGCCGTACGGAATGGCGAAGAGCAGCAGCATCCAGTAATTCGGCGAGATGGAGAAGCCGAACAATGCGAACGCCGTTAACGCAACGGACACTGCCGTGACCTTGCCTGCACCGAACCGCAAGGTCATGCGGTCTGATAGCAGCGCGGACACGATGGTGCCGGCGGAAATCGTCATGGAAATGCCACCCGCCCAGGAAATCGGCGCATGCAGGTCGCCGCTCATCGTCGGCCATGCGGCGCCGAGCACCGCGTCCGGCAGACCCAGACTGATGAAGGCGATGTAAATCACGGCGAGCAGCAGATTGGCCACAGTCAGCTCCTTGTATGTTTTATGTTTGCGGCAATAAAATCACGAAAATACTCCGCTATTTTATCCAAAGTTACCTACCAAACGGTATTTTGTATCTTGCACTATCGACCGACGTTTTTGCATTATCGTGCATACACGAAAAGCGGGTCTCCGCCGTAACGCAAGACCCGCCAATCGCAATCGCCATGCAATATCAGGTGTCGATCTTGGAACGGTCGAAATCGTCGGCGTTCTCCACGATGAACGCCTTGCGCGGCGGCACGTCATCACCCATGAGCAGGCTGAAGATGTGGCTGGCCTGTTCGGCGTCCTCCATGCGGATACGGCGCAGCATGCGGGTGCGCGGATCCATGGTGGTATCGGCCAGCTGGTCGGCGTCCATCTCACCCAAACCCTTGTAACGCTGGATGTCCTCGTTGTAGCCGATGTGCTTTTTATCAAGCTCGGCGAGTTTGCCTGCCAACTCATCATCGGAATACGTGTAGATGTACTCGCCCTTATGCGTACCCGTCAACGCGATACGATGCAGCGGCGGCACGGCGGCATACACATGACCGTATTCGATAAGCGGCCGCATGTACCGGTAGAACAGCGTCAGCAGCAGGATGCGGATGTGCGCGCCGTCGACATCGGCATCGGTCATCATGATGATCTTGTTGTATCGGGCCTGTTCGATGTCGAAGCTTGCGCCGGATCCTGCGCCGACCACCTGGATGATGGCTGCGCATTCCTTGTTGGACAGCATCTGCGCGAGCGATGCCTTCTGCACGTTGAGGATTTTGCCTCGAATCGGCAGCAACGCCTGGAACCCGGAATTGCGTGCAGCCTTGGCGGTACCAAGCGCGGAATCACCCTCGACGATGAACAGTTCGGCTACATCATCATTGCCGGGCTGGCAGTCGGATAGTTTCGGCGGCATGGACGCGGATTCAAGCGCGTTCTTACGGCGTGTGACTTCCTTGGTCTTGCGCGCCTGCACGCGGGCATGCATTTCGCCGACGATTTTCTCCAGCACGCGGCCGGACTGTTCCTTGTAACCGCGTTTGGAGCCGGTAATCATCTCACCGAACTGCTTATCGGTCATTCTGGAGACGATCGGCTTGACTTGCGCGGTGCCGAGCACGTCCTTGGTCTGGCCTTGGAACTGCGGTTCGGCGATGCGGACGGTGACGACGGCCACCAGACCGGCGAGAATGTCGTCACGTTCCACCTTCATATGGGAATCCTTGAGATTCACCTTGAGTTTGCGCGCGTTGTCCTCGATGGCCTTGCGCACCTGCTTGGTGATGCCTTGGAGGAAGCCGTCCACGTGCATGCCGCCGCCGGGCGTCTCCACCACGTTGACGAAGCTGCGCATGGTGGTGTCGTAGCCGTTGGTCCATCGCATGGCGATATCGACTGCGCAATCACGCGTCACCTTCTGCGCATGCAGTTCACCATCGTCTCCGACCGCCTGCGTTTCTTCAACATACGTGTCCTCGCCGGCGATGCGCCAAATATCGGAGACCGCTTCGCCTTTGGACAGGAAGTCGACGAAATCCTTCACGCCTCCGGTATGGCAGAATTCTTCGACACGCGCATGCGGATATTTCGGCTGCACGGGTTGGGAAACGGTTTCCTGCGATTGCGTGGCAGCATCGTTTTCTTGCGATTCGGCTGATTCATCAGCTTCGGCTGAATCCTCCTGCAGTATGTCGGCAGAGGTTCCGATATCATCCGTTTCAGCGGACGTGTTCTCTTCCGTCACCTGTTCGATGACATTGTCATCGACTTCCAGCATTTCGTCAATGGACTCGTCGCCGGTTTCGGGAATGTTCTCGTCGATGACGGTGATTTTCAGCCCTGGCACCAGGAAACTGGTCTGCCGTACACGGTCGATGAGCTGGTCATAGCTGAATTCAGCGGTGTCGTTGAAAATCTCCGGATCCGCCCAATAGCGGATGCGGGTACCCGTGGTCTTCGGACTGACTTTGCCGATGATCTCAAGTTCGGTGGGACGATTCTTGCGCGTCTTCTTGAATGGCGAATCGGGAGACGGGTGTTCCGGATCAACGTCGGAATACACTCCGGGGTGGCCCTGATGGAAAGCCATGTGGTGGGTTTTGCCGTCACGATCCACTTCCACGTCGAGACGGGAGCTCAATGCGTTCACCACGGATGAGCCGACACCATGCAGACCGCCGGAAGCGCCATACGAGGAATTGCCGAATTTGGCGCCGGCATGCAGCTTGGTCAGCACCACTTCCACGCCGGTGAGCTTGGTTTTCGGCTCCACGTCCACCGGAATGCCTCGGCCATTGTCCGCCACTTCAACGGAACCATCGTCATGCAAGGTCACGATGATGTGGTTGCAGGCTCCCGCAAGAGCCTCATCGACGGCATTGTCGATGATCTCCCACAGGCAGTGCATCAGGCCCTGGCTGTCGGTCGTGCCGATGTACATGCCCGGACGTTTGCGCACCGCGTCCAAGCCTTCGAGCACGGTAAGACTCTCAGCACCGTAATTATCCTTAGCCATGTTCCCTTTCAATTGTCGCCTTACAAGACATGAAGTCGAGAAACCCTGCGTTCATGCCGGTTTCTCGACTTCATTTACTCGCGTCTGATTACTATCACTGGTCCAGGAAGTCGCGCAGCGTCTGCGAACGGGACGGATGGCGCAGCTTGGACATGGTCTTCGATTCGATTTGGCGGATACGTTCGCGCGTCACGCCATACACACGTCCGATATCATCCAGCGTCTTCGGCTGGCCGTCCTCCAAACCGTAGCGCATCTTGATGACGCCAGCCTCACGCGGAGACAGCGTTTCAAGCACCTGCTTGAACTGCTCCTGCAACAGCGAGAAGGCGACGGCATCGGACGGTGCGATGGCGTCGGTGTCTTCAATCAGATCACCGAACTCGGAATCGCCATCCTCGCCCAGCGGCGTGTGCAGGGAAATCGGCTCACGCCCGTACTTCTGCACTTCCTGCACCTTCTCGACCGGCATGTCGAGCTCACGGGCCAGTTCGTCCGGCGTAGGTTCGCGGCCGAGGTCCTGAAGCATCTGGCGCTGCACGCGGGACAGCTTGTTGATGACTTCCACCATATGCACAGGCACACGAATGGTGCGGGCCTGATCAGCCATGGCACGGGTGATGGCCTGGCGAATCCACCATGTGGCGTACGTGGAGAACTTGAAGCCCTTCTTCCAGTCGAACTTCTCTACGGCACGAATCAGACCAAGATTGCCTTCCTGAATCAAATCGAGGAACAGCATGCCACGGCCCGTATAGCGCTTGGCAAGAGAGACCACGAGTCGAAGGTTGGCTTCCAGCAGATGGTCCTTGGCGCGCTTGCCGTCGTTCGCGGCCCACTTCAGTTCACGCCGGCGCTTGAAATCCATCTTGTCGGATTCCGTGTCCAGCAGATGTTGGGCGTACAGACCGGCCTCGATGCGTTCGGACAGGTCGACTTCCTGTTCGGCGTTCAGCAGGTTCACTCTGCCGATCTGCTTCAGGTAATCCTTGACCGGATCTGCGGTGGCGCCGGCTGCGATCACACGACGCTTCGGATTGCCGGACGGCGTCAGATTGTCATCGTCATCATCGTCACGCACCACGAAAGCGCCTTTTTCCTTGGGCTCTTCCGGCTTTTTGCGCTTGTCTTCGTCATCGTCTTCCAGTTCGGAATCGTCATCCTCGTCGATATTGTCCTCGTCGAGGTCGTCATCCTCCCCTTCGTCGTCCACGTCATCAAGGTCATCGTCGAAATCATCAAGATCGGCATCCTCGACGGGATCGTCTTCAGGAGCGTCCTGCTCGATCAGGTTCTCTTCTTCTTCCGCTTTCTTGCTTTTCTTGGCGGCGGAGGTCTTCTTCGCGGCCGTCTTGCGCGACGTCTTCGTAGCGGTCTTTGAGGACTCGCCCTTCTTGGCAGCAGGCTTGCGCGTGGAGGCCTTTTTTCCGGAGGTGGTCTTTTCGGTCAGATCAGTCTGTTCCGTATTTACCGTCGTTTCCTTGGTGGCCAAACTTATCCTCCTATTGATCCCGCCGGAAGCGTATACCATATGGACCCACTTCTGGCAAGGGCAAATCGTCAACTATGTGAGTTAACCATCTTGCAAGGACGATTATTCCCGCGTGTTGAGCTCACCATGCGCAAGTACCGCTTCCTTTCGGCGTGTTGCTCTATGTCTCTTCGGCCCATACCGGTCCGATATGACGATGCGCCGCGGAGCAGATGATCGCCGCGAGCGAACAATTCTCATCCAACGCGAGCGCACGCATCGCGCACAGCATGGCGCGCTCATCGCCCATCCACCACAGCACATAACTGATGATGGCCAATGGCTGCACATGATACCGTTCGGGGACCATCCCGATGATGTCGAACATCATGTTGACGCCGTTGTCGCAACGTTTCGTGTCGGGTTTTCTTGATGCGTCACGGAACGATCCGTTGAGGGATTCCTCCAGATGACGCGTGTTGCCGGGAAGTGTCGGATTGGCCATGAATCCCATGAGAAAGTCACGTGACGAACGTCGTTCATCCACGATGATGGAGACCAGCAGCGCGTCACGCACCGCCATGGTCTGCTGCATGGCGATGGCAAGTGCTCCCGCACCGTTTCTGGACAGTCTGCATTCTGGCGATGAATCGTCACCTCCCGACGATTCATCGGCCAGCTCATCCATCCATTCCGAGAATGGCTCCTGCAGGAAATCGCGTATGCTCTCCGCCATGCCCAGCGATTTGCAATCCTCCACCAATTGGTCTTCAAGCCGTTCCATCTCGGCTTCGCATATCGGCATGGGCTCGTCGATCGTCTTCATGTCTCGTCCTCCTTGGCGTATCGGAGCGGTCGCTTGATGCAGGCCGCTTTGTTGGAACTATGCATCATCCGGCAATGCAATGAGGCGTTTCGGGACCCCTGTGGTCGGAGAACGTGAAGCTCGGCGTGTCACGAAACGTCCGGCACCGTCTCACCCGCTGCAATCATTATGTTTTCCTCTTGTCGAATGTGTGTGGATAACCTTGACCCATGACTAGCTCTTCCGATTTGGAACAGATTGAAACGCGCACGCTCTCGCTGGTAAGGGATTTTTCGTTCCTGCATGCGGACGATCCGGTGGCGAATTCCTGCAAAGCCGTCGCTGATGCGGTGGCGCAGCAGGCGGTCACGTCAAGTGAGGGCGGCAAACGTCTGCGGGCGTTGCTGACGTTGGATGCGTTCCGTGCGTTCGCGCCGCAGGATGTGGCGGAACGTGATATGGATGCGGTGTTGGATCTGGCATGCGCGATCGAAGTGTTTCAGACCGGCGCGTTGGTGCATGACGACATCATCGACGATTCCGATCTGCGCCGTGGCAAGCCGTCCGCTCATCGTGCGCTTGCCACGGATACCCATAGTGATGCCATCGGCCATGGTTTGGGCATCATGTTGGGTGATATGCTGGCCACCGCGAGCGTGGATATCGCCAATAAAGCGGCTTGCCGGCTTGGCTCCGGGTCTTCCGTGGTGTCGGCCTTCCTGAATATGCACCGTGAAGTGGAAATCGGCCAAGTACTCGATTTGGCCGTGGAACTCAATACGTTAGACGATCCTGAAGAGCTGGCGTCGGCCTCTTTGAATGTCTTCCGTTGGAAGACCGCCAGTTATACCACTATCGCACCTTTGGAATTCGGTATGCTTGCCGCCGGCCTCGCCCCTGCGGACGCGCGCAGGCTCGCACTGGCGATTGGATTGCCTCTTGGTTTGGCGTTCCAGCTCGCGGATGATCTTCTGGACGCCATCGGGTCGAGCCGCAATACCGGCAAACCGGTGGGCGGTGATATCCGTGAAGGCAAACGCACGGTGTTGCTGGCCGATGCGATTGAGGCTGCCGGCGATGTCGAACGACGTGAACTCATCGACATGTGGGAAGCCGAATCACGTGACGAGGCACATGTTAGGCGTGCCATCGCATTGTTCGAGTCCACTGGTGCCATCGCACGTTCCAAGGAACGGATCGCCGGTCTGTGGCTCGAGTCGAAGGCCGCCATCGAGACGCTTGAACTATCGCAGGATCGCAAAGACATGCTTACCGAAGCATGCGCACGTTTCGTACCGATTGTGCGGGAACAGGGCTGATGCCGCCGCACTGTGAAAGACCCGTGTTCATCGCATCTTCCGCAAACCATTCCTTGTAGACTACAAGTGAACACATCTTTGTCGCGAAACGTTTTTTGAAGAAGGAATCGTACCGATTAGCCATGAGTGAAGCCCAGCATGCCCCCGAAGGCCAGGTCATCGAAGGCCGGTACCGAGTCGTCAGCAGAATCGCCGATGGCGGCATGGCCACGGTGTATCAAGCTGTTGACGAGCGTCTGGGACGCACCGTCGCCATTAAGATCATGCACACGCAGCTGGCACAGGGCCCACAACGCGACCAGTTCGTGGAACGTTTCCATCGCGAGGCCCGTTCCGCAGCAGCAATAGCCAATCCCCATATCGTGCAGGTGTATGACACCGGTGAGTTCGATGGACTGGATTTTCTTGTCATGGAGTACGTGCATGGCGTGAACCTGCGGTACGAAATGAACCAGCAAGTCACGTTCAGCGTTCGTGAGACGCTACGCATAGTCGGTGAGACGTTGGACGGCTTGGCTTCGGCGCATCGCGCAGGCGTGGTGCACCGCGATATCAAACCGGAGAATATTCTGCTCAATGACCGAGGACATGTGCAGATCACCGATTTCGGTCTGGCCAAGGCGGTGTCGCAGGCCACGCTGTCCTCCACCGGCATGCTGCTGGGCACAGCCGCCTATCTGGCGCCAGAAATGATTCAGCACAATCAGGCAACGCCGCAGGGAGACCTGTATTCCGTAGGCATCATGGCTTGGGAGATGCTGGCTGGCAAGGTGCCGTTCACCGCGGACAATCCGGTGACGCTGGTGTTCAAGCACGTGCATGAGGATGTGCCGGATATCACGACCGCTTGTCCGGGCATCAATGCAGGCGTGGCCGCATTCCTCGCCCGTCTTACGGCGCGCGCGGTCGAGGACCGTCCCCAGGATGCGTCCGTGGCATTCGACGAATTGCAGCAGTTGCAATCGAACCTCACCATCGACGACTGGCAATACCGTCTGTCAGCCGTTTCCCCGGCCGCAAACGATGCCGCCGACACCATGCCCGGCGATGGCACCTGGCAGATGCCGCTACCGCCCGCTCCTCCAGCACCGCCTGTGCGTCAGAACGACGATCGTACACGACAGTTCAATCCGGAAAACCCGAACAAAACCACCGTCATGCCGGCGCAGCAGGCAGATCCGGAGGCAACCACCCGCTTGGCTTTGGAAAAGAACGACGTCCCCGCCAACAACGTTCCAGCTTCCCCCTCGAACGGTCCGGTCAGTGGTGGACAGCCGAAACGCAGTGGCAAGCGTGCACCTGTCATCATCGCCGTCGTAGCAGCCATCGTGCTTGCCTGCGCAGGCGGTGGAGGCTATGCCTGGTGGTATTTCCGAGGACCGGGCAGCTACTGGACCATGCCTCAGCCGGCAGATCTCACATGTTCCGATTCGGAGCCCTGCCGTATTTCCAACATCAAATGGAACGCCTATGAGGAACTGCTGAAATTCTCCAACATCGAGTACGAAGAGACCGAGGCGTTCAGTGATTCCGTCAAGGCTGGCAATGTCATCTCCACCGACCCGGAGAATGTCGGTTCGCATGTGAGCAAACGTCATCATCAGAAGGTCAAGGTGGTAGTGTCCAAGGGTATTAAGCAGGGCACTGTTCCCACAGACATTCTCGATGCCACCAGTGCGAACGGCAAGGATCCGATCAACGCGTTGAAGCGTGCCGGCTTCGACAACATCGAACAGACTCCGGCCAATGATGACGCGTATTCCATGGACGTACCTCAGGGCGCGTTGCTTGATTTAAGCGTGGATCCCGGCGCGACTCTGCCCCATAACGCGAAGATTACCGTCACGCTGTCCCAAGGACCGAAACCGGTTACCATGCCGGACGTCGTGGGCAAATCGAAGGATGAGGCGCAGCAGACGCTTGATGCGCTCAAGCTCACCGTCAACTGGACCGAGCAATTCGATGACAAGATTCCGCAAGGACAGGTGATTTCCGCTTCCGCGAAGACCGGAGACGAGTTGCACTGGGGCGATAGCGTCAATGCGGTGGTGTCGAAGGGACCGGAAACCGTAACGCTGCCGAATTATGTCGGACAGAAAGCCGCCGCTGCCAAAGCCGCATTGGAGAAGCTGGGATTCAGTGTGAAGATCAGCTCGCAACTGACACTTGACTCCAGTCAAGACAAGAAGGTCGCTTCGCAGGATCCGGTAGGAGGCACCGAGGTGCGACTGCGTCAGGAGGATGGCACGCCGAATACCGTCACCTTGAAAATGTATTCGTCGCTGTTCGACTGATTATCCTGATTCCAAACCAATCAGGGGTGTCTGTTCCGAAAACATTCTTCGGAACAGACACCCCTGATTGGTTTGGAATGAACCTCGCTGAAAACTTATGCCTTCTTGGCAGCGGATTCGGCTTGTGCCTGCGCTTCGGCCTCCTGCTGGGCTTTGAGCTCGGCCTTGACCTTCTGCGCGTATTCGTCGACGTATTCCTGTCCGCTCATCTTCTGGATCTCACGGGTCACGCGGTCGGTAAGCGAACGCAAATCATCGTGGGTAATCTGGTCGGCGGATTTCTTCTCGACTTCAATCGGCTTGCCGTAAATCACCTTGGACTTGCCTTTGTTCGGAATGACCTGTCCTGGCTTCTGCAGTTCACGCGAACCGATGATGGCGACCGGAATAATGGGGCAACCGGTTTCGAATGCCAGACGCGCCGCGCCGGTGTGTCCTTTGTAAAGACGTCCATCGGGGCTGCGAGTACCTTCGATGTGAATGCCGAACAGATGTCCGTCCTCGATGATCTCACGGGCGTGGTTCAGTGCGCCAAGTGATTTGGAACCGCCGGAACGGTCCACGGGGAACACGCCGACTGACGTGAACCACCATTTCTTGAATTTGCCTTTGATGCCTTTGCCTTCGAAATATTCGGCCTTGCCCATGAAATGAATCATGCGCGGGCAGGTCAACGGCAGCAACGCATCGTCGATGACGGCAAGATGGTTGGCTGCGATAATGGCG
>ERZ1032846.7-NODE-7-length-60088-cov-19.611197_pt1 | contig 60088 bp, 45 predicted proteins | sample MGYA00516690_ERZ1032846 | MGnify/ENA primary metagenome ERZ1032846 (study PRJEB33719, sample SAMN04261206) | wastewater metagenome | biome: rural village; feature: human; material: feces | host: Homo sapiens | place: El Salvador | collected 2013-01-14 ...
GTTTAGCAGCGGATCCTCCTCACCGCTGTAAAACCGGCACCCAGCACGGCCAGGGCGACCAGCGCACCGGCCACGACCGCACGTCAACGCCGGTCTTGGCCAACCCCTGCTTCTTGCCATCGTTCTTGGAATCGGCCTTCTTGTCACTTGCAGACGGCCTGGTTGCAGCCGGTTTGTTGCTGTCGGACGGCTTGTCGTTGTCGCCATTGTCCGGCTTGCTTGGCTTCGAGGGAACGGTCTCCGCTTTCTTCAACCCGGACTGCGCGTCAGCCAAGGCCTTCACGGCAGCATCCACGTCAGCCTGGGACGCATCCTGCTTACCGGCGACAGTCTTCGCGTCGGCCAGCGCCTTGTCGGCGGCCTTGGCGGCGTCCTGCGCGGCCTTCACCTTCGCCGGGTCGGACGCGTCGCCGGCCAGCGACTTCGCCTCGTCCAGGCGGGCCTTCGCGTCATCCCTGGCCTGCTCGGCCTTCGACGCGGCCGTATCCTTGGCGGCCGCGTCCTTGGCGGCCTGCCCGGCCTTGGCGGACGTGTCCGTGGCGTCGGCCTTCAATTCGTCCATGTCATGCGAGTCGGCCCTGGCCTGCGCGTCCGAGGCCGTCTTGTCGGCGGCCTTCTTGTCCGCGGCGGCCCGGTCGGCGTCCGCCTTGGCGGCCGATTGTCCCTGCTGGGCGTTCTGGACGTCCTTGGCGGCCTGGTCGGCCTGCGACTGCGCGTCCTTCAACGCCGCCTGAGCATCGGACAGCGCGTCGCCGGCCTTGTCGTAGGCGGACTGCGCCTGGTTCGTGGCCGGGTCGGAGGCATACGCTTGGTCGACGCCCGCCTGCGCGTCGGACACGTCCTGCCGGGCCTGGCCGACACCCGCCTGCGACTGGTCGACGTCGGCCTGCGCCTGCTGTTGGCCGGCCTGTGCATCCGTCAGTCCGGCCTGCGCGTCCGTGACGGCCTGTTGGGCCTGCTCCACACCGGTCTGGGCGACGGCCTGCTGGGCCTCGTCCACGGCCTGCTTCGCCTGCTCGTCCGGCGTCACCGCCGTCTCGTCGGCCAGCGCCGGCGCCGCCATCGACGCGGCGGCGGCGATGCCGGCGGTGATGATCGTAGCGACCTTCTTCGGCTTGGACATTTTATTCTCCCGTCTACTCCACAAATTTACCCTCGTAATAGGGATATCCCAATGCAAAAGGTTATCCCCCGAATCACCGCGCCGCAAACGTCAGGGCGTGTTGGTCATCCGCCGGCACAGGATGCACCCGAATGGAGCGAACGAGAACATCGCACGACAAACGCCGCACCGACTTCTTCAACCCCTTTTTCACATGAGGCGCACTTGCAGCATGCCTTGGCGGTCGCATGTCCGACGAACGCCGGTTTAGCCCTGTTCCCCACAGTCCAGCGCCTTTCCGCACGTATGACAGACCACCGCAAGGTGTCGAGGTCAAAGACATTCCCGAGGAACAACTACGGCGTTATGGGAGCGCTCATCACGTTCATGGACGATACAAATCAGGAATCACGGGATGCACTGAGTCCAAATCCCCGACACCACGCATCGGAATCGGCAATCCATCACAAGCACTTACAGAGAAGGCCTGGAAGGGAAGGCCAAGAGCCAAATTCAACAATGCTCTGCTAGATTGATCGTGACGAATATGCAAACGTCGGTTACCGACCGAAACTTAATTCGCCACCAGTAAGTCTGATGCACCGGACCATAATTTTCCGGTGTGTCTCATCCCCCACCGGGGCCTGTCAACGTAAACTGGAATTGGTTAGGATCGTCAAGGAGCATTGCACACATGGATGAGAAAGCCCGGAGCACCCAAGCACAGAACAGATGCGGGCCGGTCGTCATCGGCGTGGCCGCGGCGGCCACCGTCGTATTGGCCGTGGGCGGCGTGTGCGGATACCGCGCGTATGAGGGCCATCAGGTGTCGGTGGCGCGCCAGACATGCCAGTCGGCGGCCGCGGACCTAGGCAAGGCGGTGAAGACGTACAAGACACTGCTCGGCTCGGATGATACCATGGCCGCGTTGAAAACGGACGCGAAGAGCGTGAAGGACGCGAGGACCGTCGACACGCTGGCCAAGGCGGCCAAGGCGAAGCTCCCGGCCATGGTCAGGTGCGACGCGTCGACCGTCGCCGGCCTGGACGCGTCCGCCGCTAGGGCGTCCAAGGCCGCGAAGGCCGTCAAGGCGGACTCGAAGACGGCGAAAACCGCGGTCAAGGCGGTCGAGACGTCGAAGCTCGACAAGACCGTCGACGATGCGAAGGCCCTGTACAAGGCCACGGACGGGAAGGTCCAGGATGATAAGACCCGCGAGGCGTTGGCGAAGGCCGTCAAAGCGCGTGACGCCAAAGCCATCGCCAAGGCCGTGAAGGCGGTGAACGAGTCGAAGGCGGCGAAGGAGAAGGCGGACGCCGAAGCGAAGGCGAAGGTCGAACAGGAGGCCCAGGCCGCGTCGGGCGGCTCGCAGTCGGCCGGCGGGTCGGGATACTCGTCAAGCTCGTATTCGGGCGGAACGGCGTCCGCCGGCCGATCCTCCGGCTCCACCGGCGGATGGTCGTATTCCGGCGGCGCGTCCGGTGGTTCGGCCTCCTCCGGCAACGGGGGCGGCGCGTCGACGGGCAATGGGGGCTCGACCTCTACCTCTGGCGGTTCCAATGGCGGTAGCGGCTCTTCGGGCGGAACGCCCAGCATTCCGTCCACTTCCGGCTGCACGTCATCCATCACGGGCGAATGCTCCACCGCTCCGGGCGGCGAGGTCTGGTGGTGATTCCCCGTCGATGAGAGAGGTCCCATCCTCCATGGATGGGACCTCTCTCTATCTTCCCAGCCTTCTCGACAGCATGGTCGCGGGCCGCTCCACGAGAAGATGGAACGCCTCGGCCACCAGCAGGCACAGCGCGACCAGCAGCACCGGACGCAACGCGCCCCGCACGAAGCCGTCCATCCTACGCGTCACCCCGATGAGATTTCAATCCCGCCACTCCCCCAACGTGGCCGCGATGCCGTCGTACGTGTCCAACGGCTCGATGCCCTCCTCGGCCACATTGCCCAACGACACCGCCTCGGCCGGCGTGATCGACCGCAGATGCTCCATATCCACTGCCAGCCAGATTTCCCTCGATATGCGCAGCCACAGCAGAGGCCCACGCTCGTCGAAAACGGAAGCCCCGCCCCTCGACCATTCCGCCGTACTGGTCGAGGTCCTTGAAGCCAATCGCCCCCAGCGATCGCATGAACGGACGAGGGCTCATGCGCGAAGCATAGCCATGGTCATGCGGCCGGATATACCGGCCGGGTAAGGAAGGGTGCCCTCATGCAAACCGTCATCTGCTATCTCGCCTATGGGCTTGTGCCCGCGGCCATCGTCTCCGCGGCCGTGTGCGCGCCCCAACTCAACCAGGCAAGGGACGAGATTGCCTTCGTCAAGGGCTACACACACGCGCTCGAGGTCCACGGCCTCGACGCCCACTCCGACGACAGGACGGTCTGGGATGGGTTCAAGGGCCGGCACGGCATGTTCCACGCCGATGCATGGGAGCAGGGATACCGCAGGGCGCTGAAGACCCACGGACTCGCATGGTCGGAACGCGACAGCCGGGAGATATGGCACAACCCGTACAACGCCACCGACCGCAATGCAGCAATCCAGAACGCCGCGAGCACCACAGCCATGGCGATGCAGAACGCCGCGGACACGCTGCGGCGCTGAATCCCGGGACGCATAGACATCATCATGACAGAGCAAAAGAACACATCCGCGTCCGAAACGGACGACGCCAAGAAGAAGCCCTACGTCCCCATCACCGACCGCCCCCTGCTGGGCGTGCCCGAGGCCGAGGCCCTTACCGGGGTGCCGGCCAAGATCATCCGCGCCCAGGTACGCAACGGCCTGCTGAAGGCGCGCATGGCAGGCAGCACGACCATGCGCATCCGCCGCGCCGACCTGGACGCCTGGCTCGACGCGCTGCCCGCCTGGCACGCATAAGGAAACCCCACTTGCGCCCGATTGTGGACGAAGTGGGGTTCTTCAGAACACCATAGGTGCACCATAGGTGCAGTGGGCTATTCTGGATAACGCGAAAGTCCTACTGCCGACTATGTTCCGCCCTATGCGACCGTCAGATGTGGAAGTACAGCTCGTACTCCAGCGGGGTCGGGGCCAGACGAGCCTGGTCAATCTCGCCACGCTTGATGCTGATCCAGGTGTCAATCAGGTCGTCGGTGAAGACGTCGCCTGCGGTGAGGAAGTCGTGATCTTCCTCAAGTGCGTCCATGGCCTCAGCCAGGGAGCTCGGAACCTGCTTGATGCCAGCGTGCTCTTCCGGCGGCAGTTCGTACAGGTCCTTGTCGACCGGTGCCGGAGGTTCGATGTGGTTCAGGATGCCGTCCAAGCCTGCCATCAGCTGTGCGGAGAAGGCGAGGAACGGGTTGCAGGACGGATCCGGAGCGCGGAACTCGATACGCTTCGCAGCCGGGGAGGTGCCGGCCAGCGGAATACGGATGGCGGCGGAGCGGTTACGAGCGGAGTACACCAGGTTGACCGGAGCCTCGAAGCCCGGAACCAGACGGTGGTAGGAATTCAGAGACGGGTTGGTGAAGGCGAGCACAGAGGAAGAGTGCTTGATCAGACCGCCGATGTACCAGCGGGCGAGATCGGACAGACCGCCGTAGTTCTTCTCATCGTAGAACAGCGGCTTGCCGTCCTTCCACAGGGACTGATGGCAGTGCATACCAGTGCCGTTGTCGCCTGCAATCGGCTTCGGCATGAAGGTAGCGGCCTTGCCAGCGAGGGCAGCGGTCTCGTGGACGACGTACTTGTACTTCATCAGGTCATCGCCTGCATGCTGCAGGGAGTTGAAGCGGTAGTTGATCTCCTGCTGGCCAGCGCCTGCCACCTCGTGGTGGGAACGCTCGAGAATCAGGCCGACCTTCTGCAGGTTGGCGACCATGTCGTCGCGCAGGTCCTGGGTGTGGTCAATCGGCGGAACCGGGAAGTAGCCCTTCTTGACGCGGTTCTTGAACGCGATGTTCGGAGTGCCATCGTCCTCGGTGTCGATACCGGAGTTCCACGGAGCCTCGATGGAGTCCACCTCGTAGAAGGAGCGCTGCATGCTGTTCTCGAAACGCACCTTGTCGAAGATGAAGAACTCGGCTTCCGGAGCGAAGGAAGCGGTATCGGCGATGCCGGTGGACTTCAGGTAAGCCTCGGCCTTGCCGGCAACCTGACGCGGGTCGCGGGAGTACGGCTCGTCGGTCAGCGGGTCGACGATGGAGAATGCCACGTCGAGGGTCTTGTGCTTGCGGAACGGATCGATGAATGCGGTGGAAACGTCCGGCACCAGCTTCATATCGGACTCGTTGATGGCCTGGAAGCCTTCCACGGAGGAGCCATCGAACGGCATGCCGTCGGTGAAGGCGTCCTTCAGGAATTCGCTTGCCGGCACGGTGAAGTGCTGCTGAACACCGATCAGATCGGTGAAGCGAACGGAGACATACTCAATGCCTTCCTTGTTGATAAGGGCCTCAGCATCAGCCTTGGTTTCAAGTGCAGTCACGGGACCGCTCCTTTCGAATAAGTTACTTACAGGCTATTAGTCTATGGTCGCGAGTTTCGCTCACTCGCCATTTGGGTTACGAGAATGTTTCGTAATGACATATTCGAAATGCGATTTCGCGAAAAATGGGGATTCAAGTGTTACGAACGGTCGCGTCACGCCCTTCAGCGGCGTGTCAATTAATGGACACGTATGGCTTCGAATATAGGAAAAGCTCCAATCGCACGACGCGATTGGAGCTTTTTCAACGGAATAATGCGATTCCACCGTCAGCGGCCGCGCATGGCGCGACGGCTCACGCGCTGCGGATGCATCGGGTCGACGCCCTTCGGCACGCTCATGCCGTTCTTCAGCTGCAGGGTACGCAGGCGCTCGTTGAGCACCGTGAGCTCGGTCTTGGTGAGCACGAAACGAGTCCTCGGATGGATGGCGGCCATCAGCTTGTTCTTGTGATGGGTCGGCTGGTAGCTCTTGAACTTGAGCAGCGTCTTGCGCACGTCCTTGAGGCGGGTCTGGTTTGCGCCGGTGCCGACGTACATACGGTAGACCGGGATTTCGGAGCCGGCGGTCACGCCCTTGATGCGCTGCTCCTGACGATCCATGGCACGCTTGACGCGATTGTAATCGCCTTCGCCCAGCAGATAGATGCCGTTGTAACCGGTACCGCGCCAGATGGCATCCTTGGTCTTCGGGTCAATCCACACCGGCTCCTGGGGGAAGTTGAAGCCGGCCTTGCTGATGTTGCCGAGCACGCTTACTGCGGCACCGGGACGACCCTCGATCTTGGCGTAGCCGACCTTGTCGGCACGCTTGGTGAGCATCATAGTGGCGAACAGCACGCCCAGCATGACGGCAAGAATCATGAACAGGATCCAACTGAACACATGCCACTTGAATATGACGCCCAGTACGACGAACACGATAATCGGTGCCACGAACACGCCACCGCACAGCCACGGAAGCGCCTTATCCTCAGCTTGGGTGTATTTGAAGATCTGGATGATCTGGCTGATGGTGCCTTGCTTCTTCTGCTTCTTTTTCTCTGCTTTATCTGCCATCGACTTCCTCGCTTGACGGTTCGGTTACACACACTGGGACGATAGTCTATCAGGAACCATGCCATTTATGGTGCGACTGCGCTATTCTACTCCGCCTATCTCGTATGCAGCGGGCGTCCGTCCGCTTTCAGCAACGCCTCACCGAGCGTCTCGCTGAACGTGGGATGCGGGTGGATGAGCCGTGCCGCATCGGCAAGCGGGACACGGTTGCCGACCAACTGTTCGGCTTCCGCTATCAAATCACTGGCGATTGGGCTGACGATGTGCACGCCCAACACCACCTGCATATCAGGATTGTTCGCAAACGCACCGCTGACGACGGTCATCGATCCGCCTTCACCGCTCATCAGCATGCGCGCGTTGGACAGCATCGGGTATGCCGTCTCCTTCGGCTCGACCACGTCTTCGCGCGCTTTTGCCTGGTCGAGCGTCAATCCGACGCTTGCTGCTTCGGGGAAAGAGAACACCACCTGTGGCACGGTGTCGTCAATCACGGGTTTTGGATCGGCTCCGGCGATTTTCTCAGCGATGGTGATGCCTTGTTCAAAGGCGCGGTGGGCCAGCGCATGACCTGGAGTGATGTCTCCCAGCGCCCACACGCCATCAAGGTTCGTCCGTCCGTATCCGTCGACGGTCACGTATCCTCGTTCGTCGAGCTTCAGGCCGCTGGAGCGGAACCAGTCGGCGTCGGTATTGGGCACACGTCCGATGGCGGCAAGCACCACTTCGCCGTAAGCGGTGCGGTCCTCATCGGAATCGCCCTGCCGATAGTGCACAGTGGCCCCTAGGTTCGCGCCAGTGTCGACACGGTCCACCGCGGTGCGTGCGATCACGTTCACTCCCCTGCGTTTCAGCTCACGTGTCAGCGTCATCGAAGCACGGCGTTCCCATGTGGACAGCACGCGGTCCTTACGAATCAGCAGTGTCACTTCGCAACCGGCGGCATTCCACAGCGACGCGAATTCCAATGCCACCGCACCCGCACCGATAATCACCGCGCTGGAGGGCAAGGTATTCAGCTCCAACGCCTGGGTGGAATCGATCAGCGCGCCGGCGAACGGATTTCCAGGCAACGCAAGCGGACGCGATCCGGTTGCCAACACGACGTCGTCGGCATCGATCGCAAGTTCCGTTTCAACCGGTTCGAACACGCCGGCTTCCACGGACCGCGATACCTGCGTCTCCCCCTCAGCCGGCGTGACACGTACTGTATGCGCGTTCTGCAATGCCGCGCAACCGCGGAATACGGTGACGCCGCGATGCGCCAGCAGGCCCGTCAGCCCTTTCGTCATCGTTTCCACGGTGGAGACGCGGAAATCACGTAATCTGCCGAAATCGATGCTCTGCAGCGTGGCGTTGATGCCCATGCGTTCGGCGTTATGGATGGTTTCGACGCTATGCACGGCGGTCAACAATGCCTTCGATGGGATGCATCCGCGGTTGAGGCATGTGCCACCGAGCGTACCGTCACGTTCGATCAACGCCACCGATTTGCCGAGTTCCGCGGCACGCAGTGCCGTAGAGTAACCGCCGGGGCCGGCTCCGATGATAGCGATGTCGAAATGCTGTTGAACCATATTGAATCCCAATTCGTTCCTCATTGATTCGTTTGCACGCACGTGAAGTGAGCTTTTGTTCGATGCGAGCAATCGTTTTCCATGGTAATGGAAAAGCCGTCAGTTGTTCGCTGACGGCTTGAAAAATCACCGGCGGTTCTCGATACCGATCACTCCGGCCAGTGTCCACGCTTCGGGTAACGAGGCTTCGGAAGCCTCCAACGGCGAATCTGGATGGCACGGCTCCACGCATAGGAACCGGAACGCATGCCCTTGGCCACGGACTGCTCACCGAATTTCTCGATGAGCTTCTTCTTGAGCTTGTGCCACATGACCGCCACGTCGATAATCACGGCGAACAAGTAGACATACATGATCAGCATGAGCGGCAACGCCAATGCAGGCCACTTGTAGGTGACGACCATGGATCCGATCAGGATTATGAACGCGACCGGGATGAAGAACTCGCCCAGATTGAAGCGGGCATCGACGTAGTCACGGATGTAGATGCGCCACGGCAGACGTTCCGACTTCGGCATGTGGTTGATGTCGCCACTTTGCATGGCATCGTATTCGGCGTTCTCACGTTCGCGGATGCGGGCCTTGGCCGCCTTACGGCTGGCGTCGCGATCCTTGGGGACCAGCGGACGGAGATTCTGCGCCTGGGCGTCCTTGCGCTTCGGGGTCGGACGGCCCTTGCCGGAGGTCGGCTGTGCAGCCTTGCTCTCGACGTTCTCCTGCGCCGGTTCTTCCTTCTTGGTAAACAAACTCATGCCTATAGAGCGTAAGGTGACGTATCGACGCTCGATGCCGCCCGCGGTGCCGTCTGCGTTGCGGTTCAAGCTGCGATTCAAGCTGCGATTCAAGCTGCGGTCGGACGGTCTGCAAAGAACGGATACAATGGACATTCGTCACACGATATTCAATCCGCGTAATACACACGCATATATAGGGAGCATCAAGGATTATGACAGCTTTAGGACCCGAAGAGATCCGCACGCGCGTCGAGTCGGATTTCAACCGCATCGTCGACGTGTTGAACCAGAAGATCGCCTTGCAGTCGATTTCCGCGAAAGGCATCACCGCCGATCATATGAAGCGTTCCGCGCAATTCGTGGCGGACCTGCTGCGCGAGGTCGGCGTCGATACGAAGGTGGTGCAGTCGCACAACCCCGACGGCACGCCGGGCGCTTGGGAGGTCATCGGTTCCAAAAACGTCAGCGAGGATGCGCCGACGGTGCTGCTGTACGCGCACCATGACGTGCAGCCGGTGCCGGATCCGAGCGTATGGAACACCGACCCGTTCGTCGGCACTGAAATCGACACGCGTCTGTACGGCCGCGGAGCCGCGGACGACGGCGGTGGAATCGCCATTCATTCCGGTGCGCTGAAAGCGCTTGAAGACGATCTGAAGGTGAACATCAAGGTGTTCATCGAAGGTGAGGAGGAGATGGGTTCTCCGAGCTTCATTCCGTTCATCGAAGAGCACCGGGACGAGTTCGCTTCCGATGTGATCATTGTGGCCGATTCGGGCAACTGGTCCGCTGAGATTCCGTCGCTGACCACGTCGCTGCGTGGCAACACCGATATTGATGTGCATGTCAAGACGTTGGAACATCCGGTGCATTCCGGCCAGTATGGCGGCCCGATTCTTGACGCGAACACGCTGGCTGCGATGTTGATTTCCTCCATGTACGATGCCAATGGCGATTTGGCCGTGCCGGGCGTTGCGTCCGAGGAACCGGTTGGCGGCCTGCAGCGTGATATGGACGAGGCGACTGTGCGTGCCGACGCGGGCATCGTCGAATCGTATCGTCTTGCCGGCACCGGTTCGCTCGCCGCGCGTCTGTGGACGAAGCCCAGCGTCACCGTCATCGGGTTCGACGCGCATCCGGTGGAAGGATCCTTCAACGTCATCTCTCCTGAAACCACGTTCCGTCTGAGCTTGCGCACCGCGCCGAACCAGCGCCCGGAAGAGGCCCAGGAGGCGTTGGCCAAGTTCATGGTGGAGCATGCGCCGTTCGGTGCCGAAGTGTGGGTCGACAAGCTCGACAACGGCATGGGCTGGGCCATGGATCCGAACGCTGAGGCCACCAAGGACGCCATGGACGCCATGGAGGAAGCGTTCGGTGTGGCTCCGGTCAACAAGGGCGAGGGTGGCTCCATCCCGTTCATTCCGGAATTGCAGCGCATCTTCCCGAAGGCGCAGGTGCTGGTCACCGGTCCGGAGGATCCGAAGGCCAACGCGCATAGCCCGAACGAGTCCATCAGTCTGCCGGCGTTGAAGAACAACGTCATCACCGAAGCGTTGCTGCTGGATAAGCTCGCCAAGTAAGAAGCCGTGTAAGGCTTGCCGAAATAGGATAAAGCTCTCTGTCATACGATTCCGATTGGAACGTATGACAGAGAGCTTTTTCATTTAGCTGCCGATTGGGGAATCATCATCCATTAGTTGGACACGTTGCTGAACGCCCAATGCCAGTAGCCGGTGTAGTATGCGGTGGCCAACGCGATTGCCGGCACCGCGATGCAGATGGCGTAGAACAGCCAGTCGACCGCATGCAGTTTCGATTCGCGCGCTTGGCTTCGTGGCGCGTCGGATCCGAATCCGCGCGCTTCCATGGCGGTGGCGAGTTTCGTTCCACGTCGGATGGATACGACGAGCAGGCTGAATGCTTGCGAGAAGACGCGTTTGATGGTGCTGCCGTCGCCGAGGCCACGCGAGCGGCGTGACTGGCCGAGTGCACGCCAATCGTCCTGCAGCAGCGTGAACATACGCATGCCGGCAAGGCCGCCGTATACGAAACGTTGCGGCAGGCGCAGAATCTGCACGAGTCCGTCGGCCAGATCGGTCGGGTCGAGTCCCAAAGCCAGAATCACACCCGGCACGGCGATTGCGGCGACACGTAGGAATGTGGCCAACGCCAGATAGAGCGATCCTTGGGAGATGACGATGATGCCGCCCAGATTGGCCAGCACCGTGCCGGATGTCTTGCCGTACAACGCCACGGAAACGAAGCTGCCTGTGGCCGCTATCCATACCGGCCATGTCTTGCGCAAGACCGTCCAGGGAGCCACTCCGCCGATCCATAACAATAGCATCTCCAAACCAAACGCCACGGATGCCGAAACGACATCGAGGGTGAAGAACATCGGAATGCACAGGATCAACGCACCGATGAAACGGCTTACCGGGTTGATTTTCGCCACGAACCATGACGGTGACGCCGGCTTCGTTTCGTTACGACGTTCCTTGTGTGGCACCACGGTAATGGTTTCGAGCTTTTCATTGCCGTCGCGCCCACTGTTTTTGTTGGTTTCGAGCATGTCACTCCCCCTCTCTGACCAAAATACGGCGTGCGCCCAGCGCTTCGATGAGCGGCTCATCGTGCGTAATCATGATGACCGCGCAACCTTGGTCGCGCGCACCGGCGATCAATTGGACCATGCTGGTCCACGTGGTGAAATCCTGTCCGAATGTCGGCTCGTCCATGACCAGCACTTTTGGCGCGGCAGCCAGCATGGACGCCACGGACAGTCTTCTTTTCTCACCGCCCGATAGGGTGAATGGATTCGCTTTGGCGAAGCGGGAAAGATTCAGGCGTTCCAACAGCCTGTCGGCGATGGAATACGCCTCCTCGTCGGTTTTGCCCATGGATTTGGGGCCGATGGCCACCTCGTCTCGCACGGTGGATGCGGCGAACTGGTGTTCCGGCTCTTGGAACACCATGCCGATGCGTCCCAGCAAGTCGCGGCTTTTCCATGTGATCACATTGTTTTCGCGATGGGGAGGTACCAGATCGTCCGCCATGCATACACGTCCTGCTATCGGTTTGAGCAGTCCTGCGAGAGTGAGTCCGAGTGTGGATTTGCCCACGCCGTTTCTGCCGGTCAACGCGGTCACCTCACCGGAATGGAATTCGAGGTCGATATGCTCGCCGAGCGGGAAATCATAGCCGAAGCTCAGATCCCGCGTGTAAAGCACGACGTCCTGCGGTTGCCGGATTTGTTCCGGTTTGGGCGCGTGGCTTTCGATGGTGCGGCCCGGCACCCACGCACCGCCGTCGGCAAGCACCTGACCCATGTGGCCGAACACTTCGTCTGGAGTGCCGTCGGCGATTACGCCGCCGACGTTCGAATCGGCTTCGGGTTTGCCCAGCACGATGACGCGGTCGACCAGGTCGAGCCACACGTCGATATGATGTTCCACCACAACCAGCGTCTCATGGGTTTGTTCGAGGACGTGGCGGACAGCGTCGTGCACTTCCTTGACACCGTCCGGGTCAAGGTTGGCGGTCGGTTCGTCAAGCAGCAGCAGGCCAGGGTGCATGGCCAGCACGCCCGCCAAGGCGAGGCGCTGACGTTGCCCGCCGGAAAGTCCTCGTGTGGAGCGGTCGAACGCCATGTAGTCGAGCCCGACGATGTCAAGGGCGGCTCGTGCCCGGTTCCAGATTTCATCTTTCGGCAGGTTCAGGTTCTCGCAGCCGAATGCGGTGTCGTCTCCGGCACGTTCGAGAATCGTCTGCGAGTCCGGGTCCTGAAGCACCAGCCCGCAACGTCCGCGCGCTTGTCTGGCGTCGACGCCGTCGATGAGCAGCTCGCCTTCCTGCTCGCCTTCGTCATCTCCACCGAGCACGCCGGCCAAACCGGACATCAGGGTTGATTTGCCTGCGCCGGACGCGCCAAGCAACAGTACCCGCTCCCCCGGTTTGATGTCGAAGTCGACGTGTCGTAGCGCGAAATCCTTACGTGAGGCGTGTCTCCATCCCCAATCATGTGCGGTCACGCCGGCCGCTGTTGTGTTCTGAACGTCAGTGGTCATTCGTCGTTCTTTCTTCTGATTGTCATGCTGTTGTTTCGTATGCCGTTGTCATGCGATGCGCCATCACAAGAAAATCCCGCACCACCTTGATGTGATGCGGGATTTGCTTGCATCGGACAATCAGACCAGTTCCTGCGTACGACCGGATTCGAAGCGGTCGAGCACGCCGGTCTTGGCGATGGCCACCTGCAGGAGGTACATCACCGCGCCGGCGAGCACCGCGCCGGAAATGGCGGAGGCGATCAGATAGATGCTGACGCGTAGCGCGCTCCAAGCCGGATTGGTAAGCCAGTAGTACAGGCCGCAGCCGACGCCTGCAAGTGCGCCGGAGATCGTGGTGGACAGCAGGTCCCACTTCTTATAGGCGAAGATGGCAAGACCGATTTCGGCGCCGAGGCCCTGCACGATGCCGACGATCAGCGAGCCGCCGACGCCCCACTGGTTGCCCATGGTGAGTTCGAGCGCGGCCGCGAGGGTTTCCGCGAACAGTGCGGCTCCAGGCTTGCGCACGATGATGGCGGCCAGAGGGCCTGCGAACAGCCAGAAAGCGTTAAGCAGGCCTTCGAAGCCTGGAGTCACCGCCTCGAAGAGGGCCAGCGGCGCGGTGCAGACGATGTCCCAGCCCCAGAAGATCACGCCGGATGCGACGGCGATGATGGCTGCGACGACGATATCGACCACGCGCCACTTGTTGTTGTGTTTGCGAACTGCGGAAGACTGGTTTTCTTCAGTCATGGGATATGTGCCTTTCTCTTTTCGTCAAGGCACGGGAAATAGAGAGACGTCCGTGCGCCGGCATTACCCGGTATACGTTCATACGGTTGAAGCGGTTGCTTCCTCTCAGCCATTCGGCCCCCGTGTCTGCGCCTGATATTACACAGGACCCACGATTTACGTCGGTTTTGTCTCATAACGGATTCCGTATTCCGTGGCTGAGTCACATTCCGATGTGTTGTTTTGGAGGAACGCTCCAACCGTATGGTGATTTTATTGAGGCAGTCTCATCAGCGATTCGGCAAGATTCTTGAATGTTTCTCCGATACCGTCCGACCGCAACGCGCCCTCTTTGGTTAGGACTGCGGGCCGGCCTGCTTCGCCGGTTTCGCGCAGTTCAGGCTCCAATGGGAGTTGTGCGAGCAGTGGCACTTCATAGCCGAGGCTGTGGGTCAGCTGTTCGGATACGCGTGCGCCGCCACCTTCGCCGAAGATACGTAGCTTCTCGCCTTTGTGCTCGTAGTAGCTCATGTTTTCCACGACGCCGCGAACTTTCATCGGCACCTGCAATGCCACCAGGCCGGATCGTACCGCGATGTCGGAGGCGGATGGCTGCGGTGTGGTGACCACCACCAGTTCGGCGTTCGGCAGTGCCTGTGCCACGGAAATCGCCATGTCGCCGGTGCCGGGCGCCAGGTCGAGCAGCAATACGTCCGGCTCGCCCCACCATACGTCGGATAGGAATTGTTCCAAGGAGCGTTGCAGTCTTGGACCACGCCATAGGATGGCTCTGTCCGCGCCGGCGAACATGCCGATGGAGATCAGTTTCACACCCCATGCGGTGACGGGCATGAGCATGCCGTTGAGGTTCGTGGGCTGTGATTGCACGCCGAATAGCCTGGGCAGCGAGAAACCGTAGATGTCGGCGTCGATGGCGGCGGTATCGTAGCCGAGCGCCGCGAATGTGACTGCCAGATTGGCGGTGACAGACGATTTGCCCACGCCGCCTTTGCCGGAGGCGATGGCGAAGATGCGGGTTTTGATGCCGGGTTTGTTGAACGGGTTCTGTTTACGTTCCGCTTTGAGGCCGGCCACCAGCTGGGTGAGTTTGTCTTGGCTCATGGAGCCGACTTCGATGCTGGGAATCAACGTGGCATCGGGATAGGAGGCGACCGCGCCGTTGATCTGGTTGATGATGGTCTGCGACAGCGGACAGCCTTCCACGGTCAGTTCGACCCGCACCCGTACGTCGTACGTGTTGGTTTCGCCTGCCACTGGCGTGGCGTCAATGGCTGCGATCATGCCCAAGTCGGTGACGGACCTGCCCAGTTCGGGGTCAATCACTTTGCTTAGCCGTTCGTAGATGCGCGCTTCGATGGTGCGCTCGTCGCTCATGCTTCCTCCTTATGCCGCGTACCACAGTAGCGGTTCGCGGCACGGCTTGCCAGATGGTGTGGCGATTATTCAACTGTTCCTGTGTCGAGCAGCTGTTTGAATTGGTCTTCGTTGAGCATGGGGATGCCCAGTTCCTCGGCTTTTGCGGCTTTTGAGCCGGCATTCTCGCCTACGACGACCCAATCGGTTTTCTTGCTGACGGATCCTGCGGCTTTGCCTCCGCGCAGAACGATGGCCTCTTTGGCGGAATCGCGGGAGAATCCTTCCAACGAGCCGGTGACCACGACCGTTTTGCCTGCCAATGTCTGTGGTAGTCCGCTGGCTTGGGCTTGTCCGACTCCTACGCCGGCGGCCTTCCATGCGTCAAGCACGGCACCGCGCCAATTGCCCGGCTCACGGGCCGCGGTGAACCATGTGACTACGGATTCCGCAATTTCCGGACCAATACCGTCGATTTGGGACAATTCGTCCACGCTGGCATGTTCGATGGCATCCAACGTACCGAACGCGCTGGCGATGGTGCGTGCGGTGGGCGGTCCGAGCCTGCGGATGGACAGGGCCACCAGAACGCGCCACAGGTCGGCATGGCGGGCTTTGTCCATTTCGTCGAGCATCTTGCGGGTGTTTTCCGCCGGACGAATGTACACCGGCTGCACGCTGGACGTGCCTCCACGGGATACCTTGATTTCCTCGCGGATCACCACGGCGTCATCCGGCACCACGTATTGCGGATATTCCGCGGTCTCGTCGATGTCGGCTTCCTTGCGTTTGCGGGCGGCGGTAGGCGCGGTCCAGAATGCGGGCACCTGATGCCATAATCCGGATCCGCCCACACGTTTGCGCACTTTCTTGATCTTGCCGTTTGACCCGACGGTCTCGTGGATTTCGATGATTAGGGCCTCGCGCCAGACGCGCACATCCTTGAGGTCTGCGGACGTCAACGAGAACAGCCCGGCCTCGCTGGACAGCACAGGTGTCTGCATGGGCGGCAGTTCCAGTCCTGCCACCGGCTCGTACGGTTCAGGCTCCTCACCGGGTTTCACCACGATTTCGGTGATGTTCGGCGCATACGTGTCGATGGAATCGGGCCTGTCCTCTTCGGGATTCGTCAGCGCAATGGCTGATTGGTCGCCCAGATGTTCGATATCGAACGCCTTACGGGACGCCAGATTGATGATCCGCTCGGTCAGCTGCGCCGGGCAGGATTCCACGTTCGGGCAGCGTATATCTTTGTCTCCCTCTTTGGCGGGAGCGAGTTCCGCGCCGCAGCTCGGGCAACGCGTGGGCATCACGAACCGGCGGATCTGGCCCTCACGTCCCTTGCGTCGCTCCAGCACCGGACCGACGAGCTCGGGAATCACGTCTCCCGCCTTGCGCACCACCACGGTGTCGCCGATGAGCACGCCTTTGCGTTCCACTTCAAAGGGGTTGTGCAGCGTGGTACGGGATACTGTGGAACCGGCCACGTACACGGGTTTCAACACCGCCACCGGAGTCACACGTCCGGTGCGCCCCACCTGCACAGTGATGTCAAGCAGCTCGGTATTGACTTCTTCCGGTGGATATTTGTAGGCGATGGCCCAGCGCGGCGCACGCGATGTGGCACCAAGGGAACGCTGCAATCCCAAATCGTCGACCTTCACGACGATGCCGTCAAGCGCGTGTTCGATGTCGCCTCGGTGTTCGCCGTAATAGTCGATCATGTCGAGGATTTCCTTGAACGACGTGACCTCACGGTTGTGCGGAGAGACGGGCACACCCCATTTCTTATACAATTCGTAGGCTTCGGATTGGTCGTTGACCACATCATGGCCGTTGCCGGCGTGCCCCGCACCCCAACGCAGCGATCCGATGCCGTGCGCGTAGAAGCTCAGGCGACGGGTTGCGGTGATACGCGGATCCTTCTGTCTCAGGCTACCTGCGGCCGCGTTGCGGGGATTGGCGAATGGCGCGCGACCGGCGTCCTCGTTCTCGGCGTTCAGCTTGTTGAAATCGTCCCATCGCATGAACACTTCGCCGCGGATCTCCACGAATTCGGGAATGTCTTCCTCCGGTCCGGCAAGGTTCTGCGGAATGGTGGAGATGGTGCGCACGTTGAGAGTGATGTCCTCGCCGGTCACGCCATCGCCTCTGGTCAGACCCTGTTCAAGCACGCCGTTGCGGTAGATGAGGTTCAGCGCAAGACCGTCGATTTTCACCTCGCAGGTCATGGGCAGTGGCTTCGATTCGGGCCAATCCAATCCCCTGAGCACGCCGTCGTACCATTCGCGCAGCTCCTCGATGGAGAACACGTCATCGAGGCTCATCATGCGCGATGGATGACGTACGGAAGCGAAGTCGTTGGAGAACGTGCCGCCCACACGATGGGTCGGTGACTGCGGTGAGTCAAGTGATGGGAACTGCGCCTCAAGCGATTGCAGGCAGCGCAATCTTGCGTCATATGCCGCGTCGGATGAGACGGGGGCATCGTCGATATAGTATGCGATCTGGTCTGATTCCACCCATGCGGCCACGCGCGCCCACAGCCTGGCCGCGGCTTCGGCGCTCATCGAAGCCACATCAACCTTGTCGAGGCGCATGGCGTCGGCATCGGTCGGCTGCAACGCGGCAATCCAACGTTCGCTGCCCGGAGTCAGCGAAGCCAGCCCCTCATCGGCCACGACGGCCGCGGAACTACCGTCGCTCTCCGGCGCGTCGAAATCCCATGCCAACTGTTCGGAATCATCACGATTCGTCATTGTCACCGCTTTCCCATCATTTCCGCCATGCCGCGCGGATGTCCACGCCAGCACCGATTATCGCACAAATGTTCGACCGTTTTGTTAGTTGTTCAGAGAGCGCAGGAACTGCACCTGCACCACGTCGGCACCGTCATGGTCTTCGTAATCCATGCGCATCGCGGCCACCGACAGGGTGCGTGCGGGCACGAACATGCCTTTGTCCACGCAGACGCGGGCCGCTTGGTGCATCAGGGGCGCGACCGGCGTGTTCGGCCATACCGGCAGTCCGGCGTCGGCGAGCACGTGGATGGCTTCCTGCACGTTGGTCGGCACCGGAATGCACTGCGATTGCGCTCTTCCGATCAGTTCCTGCAGTTCGCTTTCGAGCATGGCGATACGTCCGGGGGCGATCTCCTCGCTCATGATGTATGAGGCGGCGGCAAGGTCGAAGTGGTCGCACATCCATTCCGCATAGGCGAGGCGATAGTAGGCAAATGAGGCGTCTTCCCGGTCAAGCGCGACGTTCAGCGCGTTGAGGCATGCCGCACGTGCCGGATCCCAGTCCTCGGCACGCCCCAGCTGCACGGCGAGCTTGAGGTGCGACAGCGGGTATGCGGGGGCGTAACGCACCATGGCGTTCAGATGCGGCAGCGCGGCATCGACGCCTTTGACTTGGGCGAGCAGGTCGGCAAGCTCCATATGCATGTAGAACAGGTTGTCGGGAATGAGCACCGTTCTTTCGCCTTCGGTGGCGAACATGCGGTTGTAGATGACGCGTTCCGCATATGAATTGAAGTACCGCGGCACGCCCGGATTTTCAGCGAAGATCCGGTCCATGCGTTCGAGTGTGGACTGGGCGGATTCGATGGCCCGCTCGACGTCTCCGGAGAACAGCATGTCTCGTGCCTTCAGACGTTCGTCATCGAGGGATTGCGCCAGTTCGAATGAGAAGTCGGGCGTGTCTTCGCCGTCGATCAGCGCGCTGGTGACCTGCGGTGCCAATTCGGTCAATTCCGGATCGGATATGGAATTGATGATGCCCATGGCCTGTTTGGCTTTGGCCACCGATTCGAGTCCGTCGCTTTGCGCAAGACGATGGAACTCCCCCACGGCGCGCTGCAACAGGTCGACACGCTGGATGGACAGGCCCATCATGTTCTCACAGCCGAACAACTGCGCCGTGCCGTCATCAAAACGAATGTCGGACAGTTCGGGTTCTTCTTGGCTTCCCGCCGGTGAGAATCGGCTGTCACGAAGGTCGAAGGCCGCATCGATGGGTTTGAGCGCGCCTTTGCCGTCCACGTCCATTTCGGCGTCGAACATGCGGTATGTGGCGGTTGGATGGGCCAATCCGTCAGTGTCGAGCCGCTTCAGGAACTCGTCGCGGGCGAAGGTGACGGTCACCAAGTTGCGTACGGTCGGGTTTTTGCGCAGCTGCGCCATCGGATCGTCGGCATCATCATCGAGGTAGGTGTCGTACTCCGTTTTGTCGCTGGCGTCGTCCCGCATGGAGGCGTCGTCATCATCGGCGCGTCCGTCCGGTACCGCGAACGCCATTTCGTCGAAGTCGATGTCTTTCATCAGGTCTTCGAACTGGCCGTCCACCGTATCGTCTCCAGTGCCAACGCTATCCGAGCCAGCCGAATCGTCGGAATCGATTGATTCGGATGAGATATCGGTGGTTCTCGGAGTGACGGGCCGAGCCGGATCGCCATGGTAGTCGCCGTCCTTTGGAGCGGCTTTGGATCCGGATGGCCTCATGTCTCCGGTACGGATGCGTTCGAAGGCGCTTAACGCCTCGCTCATCAACTCGCTGATGGCGGAATCCTGTTCGGCTACGGCCTCTTCCAGACCAATCGAATCGATGTGCATCGACACGCGTTTGACATTCGGATCGGCTCCGAAGCTCAGCGCGGCCATCATGAGTCCGACGCGCAGATTGTAATCGACGCTCATACGCGTGCGTTCGACGTCGGTCAGGTCGATCCACGCGCAGCGCGATACGTCGTATCGGGTGAACGGCATCATGGACACTCCAGCAGAAGTGAAGCCGATTGCGACTTCGCCGTCGCTGAGGTCGCATCGGAAGTCAACGTCGAAACGGTATGGCAGACGCAGGCTGCGCAGCAGACGGGACATGGTCTGCCGGTACACCCATTCGGAACCTCCGTCGGCTCCGAAATCGCCTTCCAACACGTTGTCCTTGGTTGATTCGGCGACTTCACGCCGGAAGTCGGCCGCGATATCCGCCAGTCGGCTGGCGGCCTGGATGCCGTCTTCCCGGTTCGGGTCGAGGATCGCGCCGAACCGGTCGTCCGGTTTCAACGCGATCAGCGCCGGATTCTCCAGCAGGGCGAAGTCGATCTGCGCGGCTTCGGCACGCGTCACCGTGTCCTCCGTGGGGAGAGCGCCGATGCGTGCGTTACGTTCCAGCCATGAGCTGACGGCGGCGAAGCGGTTGAGGTTGCCCTCGATGTTGAGGGCGCACAGCACTGCCGAGAACGGCAGGGAGGAATCCCATGCGAAGAAGTAGCATCCGGAATAGCTGGATGTGTACAGGCGCAGCGGTTCCGCTCCGTGCACAGCTTCGAGCCCTTGATCGGTATCGAGCGCGTGGGCTTCGCGCATCAGATCGGCGAAGTAGTCTTCCAGGCCGGAGGCGCGCATGCCATGCGACCGGGCGCTCATGGTGTCTCTGATGGACCGTCGGATGGCGCCTATGGGCGCTTCGCGGTTGAGCCTGCGGAAAATGTTGCCGGAACCGAAGCCGACGAGCAGGCCGTTCATCTGTGGAAGCATGTAGGCGGCGAAGAAGGCGATGGTGATGGCGTCCCGGTATTCGAGGTCGAACCGCATATTCGCTGGCAGGTTGGCGCGCATTTGCTCAAGCGTGTATCGGTTGCCGGTTTTGAGCCATGAGGCGAGCCACATCATGCGACCGCCCGGCATGCGTCCCACGACGCCGCCTTGCGTGGCGCGCACCGTTTTCGGATTGCGGCTGGCCGCATGGCCGAGTCTTGGACCGTCCGCCAACGTAAGGGTTTCCTCTTTGACGAAGACGAACCGCGGTTCGAGTTCCTGCGTGTCCATGTCCGGATCGGTGCCGGCGAAGACACGCGCTTTGCCGTCCGCGAGCGCGATTTGGGCGAAGTGGTCGCTGTCGGTGAACAATCCGATGGAGAAGGCATGGCCGTGGGTCTGCGGCAGTTGGGCCCATCCGAGGCGGAATCCTCCGGGCACGCCTTCGAATCCGTCGATGACGTGTCGTTTGATGAGCGGATTAAGCCGGATGGCGTTGCGGGTCAGTTCGTCGACGATGTCGTCGGGCTTGTCAAGCGCCTTGCCGAAGGGGTTGGCGTGGATGTGGCGCGGCGTGGCCTGGTTGACGAGTCGCCGCACATTTTGCCTGACGCGTTCGAGCATGGTCCGGTTATGTTCCGGTTGGCTGGCCGGGTCTGATGGTGTGCGGTGAGACATGTGTGCCATTCTTTCAATCCAACGCGACATGAAGCTATTAGAATAATGACGTGACTTTTTCGAAGCAGCGTTTTCAGGCACGTCGTCGTATGTGCGCAGCCATTGTAGTCGCTTTCGCGGTGATGGTGGTGGTCGAGTGCGTGTTGTGCAATATGCCGTTTTGGCGTTCCTTGGCCGCATCGGGTGATTCCGCCGCCGCGTACAACGTGCTGGGCCCTGGGCTCAAACGTACTGACGAGGGGTTGTTGAAGGTCACCGATCCGACGCAGGCATATATGCAGGTCGATGCGGATGGCTCGTCGGAATATGTTCGTATGGATCCGGTGTCTTCGAAGGCGTTGGATAAGGCAGCCAGACAATCGGAGCAGGTGTTGCGCACGGTTCGTGTCCGTCCTGATGTCAATCGCAGGGCCGGTACGGTCAGTTCGGTGTCGGTGTCTTCGCCGCGTTCGCTGTATGTGCATGCGGCGGCTGCCGGTGGTTCGGTGTGCGTGCGGATTGTCGAGCCGAAGGGTTCGCTGATTCCGTTTGATGCGGTGCGTGCGAATGTGCGTGTACCGTTCGCGTTGAATCCGTTGCGTATCGGCGTGATGGCGGCCGTGTTGGCGATGGTACTGGTGTGGAGGCCTGGTTCGCGGTTGTGGCGGATGCCGTTGGATACGACGAGTGTGAGGCAGCGTGCGTGGCTGGGGGCGCTGCTGGCGGTGCCTGTTGTGGTCACTTGTGCCGTTGTGGTGTGGCAGCTGGTGGAGGCGGCTCCGTTGAGCTTCCATACGAAAGGCACGTACACGTATGACTTCGACCAGTACGATTACGTGGCAAGGGCGCTGCTTGATGGTCACGCGTGGTTGGATTTGGATGTGCCGGATGCGTTGCGTGACGCGGCGGATCCGTATGATGTGGCCACCCGGCAGCGGTTGCTTGCCGATGGCGTAAGCCCAGTGTATTGGGATTACGCGTTCTATCAGGGGCACTGGTATTCGTATTTCGGTGTGGTTCCCGCGTTGTTGTTGTTCCTGCCGTATCGGGCGGTCACATCGTTGTTCGTCGATGGCGGGCTGATGATGCCCTGCGGTGCGGCCGTGCCGCTGCTGATGCTTGGTTTTCTGGTATTCGGATGTCTGCTGGTGATTCGTGTGATATCCCGAATTCGTCCGAATGCGCCGTTGGCTGCGGTCAGTATGCTGTGCGTGTTCATGCTGTTGGCTTCCAATGGTTTGTATCTGTGGTATCGGACGAATTTCTATTCGGTGCCGATCGCCGCCTCCCTGTTTCTGAGCGTGTTGGGATTGTGGCTGTGGTTGGGCGCCGCCAAGCGGGTGCCGGTGTCAGGCGATCGGATTCGTGAGGTTGATGGCACGCAGTCGTTGTCTTTGCCCCATCTGGCTGCAGGCTCGATGTGCATTGCGGCCAATCTGGGGTGCCGTCCGCAGTTCATTCTCGTGGCGTTGCTGGCTTTCGTAATATTCTGGCCGCAGATTCAGTCGATTTTCCGTCACGCCTCCAATGATTCCTCCCTTCCCCATATGTCGGTCTGGCGTCTGATGCGCGCGCCGTTGGCCGCATTGCTTCCCGCGTTGATTGTGATCGTTCCTCTGCTGGCGTACAACGTGGTCCGGTTCGGATCACCGCTCGACTTCGGCACCTCATATCAGATGACGGTCACGGATATGACCAGTTATCGGCAGCCATTGTCGAATCTTGCGCTGACCGTCGCATATTACCTGTTCCTGCCGTTGCGGTTCACGGATGCGTTTCCGTTCCTCGCCGTCAATCCGGCGCCTCTTCCCACTTGGGGATTTACCGAGGCAATGCCTGGCGGCTTATTCACGATAGCTCCGTTGACGTTGGCCGCGCTGGCCTGCCCGTTCCTCTACCGGCGTATGCGCAAGGCCGGGCGCACGAACACATGGCTGTTGTTGACATCCAGCCTGGCATTGGGATTGCTGCTTGTGGTGATTGACTCCCGCATGGCTGGTTTGGGATGGCGGTACATCGCCGATTTCGGATGGCTGTTTGCCTTGGCCGCGTTGCCTTCGTTGCTGATCGTACTTGATTGCGGCAAGCCGCTTCTGCGTTGGGTATGTCGTGCCGGATTCCTCGCGCTGCTGCTGTTCACGCTGGTTGTCGCGCTGATGTCGTTGTTCCTGCCCGGGCGTGACGATGAGATGTTGCGCAACAATCCCGCCCTCTATCTCGACGTGCAGTCCTGGTTCATGTTGGGTTGACGTCCGATATAAGCTACATCCAGTAAAAATTCAGGTTTCTTTCCTGATTCATATAGCAGTTTTTCCGGTTTGCTCTGAGTTTCATCGGCAATCATAACGATTGTCATCATTGTTGCTTTGAGTTATGTTCCGGGGGTCGCCAACCATGAAACCGCTTTCGCCGCCACGCAACCATCCTCGGGCCGCACGTTGGATGCCAAAGGCGACATCGTGCTGCTCACCACCGAACTGGGCCGCGACGACAACGCCGTGCAGGACCAGGTCGTCAAACTCGATGCCGAAACCAGCAGTGTGACGCGACTGTTGGATTTCGGCAGCCTGTTCGCCGATTACAAGGCGTCCGCCACGCATGCGGGCACGGACGATTCGGATGAACTGCCGGTGAACCTGCGCGCGGTTGCGCCTGCGGTTCGTTACAATCGGCGGTATGGGTTTCTTCGATTCGCTGTTCGCCGGTAAACGTTCCACACCGGCTTCGTCCGTCACGTTCCATCTCGACCAGGCCGCCCACATGTACGAGGACGGCAATATCGGCTTGGAGGCCACCACGCTTGATATCACACCTGACAGCAAGCGTGTGGCGGTGATAGGTTTGAACGGTGCCGGCAAGACCACGCTGCTCAAATTGTTGGATGGCGCGTTGGCCGCCACGTCCGGAACGGTCCGCATCGAAGCGGACGGTACCGCATACGACCCCGCCGTGAAACGCGATCTGAAGCATGTCGAGGATCTGGTCGGCCGCGTGCGGCGCGAAGAGATTCCGAACGCCTACTACAAGGCGGCTTCGATTCGTGAGGCGATCGACCTGCCGTTGAAGAAGCACAAGGTGCCGGAAAGCGAACGTCAGGCGATCATCGGCAATCTGTTCGCGCATTTCGACTTGGCTTCCGTGGCCCGCGAGCCGGCCTCCGCTTTGGATAGCGAGAAGCGGCATCTGCTGGCGATCGCGGCCGCGTTGAGTTTCTCCCCCGCTGCGATCGTCGCCGACGAGCCGACCAAGGGCTTGGACGAGGTGGCGTCGGCGCGCGTGGCGAAGGCCCTGTTCAGCTATGACAAGCAGGTGGTGTTCGCCACGCATGACACGGATCTGATCGTCCATCCGGAATATGCGATCGGCCGCGTGCTCGTTGTCGACGACCATCGTGTGGTGTTCGACGGCGTGCCTCGTGAGGCGGTCGATTTTTACACGGATTTGGTTCGTTCGAAGTATGAGGCGGCGAAGGGCGACAGGGCGTAGAAGAGATTTCGGACTCGGCAGTCCGTTCAGCCGATCAGTTCGTTGACGGTGTCGATCACCACGTACACGTTATGCCGGAAATCGTCCGGTTCGGGCAGTAGTGAGATGGCCAGATAGCCGTTGGAGGTCATGTCGAAGAAGTAGCCGGGCTGTCCGGATACGCCGTGGCGTTCGATCATGTGCAGCACCAGCTCGTTCTCGTCGAGCACGCTGGGCACGCGCAGCAGTACGTTCCATCCGCCTTCGGCACGCAATACGCTGACGAGACCTTGCTCGTCCGCGTCGAGCATGGCATGCAGTGCTTTGAGATTGCCGCGCACACGTTCCTGCACGCGCGCGGTCTGCGATGGCGCCGCTTCAAGCAGTGCGGGAATTTGTTTTGCGACGATCTCGCTCATGGGCAGATAGTCGTCGGCGATCACGTCGAGACGACTCTTGGCTTCCGCCACGTCTTCGGCGGGACCTGATACCTGGATCCAGCCGACTTTGGCATGCGGTGCGGCGAGCATTTTCGAAAAACCGTCCAACGCGAATGTGAGCGCGCCACGCTCCCCCGCGAGTCGTGCGTTGCCTTCGAATGGTTCCAAATCGTAATCGTAGAACACTTCGTCGGCGATGATGGCCACGTCGTGGTCCCGGCACAGGCGGACGATCGCCTCGCGTTCCGACGGTTTGACGTACGAACCGGTCGGATTGTTGGGGTTGATGAGCACCAGCGCGCGGATGCGATTGCCGTCCGGGCCTTCCAGCGCGGTTTTCAGTTCGGCCACGTCGATGTACCAGGAGCCGTCGAATCGTTGCTGGTATTCGATCATGTCGACGCATTCGAGGCGTGCGATCGATTCGATGAGCGGATAGCCGGGTTTCGGTGCGAGCACGGCGTCACCGGCATCACACAGCAGTTTGATAAGCCACGAGTAGGCTTCGGAAGTTGAACTGAGGATGTACAGGTCGTCCGGCGAGCAATGGCCGATTTCCTGCATGTCAAGGAACGCGGCCAGCGCCTCACGCGCGTAGCGTTGGCCGCGCGGGTCGGCGGAGTAGATGTCCGGCACAAGATCCGGAGCCAGCGCGTGCCGTGTCGGATTGGAGTCGTTGAGCTTGCCGAGCGGTCTGCCGGCTGTTTTGGCGGTGGCTTCCGCCTTGGCGATGGGATTGGGCTCACTGATGTCGACTCTTGAGGAAAAACGCATGCTCTCCACCCTACTCCATGGACTGCCGTCTTCCATCTGCGGCACATGGAACAACGAAAAAGGCCGTCCGATTCGTCGGACGGCCTTGTGACAACCTAATCGGTCAACACATCACTTCTGCTTGGTGCTCGCGTAGTATGCGGCGCCGATGATGCCGGCCTCGTTGTGCAGCTTGGCTGCGACGATCGGGGTCTTGATGTCGATGTACGGCAGGAACTTCTCGGAGACGCGGGACACGCCACCGCCGACGACGAACAGCTGCGGGTCGAAGTAGAACTCCATGAGGGAGTAGTACTTGGTCAGGCGCTTCGCCCACTTCTTGTAGCCCATGTCGAGCTTCTCGCGGATGGAGGATGCGGCGTACTTCTCCGCGTCGCCCTTGCCCTTGAGCAGTTCCAGATGGCCGAGCTCGGTGTTCGGAATGAGCTCGCCGTTGAAAATCAGCGCGGTGCCGATGCCGGTGCCCAGCGTGGTGGCGATGACGAGGCCATCCTGGCCCTTCGCGGCGCCGAACTGCTGCTCGGCAAGACCGGCGGCGTCAGCGTCGTTCACCACGGTGACCGGACGACCGCAAGCTTCGGAGAACACTTCGGTGACGTCCACGCCGACCCAGGACTGGTCCAGGTTGGCCATGTAGCCAAGCTTCTCGCCCACATGAATCGGAGCCGGGAAGGCGATGCCGACCGGAGCGGACTCCGGAACCTCGAAATGCTCGAGCTGCTGGCGAACGATTTCGCCGACGGCCTTCGGAGTGGACACCTCCGGGGTGAGGATCTTCAGACGCGGTTCGGCGAACTCGCCCTTCTCGAGGTTAACCGGGGCGGCCTTAATGCCGGAGCCACCAATGTCAACGCCGAATGCCTGTGCAGTCTCAATCATCTTCAACCTCTCTATCAAGGTATGTTATGGGTGTATTCGAACCGGTACGTATTATGGTAACTCGCAACATGCCCAAAATCGCGCGCGACATGCACAAATGGTGAGAACGATTGCACAAATTGTAATACTTAACCGAGTAAATATTTCATCGCCTGTTTTGCAAACGATTCGTCCCACGTCGGTAGAGGCTCCGACGTGGGACGAATCGTCAATCGCGTGATCGCCGCGCGTTGGGAAACGCGTGGGCCACGGTGTTACTTCAGCGGCGGCATCGGCTGCCATTCCGGATCATGCAGCAGCTTGCGCGAATCCCACCATCCCTTGGCGATCTGAACGATGCCGGTCTTGAAATGCTCGCGGTCCACCATCGTCAGTCGAATCACTTCCTTGACCGCGGTCAGCACCGTACCCAGGCCGAACAACAGCGGACGGTAATCGCCGTACGTCATGAAGTATCGGGCCATGTAGCCGCGGTTGCGCATGATGTGGTAGCGGTTCATGTCGGAAGTGGAGTTGAGCTGGCGCACGCCGGCGATGTCCCAATTGCCGATCTCGCGCGTACGGCGCAGCACCACGTCGGGCACGACGATCGGATTGGTGACCTTGCTGGCACGATAGCCGTACATCGTGTCGTCCCAATAGATGAAGAAACGCGGGTCGGGCAGACCGATCTTTTCGACGATGTTGCGGCGGAACAGGCCGCCTTCGAAGCACAACGTGTCCATCACGCGATAGCCAGCCGGGCCGAACGCAGCCGGTGCGATCGGGTTCGGAATGCCGAGCGGGACGATGAAATCGTACTGCCAGTAGAACGGACCGCCATCATAGTCGTAGCGGCTTCCCTGAATCACGTCGTGCCGATCGGTCCACTTGGCCAAGCGCTCGATGCCTTCCGGCATGACGGCGACGTCGTCGTCCATGACCCAGAACCATTCGGCACCCAGCTCGTACGCCTTCTTCACGCCTGCGGAGAAACCGCCCGCGCCTCCGAGGTTGTCGGTCTGCGGCGCGTAGACCACGCGGTTCTCGTTGCCGGACAGGTCGGCCACGGTGGTGCCCCACTGCGCGGTGAGCTTGGCACTGAATTCTTCGACCATGCCATGGGTCTTGTCACTGTGCTCGTTGTCCACGACGATGATGCGCCACGGGGCGACGGTAAGCTTCTCGATGGATTCGAACAGGGTGGCGAGCAGCTGCTGGCGCTTGTAGGTCACCACGACGATAGCCAGCTTTTCGATGGTCTTCTTCGCAACTTGCTTTTCAGTCATACGTTCCATTCTTGCACCGGCCCTCAACCACACATCGGCCATGTTCGATATGGAGCCGAGCACGGGCATAATCCGCGACAAATATGGACAGAACCTTGCACGGCACGAACTTGTTTGCCATAATGAACCGCGTATGCAGGGGAATCCGTATGACGGATTGAGATGGGCGTGGACGTCCGAACCCTTTGAACCTGATGGTTGACACCAGCGTAGGGAGGCATGGCCATATGGCTGATGTGATTTCCGTAACCAATTCCGATTCCGCGTTCGACGCTTCGAAGGGCGTCACGCGAACCAATCTTCCCCCATTCGCGCAGCGGCTGCGCAAAGCCGCCGACCTCGTATGGGAGGAAGGCTACAGGCAGCCGTTCATCCGCGAACTGGGCGAAGGCACTCTGCCGCGCGAGAAGTTCGCGTTCTATCTGCTGCAGGATTTCCGTTATCTCAACGACTACGCCAGAGTGCATGCTTTGGGACTGGCCAAAACAGACGATCCGGAGATCATGGCGTTCATGCTCAACGTGCAGAACGGCGCGTTGAATGTGGAGTCGACCGTGCACCGCACGTATCTGGCCAGCTACGGCATCACCGACGAGCAGATGAACAGCGTGCGCCAGTCGGCGTTCGCCCGCGCGTACACGTCGAACATCCTTTCCATCGCCTATGGCAAGGGTATCCTCGACATTCTCGTGGCCGTGCTCCCCTGCGCCTGGGTGTATGCGGATTACGGATATCGTCTTGCCCATGAATTCGCAGACACGCTCGATGTGAACCAGTACAAGAGCTGGGTGGACATGTACAAGACCGACGAGTTCTGGCAGGGTTCGGCTTGGCTGATCGAGCATATCGAGAAACTCGCCGCCGAGGTGAGCGAGGAACGCAAGCAGGAGCTGGTCGATATTTTTGTGACCGGCGTTGAGAACGAGTACATGTTCTGGTCCAGCGCGTACGACATGCAGTACACGTGGAAGCCCGAATGGGATCAGGAGAGCTGATTCTCCGGCACGCTCTCTTCCGATTGTTTATTTCCATATGAAGCGGCCCGCCTTCCGATTGGTTTCGGAGGGCGGGCCGCTTCATATAACGTTCGGATCGCTATTCGCGCACGAGACGAATGTGCTCCACGTCGTCACGCTGGGAACGACGGTAGAGCACGAAACGGTTGCCGATGACCTGCACGAGTTCCGCGCCAAGCTGTTCGGCGAGACCTTCGCCGGCCTCCTTGGCGGTCAGACCGGAACCGTCGAGCACGGAGCATTTGACGAGCTCGCGCTTCTCGATGGTCTCGTCCGCCTGTTTGACGGCGTTTTCGCTCAGATCGTTCTTGCCGACCTGGATGAGCGGATTGAGTTTGGTGGCCAGGCCGCGCAGCTGCTTGACCTGCTTTTTGGTAAGTGCCATATGTGTTCCATTCCTATCTACAAATACCCGCTCAAGCCTAGCGTGAGGACGGTATTTGCCCATCCGCCCGCAACGCACCGGTCATAACAGCACGCCCGGCACGACCAGTGCGACGAGATAGACGAGCACCACGATCGCCACGGTCACGTCCATGCCGGTGACGCGCATGACACGCCAATGCGTGCGCGTCGCACCTTCCTCATAGCAGCGCGCGTCCAAGGCGAGGCTCAGGTTGTCGGCGTGGCGGATGGCTGCGGCGAAGACCGGCACGACGACCGCCACCATCGCTTTGATGCGTACTACGAACGAACCTGTTTCGACGCTGCCACCGCGCGCCGACTGCGCGTCGATGATCGCTTTCGTTTCCATGCCAAGCGTCGGCAGGAAACGCAGGGCGAGGCTCATCACCAATGCCGTCTCCTGCGTGTGCAGACCGAATCTGGCGAACGGTGACAGCAGCGATTCGAACGCGTCGGTCATGGCGGTCGGTGTGGTGGAGGCAAGGAACATCGCTCCGATGACGATGACCACGGCGAACCGACATGCGTAGAGTATGGCGATGCGGATGCCGTCATCGGTGATGGGAATCGGCCCGAAGCTCGCCACCGTGGTGCCGGTGCGCACGAAGAAGATGTTCAGCAGGCCGCAGAAAACGAACAATGCCAGGAACACACGCACGGAAGCGGCCAATCGGCCTACATTGATGCGTCCGGCCGCGGCGATCACGCCGGTGAACACCACGGCAAGCAGCAATTGCCAGAATGAGCCGATGGCGAACGCGGAGAACATGAGCGCCAATGCGGACAGCATGCCCACGCGCGGATCGAGGCGTTCCAACAGGGTCCGCCGCTCCCCCACGGTCGCGGTGTCCGAGCCGGCGGCGTCCACGGATGGTTCCGCATCCGGCTCCTCTTCGCAGGTGGCTTTCACTGTGGATTCCGTGGATTCCTTAGAGTCCGCACGTTTCGCCGGCTTGCCCAATATGATGGTACGGTCGGCAAGCTCGTCCACTTCATCCTGCGAATGCGAGATGAGCAGTATGGTCACGCCGCGTGATTTGAGCTCGTGGATGAGCCCGTGCACGCGTGCGGCGGCCTCCTCGTCAAGACCTGCGGTCGGCTCGTCCAGAATCAACGCTTTCGGCTCGCATGCAATCACGCCGGCGATCGCCACCAGTCGCTGCTGGCCGCCCGACAGGTCGAACGGCGAACGGTCTCGCAGATGTTCGATATGCAGCAGCCGCATGGCCTGCATGGCGCGTTCCATCGCCTCGGACGTATCCAATCCCAGGTTGGAAGGCCCGTATGCGACGTCTTCGGCCACGGTGTCGGCGAACAGCTGCCGTTCCGGATGCTGCATGACGTAGCCGACCGTACGGCGCAGCCTCGTACGGTTTTTGCGATTGAGGGGCTTCGTTCCGCCGTTCGCCTTCGCAGTGGCCACGGCGATGCCGTCGATGACGATCGAGCCTGTCGTGGGTTTCTCCAACGCGCACAGCATGCGCGCCAATGTGGTTTTGCCGGCGCCATTGCGTCCCATCAACGCCACTGTCTCGCCTTTGCCGATGCTGAACGACAGGTGGTTGAACACGTCACGTTCGGCGTCCACGTAACGATACGATATGTCGCGTGCTTCGATGAGCGTTTCGGCGGGCTCATCATCAATGCGTTTCGGTAGGCCCACCGATTGAACCGGCATCCGAAGCCGCTCGTCGGCGGGGCCATCGCCTACGATGTGGCCTGCTTCCAGCTGAATCACACGGTCGGCATGTTCCAACTCGTCCGCATGGTGCGTGACGAGAATGATGGTGGTGCCGCGGTCCTGGAGTTCGTCCAGCACCCGCATGATGTCGGCGCGCCCTTGCGGGTCGAGCATGGCGGTCGGCTCGTCGAGCACGAGCACATCGGAATCCATCGCCAGCATGCCGGCGATGGCGATGCGTTGTTGTTGGCCGCCGCTCATGCGCGTCGGATCGGAAGCGCGATAGTCGCTCATATCCACGGCGTCCAGCGAACCGGAGATGCGCAGGCCGATCTCATCATGCTCAATCGCAAGATTCTCCGGTCCGAACGCCACGTCGTCTTCGGTGACGGTGGTGACGATTTGGTCTTCGGGATGCTGGAACACCGCGCCTATGCCGCAACGGGCGGTTCGATACTCGTCGGCGTGCGCGCCGGACTCGTCGAACACCACATTGCCTGACAATACGACATATCCCTCATCGGGAGCCACCAGTCCGGCGATGACACGTGACAGCGTGGATTTGCCCGAACCGTTCGGTCCGGTCAGACAGATGCGTTCGCCACGGCGGATGTCAAGGCTCACACCGTCAAGCGCCCATGTCGCGCCGCCATCATAGGTGAATCGCACATCGCGTAACGTTATGATCGGCGCATTGGTCGTAACCATAAAATCTTCCTTCACCAGCACTGTATGGAATTCTCGGGGAAAACAAGACGGAGGAACCCTCCGGCGGATGCGGACGGTCCCTCCATGTTCATTTCAATGGGAACAAACGAAGCTCAACGGTTCAGCAGGTTGGAGATCGGCTTGTAGATCAGGAACGTGACCACGCCGTGGATGGTGAACTTCAACGCGTTGAACGGCAGGAGCGCCGGCACGATAAGCGCCACGACCTGCGCGGTGGTCATGTGCGCGTAGAACGGCGTGACGATGATGTTGCCGACGATGGCGACGGCGAGCGCCACGACAGCGCCGACGATGATGCCGATCAGCGCGCCCTTGCGCGTCTTGTTCTTTTTGTAGATGAGCGATGCCGGCACGGACAGGGCCAATGCCACGAGCACGGCCATCAGGGTGCCCCATGGGTTGGTGAACAGGTGCGGCACGAAGCCGAGCACGCTGACGATGACGGCTGCGGCCGGTCCGAACGCGAAGCCCGCGACGAGGCAGACGATGCCGGATGGGTCGTATTTGAGCCACTGCACGCCTGGGATGATCGGGAATTCGATGAAGCTGACGGCCATGGACAACGCCACGAACAGCGCGTACATGGCGATGCGTTTGGTGGACCAGCGGCCGGAGTCGGCGACGCCTGTGGAGTGCGCGTTGTCCGGACGGGTCATCGGCTTGTCTGCGGCCTGATCAGCTGCGGTATTGGAGGTATTGCTAGGAGAGGATACACTCATGTTGAGCTCCGTTTCTTCCATCCGGACTGTAACCGTTGGCCCCGGATTCTCACCGGATCAGCCGCTTTCGCGGGTCGCGGGCTTCGGTATGGGGCCGTTATGAATGCCGGTCGTGCCGTTACCGCCAGTAAGGATTTTCACCTTCCCTGAAACTTGCTTGTCCATATATACGCCCGCCATGCGATATGCGCAACCTGCGTTCCGTTTTCGTCTTGCGATTCGGAACGCAGCCTGCACACGCCGCGACAGCGGGCATGTTATGACAGCAGGCCGAGCAGATCGTCCTTGCTGAGCGTGCCGACGCCGCCGGATGCGGTGCCGTCGGTGAATTGGCGCGCCAGCTCGTTTTTCTTTTCCTGCAGTTTCAGGATGCGTTCCTCGATGGTGTCTTTGGCCACGATCTGGTATACGTTCACGTCCTGGGTTTGGCCGATACGGTGCGCGCGGTCGGTTGCCTGGTTCTGCGCGGCGGCGTTCCACCATGGATCGGCGTGCACCACCACGGATGCGCCCACGAGGTTCAGGCCCGTGTTGCCGGCTTTGAGCGAGATGAGGAATACGGGCACGTCGTTGCCGTTGAATTCGTCGACCAGTTCCACACGGCGTTTCTTCGGCGTCTCGCCGGTGATGATGTAGTATTCCACGCCTTGTTCGGCGAGTCTGGCGCCGATGAGTTCGAGGAACGAGGTGAATTGCGAGAACACGAGGACCTTTTTGCCTTCGTCCATGCATGTGGCCACGAGTTCGACGATGGCGTCGAGTTTGGCGGAGGCGTTCTTCGCGTCGGCGTATACGAGTCTTGGATCGCAGCAGATTTCGCGCAGCAAGGTGAATTCGGCGAGGATGCGGATCTTCTTGGTGTTGAAGTCGGCGTCCGACGCCTTGGTGAGCGTGGCGCGTAGCCGCTGTTCGTGTGCGGCGTACAGTTTGCGCTGCTCCCCTTCCAGTTTGACGGTGAGCACGTTCTCGAATTTGTCGGGCAGGTCGGTGAGCACGTCTTTTTTCAGACGGCGTTTGATGAACAGTCCCACCAATGCCTGCAGTTTGTCGGCCATGACGGAATGTTCCGGACCGGGAGCCATGATCGGCTGCTCGTATTTTTCGCGGAATTTCGTATAGGTGCCGAGCAGTCCGGGCATGAGGAAGTCGAAAATGCTCCACAGTTCGCTCAACCGGTTTTCGATTGGCGTGCCGGTCAGAGCGAAGCGATGGTCGGCCGTGACCTGTTTGACCGATTTGGCTACCTTTGTGGCGTGGTTTTTGATGTATTGCGCCTCGTCGAGCGCCATCAGCGCGAAATGGCAGGCTGCGTAATCATCCACGTCGCGACGCAGCAGATCGTAGGAGGTGATCACCACGTCGGTGCCGTCGTACGTCGTGGTGCCATTCGTCGTAGCACCGTCGTTCTCCTGCGATTGCGCGGCCACCGTCGCGATGGCCTTGCGTCGCTGCGCTTTCGTACCGGCGATGACCTCCACCGTCAGATCGCCCGCGAATTTCTCGCATTCCGCGGCCCAGTTGTAGACGAGCGATGCCGGGCAGACGATGAGTGACGGACCGTTTCCTTTGCGCGCTTCGATGAGCGAGAGCAGCTGCACGGATTTGCCGAGGCCCATCTCGTCGGCGAGGATGCCGCCAAAGCCCTTGTCCCACAGGGTGGACAGCCATTGGAAGCCCTCCACCTGGTATGGGCGGAGCACGGTTTTGAGCCGTTCGGGCACCTCATAACGTTTCGGATCGACGATCTTCACATCGTTGACATAGTCCACGAACGAGGCGCTCTTGTCCTCGTCATCGACCTGCGCGTCCAGCAGGAACGCTTGGTATCCGGGGATTTTGATGATGCCGGAGTCGAGCTGTTTTTCACTCAGGTCGAGGTCCGTGGACACTTGGTCGAGCTCATGCAGGTCGGCTTCCTTCAAATCCACGAACGTGCCGTTTTTGAGCCGATGGTAGCGGCGTTTTCTGCGGTAGGAGTCAAGCAGCGCGCCGACTTCGTTCATCGGCACCTCGTCGGCGATCGGTGAGATTTCAACGAGGTTCGAGTCGATGGACAAGCCGACCTTCACCGATGGCGGGTTGGGCTGCATCATGCCATCGAATGCCGCCGTGGAGAAGACCTGGCCCACCGATTTGAGGATCTGCACGCCGTCGGTGAGCATGAGCAGGATAGCCTGCTCGTCTTCTTCTTTGACGCGTGCCACGTCGATGGAGCTCCATGTAGGGCACAGCTGGCGTACCACCTGCACGGCGAACGATTCTCGTGACAGGTCGCGTTTGACCTGCGAGGCTCTTGAACGTGAATCGGGGTTGATCACGCCGCGCAGTTCTTTGGCGGTGGGCACCAGTTGGAAGGTGAAGTCGCCGTATTTCGCCACCGCTTCGCAGGTGATGCCGTACAAATCGCGGTCCAGATAGAATTCGATCCGGCATTCGGTTCCCACCGCTTCGGTCACTTCCTGCGGAATGTCGAATCCGATGCCCGCTTCGGTGAGTTTCGGCACGATGGTTCGGGCGAACATGGGCCAGTCGTTTTCGGCGATGAACACGCCGTCCGGATCGTCGGAACACAGGTCAGGCAGCACCTGTAATGCCGGGCGCAGTTTATCGGTGCAGCGGAAGAGCCCGTCGATGCCTATCCTGTCCGTCTCCGTGGAATCGTCGGGACGTTCGCGGCTGAAAATGTAGAAGCCGTTGCGTCCGTTGATGACATCGGAGATGCTTTGGTTCGATGTGATGCGCACGCCCGACGCGGTGCCCTCATGCACGTAGGACGCCTTGAACGTGAAGGTGGGGTCGCCTTCGACAATGTCAAGGCCGAACGGTTCGCCTCCTTCGTTGGCCATGTGGATGCGGCTTGGCCCGGATTTCTTGGTGCGTTGGAAATCCTCGATAAGCAATCGTCTCAACCCGTCACCGTCCGACGTGCGCAGGAAACCGCGGGCCTTCGACTCGTGTTCCTTGTATTCGTCCTGTGTCACGGCGTGGAACAGGTCGAGCAGGTCGCATGCCTCCCAATCGGTGAGGACGAGTTCACGGTCGATGCGTACCGCTTCGCCGTAATAGTATCCGTTTTGCAGTTGGGCCGCCGTTCTGGATGCAATCACCTGCTGTAGGAAGCGGTATAGCTTCAGCGAGAAGGGGTCGAGCATGTCCGGAGTGTGGGTGAACGCGAGTTTTTTGCCATATGACTCGTATGTTCCCGTCCGCATGTCGGCCACGAATCTTGAGATGTTTTTGAGCGCGTAGTCGGCGTCGCCGCATCCGATGCGCAGGGACAGGCGCAGGGCGTCATGGCCGTTGATCAGCGTGGGCTCGAGGTACACGCTTCCCGGTTTGACGTCGACCGGCGCGCTTGATTTGCGTTTCGGTTTGGCGGCTCCCTGTCCGGAGGCGCCACGTTGTTCCTCGATCAATCGGCTTTTCGCGTTGATGATTCGTTTCAGCACGTCGAGTTGGGCGTTCTCGCCGGCGTTGTTGCTTTTCGCATCGAGGGAGCGCATGTAGTCGGCGAGGGCCCGGGGTGTTGCGGCTGCGGCGTGGAATCCCCGGAATCGTTCCGGCTGTTGCAGGAACAGCAGCAGCATGGCGGCTACGTGCTTGCACATGCCGGTGTACCGGCGGCTGGTGGAGGAAGCCGAGTCGTCATCATCGTTGACGTAGCCGTACGTGCTGCCGGAGCCGAAATCGTCGTAGTCGTCGACGTAATCGTAGTCGTCGTCATCGTCGAAGCTGCGGTATTTCGGACTGTTGTGGTAGTCGAAGGTCCGGTAGGAACCGTAGCCGCGCTGCGAACCGCTGAATGCCGGGCAGGAGCAGTAGCGTGCCAGAAACAGCTCGTCGGCGAAATCAAGCGTGGCTTGCACTTCGTAACGGCTGGAGGGTGAGGTGGTGCCCCGTATGGTGGCATACAGGGTGATGCGGTTGGATGCGGTGTCGTTCAGGCAATGCAGGTCCTCCATTTTGGAACGCCATTGGTTGGCGATGCCGCGGGCGCGCTGCAGTACCGGCTGGCTGCATTCGCTGCGCAGCTCGTCGGAAAGCCATGCCAGAGTGTCCGCCACCTGAACCCCCATCGTTCGTACGTTTGTTCTCATGCAACCATACCAGCGCGATGGAACAGCAAAAGCCGCGGCCCGATCCGGACCGCGGCATGTTATCGCCCGTGTTGCGTCAGCGGCAGCGTTTGGTCAGCGGCTGCCATGGGTCGAGTTCCACCGGCTCGGTTTCGAGCAGTGCTCGGGTGGCGTCGTCGAGGTATTCCTTGCGGATGATGATTTCGGTCACATAGCGGTCGAACCACTTGTCGGAGGCCACGTAGTAGCCGTCTTCGCCGTTGTCTTTGCCCCAGCTGTTCTCCACTTTCCAGCGGTTCGGCTTGCCTTGCTCGTCAAGGTTCACGCCGGTGAGGGTCATGGCATGGTTGCTTGGACTGTCGCCGTATTCGAGGCCGTGCGCCTTGTCGAAGTCGAAATCGGTGCCGAACAGCTGGTCCACGCGCACGCTGTCGCAGTCGAAATAGCCGGCCGCACGCAGCGAGAACTGGGTGCAGTCGCAGGCGAACCAGATCGGGTGTCCGGCGCTAATCTGGTCGACCGCGGCCTTTTTGAACACGTCGAGCGGCACGTTGACGAATTCCATATCCCCCGCTTCGGCCACATTGGCGGTGTAGCGGATGCGGTAACGCTTGTTGAACGGACGGGACGCCATCGGCACGTTGCACAACGTCACCAGATCGTCGACGTCCACCGGCACGTACTTCTTGTAGAATTCCATCGGCGTGATGCCGGTTTCGCGGATCTGTCTGCGCTCGTCCTTGCCGGTTTTCGGCTTGTCGGCCTCGTCTTCGCCGCTTTTCTTATCGTCCTTCTTGTCATCGTCGCTCACGCGGGCCAGGAAGTCGAACTTCTCCGGCGGCTCGCCCAACGAGATGGCGCACATGCGGTACACGGTGGACATGTCGTCGTCCTTGACCGCGCGCAGTTCATCGACCGTGGCGCCGGCTGCGTAACGTTCGCGCAGGTCGGCGGCGAAGCGGCGCAGCCTGCTGTTGAGGTATTGTTTGAACGCGTCGGAGTCCTTGGAATTGGCGGATTCCGGGTAGGCGCTCTTCGGCACGAGACCATACTTGTCTACAAGGGCGGCGAACATCTGCCACCAACCGCCGTCATCGGCCGGCCCGTAGTTGATCTCCTGGAACAGGCGGCTGTCGGTCGGCTCGTCGAGCGTGGCGAACACGTTTTCGAGATACGTGTTGGATTTTTCCATCGCATCCCAGAAGAACAGGTAGGTTTCGGAGAATTCGAAATCGTCGAGTCCCCACTGGTGCATGAGCTCGTAACGCAGGGTGTTGAGGGATGCGAACATCCAGCAGCGGCCGGATCGGCGCTGGTTGGTGATGGAACCCTGTTTCAGTTCGATGGAGAAGTCGCGTGGCAGCGCGCGCTGGCCTTTGTAGTCGGTGGCGGCTTCGAGCACGCCCGAGGACACCGCGGCGTTGGCGGCCACAAGGTTGGCCCGGTCGGCGTTGAAGTCTTTGGCGTATTGTGCGAGACGTTCCGGTTTGATTGCTGTGATGCTGTTGGTCATACGGCCGATTCTTGCCATACGTCTTGACGGATGCGAAATACTGGTTTCGGCATGCCGAAAAATCTGCCGTAAATAAGCGATTCGAATTCGTTCCGGGGATATTCTTGTACTACTTGAGGGGTTTTAGGGTGAGGAGCGTATCATGCGTCGTCATGGTTCGATGATGGTTGTTTTGTCCGGATTGCTGGCTGCGAGTCTGGCCATCGGACTGCCGGTCGGTTCGGCGTATGCGGACGAGCCGACGGATGGCACCGGGGCCGGCACGTCCGCCACGGAGGTGTTGGATTCGTTGGAGGTCAAGGGCCGCGCGCCGAAAACCGGGTACAAGCGCACTCAATTCGGCAAGGCGTGGGCCGACGTGGACCACAACGGCTGCGACACCCGCAATGATATCCTCAACCGCGATCTGACCGGCGTGAGGCACAAGTGGCGTACGCACAATTGCGTGGTGAAGTCCGGAAAACTGCATGATCCATACACTGGCAAGGACATCAAGTTCAAGAAGGGCAAGAAGACTTCCACCGCGGTGCAGATCGACCATGTGGTGGCGTTGAGCGATGCGTGGCAGAAGGGCGCGCAGAAGCTCAGCGAGGAGCGCCGCACCGCATTGGCGAACGATCCGTACAATCTGCTGGCCGTGCAGGGGCGTGCCAACCAGAAGAAGTCCGATGGCGATGCGGCCACGTGGCTGCCGTCCAACAAGGGGTTCCGTTGCGAATACGTGGCGCGTCAGATCGGCGTGAAGCACAAATACTCACTGTGGGTCACGCAGGCCGAAAAGGAAGCCATGGCCAAGGTGCTGTCCTCCTGCCCGACGCAAACCGTGCCCGACTACACGGGGGTCAAGGATTCCACAGCCGAGAAGACCACCGAGTCCGAGCAGACCGAACAGACGCAAACCGAACAGACGCAAACCGAACAGACGCAAACCGAACAGTCAGCTGAGCAGGCCCAGCAGACTCAACAAACGACACAGGCACCTGCGCTCGAACCCGCTCCGGCTCCGGCTCCCGCGCCCCAACCAGCGCCACAGCAGGACGTCTACTACCAGAACTGCACCGCGGCACGAGCCGCTGGCGCCGCGCCTATCTACCAGGGCCAGCCGGGCTACCGTTCACAACTGGACCGCGACCATGACGGAGTCGCCTGCGAATAAATCCAATACAGCGTCTCCGCCTTTCCGGTTGTAAGACGTATGACGGTGAGGCATAGGAAAAGCGCCGGGTTATTCATCCGGCGCTTTTCCTATGCCTCAGCCTCTTTCCGCATTTTCCGCAGTGCAGTCATGAGAACCGCTATGGTCTGCGCAGCCGCGCGATGTCGTCACGCAGCTGGTTGACGGTGTCCGTCAGTTCCCGCACATTGTGGCGCAACTGTTCCGTTTCCGATTCCGCCTCGTCCGCGCGCTTGTCGGTTTCGTCACGGACACGATCGACTATCCATGAGGCCAGTGTCGCGGTGACGATGCCGATCAGGGCCACGCCGGTTATCATCAGCCCGATGGCGATGCTTCTTCCCTGCCATGTCACCGGAGACAAATCGCCATAGCCGACTGTGGTGACGGTCACGAACGACCACCATATCGCCTCGCCGAAATCGGTGATGGAAGCGCCTGGAACCCCACGTTCCACATCCAATTCGGCAAGGGCGCCGATATACATCAGCAGTGTCACGCTGCAGCATGTGTACAGTGTGATACGTCCACGCACCGCCATGCCACCGGTACGGTTGAGCACGTTGAGCACCGCCACCAATCGCAGCAGCCTCAATGGTCTGAAGATGGGCAAGGCGATGGACACCAGCATCAGCAGATTCTCTTTGAACCAGGCTTTCTTGTCCTTCGCCAGCAGAATCGAAACGACGTAGTCGACGATGAACGCCATCCAGATGATGTTGATCACCGTTTCGCACAATACGATATGCGTTCTCGCCAGCACTTCCCACGAATACGCGAACAGGAACACCAACGCCAATGCGGTCATGAACCACTCGGTCATCCGCTGCCATTTGTCCAATGTCATATCTCCCGCCTTTCTCCCCATGGCTGCCATCATACGGGTTTGCCCGTTTTTGTGACGTATTCCGGGCGCGGTGCATGTGCCTTCAGACCAGATAGACCTCCTCATGTGGTTCGTTTCAGAGTTCATCTCGGAGGCCGTCCGATTCGGACCATTCAGCCGACGACCGAAGGAGCGGATACCCACTTTTAATGAACGTCAGCCCTTGAGAGGCATGCGGCTGTCGAGCGATTGTCCGTTGGCGTAGCAGCGCACGTTGCCCAATGCGATGGCGATGATGCGCCGTTCGGTGGACTCCAAGTGGTTGCCGCCCGCCACATGCGGGGTGATCAGGCATTTCGGCTCGCTCCATAATGGCGATGCCGCCGGCAGCGGCTCCGGTTCGGTCACGTCGAGGCCAGCGCCGCGGATCATGCCGTTGGCGAGCGCGTCGGCGAGCGCCTGCGTGTCTATGGCGTCACCGCGGCCCGCGTTGATGACGATGGCGTCGGTTTTGAGTTTTGCGATGCGTTCCGCGTTGAGCAGGTGGTGTGTGGATGGCGTGGATGGCACGCACATGGCGATCACGTCGGCGTATTGCAGCACGTCGTCGAGCGATTCGAATCCGACCATGTGGTCGATGCCCGGCGCTTCGACGGTGGGGTTGCGGCGGATGCCGATGGTCGACATGCCGACGCTCTTGCATAGGCGTGCGAAATGCGATCCGATGTCGCCGGTGCCGATGATGAGCGCGGTTTTGCCGTCGGGGCTGATGACGCGGCCGGCGTCCTGCCATGCGGCGTTCGGGTTGCCGACGGCGTAGATGTGCAGGTTTTTCATGATGGACCACATCATGGCGAACATGTGTTCGGACACGCTTTGTCCGTAGGCGCCGGTGGCGTTGGTGAGCATGGAGCCGGGGTGGAGCACGCCAGGCCGCTGGTATTTGTCGACGCCGGCGCTCCAGGTCTGCAGCCATTCGAGTCTGGGGCATTGCGCGCATGTTTCGGGCGTGATGTTGCCGATGACCGCGGTTGCATACGCTTTGAGTTCGTCCGGTATTTCGGCGGTCCAGTTCATGGAGCCTCGTTGTGCCGGGTCGCCGACGAATTCCTGCGGCATGCCTTTTGCGGCGCGTGTGAACTGCGCACGTTCGGATTCGGTCAACGGCAGGCAGTTGACGATCAGTTTGCGGTCGTTCCATATTCCCATGCGTTTTACCCTATGGCAATCGTCGGATATAGGGTTTCACGTTGGGTTTTGGGTCAGACGCCGAGTTCGTCGGTGTCAAGGATGATGGTGACCGGACCGTCGTTGGCGAGCCGCACGCGCATGTGGGAGCCGAATCGTCCTTCTTTTACTTCGAGTCCTTGCGCGCGCAGGGCGTCGTTGAATCCGTTCCATACCTGTTCGGCATGGTCGGGCGCGCCTGCTTTCACGAAGCTTGGCCGGTTGCCTTTGCGTACGTCCGCATACAGCGTGAACTGGGATATCGACAGCACGCTGCCGTCCACGTCGTGGATGGAACGGTTCATTTTGCCGTTCTCGTCTTCGAAAACGCGCAGGTTGGCGATTTTGCGGGCGAGCCAGTCGATTTGTTTCGCTCCGTCCGTATCTTCCACTCCGACAAGCAGCACATAGCCGATGCCTATATGCTGTGGTTCGAATGTGGTGTCGACTTCTCCGCTTGTCTCGTCGACCACGTCGACGGATCCTTCGCTGACCTTCTGCAATACGATGCGCATATTCCGTCCCGTTCTTTTCAGCCGGCGTAGTCGACGATGGCCTGCGTGACCTGTTTCAGATAGTCGAGCGATGTCTGCCAATCGTCCGGCACTTCGATGGAATGATTGGCACCAGCATACGTGCGCACATGGTCGGTGAGCAGATGCGCTTTGGCGTCATCGAAATACGGGTCGGCGTCGCCGGCGCAGATCAACGGCATCGGACTGCCGACCGCACCCGGCAGCGGCGCGGGAATGACCGACTTGTGCTTGTCGAATGGCGGCGGATTCAATACCGGAGTGAGCAGCACCACGCGCAATCCTAGCTTTGCGGAATGCGGATATGAGAGTGTGGAGAGCGATTTGGTGACGACCAGCAACTGCGGCTCCTCACCCGATTCGGCAGCATGTTCGAGCGCCGCCTTGCGCCATTCGTCGACCACGCGTTCCATGCAGGCGATCATTTCCGGAAACTCGACGCTTTCCGTCAGTTTCAGGTCGAGACGGTCCACGAACCAGCCGTTGGCCGCGAGCGCCTGCGCCGACCAGTACAGCAGCGGCCTGTCCACGGTGTAGCCGATGCCCGGCATGATGAGTACGTGCTTGCCTGTTTCGGTGTTCTTCACACGGTTCTTGCCCCATGGCGTGACCGCGGGCGTCACATTCTTCGTTTTCGTTGACTTTGCGCTGTTTTCGTTGATTTTGCCCATGCCCTGCCGAATGTCTTTCGATGTCTTCGTATGGTTCGACCACCGTCTCGGTTTTCCGAAGACCGGTTTCCTTCAACGCATCATAGGGCGCATAGGCTACATGGGCCCATATCCTTCCATATTGCGTTCATTCCGTTCGGAGAATACGGAAGAACCGTCACGAACGGTCGGTCGCCACGCGTCTGGTGGTGTCACGCAACATCAGCGTGGCCTCCTGCGATTCATAGGATGCGTCTGGCGTCTGTCCACGCAGAAGGGACAACGTCTTACGGGCGGCGTTGCGTCCCATTTCCAGCGGATTCTGTCGAACGGTGGTCAGATTCGCCGCCTGTGCGATGTCGGCATCATCGAACCCTATGACGGAGATATCTTCAGGAACATGCAATTGTTGCTTGCCGAGTTCCTTGATGACTGCGATTGCCACTTGATCGGTTTCGGCACAGATGGCGGTTGGCATGTGTGGCAATGACAGTAATTTCGCCACCAGTTGCGCAGCAAGGTCCGCTTTCGACAATGGCGCATCATGCTCGTCCGCGGTTATGACGTAGGCATACTCATCGTCGTAACCGTTTTGTTCAGCCGCTTCCAAGAACGCTTCCATACGCTGGCTGGTGCTGTAGACCATGTCGTCGGGAATGTAATCAACGACGAAAGCGATGCGCTGGTGTCCAAGCGATTTGAGCAGACGCACCGCCTTGGACATGCCATCGTAGTTGTCAACACCGATGGCTGCGTCGCAAAACGATTCGGCTGGAATGTTCACACCGACCGTCGGCATATCGGTGACACGCAGTTTCTCACGTGCGGATTCGTCGAGTTGGAACGACGAAATGATGATCGCGTCAGCATTGCGATTTTTAGGCAATTGTGCGAAGTAACGCTCCGTCTCCTGTCTGCCTGTGACAAATGTGGGCGACACGTCGTAGCCTTCCGGTTCCAACACTTCGCACACGCCCTGCAACACGTTGGCGTTGAACCATTCGTTGAGTTTGCCGGAAAACAGCAGGACAACCCGCATGGTTTTCCCGGACGCCAAAGACGATGCGCTTTTAGATAAGGTAAAGCCCAACCGGTCCGCAGCTGCCTCAACTTTGGCACGCGTTTTCGGAGCGACCTTGCCAGCACCTCGCAATGCCCGCGAAACCGTCGCCTGAGATACTCCCGCCAGTTCCGCTACTTCGGCGATGGTGGCTCGTGCCATATCCACTCCAGTTTCCCATTGTTTATCCAGCGCTTTCATATTAGCAGAATCGTTGATTTCACAAGCAGACACGCCATAACAAAACAATTATTGCATTCACAGAATGAAAGCGCTATCATTTTAAGCAATACGAAGACGAGAACGAAGTGATTCCAATCGTCAAAACAGAGCGTTCTCACCAGAATGAACTAGTGAAAACGCTTCCATAAAAAGCCATAACAAAATCACAATGCATCCAATGAAGGAAGACAACCCAATGAGCAACGAAGCCAACGAGCGGCACATCGCTGACGATCCATCACTCTGGTGGAAGCAGGCGGTCGTCTATCAGGTCTACCCGCGTTCGTTCAAAGACACAACCGGGTCGGGCCTCGGAGACATCGCAGGAGTCGCACAACAAATCCCATATCTAAAAAGACTCGGCGTGGACGCCATCTGGCTCAGCCCGTTCTATCCGTCTCAACTGGCAGACGGCGGATACGATGTGGACGACTACCGCAACGTCGACCCGAAACTCGGCACCATGGACGACTTCGACCATCTCACCAAAACCGCACATGCGGCAGGCATCAAAATAGTCGTCGACATCGTACCGAACCACTCGTCCAACCAGCATGAATGGTTCAAGGCCGCGCTTGCCGCAGGCCCCGGCTCACCGGAACGAGACCGTTATATTTTCCGTGACGGCAAAGGACCGAACGGCGACGAGCCACCCACCAACTGGATTGCCAGCTTCGGTGGATCCGCTTGGACTCGAGTGCCCGACGGACAATGGTATCTGCACATGTTTACCGTCGAACAGCCCGATTGGAATTGGAAGAATCCGGACGTGCGCGCCGATTTCATCAAGACCTTGCACTTCTGGCTCGACCATGGAGCGGACGGCTTCCGCGTGGATGTGGCGCACGGCCTGGCTAAGGATCTCGACCGTGACGATCTCGATGATTTCAAAATCATCGGAGGCGAGATGCATTGCGCCGACGGCACGCATCCGCTGTATGACAGGAACGAAGTGCACGACATCTATCGCGAATGGCGCAAGGTGTTCAACGAGTATGATCCGCCGGCATTCGCCGTCGCCGAAGCCTGGGTACCTCCGGAGCATCAATACCGGTATGCTTCGCCCGAAGAACTCGGCCAAGTGTTCAACTTCGAATTCGCCAAGAAAGACTGGATTCGCAACGACATGCACCTCGCCATCGAAGAAGGCATCGCCGCTGCGGAACGCTCCGGCTCCACCTCCACATGGGTAATGAGCAACCACGACATCCCCCGCCACGTCAGCCGCTATGGGCTGCCGCAGGTGCCGGCTGCAGCCCACCACCAACTTGCCAAGGATTGGCTGCTGCGCAACGGTACCTCTTACCATGAGGATCGCGAGCTCGGCACGAAGCGTGCGCGTGCGGCCATCCTGATGGAGCTCGCGCTACCAGGTTCCGCTTATATCTACCAGGGTGAGGAGCTCGGCCTGCCAGAGGTCGCCGACATCCCGTGGGACGAGTTGGAGGATCCGACCGCGTTCAACCGCGTCCGAGACCAAATCGAAAAGGGCCGCGACGGCTGCCGCGTCCCGCTGCCTTGGAAGGCCGGGACGCCGACCTTCGGCTTCTCCCCCGCCACCAAGCATGAAGGCGCCGGCGTGGACGCGAGCCAGGCGGGCGATCCGTGCGAGAAGCCGCATCTTCCGCAACCGCAATGGTTCGCCGACTACGCCGTAGACAGGGAGGACACGGACTCCGGCTCCATGCTCAACCTATACCGCAAGGCGCTCGGACTGCGTCACGAATGGATGACGGCCGACACGACCCTGACCTGGCTCGACTGCGACCGGTCCTCCGGCAAGCCGGACGGCGCCGAGGGGCACACCGGCGGCACCATCGCCTTCCGTAGGGCCAACGGCTGGGCCAGCGTCACCAACTTCGGTGCGGAACCGGCCGAACTGCCGGCAGGCGATATCCTGCTCATCTCCGGACCCCTCACCGACGACGGCCGTCTGCCGCAGGACACCACCGCGTGGATCGCGCTCGGCTGACCGGACCCCATCAACCGCAATTCGCATTCAACAACCAAACAAAGGAGCACATCATGAACCGCAACATCACACGAATCGTCGCCATCGCGGCGACACTCGCCATGGGAACATCGCTGGCGGCCTGCGGCGGCAGCAGCGCCGATTCCAGCAAGGGCCACGTGTATTTCATGAACAACAAGGCCGAGGTCGTGGACCAGTACAAGTAACTGGCCAGCATGTACACCAAGAAGACCGGCGTGCAGGTGGACATCCAGACCGGAGCCGCCGGCACGTATGACGCCACCATGAAATCCGAATTGGCCAAGGACAACGCACCAACCATGTTCAACGTCGCCGGCTTCGACCAGTTCGCCAAGTACCAGAAGTACGTCGAACCGCTGCAGGACACCGACGTGTTCAAACTGCTCAACGATACCGGCAAGGCTTACTCGTACACCATCGACGGCAATTCGTACACCCTGCCGTACGCCGCCGAATGGTACGGCATCATCTACAACAAGAAGATCATCAAGGATTATTGCGCCAAAAGTTATGCGGTGATCAAGTCCGCCGATGACATCAAGGACTACAAGACCTTGAAGCAGGTGGCGGAATCCATCGAGCAGCACAAGGACGACCTCGGCGTCGACGGCGCGTTCACCACCCCGGGCTTGGATTCCTCCGACACGTACCGATTCGCTGCGCATATGACGCGTCTGCCGCTCTACTACGAGTATCGGGACGCGAACACCACGTTCTCGAAGACCATCAAGGGCACGTATCTCAAGAACTACAAGGACATGTTCGACCTGCAGCTCAAGACCAGCCCGACCGAGGCAAGCATGGTGAGCTCCAAGACCTACGATGACGTGACCTCCGAATTCGCGCTCGGCCAGGTGGCGTTCTACCCGAACGGCGTGTGGGCGTATTCGCAGATCAAGGGCAATGACGTGGCCGATGAGGACCTGGGCATGCTCCCCTACTACATGGGCATCAAGGGCGAGGAGGATTGCGGCCCCGTAGGAGTGTATGACGCGAGCTGGGCGGTGAACAAGAACGCCTCCGAAAAGGACAAGAAGGCCACGCTCGACTTCATCAAGTGGATGATCACCGACAACGAGGCCAAGAAGATCCTGTCCAAGGACATGGGATTCTCCGTACCGTTCACCACGTTCACCGATGACTACCAGCCGGACAATCCTCTGACCGAGGCTGCCCGAGCCTACAGCAATGACGGCAAGACCGAAGTGCGTAGCTTCACCATTCCGGATCAGCAGTGGCAGGACGACATCGCCTCCGCGCTGGTCGAATACGCACAGGGCACCGGCAAGTGGGACAAGGTGCAAAGCGCGTTCGTGGACGGCTGGTCCACCGAATGGAACAACAACGAGGAATCGCTGGGCTCCGTGCCGGAAGCGCAGAAGTTCGACGCAAAGAGCTGACGCCATCCGACTCGTGAAAAAACGGCTGGACACCGGTAGATAACACCCCAATCTACCGGTGTCCAGCCGTTTTTTCCATGCGACGGTCGTCCGATCCGCTGCCGTACACTTGGTCGTTATGAAAGTTTCCCTGCAACGCGTGACCGAAGCGAGCGCCATCGTATTGAACGAGTTGGGCACACCGGATCCGACATTCGACATGGCACAGATCGGGCCCGGATTGGTGCTGACCATTGAAGTGGAACCTGATGATGATGAGGGAACGCTTGCACGGATGGCGCATCGTGTGCTCACGTTACGCTGTTTCGATGGTCCGCAGGGCAGACTGTCGCTGTCTGTTCAGGAGATGCACGGCGAGATTCTGTCGATTCCACAGCCGCTCACCACGTTGCGGCGTTCCGCGGTCGGCAGGCCGCAGCTGGTATCTCATGATGCCTATGATGAGCATGCGAATCTGATGTGGATTCGGTTCAACGAGGCGTTGCGCTCAGGTAATGTTCCTGTGCGTGAAGGACGGTTCGGCGCCCGCATGCGCATCGGTTCCATCGCCGACGGCCCCTTCCAATTCACGTTGCAGGAATGACCGCAACGCTTGCCGGCATGGATTCCAAAACGATTAGCTTCCGCACTGATCCAGCGATCAAGCAAGAGGCAAAGGAACTTTATGCCAACAATGGATCTATCGACGGCAATCAACATTTTTCTACGCCAATCGATTCGTGAAAACGGCATGCCTTTCAAGATCACCAGGGACAATCCGTCCAGCATTGAGGCACGTCGCCAGACGGAAACCCATACTTGGCCATACTCCATCACTCGTCCAGGCACAAGGGGCAAGGATGCGGTGCGGACCCCACCCTATCAAAACATGAGCATCAGGAGCCTGCAACTGCATCTCGGAACATGCGATAAGGTGGAATCAATAGCAGAAAGGCGGTGCGGCTATGAGTGCTTGGATGATCCGCGCGGGACACGGTGGCGTGTACGCGGAGGATTGGCTTGACAAGAAGAAAATCGGCATCAATTGGGACTTCGGAGGCAAGGATATCGCTTCCATGGAACGCGAGCAGATCCGCGCCACATATCTAGCCGAACATCCCAATGACAACAAAAACAGGGTGGCTGCGATCGTCGGCCAGGTATACCGTTTCGCACATGAGATGACGCAAGGACAGACCATCGTCATGTACGATCCGGCGAGCCGTCTTTATCATATTGGCGCCATCACCGGCGATTGTGTTCCTACACATGATGAAGATGACCCCACCTATACTCGTACCGTTCGTTGGAATACATCCGCATCACGCGATGCGCTCAAGCGATCCTCTAAAAACTCCCTCGGCGGCATCCAGACTATTTTCGCCGTGTCGGACGAGGTCATGAACGACCTCCAATCAGCCACGGGGACTTCACAGCCGATTCCGGAGGAAGCGGCAGGCGAAGACGCCTCCGACGACAATGAGGACGCCCGCGCCGCCACATATGACAATGGCATCGAACTTATCAAGGACCGCGTGAACCAACTTGACTGGGAGGACATGGAACGCCTCGTGGCAGGACTGCTCAAAGCCATGGGATATTGCGCTCGGATCACGCCGAAAGGGCCGGACGGCGGCCGTGATGTCATAGCATCTCCCGATGCCCTTGGACTGGAATCGCCACGTATCGTGGTCGAAGTCAAACACCGCAAGGGTGCCATGGGAGCACCTGCGATCCGTTCCTTCATTGGCGGCTTACGCACGAACGACCGCGGACTTTATGTCTCCACCGGAGGTTTCACCAGAGAAGCCCGATACGAGGCGGACCGCTCCAATGTTCCCATGCGTCTGCTCGACCTCGACGGATTCGTCCGCCATTATGTTGATGTGTATGACAAGACCGATGAGGAGACGCGCGATATTCTGCCGTTGACCCGTATTTGGTGGCCTGCGTAACCGGAAAGCGTCTCAGCCGGGATTGCGTTCCGACACGAAAGGTTCAATTGAGCCGTGCCCACACGAGTAGCTGCGACGAACAAATTTCAGAAGAAACATGGATGATTACTTCTTCAATATTGCCTTGAGTGCCATGAAGGCCGTCTTGCCGACTTTGGGGCCATACTTTCTTATCAAAGCGACCATCAAGGTTCCCATGGCAATTCCGGCTGTTTTCACGTAGCCGGTGATTTCCTCCCAGCAAGCCGGGCAGAACGGCAGCTTGTTGTCAGAGGCCAATTCCATCTTGCATTTGACGTTGACGCAGGAACGCTTCTTTAGTGCAGGCTCTTTTTCATCGGCTGTTTCTGCAGCATTTTCAGGCTTTCGCTTCATCACGTTGCGCGTCATCATGATGTGCATCCTCCTTTGATTCACCAGAATTCCCATCGTCGGCGTTCCCGATGATAAGTTTCGGAGTCACCGTTTCACCCAATTCGAATGATTTAGTCACCTTCTCGATATTTGCCGAGACCTGCAGGAACCCATCGACCAAGCCATCGGTTCTGTCCCGATGTTTCACGCTGCCTACGAGATTGAGCATCGTGTCCCTGTCATTGAGATTGTGCATTTTGATGAACCTGCCGAAATCTTGCAGACAATACATGGCTGCGGTCTGTTCTCCTAACGTCGCATGCGCCTGCGTCTGCACATTCACCGCATTGGTGATCGCCACAAGATCCTGCATAGCCCTCAGGGCCGCATCCGATCTTTTGGAGCCTCCTTTTTCCAAGAATCGTTTCTGCTGAGTGAAATTACGAACCAGTAAGGCTTTCGCACGCGTAGCCTCATTCAACGCTTCCCGCAAATGCTCATTCCGGTCACGAATTCCTTCGATATAACAAGCCTGATGGAACATATCCAACGCGGCATCAACGCGGGCCAATCGATCCTGCTGGATTTCCTCGCCGAGTTGCCGCACGGCATGGTCAACCTGTTCGATCTTCGCCAATGCCAAAGCAACGGTGGCCTGTGTTTCAAGATGTTGCAAGGATGGCAGCAGCGCATCATTTTCCACGACTTTTTCCAGTCGGACCTGCTTGTAGATCTTATTACGTTCATCGAACACTTCAGCGAGAATCTCGCCGTTTCTATCCGTGACGAAATGAAGCTTGCCCTCCTCAACCATGCGCATGATATATTCCGGAAGCTTGGCTTCAAAATGCACGGTTCCGCCGAACATGCTTTCCAGCGTTTCCGCCAAGGCCGGAATCATGGCCGAAAGCCACTTCCAATTAGTTAAATACCGAAACAGATTCCTATTATCTTCGTCGGGCAACCGAATCTCACAACTCCGACCATCGTCCATCACGATTTCGCACGGCACGATCGGCACAAGGTGATATTCCCCCTGCTTACATATCGGCTGATTCGGATCATCGCCACGAAAGCCACAATACGGGCACATGGTCGCGGTCTCTGCCACGTATGTACCGCAAGCCGGACATTGATTCATGTTTTTGCCTCACTTCTCGTCAGTCCGTCGATATGTTATCTTGCATTCTTTGACACGACGAAGCTGCTGGTGGCGCAACAACGGGTTAAGCCAGTCGCCATCAACGAATTTCTGGAAGATGTCAAGCCCACGTCCGGGAAGAATCTCCCAGCCGGTATCCGAGGTAATAGAACGATCGTGCAAAGTGTCTCTGAATTCGTATGTGAGATTCACGCCCAACTGCGAGAACGTCGATGCCAGTTCATCCAAACCGCTTTGCTGCGCATCCACGAATTCGGGGTCATTATGCCCGGTCACCAAGTGAACGGCCACATCCTCATCGGGATTTTTGCATCTGAGCACCGTCTCCAAGAATTCGGCCAAGTTCCGCAGCTGGTAAGGCTTACGCACATACGCATCTTCTATGGCAATCTTCTTCGCTCCAGCCAAGTATGGACCGAACAATCCAAAATAAGTGATTCCACGCTGGTTTTCGACCAGCTCCTTCTGCTTTCCGTCGGCCTTCGCCGCAAGACGTTCAATCGGAGTCAGCGTAAGCGTTTCCTGCGGCTGTGCTGAAGGCACAGCGCTAGCTTCCTCGGTGGGAGCGCTTGCTTCTCCCCCATTGGCCGCAGTCACTCCACCAATTGCTGTGGCATCATCCGCAACCGGCGATTCCGTCTCATCCTCATCTTCCGTCACACGGCCACGCCAATACAGTCGCGGGTAGTCGAGTTCCTCCAACGTCTGCACGGCGACTACTTCGCCATCGCTCGCACGCTTGTAAGTGAACTCGACTTCCTCCATGGTGGAGTCGATGCGGCACAGCTGGTCTTTGACACGCTTGCGGCCCTCGATGGCACAACGCAGTAACGGTTCCATCTGTTCGGGAGTAGCATTGCCGTCCGGGTAGATAAGCTTCATCAATCCGGAAAATGTCTTTTTAATGCCGTCCTTATCTCGTGTGGACAGTGTGGAAGACAGCTCGAAATACTTCTCGAACTGGTCGCTGTAATCGGCATCGCGCAGGTTGTGCAGAATCTCCGCCAGGTAGTCGACCACGAATCCGAATCCGCTGGTGAACATCTCAGAACGGATCTGTTCGAACTCCCAACCCGGCAGGTAGAAGTGGATACGGTCTAGGAACGCCGGATCATGGTATTGCTTCGGCAGCTCTTCGAACAGGTCGGAGTTTTTCAGCATGTACGGCACGTTATGCGAGGTGTTGCCTACGAACGCCATGCTCGCCTCGCCTTGGAACGTCTCGACGCCACGGGAGAACGACTTGTTGGCCATGTAGTTCTTCATGATGTCCACCAAATCCCGGCCGGCCTTCTTGGCCTTGCCTGCGAACTCGTCGAACGCCACCGTATCCCAATAGCCCACAAGCCCCAAATGTCCGTTGGAATTGTTCACGAACAGTTTGGCCACTGTCACTTCCCCGCCGGAGATGAGCATGCCGTGCGGCGAGAATTCCGAGTAGATGTGCGATTTGCCGGTACCTTTCGGCCCGAGTTCGACCAGATTGTAGTTGCGCTCCACAAACGGCACCATGCGTACCAGATGCAGCAGTTTCGCCCGTTCGGAGAATAGATCGGGATTGAACCCAATGGACTGCATCAGCAGATCGATCCATTCGCTATCGGTGAATTGCGAACGTTGCTGCATGTAGTTCTCACGATCATCACGCGACATCTGCACAGGCTTGAGCTGCAGCAACTGCCATGGTACTTCGCGCGGGTCGCCGGAATATGCGTAACCGATCTGACACATGCACCAGATGCCCGTCACCAGCAGTTTCGGATAAGCCTTTACAAGGCTTGGATCGACAATGACCTGGCTGATGCCGAGATTGGAGAATGTCGCCTCGTAGAGGTCGGTCTTCTCGTTAAGCGCCACCTGTACACGGTCGATAATCCTATGGCTGCCTTTCTCGCGGATTTTCGACTGGATAAGATTGGCTTCCTCGCGATGCACATAGTTGTTCGCAAGAATGGCACGCACTCGATCCACACCCGACTCGATACTGGCCTGGTCGGTGTTCGTGGCATATGCGCTGAGCAGGAACTCCAGCACATATGAGGGCACCAGCGCATTGCCCTTGACCTTGTTCACCAGATCCTTGCGGACGGTGACTCCGGGGAACAGATTGGTGATTTTGGCGTCCAACGCATTCAGCGAGGTCTTCTTCTCGCTGAATTCGGGATTTTCAATCCACCCGTTCTGGTTCATGTCCTGCTCGTCCATTTGCATCCTCACACTTATTCGTTACATCAAATACAGCTCAGTCGAAGAATCCGGCATCGTCGGATACCACGCCCTGTTTGAAGAAGTATCGCGCCTTCTGATCAAGCATGATCAGCACATTAGACCCGGCTGTCTTCTCACGCAGCCGTAGCTCAATGTTTGTTCCATTGAACCGTTCCGCGTCACTGGTCAGCATGAGTGTGGCCGTCACATGGCGTTCGCTCTTCTCATGTCCGAGCAGATTGAATGCGACCGGCGTCTCATTGGAGATGAGCACATCATTACCAGCTGCGTCGCGCCCCCACAATCCGGCCAGCACGGTACGCGCACGGATCTTTCCACCGACAGGCTCATTCTGAAGAAACTCCACAGTCAACTGTCTGCTGGAAAGTCTGTCGGTCCGTTGCAGAATGGTGAATTCCACAGGCCTCACATCGTCGGCCGCGGAACGTCCTTTACTGACATGCAGTACAGGAACGACGATTTCCTGTAATGCTGCTCCTCCATGCACATACTTCACACCGGCGCCCTGCATGCGCAAGCGCATGATGGAGTTCGGAACTTGAATGCTCACACCCTCATCCTGAGAATCATCCATTCCTATCTGCGCAGCGGTGAATGTCACAAATGCGCGTCCTGGAGCGAGATTGGATCCGATGGAGAAGCGCCTCTTTTTCACCCATACTGCATCGCCCTTAGGCTGTTCGCTCAGCCATTCCGTACTACTCAAATCCCGATCCTGATAGAGGAACCCATGATCGGCGGTGATAATCATGTTGTATACGTTGCCGCTGGCGAGTTTTTTGACTAATTCGCCGAGTTCTTTGAATGTCTTTTCACATGCGTCCACCGTTTCCGTTTCCGTTTTTTCCGCATCACCGGTGGCATCGATATGGTTGTGATACACATACAACACATTGCAGGATTTATAAAGCTCTTTAATCTCACTGACTTTCAGCTTTATCAGATCATCGTATCTAATCGCTTTACCGCCTACATCCGAAAGAATCGCGTCACGGGCTTCGATGCCTTTAGTGCAACGTCCATTTGCCAAGACATACAAACGGTTCTTGCTATCGAATTCGAGCGAGCCATGCGGCAGCAACGCCGCCATGCCAAGCTGCGTATAGGATGGCAGAACGCTGTATTGCATGCCCAGCTTCGTGCTGAAACGGCTTTCCCTGTCAATGTGTTCAGCCAGCTCCTGCGCAGCCTCGTAACGCAACGCATCGGAAATGATCACGGCGATCTTCCTGCCGGCCTTCAAGGTCGGCGCGATCTCACGCTCATAGAAGTTGGTTTGCGCATCCACTCCCATGAACTTCCATTGGTTAAGCGTATCGACCTGTTCCTGCCAAGCCTGACCCAGATCCTGCTGATAGGTTTCATAGGCGCTTTGCAGATCATCATCCACGCTCACCGCATCCGGATTGGCGCGATGCCATGCGAGCACATATCTTCTGTATGCACCGTCTGCCCTATACAGCTTTTCGGCATACAGTTTCATCCCCTGCTCCGGCGAACTGATGGTGCTGATGAGTCCGCTGCATTCAGCCAAAACAGCACGAAGTTTGCTGGCCGCGGCAATGCATTCATATTGGCCGACGTAATCCGCATACCAAAGCTTCTGCTTGCGACCATTGATGATTCGCTGCACCTGATCATCCGTAATGGACTGCGAGCCCAATCGTTCGAACAGCTTGTTAACGATCATCTCATCCACATTGCGGAACAAGTCACGGTCGGCAAGTTCCTCCACGCTCATGTCGGCGATTCGTGTGGACAGCTGCAGTTCCTCCACTACATTCTCGGAGAGATTCTGCAGTACCGCGCGCATATCGATGTTCTTATACCAATCGTCCCAGTCACGAATAATGTTCGCGTATGTGGAAAGCGCGTTCTTCCCATCGGAGAATCCGTTCCATGCCAGCTGGAACAACCACAGCACGAAATCCTTCACCGTCGGTTCGTTCCCGGAGTCAGTATCGACATCAAAATGGTAGATGCGTCGTGTTCCAGTCCAATGGAACGTGCTCAACCCCATGCGTTCAATCGCCGTGATACCAGAGTCATCCCCTTGCGAATATCGCGTGAGAAGTTCCGCCCAGATGTCTTGCATGCTGTGCCGGTCATCTTTCAGATGCAGCAACGTGGCGATCATTTTCGCTTGGAAATCCTTAATGTCGTCATGCGCAGTGAGACGTTTCGCGAAGCGTTTGACGCGTTCCTCGTTATCGAAGAACTTCGGCACTCGCTTCATTACCTCCATCCACTCTTTTCGGGTGTCAGGAGAAGCCTCCGGCAACGTTTCCGTAAGAGTCACGGCGAGCTTATCCATAGTGAATGTAGGCCCGTATGCCAGTTCCAAATCCAATAGCCAGTCATCTTGGGCCGGCGGTGCCGGTTCCGTCAGATACACAAGGAATTTTTGATTCGGCTTTTCATGGAACATGCGGTAGCGCACAGTGAACGGGATGTATCGTCTGTCGCTCTCGTCACCGATTTCCGGGGTAATCAGCTCGACCTCGCGCAGCACCTCATCGGTGGCATGCTCGCCTACCAATGTTGCTACAACATTCGCATATTGTTTCTTGTCGTCAAGCCAAAACACGATGCGCCCATGCTCGTCTGGCTGGCTGAAGCGTTTAGCAAGCAGCCTTGTTACTTGGCTATTCTCACTCATGCGATTCCGTCCTTTTCTTTGCTTCGGCGTATCGAGTGGCACGGCCAGCACCGATTTTCACTGCGTTACCTTCTTCTATCAGACTCTTCAATATTCGTTGAGCCTGCCTTTCCTGCACGCCCAATATCCGGATAGCGTCTGAGATGGAAATGCTCGCATTATTACGCAGCGCATCAAGAATACGCTCCTTCTGGGATGGAACCACTGCAATGGCGGCATTCGGAGCAGTACTCGTTTTTGAAGTTGTTCCTTCTGCAATCCCGTCATCAGAAAGCGAATCCCGTCGCAATCCCGTCACAATCCCGTCATCAGAAAGCGAATCCCGTCGTAATCCCGTCACAATCCCGTCATCAGAAACTATCTCTGATTCATTGCGATAAATGTTGATGCGCAGATCCGTATCACCGCCAAGAAATTCCGGTTCCGGCAATCCGGCATCGCGAACCTCTTGCATGACACGCAGAATACCGCTTCCCCAATGTTCGATGTATCCCATGTATTCGAAAGCGGAAGCCAAGGCCTCATTGCGTATCTTCGAATAGCCCTGCTTCATACGTTCAATGGTCTGTCCCATCGGCAGACGCCCCGGCGAGGTGATCTCCAATCGATCATCATAGATCGCGATCTGAATACTCGAACGATCGATATAGCTACGATGCACTATCGCATTAACGATCAGTTCTCGAATGGCATCCGGCGGAATCTCGTACACATCCTGCCGGTACACACCCTTGAACCGCGCTCCCATATGAATGTTGCGCAGCACGTACTGGTAGGACTCTTCAATAAGTTCCTGCGGCGTGCCGGAAAACTCCCTACGGTCCACGAATATGGCCTTGGTGTTTCCCTTGAACACCCCGCATTGCACCACGGAGCGAACGGCCTCGTTGCCCGTCAGAATCGCATAGGCGTTAGTAGGAGCCAATCGCCCGTCTTGTTCCGTCAGCACACCCCACTGCAGTAGTTGCTTCTCTGTGACTGTTTTGACCTTTTCCGGGTCTTCGGCGTTATCCTTCGCAGTTTTCGTCAGACTTGCGCATAATGCTTCAACGTCTTCCTCCGTTATGGACAATCCAAGGCATTGCACTTGATCGAAACTCCGATTGCTGCCTTCAATGGTCAATTCCCGGATAGTGGGCTGATCGGCCTGACGTGTGGTGCCAGCCACGCGAACGAATGTTCCTTGCTCCTGGCCGAGCGACTTGATATGGTACGGACGCTGCAAGCCGGGAGCGATCTCGGCTACGATAACCGTCTTGCCGTTCACATCATGCATGGTGATGTCGGAGATGATCATCGGCTCGCAGCTATTGACGATGGCGTCCGAAATGGAATCCATCACCGTGAACACTTTGTCTTCGGCAATGCCAACCACGCGAAGTGTCTGGTCTTCGACGCCGAATACCAAGCATCCGCCTTGTCCATTGGCGAATGCCACCGCGGTTTTGGTGTAGTTGATGCTCCTAGAAGGAGGCGTGAGCTTGTATTCCACATTTTTGGATTCGCCATTCAGCAGTGTTTCAATGCTCATACCCTAATTGTCTTTCATATATCCAAAAGCGTCTTTACATTTTTCTCAGCTAAACTAATCGTCCTCTGCATTATTCAAGTTTGAATCATCACTCGCATAGGCAAGCCAACGAGCTTTAACGAGCAGTTCATCATACGTGATGATTTCCGGAGTAACGATATTGGATCGGAAGAGTTCAAAAGATCTGATTTTCTTCTTGTTCTTCCCTCCGCTGTTCTCATTGATAAATTCTTTTGTCGATCCAATAACAAGATATGCTCTAGGACGGAACAAATAAACTTCCGAAGACGGAATATCGTATCCTTCCTTGTCCTGTTCCATTACGACATTACCGGAAACTTCATCCTCAGCAGCTTGAATAGTTGCATGAACTTGAGAGATTCCACCACTCAAATCTTTCGACACGCCCCAACATCCCGGTCGATATTCATTGTCTGTAAGCAATTTAGTAACCGGCCTCTTAATTTCAGCGAATACGAGCGATTTAATAATTCCACTCGTTTGATACAAAGCGTCTGCACGCTTACCTTCACCGGTGAAAGAACTGCCTCGTACAACTGTTTCTAACTTGTCGGAATTCCATGCCGTAAAAAGCGGTGCGCCAAGCCCAGCTCCTAAAATCCATGGATTGCTTTCAAAGAATTTCTGCCAATCCTTTTCGAGGAGAGAATCATCCTTCATCATTTCTTCAAAATCAGCCACAGCTTTTTTCCTCGATGCAATAGCTGCAACATCCTTACTACTTGGGTCTTTCTCAATTAATTCACGCACCTTATTCGGCTGTTGAGAATAAACTTGTCCTAATGCCGCTCCCCTATCCTCTAGCATTCTCTGAAAAAGTGTTGAGTCTATACGACTCGGCAAAGTCGCATCTGCAGGATTCCATACTTTCATAGCCTGCAGTAAATTTAAAAAATCATCGACCTGTCCATCTTCTAACCGCAATACATTAGAAAGTTTTTCCGGATTTTGTGGGTCAATTTTTTGAATCACAAATTCTTTATAGTGCCCTGTCTCTCGCGCAATGCTGATTCTAATCTGCCTTCTTGAACTCAAATTCATACTCTGACTCTCCCATCCTGCCTCAGAAACATCAATTCTTGAATCAAGATCATCACAATCAAAAACTTGATTGATATTTCTTGCCGGGGAACCAATATCTTTTGAATTCGGACGATTATATGCAAACATATTGGAAATATACGTTCGTCCAGGAACCCGTTCCCGGAAATAATCAACCTCATTCGGAATTCCAAATAAATCAAGAAAACTGCTCATGCTTAATCCTTTAACGGATGAACGGGCCAGGTCCAGGTGGAGACTTCTTTGCGCTTTCGCTCGATGGAGGGAATGGCGCGAAGGGCTTTGCCCATGCGCAGGTAGTTCACCAGCACGCCGTCGTCCAAATCCATTTCCAGATTGCGGGTAGCTAATGGGTACAGGGTCTGATCCTCATAATCCTTGCACTCAAGAACGGCCTTACGGAGTTTGGCAGCCTGCTTCTGGTCCGCGGCACGATCCGAATGTTCCAAGCTATCGGCGATGTCGGCGATTTTGTTGGCATAGTCACGCAAATAGTTGAGTACCACGTTCGTGGTTTTCGGCGTATACCGGTGCAGGTACACCAGCGCCTTGAACGAACCCTTGTTGTTAGTCTGGCTGGAGTACTGCCAGTAAATCGGCCGATTCGAATACATCTTCACATGGTCGTTGTAGAAATCGTTCACGAAATACTTGCGGATGCTTTTACCCAGCACCTGTTCGATGTAGGCGATGTTCGCGGCCAGATTCTCCTTGCCGAACGCCACTGCGAGGAATCTACGGAATCGCGTCACGATATCGTCTTCAAAGCAATCCGTTTCCGTAACCGGAATGACATTGTCTTCATCCAGCTCGAACGACGGATTCGGAATCTGCGCGTGGAAATCATCAAGTGTCTCACCTTGCGACGCAAGAATCAAACCAGGCTTGTCGAGCGAATACCTGCCGAACATGCAGCCCACCGCATAGGAAATGAGTTCTTTGACGACATCTTGAGCGAATTTCTCGTTGCGCACTTCCGGAGTGTCCTTCGGATATGCGAACGCGACGTTGCGCTTCAACGACACGCGTTCCAGTGGCACATCGCATGGCACATCATCACGCACACCGTATGCGTCCGCAACCAGCTCATTGTTACGCATCTCACGCTGACGCTGTTCCTCGGACACGCGGTTCCAATACTCCCGAAGATGTAATACTGCATCTTCAAGCAAATCTCCCGCTTGTGCACCTTGATCAGGGTCAAGCAACGCAAACCGTTGGAAATCCCATGACGTCTCAAAAGAATCCCAATCATTTTCACTTGCAGATACAAGCTCTTTCTCACGGTCACGCCAGTTAGCTGAAATACCAAATTTGCATGGAAGCGATCGAATCTGTCCAACTTCAAAATTAAGTGTCGGAGATAATGCCTGCATAATAGTTAAAGCCGTCGTCGAATTAAGAAAACAGTTTAATTCAGACAACAAGGTTGAGTCCGATAAAGCAACGGCAGCGTCGCTATACGCAAATCCATGATTGCGTCTTCGGAAAGAAGGCTGCCCAGAACTGATTTTTGAACATGCTAATGCATTTTTGAATGTTATTTCACGATTTCGTGGAGTCGAGCCCGGAAAATCAAAAAGTTTCTTCCCGTTTTCAGTCCAATCAACAATATATTCATTGTTCCCAGACCAACGGCGGAAGTCGCCGCCTTTATCACATGGAACCCACTTTTGCAGTGGAGTTTCCTGCAAAGAGGTTCGGTCAAATTGAATTGTTCTGCAGTAGCATTCCCACCAGAATCGCAAAAAACGCGCATTATCGCCGGTGGTGACGCCCTGAGCGACATCGGCGATGTCGCTC
>ERZ1032846.9-NODE-9-length-57241-cov-21.931487_pt1 | contig 57241 bp, 47 predicted proteins | sample MGYA00516690_ERZ1032846 | MGnify/ENA primary metagenome ERZ1032846 (study PRJEB33719, sample SAMN04261206) | wastewater metagenome | biome: rural village; feature: human; material: feces | host: Homo sapiens | place: El Salvador | collected 2013-01-14 ...
CGATGGCGCGCGATCGGACGCAATCGAAATTCGCGATGCCGGTTTCGTTGATCGCACGCTTCAGTCGGGTGAGTGTGCCTTGGGCCGCGGCCGTGATCGTCACCGCATAGCCGGCGTCGAGCAGTCCTTCGATGCCGGAGGCCGCTTTGTTTTCGTCACCGCGGTATTCACCGGGTTTGGTGGCATCAAGTTGGATGTGGCCTTCCCGGGTGGCGTCGACGCCGAAGCTGGTGAGTTTCCACACGTCATGTTTGGAGAAGACGAGTGCGGAGATGGTTTCCTCGAAATCGTAGAAATTCGCCTGGTCGAAGGTGATCGGCGCTCCGGCGCCATGTCCGGATGCGGCGACGTGCCAGCTTGCGGCAAGGAATTCGTTGGCGGTTTTCGCCAGATCGTCGGCGGCGCGACGAAGTTTTTCCGGGTCGGACAGCATGACCAGCGCATGCTTGGGCAGCATGCCCTGCACCGGTTCCATATCGTCGACCAGCGCGGGCAGCAGCGATTCCATGCCTTCCACCGGGATGGCGTTGGCGATGGATCCGAGCATGTCCTCGGCGTTGGGAATGGAGCCGATCAGCGATTTCGCACGTTGGCGAATCTGGTCGGTCAACTGCAGTTCACGGCATGGCGTGGCCCATACGGTGGAAATATCCTTACCGTAGGTGCGCTGGTCGGATGCGTGGAATTCACGTATGGTGTCGATCTCGTCGCCGAAGAATTCGATACGCACCGGATGCGGCAGAGTGGGCGGAAAAACGTCGATGATGCCACCGCGGACGGCGAATTCGCCACGGTCCATCACCAAGTCGACGCGCGTGTACGCGTTTTCCACCAGTTTGCGGGATGCTTCGTCAAGAGGCAGTTCCTCGCCTTGGGAGAACACGAGTGGTTCGACGTCCCCCAAGCCTGCGACCACCGGTTGGATGAGGGAGCGCACCGGCATGACCAGAATGCGGATGGGGCCGAACAGCGTGCTGCCCTCTTCGGGATGCTTCAGCCTGCGGAACACCGCCATGCGGCTTGCCACAGTGTCCGCGCGTGGTGAAAGCCGTTCATGGGGAAGGGTCTCCCATGCTTCAAGCTGCGCCACATCGTTTGGGTCTCCGTCATACCAGGAACGGATGGACTCCACGGCTTCCTCCGCTTCGCGGCTGGAGGCGACGACGAGCACGACCGGCTGTTTGCCCGCAGCGCCGGCTGCGAGCGCCGGGCGTAGGCCGTCCGGCACACCGACGGTGATGCTGGGGTCGATGTCTGATTCCGGTTCTTCGATTTCCCCGGCGATGAGCGCGCGGAAATCGTCATCGGTTTCCAGCACGTCGAGGATGCCGGCAAGCGAGCCTGCGGTCGGCAGTTGCGGTGGTTGCGCCGGAGACGTCGGTTCAGCGGCCATTGAATCGCTCCTGGGCTTTGGCGAGACCGTCGAAGATGATGGTTTCGGCCGCGTCGGCACCGTCGGCGAGGAATTCGGGGAGCTGCTTGCGTTGGTCCGGTCCGAAGCCGCCCAGCACCCAGTTCACGGTGTTGTCGTGCGCGTGGGCTCCGCGTTGGGCGTGGCCGACGCCCATGCGCACGCGCGCGTATTTCGGGGTGCCGAGCGAACGGTCGATGGATTTGATGCCGTTGTGCCCGCCTGCGGAGCCGCCGGCTTTGACTTTGATTCTGCCGAAGTCGAGGTCCATGTCGTCGTGGATAACCACGATATGGTCCGGTTCGATCTGGTAGTAGGCGCTGATGGAGGCGACCGCGTTGCCGGATTCGTTCATGTAGGTGAGTGGCTTGGCGAGGAAGAATTTGACGTTGCGGCCGGATAGGTTCATCACGCCTTTGCCGAGCATGGCGAGTCCCTTGTGGTCGGAGAAGTTGACGGACCAGCGTTCGGCCAGCACGTCGGCGGTCATGAAGCCCATGTTGTGGCGGGTGCCCTCATATTTGGAGCCGGGGTTGCCCAGTCCTGCGATCAGCCAGAAATCAGATGCCATAATAATCGTCCATTCCTCTGTGTTCTTGCGTGCTCTCGTCTTGTTTAACCGCACAGATTCTACTGTCAGGTGCTTACAGGTCGAGATGCCAGTAGCTCATGTCGCGCATGGTTCCGGTGGAGTCGGTGGCGGCTTGGGGCATGAGTCCGAATTGGGTGAATCCGAAATGTTTCATCAGTGCGATGGATCCGCGGTTGTCGGCGAAGATGATGCCGCAGGCTTTGCGCATGTGGCGGTTTCGGCATTCGTCAAGCAGTCTGGCCAGTGTGAAGGTGCCCGCTCCCCTGCCCTGCCATTCGGGGGCGATGTAGTAGGCGAGGTCGGTGACGCCGTCGTAGCCGGCGCGGTCGTAGAACACGGACAGCGCGGAGAAGCCGATGATCCGTTCGCCGCCTTTCGTGGCTGCATCCGTGGCAGGCACGGTGGTGGCGAACACCGCATATGGATCGTGGTGCGATTCCACCCATGCCTTGCGTTGCGCGTAGGTACGTGGCGTGGTGTCGGCGGACGAGCCGCCGCGGATGACTGCCGCGTTGTAGATGTCGGTGATCGCTTGGATATCGTCTTGCGTCGCGATGCGGAAAGAATAGTCGGCCATGCGCCCAGCATACCCGGCGGCGAACGACAACAGGGGCCGGTTCCTTTGGAAGGAGCCGGCCCCTGCATATTTCATGAAGGGAATCGGACGGGAATCACTGTTCGAGTTCGATGGCCTTGTTCAGTGCTTCCTGAAGCTGCTTCTGAGCGTCGCCGTAGGCGGACCAATCGCCCTTCTTCATGGCGGCATCGGAATCCTTCATGGCCTGTGCGGCATCGGCGAGTGCCCTCTTCAGGTCGGCGCTCATCGTGCCGGACGAATCGCCATTATTGCCGCCGGTCTTACCGTCGGTATTGGATGGCGTGTCCTGCTTGCCGTCAGTGTTGGTCTTGCCATCGGCGGAATCGTCGTTCTTAGCATCCTGCTTGTCATCGGTGGTGTCGCCCACGTTTTCGGCGTCGCCTGCGGACGCGCCGGAATCGCCGCCGAACACCTGGTCGAGAGCCTCGTCCAGCGTGTCGGCGAAGCCGACCTGGTCGCCGAATGCGACGAGCACCTTCTTCAGCAGCGGGAAGCTGGTGGAGCCGGACGATTTGACGTACACCGGCTGCACGTAGACCAGGCCTCCGCCGAGAGGCAGGGTGAGCAGGTTGCCGCGCTGCACATTGGTCGAGCCGGATTCGAGCAGGTTGAGTTCCTTCGACACGTCGGCGGACGCGTTGAAGTTGTTCTGCGCCTGGCCGGGGCCCGGCACGTTGGAATCCTTCGGCAGTTCCTGCAATCGTATGGTGCCGTAGCTCGAGCCGATTTTGCCTTTCTCGTGGCCCGCGTCGGAATCGACCGACAGGAAGCCGGTCAGGATTTCCCTGGTGGACGAGCCTGCGGGAATGTACGACGAGGTCAGCGAGAACACCGGTTCGCTGGAGCCGCCGGTCTGCAGCGTCAGATAGTACGGCGGCTGCAGGATGTCTCGCTGTTGCGCCTGCTGCGATTCGGTCGGGTCGACGGGGGTCTGCCAGAAATCCTCTCCGGAGAAGAACTGGTTGGCGCTGGACACGTGGTATTTGGCCAGCAGTTCGCGCTGCACCTTGAACAGGCTTTCCGGATAACGCATGTGGCTCATCAGGTCGCCGGAGATTTCCGACAGCTGGTGGTACTGGCCGGGGAAGATCTTCTCCCAGGCTTTGATGACCGGGTCGGACTGGTCCCATACATACAGGTCCACGGAACCGTCGTATGCATCCACGGTGGCTTTCACGGAATTGCGGATGTAGTTGGCGTTCTTCGAGTTCAGGCTGCTTACCGTGTCGGAGGATTCCGTGGTGGAGTCCTTGGTGGCCTCGCCCAAGTCGGTCATCTGAGAGTATGGGTAGGCGTCCGAAGTGGTGTAGCCGTCCACGATCCACTTGACCCGTCCGTCCACCACGGCCGGGTATACGCGGCCGTCAAGCGTCAGATACGGCGCGACTTTGGCCACACGTTCCTTCGGGGAACGGTCGTAGAGAATCTGCGAATTGGAGTTCACACGGTTGGAGAACAGGATCTGGTCGGAGCCGAAGCGGATGGCGTACAGCAGTCTGGAGAAGATGTTGCCGATCTTCGGACCGCCATCGCCCTTGAAGGTGTTGGTGGCGCCTTCCGAACCGGTCGGATAGTCGAATTCCCAGGATTTGGTGCCTTCCGGAGCGCCTACGATCGAATATTCGGTGGCGTTCGGAGAGAAGTAGATGCGCGGCTCGTACTTTTCGGAATCGGTGAGCTTGCCTTGGGTGGGGATGCCCGCTTCGAAGAACTTCGGCTGGCCGTCGGCGGTCACCTTGTTGCCGTAGGCGGCCACAACGCCATAGCCGTGCGTGTACACGGTGTGGTCGTTGACCCAGTTGCGGTTGTCGAGACCGTCCAGATCGAGTTCGCGCGCGGCGATCACCGTGTCCTGGCTGACGCCGTCGACGTCGTATTTGTCGACCGCGACGGTGTCGGCGAACGTGTAGTACTGCTTGGACTGCTGCAGCTGTTTGAACGTCGGGGAGATGATCTGCGGGTCGAGCAGGCGGATCTGAGCGGTGGATTCCGCGGAATCGGCCAATGCGCCTTCCTCGCCTTCGGTGGTGGCCTTGTACTGTTCGGCCTTCACCTTGTCCAAGCCGTACGCGGCGCGGGTGGCGTCGATGTTGCGCTGGATATAGGTGGATTCCATTTCCTGCGCGTTCGGATTGACGCGGAAGCGCTGCAGCAGCACCGGCCAGGCCACGGTAAGCACCAGGCTCACCACGATGGCGGAGGCGATGGCCACGGTCGGCACCTTCCACGCCTTGAGCGCTTCGGAAGCACGGGCCGCGATGGGTGCGGAACCTTCCAACGTATGGGATTTCATAATCCACAGGCCCAGTATCACGCCAAGGATGGCGGTGATGGCGGCCATGATGAACGTGACGGGGATGGTGGCGTTCACCGTGGTGTAGGTGGCACCGGTGATTCTGCTGCCTTCCTCGGTCAGGTGCGAGAACACGCCCAGAACCTGATTGGCGGCCCAGGCGAACATGTTGAGCATCAGCCAGATGCCGATCTGGCGGCGGGCGCGTTTGGTGATGTGGAACAGGCCATGGCCGTTCACCGGCATGGTGATGCGGATGCCGCCCATAAGCACGTGGGTGACGATGGAGAAGATGATGCCAGCGAGCAGCAACAGCGAGACAGCGGACATGATGAGTTTCAGTCCGGGCAGCACGAACACGTAGAAGCCGTTGTCGATGCCGAACTGCGGATCCTTGGTGCCGAAGCTTTGCGAGTTGAACATGAGCAGGATTTCGGACCAGTTCGCGTTGAACTGGGAGCCGAACACCAGTCCGACAATCAGGGAGATGACCACGGCGATGCGTCGAGCGCTCTTGGAGCTCACGCTCTTGCCGATTTCGATGGTGTCGCCGTTCACGCGGATGGTGGAGCCGTCCGCAGCGTCGGGACGCGCCCATATCGCCAGCGTGGCGGAGATGAAGCCGACTGCGGCGATGAGCACCGCGTACGCCAGCCAGAGGCCGACCCTGGTGCCCAGCTGCGTCCAAATCACACTTTGGAAGCCGAGCTGGCTGTACCACATGACATCGGTGACGAACTGCGCGAGCGCGAAGAACAGTCCGATGACGATGGCGAGCGCCAGCACCACGCCGATGAAGATCTTGCTGCCGTTCGACGGTTTGCGCGGACGGTTCGGCTTGCTGGTGATGCGGGGGCCCGAAGGTCGTTTCGGGGGAACGTTCGACGATGGTTGCGGACCGTCCCCTCCGTCGGTTTCGACGTTGAGGATGATCGGATCGTCGTTGCTGGGTTTGCGCGGATTCTGCCTGCCGGCACGGTTCGAGCCGCCTTCGGGATCGAACATGGGACCAAACATATCAAAGAAAGACATGCTAATAGCCTAGCGACAGGCGAGGAACGCCGTTAAGCCGCCAGCCAAACGGATCTGGCCGTGGGCTGAATCGGCTGTTCCGTGGCATGTCCGTATGAAGAGAACATATGGGGAATGCCGGCATGCCATAATGGCGGTATGAAGAAGGCTCATGGGTTTTTCACACGATTGGTGGCTGCCTGCTGCGTGGCGATGCTGCCGGTCACGTTGGCCGCATGTTCCGGCGACGCTTCCCCATCGGACGCCGCCACCGCAGCTTTTTCCACTCGCCGGCCGACGGTCACGCATGATTCCCTCGACAAGGCGCAAGTGCCGTCCGTCCGCGACGATTCGCCGCATGCCAAGGCGGTGCGGGCCGTGGAGTCCATGAGTGTCGAGGAACGGGTCGGGCAGCTGGTTATGGCACCATTGTTCGCTGGCTCCGATCCGTCATCGTTGTATGACCTCATTGCGAACAGGCATGTTGGTTCGGTTTTGATCATCGGCAACTGGACTTCGGGGACCGCCGGGGTCGCGGCCGCCACATCCACGCTGCAATCGTATGCTCCGGGCGACAACCAGCTGTTGATGTCCACCGATCAGGAGGGTGGTCTGGTCCAGCATCTCAAGGGGGCCGGGTTCGATACCATGCCTTCGGCCACCCAGCAGGGCGCAATGGATGTCAGCCAGTTGAGGCAATCGGCATCCGCATGGGGCACGCAGCTCAAGGCTGCCGGCATCAATGTCGATCTGGCACCCGTCGTCGGCACGGTGACCGTGGACCGTTCGTCGAACGCCCCGATTGGCGCGCTGTACCGTGATTTCGGTCTTGATCCGGCCGGCAATGCGGACCATGCGAAGGCGTTCATACAGGGCATGTCCGATTCGGGGGTAGGCAGCGCCATCAAACATTATCCGGGTTTGGGATCGGTGACCGGCAATACCGATTTCACCGCGAACGGCATCCTCGACACCACCACCACGTTGGATGGTCCGGAAATCAGCGCGTTCAACAGCACGTTGGAGGCAAGCCCTTCGATGGTGATGATGTCTTTGGCCACATATCAGGCGATCGATCCGAATAATCCGGCCGTGTTCTCATCAACGCTGGTCACCGGCTATCTGCGCGGGAAAATCGGCTTCCAAGGCGTCGTCACTTCCGATTCCCTGTCCGCAACGGCTTTGAGTGGCGTGCAGCCGAGTGATTTGGGTGTGCGGCTGGTCGAAGCCGGCGGCGATTTGGCATGTATCGGCGCCTCTTCCTACGTGCAGCCGGTGTTGGACGGATTGAACGCCAAAGCGGCCGGCGATGCGACGTTCGCGCGGAAGGTGCAGCAATCCGCCATTCGTGTGATGACGCTCAAATACGAGATGGGGCTCGCCAGGTAATCGCAATGCCAAGCACAGGCGGAAGCCGTCTTACGAGAAAACCAGCTGTACCAGCAGCATATAGACGGCGGTGCCGCCGGCGATCGACAGCAGCATGTTCCTTTTCCATATGTGCAGCAGGGCGATTGCGATAATCGCCAACAATTCGGGAATGCCGTGGCTGCCTGACGTCAGGCGCACTCCTTTGAGCGAGTACACGACAAGCAGGCCTGTCATGGCATACGGCAGGACGGTGCCCAGGTAGGTGATGAAACGCGGCGGTTCCTTCGATTCGGGGAACAGCAGGAACGGCAGGAAACGTGTCAGCATGGTGCCGAGCATCGCCATGATGATGGTGATGACGCCTTGCCACGTGGTCATGATCATCATGCGTTCGTCTCCTTGTCCGCGTTGTTCGTTTCGTTCTCCCCGTCCGTCTTGTCGATCTTCAGGTCGTCCAGGTATGGCCGCAGCAGAATGAACATGACGAGCATGGCGACCAGGGATGGGATCATGAAATTGTCGGCGCCGAACACCCCCAGACAGATCGCGGGCACCGCTATGCCGGTAAGCGCGGCCATGTGGCTTTTGCGTTTCGTGGTCAGCCATTGATCCACGAAAATGACGGCGAACATGGCGGTCATGATGAAGTCGAGACCGGAGGTGTTGAAGGTGATGCGTTCTCCGAGAAGGCCGCCAAGCGTGGCGCCGGCCACCCATGATGACTGGTTGAGCAGGCCGACGAAGAAGTAGAACCATCCGCGATCGACGTCGGCCGCAATGATGGTGCCGTTGTCGATGGCGAAGGTCTCGTCGCACAACGAGAAAATGAGATACGGCTTCTTGGCGCCCATGTTCTTGAACCGGCCGAGCATGGAGATGCCGTAGAACAGATGACGGGTACCGAGCATGACGGCCAGCATGAACGTGACGAACGGGTTGAACGCGGACACCAGCAGATTCACGGTGACGAATTCCATGGAACCGGTGAAGATGAACGCGCTCATGCACATGGGCCACAGGAACGAAAAGCCGCGCGTGCCCATCAGCACGCCGTACGACAACGCCAGAAGGAAAAAGCTGATGCAGACCGGCGACGTCCGCGGCAATGCCGTTCTGAACGCCTTGCCCATGACGGCGTTCCTGTTCTGCGTCCGCACCATTAAATATCAGCCCTTCTTCCGTCCGTTCCCATGCTTCTCTTCTCATGCCTTCTCTTGCCGCGCCCTGATATACCCCGACGCGCCACAACGACGGCCAACATACTATCGCCGACCCCGACAAACCATGCGCAACCGTATCGGCGCGTGGACATCGACGGATTACGTACAAAGCATGCGCGACGAGATTATCATGCTGCATACTGGAACGTAACGAAAAACCTTTGGACAAGGAGCATGAATGAAGACACTGGTACTGGTGTTCCACCCGCATCTGGAAAAATCGCAGGTCAACCGCAAGCTCATGGACGCGGCCAACGAGACCGGCGACGTGACCGTGGTGGACGAGTACGCCGCATATCCCGACTTCAAAATCAACGTCGAACATGAGCAGGAGCTCATCGAAACGCATGACCGCATCGTGCTGCAGTTCCCGTTCTACTGGTACAGCTCCCCCGCGCTGCTCAAGCAGTGGGAGGATGACGTGATCAAGGCCGGCTGGGCCTACGGCGGCGGGCGGGCGCTCGAAGGCAAGGAGTTCATGTTGGCCGTGTCCACCGGCTCTCCGGCGGACTCCTACACGCGTGAAGGCAGCCATGTGCGCACCATGGAGGAGCTGCTTTCCCCGTTCGAGACCACGTTCCGTCATACGCATGCCACATATCTGAAGCCGTTCCTCATCCAAGGCGTCGCCACGTCCACCGATGAGCAGATCGACGCCGCCGTGGCGAAGTATCCGGCAGCGCTGATCGGCTGATTCCTCTGCCTGTTTCGGCGCGCATTTCCCGATTTTCCGCAGGGAGCCGTGTTCGTTCCAGACGAACGTGGCTCCCTGTTTGACTTCAAGTACTTGAAGTTCCTATTCTCTTCCAACAGAGCATGAAGGAGCATACGGTGAATAACACTCCAGATACATTTACATCCGCTGCGGAGCAGGACATGTCCGAAACCCGCCAGGCGTTCCTCACCGGCGAGCGCGCGGAGTTCTTCGCGCATGACCGCCGGTACGTCGATACGATTTTCGACGATGGCGAATCGCCGTTGAAGCATGCCCATGACATCGAACTGAGGTCGAGCTCGTTCAAATGGAAGTATCCGCTGTGGTATTGCTCGGATATCGATGCGAAGGACTGCACGTGGTTTGAGATGGCACGTGCGGGCGTATGGTACACGGACCATATCACGGTGGAGGATTCGACGATCGAGGCGCCGAAGAATTTCCGCCGCTGCCATGACGTGACGTTACGCAACGTGGATTTCGTCAACGCCGAGGAGACGTTGTGGGCCTGTTCCGGCGTGACGTTGGACAATGTGAGCGCGCATGGCGACTATCTGGCGATGAATTGCGCGGATGTGAAAGCCGACAACCTACGTTTGGTGGGCAATTATCCGTTCGATGGCGCAAGGAACGTGGAGATTTCCAATTCCCGTCTGATTTCGAAGGATTGTTTCTGGAACTGCGAGAACGTGACGGTGCGCGATTCGTTCATTTCCGGCGAGTATCTGGCGTGGAACTCGCGTAACGTGACGTTCGAGCATTGCACGATCGAAAGTCTGCAGGGCCTGTGCTACGTGGACCATCTGGTGTTGCGTGACTGCCGGCTCGTCAATACGACGCTCGCGTTCGAATATTCCTCCGTCGATGCCGACGTGCGCGGCACGATCGACAGCGTGTTCAATCCTTCGTCCGGCACGATTCGCGCCGACCATATCAACGAGCTGACGCTCGATCCGGCGAAAATCGATCCGACGGCCACGACGATCGTGACAGCCGACGCCGCATAACAGTAGGTAGGATTGGCGGTATGACTTACGATTTCGATACTCCGATCGACCGTTCCGGCACGTACTCGCTCAAATGGGAGGAGGCTGGCGACGCGCTGCCCATGTGGGTGGCGGATATGGATTTCCAGACCGCGCCCGTAATCCGCGAGGCGTTGCGTCGGCGCGTCGAGCATGGCGTTTTCGGCTATTCGATCGTGCCGCCAGAATGGAATCAGGCGTACGTGGATTGGTGGGGACGCCGTCATGGGCTTGCCATCGACCCGGACTCGCTGGTGTTCTGCACCGGTGTGGTGCCGGCGATCTCCAGCATGGTCAGGAAACTCACCACGCCGAACGAGAACGTCGTGATCATGACGCCGGTCTACAACATCTTCTTCAATTCGATTCTCAACAATGGCTGCCGTGTGCTTGAATCGCCGCTCGCCTATGACGGCGAAGGACATTACGAGATCGATTGGGCTGATTTCGAAACGAAACTCGCCGACCCGCAGACCACGCTGATGATTCTGTGCAACCCGCATAATCCGATCGACCGTATTTGGGATTGTGAGACTTTGGAACGTATCGGCGAACTGTGCTGGAAGCATCATGTGACGGTGGTCAGCGATGAGATTCACTGCGATCTGACCGATCCGGGTTTCGATTACGTGCCGTTCGCCTCGGTGGGTGAGCATTGCGCGATGAATTCGGTGACCTGCATGGCTCCGACCAAAACGTTCAACATCGCAGGACTGAATTCCGCGGCCGTGATGATTCCGAATCCGGTGTTGCGTCATAAGGTGTGGCGAGCTTTGAACACCGATGAGGTGGCGGAGCCGAACGCCTTCGCCATGGACGCCACCCTGGCCGCGTTCAATGAGGGCGAACCGTGGCTGAACGAATTACGAGCCTATCTGGCCGGCAACAAGGCGACCGCGCGTGCGATGTTCGACAAATACAACGCTTCGGTGCCGGCCGACCGGCGCATCATCATGGTCGAAGGACATGCCACCTACCTGTTGTGGGTCGACTGTTCGGCCATCACGCATGACACGGATGCGTTGTGCGATTATCTCAAGCGCGAGCATAAGGTGATGTTCTCCGAGGGTTCCGAATATGGTGGCAACGGTCATGATTTCGTGCGTATCAACGTGGCCTGTCCGCGTGCACGCATGATCGAGGGTCTTGCACGGTTCATCGACGGTCTGCTCGCGTATCGAGCACAATCGTTTCCAAAGATGGACTGATAAACCCTTGGACTGACGCATGACGGATGCGGCAACGGCCTCTTCAAGGACTATGAAAGGACGCAACATGGTGGTGGTGTTTTTTCTCCCGCGCCGGCGAAAACTACGAAGTGGGCGAGGTGACGGTCGGCAATACCGCGAAGCTTGCCCAAGAGGTGGCCCGGCGGACCGATTCGCCGATGATTGAAATCGCACGTACCGAGCCTTATCCGGAACGGTACGCCGCGACCTCAGAAATGGTGCAGGAGGAGCAGCGTGTCAACGCGCGTCCGCTGTTCACGCTCAGCGGCGATACCGATGCGCTCGATTCGTCCGATACCGTGTTCCTTGGCTATCCGATTTGGTGCGGCGATATGCCGATGCCCGTGTACGCTTTTCTGGAAAGCCGCGACTGGTCCGGAAAGACCATTTATCCGTTCTGCACGCACGGCGGCAGCGGGCTTGGATGGACTCCGGAACGTATCACCGCAATCACCAAGACGACGGTGAAGCCGGGGCTTGCGGTCATGGGGACCGACGCACAGAACAACGCAAGTAAAGCCGCCGAAGCCGTCAGCGGGTGGATCGCCAAATCCGGTCTATAGATTCGCAATCCACATCCGTCCGTTCCGTCTGCTTCAGCACGCCTTCGAGTTGGAGCAGACGGATTTTGGTTTCAATGCCTCCCGCATAACCGGTGAGACTGCCGTCAGCGCCGACGACCCGATGGCAGGGCACGATAAGCGCGATCGGATTGTGGTGCGCCGCTCCCCCGATGTCGCGTGCGGATACCCTACGCCCGTCCGCACGTTTCAACTCCAATCGACGTGCGAGTCCGCCGTATGAAACCGTTTCGCCGTATGGCACTTTCCGCAGCAATGCCCATGCTTCCTTGCGAAACGGCGTGCCTTCCAGCCGCAACGGCACTTCGGTCCGAGGTATGCAACCTGCAAAGTATTCGTCCAGCCATCGTTTCGCGGCGCCAATCGTCGGCGAATCACCCAAAACCGCGGAATCATCGTCCGCATAGCCTGGCTGCCAATCGAACCACAGGCCGAGCAATGCCGTTTCGTCGGTGATCAGCGTGATGCCGCCAAGCGGCGAATCGTAATGCGACTTCTTTTTCACCGCCGTTATCCACCTTTCCACAAAACACCTATCTCGCCTATGAATGGCGGATTTCGTCTTTCGACACATGTTATCTCGCTTATAGATGGCGGACAGCAAAGTGAAAAGCCGCGCTTTTTACCCCCATACACTATCTCGGGAGTATAAGTCGAAAAACATCCGCCATCTATAGTGGAGATAGCATCAGGCAGACCCGCAAATCCGCCATTCATAGGCGAGATAGGACCAAAACGAAGGAGTTGGCATGGGATACGCACTCATCACGGGAGCGTCCGGCGGCATCGGACGCGAACTGGCGGCGCTGTTCGCAGCGGACGGACATGACCTGGTGATCACCGCCCGCAGCCAGGAACGGCTTGACATGATAAAAACCAAGCTCGAGCAGCGTTTTGGTGTGCATGTGGTGACGTTCGCCATAGATCTGAGCGAAGCCAACGTACCGAAGAAACTCCATGATTTCACCACATCACAAGGTATTGCGGTCGACCATCTCGTTAATAACGCAGGCTTCGCTGACTGGACGGATTTTCTCGACGCCGACTGGAACCGGCAAAACGAGATGATGCAGCTCAACATGCATGCGCTCGCTGAGTTGACGTATCGGTATGGCCGAGACATGCGCGCCAACGGGCATGGCAGGATTTTGAATATTTCGTCCGTCGCCTCGATGATGGCAGGCCCATACATGGCGATGTATTTCGCGTCGAAGGCATTCGTGCGCTCGCTATCCGAGGCCGTGGCCCACGAATTGCGCGGCACGGGCGTGACGGTGACCTGCGTATGTCCCGGTCCGACCACGACCGGCTTTCAGAAGGCTGCGAATATGAGTGGCCGCAACTTCTTCACCATGACCAAACCGGCCACCGCACGTCAGCTTGCCACGTACGCCTACCGCAGGATGATGCGCGGCTCAACCCTCGCCTACCATGGTCCGCTCACCAAGGCGGGCGCGCTCGCGGAACGGGTTCTTCCCCGCGCTCTGACCCGGCGAATCGCCGCGTTCATGAACGGCGGCAAGCCGCACACGCTTAAGGTTTAACGGCAAATCGCTTGGACGGACGGTAGCAGAGCAGAGCGATGCCGATGAGTACGGCGGTTGCGGCGAGGCTGATCGGGTAGACGATCATGATGGCCTCGAACGTGCGATGCGCGGGGAACACGAACGCGATCCAGGTGATGCGCACGCCGACCACGCCGATTACGGTGAGCAGCGCCGGCACCAGTGAGATGCCGAAGCCGCGCAGATATCCGGACATGACCTCGTACAGCATGCTGAACGTGTAGGCGGAGAACACCATGACGAGTCTGGTGTAGCCGACGGAAATGACCTCCGGTGTCGCATCGAACAACGCCAGCAGACTATGGCCGAAGAACAGCACGACGGCGATGGTGGCCGCGGTGGCGATGAAATCCTCCAGAATGCAGATGCCAAGCACGCGCTTGCAGCGTCCAATCCGTTTGGCTCCATAGTTTTGCCCGGTGAAGGTGGCGCAGGCCTGGCTGAACGAGTTGAGCACGTAGTAGGCGATGATTTCGATGTTGAACGCGGCGCTGGAGGCGGCCATGACAACGGTGCCGAGACTGTTGATGGCGGCTTGGATGATGATGTTGGCCACGGCGAACACCGCGCTTTGCACGCCGGCGGGCAGTCCGATGCGCAGAATCTGACGCAGGGTGAACCAGTCGATGCCGAACTCGCGCAAATCAACATGGATGGCTGCGTCAGTATGAACCAGTCGATACAGCAGAATCATGGAGCTGACGACGTTCGCGATGACGGTGGCCGTCGCGACGCCCGAAACACCCCAATGGAACAATACGACGAAAATCAGTCCCACGATCACGTTGAGCACGCCGGAAATGGCGAGTACGGCGAGCGGAGCCTGGGTGTCGCCGATGCTGCGGAAGATGGCTGTTTCGAAATTGTATAGCAGGATGACGGGCATGCCGATGAGGTAGATGCGCAGGTATGCGAGCGCCAGGGGGAACACGTCGGCGGTCACGTTGAGCATGCCGAGAAGCGGTCCGGCGAGCAATTCTCCGATGATGGCGACGATCACGCCGCCGATCAGGGCGGTGACGATGGACGTGTGCACGGCGTTGCGCACCGCTTCGCGGCTGCCTCGTCCGATGGCGTTGGCGATGACGACGTTCGCGCCGAGAGCGATGCCGATGAACAGGTTGAGGATGAGTCCGGTGACGGGCGCGTTGGAGCCGACGGCCGCGACCGCGGCGGTGCCGTCGGATTGGGAGAAGTTGCCGACGATCATGATGCCGGATGCGTTGAAGAGTTGTTCCAGAATGCCGGTCGCCGCCACGGGGAGCGCGAATCGCAGGACCTTCGTCCAAATGCGCCCATGCAGCATGTCTATGCCCTGCTTGTTGTGCACCATGTTTTTGCCTCCGCCAGTCGCAGCCGGCTCGTCGTTCTCTTCCGAAGGCATTGTAGTGTCGGCACCAAACGAGGGAACCGCCATGCCGTTTTGTAGGATGCTCTAAAAAAGGGCCATGACGTTTTCGAATTCCCTTTGGTGGCGAGTGGAGCCCGCGCGTTAGTATGAAAGGCATGAGTGAAACCGTTTCAACCGCATCCAACGCGGCCGACGCATGGACGAATCCGCTGCGCGACCCGCGCGATCTGAGACTTCCCCGCATCGCAGGCCCATGCAGCATCGTGATTTTCGGCGTGACCGGCGATCTGTCCCGTAAGAAGCTGCTCCCCGCCATCTACGATCTGGCCAACCGTGGCTTGTTGCCGCCAAGCTTCGGTCTGACAGGCTTCGCACGCCGCGACTGGTCCGAGGACCATTTCAAGGACTTCGTCAAGGAGAACGTGCAGGCGCATTGCCGTACGCCGTTCAAGGAATCGACTTGGAAGCAGCTTGCGGCCGGTATCCGTTTCGTACAGGGCACGTTCGATGATCCGAAAGCGTTCGAGCGTCTGTCCGACACGGTCGCCGAGCTTGACCGCGACCGTGGCACGCGCGGCAATCACGCGTTCTACATGTCGGTGCCGCCGCGCGCGTTCCCGCAGGTGTCCCGTCAGCTGGCCGACTGTGGTCTGGCGAAAAGCGACAAGGGTGCTTGGCGTCGTGTGATCATCGAAAAGCCGTTCGGCCATGATCTGGCCAGCGCCAAGGAGCTCGACCGCGTGGTCTCCGAGGTGTTCGACCCGTCGAGTGTGTTCCGCATCGACCATTACCTCGGCAAGGAGACCGTGCAGAACATTCTGGCGTTGCGTTTCGCCAACGCCATGTACGAGCCGATCTGGAACAACAATTACGTGGACCATGTGCAGATCACCATGGCCGAGGACATCGGCGTGGCTGGTCGTGCTGGCTATTACGACGGTATCGGCGCCGCACGCGACATCATCCAGAACCATCTGCTGCAGCTTATGGCATTGACCGCCATGGAAGAGCCGGTCTCCTTCTCCGCCGCCGATCTGACGGCTGAAAAGACAAAGGTGCTGTCCGCCGTGCGTCTGCCGAAGGATTTGGCGGCACATACGGCACGAGGCCAGTACGCGGCCGGATGGCAGGGCTCGCACGAAGTGGTCGGCTATCTGGACGAGAAGGGCATCGATCCGGCGTCGACCACCGAAACGTATGCCGCGATTCGACTGGACGTGGACACGCGCCGTTGGGCTGGCGTGCCGTTCTATCTGCGTACCGGCAAGCGTTTGGGCAAGCGCGTCACGGAAATCGCCGTGATCTTCAAGCGCGCGCCGCACCTGCCGTTCGAATCGACCGCGACGAAGGAGCTCGGCAAGAACGCGATCGTGATTCGCGTGCAGCCGGACGAGGGCGTGACCATGCGATTCGGCTCGAAGGTGCCGGGCGGCACTTCGATGGAGGTGCGTGATGTATCAATGGACTTCGGCTATGGCCGTTCGTTCACCGAATCGTCTCCGGAAGCCTACGAACGTCTGATTCTCGACGTGCTGCTGGGCGATCCGCCGCTGTTCCCGACCACCCGCGAGGTGGAGCTGAGCTGGCAGATCCTCGACCCGATCGAGGAGTTCTGGTCCACGCTCGGCCAGCCGCAGCCATACCGTTCCGGAACTTGGGGACCGCAGGAGGCCACCGAGATGCTGGCCCGCGATGGACACCGTTGGAGGATGCCGTGATCATTACCATGAAGAACACCGAAACCCGTGAGATTTCGGCGAAGATCGACGAACTGCACGAAGAGCGTGGCGAGGCCGCCTTGGGCCGTGTGCTCACGCTGCTGATCTCCACGAACGAGGCGTCGCTGGAGCACGACCTCGAAGTGGCGAACAGCGCCAGCCGCGAACACCCCTGCCGGGTGATCGCCATCGCACCGAATTCGCGCAAGATGGATGCCGATACCGATGACGGTCAGCCGCACACGTTCCTCGACGCGGAAGTGCGGTTCGGTTCCGACGCCGGCGCGGGCGAGATCATCGTGCTGCGTCCGCTCGGCGGTCTGGTGTATCACGCGGATACGTTGGTGATTCCACTGCTGGTGCCGGACGCGCCGGTGGTGGCCTGGTGGCCGAACGAGGCGCCGGCGAACCTGTCCACCGATTTGTTGGGCTCGATGGCGCGCAGCCGTATCACGGATGCGATGCATTCGTCGAATCCACGACGCACGATGGACGATCTGCGCCGTAACTGGTCGTCGAAGAACGTGGACATGTCATGGACGCGTCTGACCGTTTGGCGGGCGATGCTGGCTTCCATGCTCGACCAGCCGCCGCACCTGCCGGTGAGCGGCGTGCGTGTGACCGGCAAGAAGGATTACCTGCCGATGGACCTGCTGGCCGCATGGCTGAGGCTACGGCTCAACGTGCCGGTGGTGGTGGAGGACGATCCGAACGCCACCGCGGTGACCGGCGTGTATCTTAGCCGTTCCGACGGCGTGATGAGCCTGGAACGTCCCTCCACGGATGACGGCATCGCCGTGCTGAACGTGCCGGGACAGTCGCCGCAGACCATCAGCGTGCCGGCGCGCACGTTGGAGGAATGCCTAAGCGAGGAGCTGGGCCGACTCTACCCGGATGAGATCTATGCGGAAGTGGTGACGCAGGGCTGGGATCTGATCAATCCGAAGCGCTGAACCGTCAAACGACAACCAGTCGCCCTGCCGTGAATCGGTGGGGCGACATCGTATAAGGAGCGAATATGGCAGAACGTAAGACCATTGTGTATCCAAATCCCGAAGTATTGGCGCAGGCCGTGGCCGCGCGCACATTGCTGACCATCATCGACCTGCTGGCCGAGCCGGACCGGCAGCGTGTGGACATTGCCGTGACCGGCGGCACCGATGGCATTTACGTGCTTAAGGTGATGGGTGAAAGCCCGTTGGCCGATGCCGTCGATTGGCGCCGTGTGCACGTGTGGTGGGGCGATGAGCGTTTCGTTGCGGCCGATGATGACGACCGCAACGCCAAGCAGGCGCGCGAGGCTTGGTTCGGCAAGCTTATCGAGGATGGCCTCATGCCGGCTGGAAACATCCACGAAATGCCGGCTGACGGACGTGACGTGGATGAGATCGCGTCCGCTTCCCCAGAACAGACGGATGCCGTGCTGGCTGCCGCTGCCGCGGAATACCAGCGGGAGCTTGTCGAGCAGTTGGGCAGCGAGCCGGCGCTTGACATCGCGATGTTCGGCGTGGGTCCGGACGCGCATTTCGCGTCCCTGTTCCCCGACCATGGCGAGGCTGAAATCGACGATCCGCATGTGCTGGTGGCCGGCGTGCGTGATTCGCCGAAACCGCCGCCGCTGCGTGTGACGTTGACCGTGCCGATGATTGCCCGTTCGAAGCACACATGGGTGTTCACGTCCGAGACGCGCAAGGCCGACGCGGTGAAGGCGGCGTTCGCCCAGCGCGACAATCCGCATGCGCCAAGCTCCTATGCCGACGGCGAAGAGCTGTTGTGGCTTATCGATGAAGGAGCGGCATCCAAGCTGTGATGCGGTTCCTGCACGCCGATAAAGCAACGGTATAACCGGTATAACGATGAAGCCCCGCAACATATCGTGTTGCGGGGCTTCATCTATGTTTCGGATGCCTTATGCTTCAGGCTCAAGGGGAATCAGGCTTCGATTTCCTCGCGGCCCGGCTCGGCCCACAGCGTGTGGAACGCGCCCGGCTGGTCCACGCGCTGGTAGGTGTGGGCGCCGAAGTAGTCGCGCTGGCCCTGGATGAGGGCGGCCGGCAGACGCTTGGAACGCAGGCCGTCGAAGTAGGACAGCGAGGAAGCGAACGCCGGAGTCGGCAAACCGTTGATGGCGGCCTGGGCGACCACGTTGCGCCAGGACTTTTCGGCGCTTTCGATGGCGTTCTTGAAGTACGGAGCGAACAACAAAGACACGTTGGCCTCACCGGATTCAAACGCCTCGGAGATGCGGTTGAGGAACTTCGCGCGGATGATGCAGCCACCACGCCAGATGCGTGCCACGGCAGCGAGGTCGATATCCCAGCCATATTCCTTGGCGGCGGTGGTGATCTCGTTGAAGCCCTGTGCGTAGGCGACGATCTTGGAGGCATAGAGGGCCTGACGGATGTCCTCGATGAAAACCTTCTTCTCGTCATCGTTGAGATCCAGTTTGCCGTCCGGACCGGCGAAGCCCTGCTTCTGCGCCTCTTCACGCAGGTCGGCTTCGGAGGACAGACCACGGGCGAACACGGCTTCGGCGATGCCGGTGACCGGCACGGCCAGAGACAGTGCGGTCTGCACGGTCCAGGTGCCGGTGCCCTTCATGCCGGCGTGGTCGACGATGAGGTCGACGAGCGGCTTGCCGGTCTTCTTGTCGACCTGATGCAGCACTTCGGCGGTGATTTCGATCAGGTAGGAGTCGAGTTCGGTCTTGTTCCATTCCTCGAACACGTCGCCGATCTCAGCCGGGGTCATGCCAAGGCCGCGACGCATCAAATCGTAGCTTTCGGCGATGAGCTGCATATCGGAGTATTCGATGCCATTGTGCACCATCTTGACGAAGTGGCCGGCGCCGTTAAGACCGATATGGGTGACGCACGGCTCGCCTTCGGCCTTTGCCGCGATGGATTCGAAAATCGGCTTCAGCGTCTTCCAGGATTCTTCGGAACCGCCAGGCATCATGGACGGGCCGAGGAGGGCACCCTCTTCGCCGCCGGAAACGCCGCAGCCGACGAAATGCAGGCCGCGAGCGCTGATTTCCTTCTCACGACGAATGGTGTCAGGGAAGTAGGCGTTGCCGGCGTCGACGATGATGTCGCCCGGTTCCATGAGGTCGGCGAGCGCGTTGATCATGGCGTCGGTCGGTTCGCCGGCCTTGACCATGATGATGGCGGTGCGCGGCTTGACGAGGCTGTCCACGAATTCCTCAAGCGTCTTCGCCGGATAGAACTCGCCTTCGGTGCCGTGCTCGTTCATGAGCTTTTCGGTACGGGCGTAGGTGCGGTTGAACACGGCGACCTTGTTGCCGTGGTGAGCGAGATTGCGTGCGAGGCTGCCGCCCATGGCAGCCAGACCGACGACGCCGACGTTTGCTTCAGCTGACATACTGTTCCCTTTCATGGAGAAACGTAGTACTTTTTATGAACCTTCCCCAGTGTAGCCCCGAGCGCACCCAAAGCGACGGCCCATCTCAGGGATGACGGGCCGTCAACCGGTCGCATGGTTTCAGTTCATTTTCGTAGGCACGATGGTGCGTACGAATCGCATGGCTTCGGCTGGGGTGAGCGACGGCACGTAGGCCTGCGCGACGGCAAGCGAGATCTGCGGCAGTTTCGCCGGATCCGGATAGCAGATGTACACTTTGGCTTCATCCGGATGGAACTTGAGTTTGAAGCGGAACAGGGAGTGGAATCCGTAAGCCGGTTCCATGATGTCGGCCACCATCTGCAGCACGTGGTCGAGCACGGCGCTCTCCCCCTGTTCGTGGCCTTCGCCGCTCATGCCGGCAAGTGGCGCCGCGGACAGGCTCATGAATCGCACTTCGCCTTCGTCGCGCAGCCGTTCGGCCATGCGGGCGATGAGGAATTCCATGATGCCGTTGACGCTGTCGGTACGGTGACGCATGAAGTCGAGCGTCCATCCGACCACTTTGCCGTTCTCATAGGTCGGCAGCCAGCTGGTGACGCCCAGCACCTTACCGTCCGTGTCCACCGCGTACAGCAGTTTGACGCGTGGATCGACCAGCTCGTCCACACCACCCAGGGTGAAGCCCATTTCAGGCAGGGCCTTCTCGCCGGCCCATTGCGTGGAGATCTCACGGATCTGCGTCTGCACGGAGAACGGCGATTCCTTGAATGTGGCGAGCACGTCGGTGATGCCGTCGCGCTTGGCTTTGTTGATGGCGGTGCGTACGTCCTGCCATTTCTTGCCGCGCGTCTGCCATGCGGCCGGGTCGATCACCATTTCGGTGCCGACGTCGAGCGCGTTCCAACCGGCGGAGACCAACGCGTCACGTTGTTCGGCGTGCACGCTGTAGAACACCGGCGTCAGGGAACGTTGGGTGCAGAAGCCGGCGAACGCACGCAGATCGTCCTCATACTCGTCGGGGTCGCCGAAAGGTCCGGTGACGGTCAACGCGATGCCATACGACACGCGGTAGGCGATGGCGGAACGGCCGGTGGCGGAGAACCAGTAATCGTTGCCTTTCCAAGTGGCCATGAACGACATGGATTCGCCGCCGAGTCCGATGATCTCGTCCACGCGGTGGCGGTACGCGTCGTTGATCATGGAACGGTCACGCAGGCCATCCCATGTGCAGCACAGCGCGACCAGCCAAAACATCGGTCCGACGCACTGGTAGACGATTTCGGAAAGCAGTCCGACCGGCACGAACGCCGGTTCCACGCCACTTAGCAGGCCAATCGGCAGCAAACGCTGCACGTAGTCTGCGATCAGATCGACCAGCAGCGGCGTTTCGTTGAAGCCGGACGGCATGGACAGGCCGTAGCCGACGTACAGCAATCCCAGTAATACGAATGCGGCGAACGTGATGGCGATACCGCGCAGCACGGTCTCGCTTTTCGTGCGAATGGTGAAACATGCGCGGAACAGGATGATGATGACGATGCACAGCAGCGGCAACGCCATCGTGGCCAGCATCGCGTGGAATGCGCCGTGCCGTTGCAATGCGGATATCGCATCCATGTATGCACCGGCGTCGGAGCCGTCCACGTAGGACAGCGGAATAGCCACATAGAACACCGTCGATAGCGCAATGGTGCATGCGTTGAACACGATGCTGAGCGCGGCTGCGAGATGACGGCCTCGATACAGACCCCAGGCGATGAGCAGCAGCATCAGCGTCGGCATGATGGATACCAGCCAGTTGCCGGGCATGGTGAAACGCATCATGCGGTATTGCGTGAAGCAGTCCGTATGCGAGGCGCCGCTGAGGCAGTCGACCACACGTCCGGTGTCGAAGTCGGTGGAGCCGGTCAACAGTCCGAACATGGACAGCAGGCCGAACGATTGGCGTGACGAGACGGCGACGAGCGAGCCGATGGCCTGCACGCCCGCGACGATGCCGATAAGCCGACGCATTTCGTAGATGGCGCCATGCCGGTATTCGTCGCCATGCGTGCAGGAGGCCATCAGATAGCCGAGCACGTGGCCAATCACCGAAGTGGCAAGCAGGCAGTAGTCGCTCACCTCGCCTCGGTAGAGGAACATGATGAGCACGACCGCATAGCCGATCACGCGGATACGGCGGCGCCACAGCATGGTTGTGAACGCGCTGGCGCACATAAGGGTGCCGGCGACGAGAATCAGCGGACCAAGGATGGCGCCATCATGCGAGATCGCATGCCATTGGGGGCTGCGCCCGTCGGATAGGGAGCACAGTCCCATGCCCAAGGCCACGCCACCCAGTGTGGTGATGACGGACACCCATGCGGTTTTGATTTTGCCGATCACCGATTCGGCCAGGCCGAACGCAACCAGCATGAGCGGAACGTCGATGAGCAGACGGCCCAGATTCGGCACGTACAGCATGGATATCGGCGCGGTGTACCAGCGACCGCGTGCGAGCGCTTCGAAACTTACTTTGGCCAGGCTCGGCGGGAACGGCTGACGTATGAGCGCGCACACGATCTGCGTGCCCACGTTGATGAGGATGACGAACAGCACGAGGCAGACGGTGAGCAGGTGTCGTCTGATCCATCCGGCCAGATCGGCGAGCAGCGCGCGGAAGCCGAACAGTGGTTTCGCGGGTGATGCCTCGGCTGGTTTAGCAGGCGCGGTTTGCGTTTGAGTCATTTCTTTCCTTTTCTGGGATTCTCAGGCTTGCGGGTTTGTGTTCAGGATCGTCATATCGTGATGCGTTTGAGATTCGGATAGTCGGATAGGTTCGGGTTCGCACCATCCAGTCCGGTGTCGTGGCCGAATACGGCGAGCCCGTAACGCAGCACGTCCTGCACGGCGTGCCAGTCGTGTGCGTTGCCGGACGATTCGACGGCGGCGACGCGCATGCCGGCTTTCGCCGCGACCGGCGCGATTGTTTTGACGTTGCGTATTGAGGTGGTGTCCTTCTCCCCCGCGCCTATGATGAGCATCTGATGGGTGGGCGCGTGGTTGCGGATGGCGTTGACCGGCACTTGGTTCTCATAGGCTGTGGTGTCGCCGTCGAAGAACCGGTCGATCATTTCCTGTCGGCTGCCGTTGGTCGGTTTGATTTCGCTGTCGGTGGGAATCATGGTGCCAAACAGGTCGGGATGGTTCACGCCGATCTGCAGCGAACATGTGGCGCCTTGCGAGAATCCGGCGATGGCCCAATCCTTGGCATCCTGTGCGGCGGGCAGGTTGGTTTTCACCCAGTCGACCACGTCCTGCGTCAGGTAGGTCAGCGCATTGCCGTACACCTTCGAATCCACGCATAGCGTGTTGTGCGAATCGGCGCCAAGCTGATCGGCTGCGATGACGATTGGGGCGAGTCCGTCGTGGGTTTTCGCATATCCGTCCATCATGGTTTGGATGCCGCCGGCTTGGAAGACGCGTCCCGGACTGCCCGGCTGCCCGCTCAGCATGAGGACGACCGGCAGGGCCGGCTTGCGTTTCGAGTCGGCCAATGCCGCCGGAGGCAGGTAGACGAGGGCTTTGCGTGCTTCAAACTGCGATTTCGTGGCCGGAATATCGATTTTGTTGACGGTTCCGTTCGCCGGAATATTGCGGATTGTGCCGTTGGCGGCCTGTTTGCGCCACTGTGCGACGGTGATGAGGTCCTTGCGTTTGGCCAGTCCGGTCAGATCGGCTTGGCTGTAGGAATCCTCGCCGAACAGCGAGCCGATGGTGGCGTATTCGCCGTACGATTGGTCGATGCCGATCGCCGCGGCCAGTATCGCGAATACGGTCAAGATGGCCGCGGCCACGCGCATCATGCCCCTGCTCAACACGATATGCACGATGGCGAAACCAGCGATGGCGAAACCAGCCGCCACCCAAGCCATCACACGGGATCCCAATCCGACGCCGAACACCACGAACACGTCGGACAGCAGCCAAGCTACCACATAGCCGACCATTCCGGACACGGCCGCAACGCCGATCGGCAGCACGGTAGCCAGTATGCGTCCGTCCCGTTTCGAAACGGCCGCGCTAACCAGCAGGATTACGGACAGCACTGCGACGACGGCGAACGCCGCCGCCGGAAACCAGCCTCCGACCAGGCTTATGTTCATAAGCCACTGACGCATATTTCCCATCCCCAACATATAGGTTTTCCTTCAACTTGACAGTTGTAGTACGCAAAATAACGGGCACGCGTCATCCTTATGGCTGATTTCGCCTCAAAACTCAGGGAAAACCCTGAAACCGCCGTGAACCGTTCGCTATTGGCGTATGGTTTTGGCTATGACATACGTATTCGAAGCATCGAACGTGCGCTGTTCGATTATGGTCGACGGCGAACGCCGCACCATATTCTCCGGATTGTCCTTCGCCATCGAGCCTGGCGAAATCGTGGACTTGGTCGGACCGTCCGGCGCAGGCAAGAGCTCGCTGCTGACCGCTTTCGCACGGCTCAATCCGCGCGCGTCAGGCGATTTACGGTTGGATGGCCGTTCCGCCGACGATTTCACCCCGCAGCAGTGGCGCGCGCAGGTCGCGTACCTGCCGCAGAAGCCGGTGCTGTTGGGCGAGACGGTGGCGCAGGCGATTCGTCTGCCGTTCACGCTTGCCATACGCCAGTCGGCGAGAACGAAGCAGGGACCACGCAGAATCTCCCCCACCGACGCGTTGCCGGACGGCAGAATCCGTGAAACCTTGGACAATATGGGCTGTGCCGACATCGATCTGAACCGTCCGCCACACGACTTGTCCGGCGGTCAGGCGGCGCGCGTGAGCCTTGCACGTACGTTGCTGACCCGTCCGAAGGTACTGCTCGCCGACGAAGTGGACGCCGGATTGGATGACGACAACGCCGACAAAGTGGCGCGCATCCTCGCCAAAGCGGCGGCGGACGGCATGGCGATCGTTCGTATCCGGCACCGGCCGCCGGATGGCCGTGCCACACGTGTCATGCGTCTTGCCGATGGCACGCTCACGCAGTCCGGCAACGCCGAAGCGGACGGTACTGCGACGGGTAGTACTTCGACGGGTAACACGGTAGAAGGGAGCGTCGCATGAACGGCAACTACTATGCGATCGACATCTGGGGTCTCATCGCCGCGCTGGTGATGGTGGCCATTGCCGCCGGCATCTCCGAAACCATGCGTATGGGCGTGGGGCGCACGCTTCTGTGGTCGGCTTGCCGTGCGCTGCTGCAATTGTGCGCGATGGGCTTCATCATGGAGTACGTCATCCGTTCGAACAATCCGTGGCTGGTGCTGCTGCTGGTGGCGTTCATGCTCATCGCGGCCGTGCAGATCACTCTTTCGCGTGCGAAAGGTGTGCCGAAGGGCTTGGCTGGAACGGTGTTCCTGAGTCTGGTCGTGACCATGCTCATCATGATCTCGTTGGTCACCGAGCTCATCATCCGTCCGCAACCGTGGTATGCGCCGCAATTGGTGGTGCCGTTGACCGGCATGCTGCTGGGCAACACCGTTTCGGCGTTGGCGGTGGGGTTGAGCCGGTTCTTTGAAAGCATGAAGGAACGTCGTGACGAAGTGGACACGCTGCTGGCGTTGGGTGCCACCACGTGGGAGGCGGCACGTCCAAGTATCGTCTCGTCGATCCGTCTGGGATTGCTGCCCACCACCGCGTCGCTCGCCTCCGCCGGCATCGTGACGGTGCCGGGCATGATGGCCGGTCAGATCATCGCCGGCGGCAACCCCATCGACGCGGCGAAATACCAGTTCATGATTCTCGCCACCATCGCGGCGCTTACGCTGCTGGCGGACAGCATCATCATGCTGATGGTCTATAAACGTTGCTTCACCGCGCTCGACCAGTATCAGCCGGTCAACGGCTGATACTGCGATATCCCGTATAGAAAAAGCCGTTCATTCCTTGCGATTGCTGGAATGAACGGCTTTTTGCTTGACCGTTGACGTACGTCAGCGGGAGCGGAACGGCGCCTTGCGGATCTTCGCATGCTTGCGGAACGGCTTGCCCTGCCTTTCGCCCGCATGCTTGTCGTGGCGTTCTCCGTGACCGCCACGACGACCGGAATCGCCATACTTGGCTTCCATGCGACGGTCATAACGCTTCGCGTCCTCGCCACGCTCGTCATGAATCACGCGGATTTCCTTGCGATGGATGCGTTTGCCGCCCTGACGGCGGTCGTCGCGTTCGTCGCGGTTCCTGCGGTATTGGCGATCGTCCTCGTAACGGCGTTCGGCACGGGCTTCGGCCTTGCGCTGCTTCTTGGTCGGCGCGCCCTGCTTTTTCGCATACTGCTTTTTACCGGGCTTCCTATCGGATTGGCCACGCTGATCGGAACGCTCGACGGAGCGCCGCTTGCGATTGTCGGTTCCACGCTGTTCGCCGGCTTCGGCACGCTGCTGCTCATGCAGCCGCGCGTACTTTTCGCGACGCTTGTTGTTGCGCTTCTCCTCGTGCTTCTCGCGCTTCTCCTCTTGGATTTCAGGATGTTCCCAACGATGCTCGCGCGCCTCGTATTCGCGGTTGTCGCGGCCTTCGAACTTGGCGGCGCGACGTTCGGCGCGATTCTGTTTCGGTTCGAAACGCTGCTCGCGTTCGGCGACTTCGGCGCGCTCTTCACGTCCCTTGCGATTCGCGCGGTCCTTGCGTTCGGACTTGAACGGCTTGCCGCCCTTGTCCTTGCCCCGGTCCTTGTTGCGTCCGCCGGAACGGTTGCGTCCGGAGCGCCCGCCGTTTTCCGCGGAACCGTCGCCGCCCTTGCCATGCTTCCTGCGACGCGGATTGCCCGCCGGCTGGGACTGCTCAAGCGTCCAACCGAAACGCGGTTCGGCCGGCTCGCCCACCAATTCCAACACTTCCGGGGAATCGTGGGTCACTTCGATCGGCTTGACCTTCAGTCCGGCCTCATGCAGCATGCGGCGGGTGCGGCGGCGCTGGTTCGGCAGAACGATGGTCACCACATCACCGGAATGGCCGGCTCGCGCGGTACGTCCGGAGCGGTGAAGGAACGATTTCGGGTCCTCCGGAGGCTCCACCTGCACCACGAGCTCCACGCCGGACACGTCGATGCCGCGGGCGGCCACATCGGTGGCGACCATGACGTTCACGTCGCCGGATTCGAAGGCTGCGAGATTACGGTCACGCTGGTTCTGGCTCAGGTTGCCGTGCAGCTCGGCCGCCGGAATGCCGTTCTTCGTCAGGTCCTTGGCGAGCTTCTGGGTCTGGAATTTGGTGCGGGTGAACAGGATGCGGCGTCCCTTGCCGGAAGCGAGGGTGCGGACCAGCTCATGACGGTCGCCCTGCGTGGTTTCGAACACGTGGTGTGTCATTTCGTCGACGGCCGCGGTGGCGGAGTCGACGCTGTGGATCTTCGGATCGGTGAGGAACGTGTTCACCACCTCGTCGACGCCATGGTCGAGGGTGGCGGAGAACAGCATGATCTGCGCGTCGAACGACACTTGGCCGAGCAGGCGCTTGACCGGCGGCAGGAAGCCCATATCGGCCATTTCGTCGGCTTCGTCGATTACGGCGACCTCGACCTTCTCCAGCGTCAACGCATGCTGTTCGAGCAGGTCCTCAAGACGTCCCGGACATGCGACGACGATATCGGCGCCGGCCCTTAGATCGCGGATCTGACGGGCGTAACGCACACCGCCATACACGGTGGTGGTGGTCATGCCGTACATCTGCGCGAGCGGCATCAGCACGTCGTTGATCTGGTTGGCCAGCTCACGGGTCGGAGCGAGCACCAGACCGCGCGGGTGCGGCAGGAAATCGTCGGCGCGCCGTTCCTCGGCATGCCCCTTACGCACCTGTTCCACCTCATGGCGGAACTGGCTCATGTTCTCGTACTCGTCGGCGTCGACCTCACCCAGTCGCGCGACCAGCGGAATCGAGAACGCCAGGGTCTTGCCGGAGCCGGTACGGCCTCGGCCGAGAATGTCACGACCGGCCAGGGAATCGGGAAGGGTGTCGGCCTGGATCGGGAAAGCGGTTTTCTTGCCATCGGCCGCGAGCACGCGTACCAACGGGCCGGGAACGCCGAGTTCGGCGAACGTCTGGGGGCGTTCCTCCTCCTCGCCCGCCTCATCGAAATCGGCGGCGAGGGCATCTTCATTTTCAATCACAGCGGTATCGGGCACAATGGCCTTTCATGTCAAACATTACGCACGTTGCGCAAACCTGTTAACAATAGCCCATGCCCGATACTTTTGCCTTGGCTGTGACTGGTGGCCGACGCTACCGGTAGTTGCGTTCGATGAGGATGTCGGAAACCGTCAGATTCGCGTCGTTGACGAGGTTGAACAGCACCACTTCGGCCAGTTCCGCGGCGCTCATGAAGGAATGCTGCTTGTCCAACGACACGTAATCGTGGCTGTCATGGTAGAAGTCGGTGTCGATGCCTCCCGGATACACGCCCACAACCTTCACACTGGTTCCCTTGTAGGCCGCCTTGAGGCTTGTCGTATACCCCTTCTCACCCCACTTGGTGGCGCAGTAGACGGATTCGTTGGCGTTGCCGCGTGTGGCGGCGGTGGACATGACATTGGCGATTTTGAGGTCCTGCTCGCCGTCGGCCTTCAATGTTTCGACGCTCCACAGAATCATGCCTTTGAGCCCCTTAAGGCACTTGTCCACGTCGGCGGCCTCGTAGTCGACCGGCTTTTTGAACGACGGCTGTCCCGCGTTGTTGATGAGCAGGTCGATGTGGCCGATCTCCTTGATGGCCGCGACGGAGTCCTTCACGAACGCCTCGTCGCTGATGTCGCCGACGAAGGCGCGGTATTCGTCCGCGCCGAACGTGCGGGACAGTTCCTCCTGACGGGCCGTGTTGAAATCGATGCCGGCCACGAACCAGCCTTTGCCGATCAGCTGACGTGCCAGCTCATATCCCAAGCCAAGCGCGGAACCGGTCACAATCGCGATTTTCTTTCCTGCCGCAGTGCTCATGTTGTCTCCTTTGCCACATTGCGCAATCGCTTATAGATACCATCATAAAACGTATGCGACGCAACACGTCAATCGATTGACGAAAACGGCAATGAAAAACGCCCGCCGACCTTTTTGGCCGACGGGCGTTGAACTAGCCAGCGTGAGATGCGATCCGTTACAGGATGTCCGGATCGTCCTTGGCGATGGTGCCGGTCGCCTTGCCGATGGCCTTCAGGCCGTGGTAGGCGACGAGGATGACGACGGTGCCGATGGCGATGCCGTTGAAGGAGATGCCGTTGAAGGCGAACTCGAACTGGCCGACGGCGATGATCATGGTGATGGCGGCCACCATGACGTTGACCGGCTTGTCGAAGTTGACCTTGTTCTCAACCCAGATGCGGATGCCGACCATGCCGATCATGCCGTACAGCAGGGTGGTCACGCCGCCGAGCACGCCGGCGGGGATGGTGTTGATGATGGCGCCGAACTTCGGGCATAGGCTCAGGATCAGCGCGAACGCGGCGGCGCACCAGTATGCGGCGGTCGAGTAGACCTTGGTGGCAGCCATCACGCCGATGTTCTCGCCGTAGGTGGTGGTGCCGGAGCCGCCGCCGAAACCGGCGATGGTGGTGCCGAGACCGTCGGCGAACAGCGCGGTGCCGATCTGGTCGTCATAGTCGCGGCCGGTCATCTGGGAGACGGACTTGACGTGGCCGACGTTTTCGGCAACGAGTACGAGCACGACCGGGATGAACATCGGCAGGATGGTGAAGTCGACCTGCGGCAGACGGAATTCCGGCAGACCGATCCACGCGGCCTTGCCGATGGCTGAGAAGTCGACCTGGCCACGGAAGCAGGCGTACGCGTAGCCGATGATCACGCCGATGAGGATGTTGAGTCGGCCGAGCAGACCCTTGAACAGCACCGCGACGAGCAGCACCGCGACGAGGGTGACGATGGCGGTGTCGGGAGCGACTTTGAAGTTGTTCCACACGCTCGGAGCCAGGTTGAAGCCGATGATGGCCACGATGGCGCCGTTGACGACCGGCGGCATGATGATGTCGATCCACTTGGCGCCCGCGTAATGGACGAGCACACCGATCAGGGCCAGCAGGATGCCGGTGACCATGATGCCGAAGGATGCGACGGCGAGGCCCTTGTGGGCGCTGGCGACGGCCGCGATCGGGGCGATGAAGCCGAAGGACGAGCCCAGGTAGCTCGGCAGCATGTTCTTGTTGATCAGCAGGAACAGCGCGGTCGACATGGCCGTGAAGAACAGGGTGGTGGATGGGTCGAAACCGGTCAGAATCGGCACCAGGAACGTGGCGCCGAACATGGCTATGACGTGCTGCGCGCCGATTTCCGCGGTGCGCGGCCAGGTCAGCCTCTCGTCAGGTTCGACGACCTCGCCGGGCTTCAGCGTTTTGCCGTCGCCGTGGAGCTTCCACGTGAACAGGCCCGCGATTGGATTGGACATGTGATTGTCTCCTAACTCTCTTACGGCACGAAATACAACGGTCGTGCCGTACAATCACACGCCATTGTAATGGCACCGCAGATACGAGAGGCCTCAACGCAAGTAGGGGGCACCAATCGCAAGCAGACAAGACAGATGAATCGTATATCCGTGGTATGTCACAGGTGACGGTCAACGGCGTGCACCACGTCCACCAGATCGCCGTTCGACAGAACGGGACGTTTGAATTCACGCCATTCGTCCACTTTCACCACCCAACGGCCATCCGTCTCGTCAAGCACCGGACGCGCCGTCTGCTCCCAACGGAACCGCTTATGTGTACGCCCGGTTGCCGGATCGCGACGCGAATAATGGAAGCATGTGCAGTTGGTGATCTTCCATTCATCGGAGGCCGCGCGATGCATGAATTCCTCGTCGGACAGGTCCTCCAACGTGAGCATGAGCGCCAGCATGAGGTCGCCGTGGCTGACCATCACCACGGATTCCGCATCCGACTTGCGGTTCAGGGATGTGAGCAGATTATGTACGCGGTTTTCGGCCACGTCGGCGATGGACTCGCCCGCCGGCGGACGCCAGTACAGCGGATCGGTGTTTTTGAACATCCAGTTGCGCGCGTAGTTGGTTTTGAAATCGTCTTTCGTGATGGTGTTGATCTCACCCCAGGAGCGTTCGCGCAGCACGCGAGTCTCCTCCCATTTCGCTTTCGGCAGGGCCATCGTGGCCGCCGTCTCACGCGTGCGCACGTACGGCGAAACGAGGTAGCGGTCGAACAGCGGCTGCTGCGCGACGAGCCAACGGCCGATGCAGTCGGCCTGCTTGCGTCCGGTGGCGGTGAGCCTCCACGAGCGGTCCGGCACGGTGACGTTGTCCTGCGTATACAGCGAGTTGTCACCCTGTTCGCCAGCACTGATGATGACGTTGGCCTCCGACTCGCCATGTCGGATCACATACAGATCAAGGGGCATTCCCATATTCGTTTATTCCTTCGCTTTCATCCACATCCTGCGCGCACGTTCCTTGTTCCGCCGTTCATTCGGCCGGTGGCGCGCATCATCATTGAATGCTTCCACCGTAGCTGATTCGCGCGTGTTTCGCACGCGCGGACACGTCGATTTCACGATTGGCACACCCGAATTTCGCGGTGCCGTCACCGGCGGTTCACCGCAACCGGCGTGGTAGACGCCGTGATCGCAATCACTCCGGCCAGATGCCGTTCTGCGCGTACTTGGTGCGGTACTCCCCCGGCGTCATGCCGGAATGTTTTTTGAACACCTTCGAGAAATGGCTTTGCGACCGGTATGCGAGGATCTGGGCGATCTCGTCGAAGCTGTATTCCGAGTATTTGAGCATGTTCTCGGCCGCTTCCATACGCTTGTCGGTGATGTATTGCGATATGGCCGTGCCCGTTTCGCGTTTGAACAGCTCCGACAGATACGTGGGATTCAGATGCACATGCTCGGCGAGGATGGGCACGGTGATTTTCTCATGCAGATGGTAGTGGATGTAGTCCAGGCATTCGTTGACGGCTTTGGAATGTGTTTCCGCCTTCTGCATGTCGGCCATGGCCCATGTGAAGAATGTCATCATGTCGGTGTGCAGGCGGCGCACGTCGTCGGGCGTTTTGCAGTTTTCCAGGTTCTGGATGTACAGGTCGGAGGCGTTGTAGGCGTCCTCCTCGTCCATACCGCCTTCGATGGCGAAACGTGTGGCGAGCGTGATGGTGGTGACGAACCGGTATTTGGCGTTTTTGAGTGGATCGTCCGACAGGTAGCCGTACAGTCCTGAATCCCACAGGCGCGTGCTTTCGGCGATGGCGTTGATGTCGCCGGCGCGCATCATGTCGTACTGTTTCATCTCCTCGACGTACCGGTGGTGCCGAACACGATCCTCGCGGGAGAGGAAGTCCAAGTATCTCAGCTTCGCTTCGTCAACAACAGCCATGCTTCTCCCCGCTATTTCCGATCGTCCAAATCGAATCCTCCCTCAAGGATAAAGCTCTTCAGCAGCTTCGTGGCGAGAAGATTCGCCGTGAATTGGGAGACCGGACTATCCGGCTTATCGAAAAACGCCTTTGCCAAAGACCTGTTAACCGACGCTTTCAACCGGTCGAATCGTCCGAATTCGTTCAGGGTTGTCTCTGTAAGGTCAAGCCGCATCATCTCGTTGAGCAACGCCCCATCCACGTCAAACGCCTTGGTGATTTGCTCCACTTGGCTGTTTTTGGCGCTGTTCGCGTAATACGTGATGTAGTCGCGCAGCGTCTTGCCTTCCTCCAACTCGATTTCGCCACGTTCCACATCATGCATGAACAGTTCGGCATACCGTTGTTCCTCTTGGCTGAGCGAAGCGAACGACTTATGCAACTCCTCCTCGGCTGATGTCAACAGAGCTGGATCGCCTCCGCCAAGCGCCTTGAGCCATTTGGCGAAGTTGGCGTTCATATAATCCGTATCAATCAATCCTGTATCTATCTCAGTGATATGGCCGTCAAGTTCATATGGCGCTTCCGGACCGCTGCCGGAACCTTCGCCGCTGCTGAACATTTCCTTATACCGCTGTACAAGAATCAGATATGTCCGTTCATCGAACTTCGGCCGCACAACCTCCACGGATCCATCGTCATGGGTGACGGAGTATTCCTGCCGCCCCCAAGTGAAACCTTGCACTTTGGCGGATCCCAGGAAATCATTGAGTTCCACGAACAGTTTTGCGAACTTGCGGCATGCCTCCACCGATTCCGGCAGTCGCATGAAATCTTCCACGCCTCCGGCACTGAACACGGAGGCGATTTCTTCGAAACGCGCATCCATCAGGCGCACGTTTTCCGGCAGTTTCTGCACGAACAGATCGAGCGGCTTGTCTCCGGAATACAGTTTTACCGCCGCTTCGATATACCCCTTCATGGTGTGTGGCTTGCGGTAGTAGCGGATAGTTCCGAAAGGCTTATCAGGGCCGAACAGTCGGTTCGTGCGACTGAACGCCTGGATGATGTTCTCATAGTCGATGATCTTGTCGAGGTACAGCGTGTTGACCCACTTGGAATCGAAACCTGTCAGCATCTGATCAACCACAATCAGCAGATCCAGCCGCTCCTCACGGTGCTGGTCGACCGTCAGGTATGGACGCTTGTGGGAAAGCCGCGCGGTGATGTCTTTCTTCATCTTCGGCCATGTGGGGATGATGAAATCCTTGTCGAACAGTTCGTTGTAATCGCCGATGATTTCCTTAAGCGCATCCTCCTTGAGGATTGCGCCGTCGGAATTGTCGACGTTGGGATCGAACAGCGCGGTCACGTGCATCTGCGGAGCACGTTCCTTGAACAGATGGTAATAGCTGATCGCCTCGGGAATGGAACTCGTGGCCAGCATCGCATGGAATTTGTTGCCTCTGCTCAGCAATGGGAATTGGTCGAGAATGTCCTCCACGACCTTGTCCTCATGCGGTGTGTCTTGCGCATACTGCGCTGCGGTCAGATAGTCCTCAATGCCTTTGACATGTTCTCCGGCCTGCGTTTCCATGGGTCCCATCGGCATTTGCTTCGGATCCATGTAATGGTAGAACACTTCGGATTTCGCCGGATCCGCTTGGGCTTCCTCAATCGTCGACGCCTTCGCCTTCTCCAATGCGACCACCTGGCGAACGTCCCTGTCTCGGTACGTCAGCACCATGTACGGGTCGAAGCCGAGCACATTGCCGTCACGGATGCCGTCGGCGATGCTGTACCGGTGGAGGCAATCACCAAACACCATTGATGTGGTCGAGCCCTTCTTGCGGTTCTCCTCATGGATTGGAGTACCTGTGAAACCGAAATACAGTGCGTTCGGGAAGGAACGGCGAATATCCTGCAGCATCTCGCCGAATGTGGAACGATGACATTCGTCGATGATGAACACGATGCGTTTGCCGGCGAGCTTCTTCACTTCCTCTTCGGTGATATGCCCCTCGCCTGCTTTGATGTTGCTCATTTTCTGAATGGACGTGACGATAAGCGTGTCCTTCGGGTCGATGCTTGCCAGCTTCGCCTTGAGCACATCCGTGTTTTCCGTACCCTGCACGTCATCGGCATCATCGGCGAACGAACGATATTCGAGCAACGACTGCGTACCCAACTCGATACGGTCCATAAGGAAGATGACCTTGTCGGCGTCTTTCGAGCCGGCAATGAGCTGCGCCGCTTTGAAACTGGTCATGGTTTTGCCCGAGCCAGTGGTATGCCACACATAGCCGCCTGGGTGTCCCGGAGTACCGCTTGGCACCGGCTCATCCCATTTGCAGGTGCGTACACGGTCGGAAATGGCGTTCACCGCCTGGTATTGGTAGCTGCGCAGCACTTTGAGGCATCCGTCTGCGGAATCGGCGACCGTATAGAACCCGATGAGCTGGTGTGCCATGGGAATGGATAGCAGATCAGATGTGAAACGCTTCCATTCATCCTGCCCAACGTGTTTGTTCGCCGCTATGGGCTCATTGTTGAAATCAGCCCAGTGGAAGAAGTAGTTGCTGTTGAAGTCGCCTTCGCCAGGATTGGCGAAGTACACGGCATCATCCGGATTCATGGCCACGAAGACCTGCACGAGTCTGAACAGTCCGGTGAACACGCCTTCATGCGCGTATTTGGCGATTTGATTGGTGGCCTGGCTTATGGGGATGCCGCTTTTCTTCAGTTCGATATGGATGACCGGCATGCCGTTGATAAGCAGGCAAACGTCTCCCCTGCGATCGTTCAGCATCTTATTTTTAGCTGGATAAATAGGCTGTCTTGCGATTTGGTACCGGCTTTGCCCAGCGGCGATTTCCTGGCGATCGTAGATCTTCAGGCTGATTTCCTTGCCGAAATGTGCTGTGTCTGCGGGATTGTCACGTTTGATGGACACGGTCTTGCCGTTGATGAAGGAATTCAACGCCAATGGCGTGCGCAATGTTTCGATCTGTTCGAGGATCTGCGCCATCTCACCCTTGGTAAGGCGCTGCCCGTTCAGGCGATCGATGCCTTTGTTGTTGTCGAATAGGATGTTAGCCCAGTTGTCGATGAGATCCTGTTCGGTTGGATATTCCAACACACCATCGGTCCACCCATGGCGTTTCAGCACCGCGACCAGATCGTCTTCGAAATCCGATTCCTTATCGTAGAACATGTTCCATCTCCCCGAACGCACCATCACTTTTCCGAGCTCAATCTTACGAGCGCAACCCCTAACATCCAAGAAACAACACCACAATACTTACGCTGATGAAGGGTGATGAGCGAATCCAGACGGTCGAAGAACGCGCCGATTCGGCGTTGCTCGGTTAGGGACGGTTCCGGCACCTCAACATCCATAACCTTGTTTTTTGAAATATTGAACCTCGATATTCCTTGTGCAAGCAGCTCAATCTGTTTCCTGACAGGTTGAGAACGCAACACGTACGCAAGATAGAGAGGATCAAAGGAGCCGTCTTGCCTATAGCCGAAACAAAAGCTGTTCAGGTAAACATTCCTTATATTTCCAAGCCAGATAGAGGACATGCCCACTTCTTCAGGAGTTTCCGAAGAGACCGTGAAAAAGACATCGCCATATCTGACTTCCGCTTGGGATGAATCAACTTCGACATGCTCAAGCCTGCCCTGATCCGTCACAGGATTGTCAAAGACATTCGTATAGGGAACGAAGAAAGCATCTCCATGACCAAAATCATCTTTTTTCTTTCCATGCAGTCCTGGATACGTTATGCCAACTTCCCCCAGCTTACGCTGTTCCCAAGCGGGGGGCGATTGATACGGGAAAACGGCCGTATTATCGCTCATGTATGCGGTCAAGCTTCCTTCTTGTGAGCATTAGAGCGTATCCGAGCAGGTTCTGACCGTGCCATTGGGCTGGATCGAGCCTAGCTGGGTCATGCATTGACAGGCCAATGCCCCAGATACGGTCTTTGACGGCACATTCCGCCAACACCGCATTGCCGGTTGCCTCAAGCTGTGCCCCGAGTTCGGTGTTCTGGCTGAATTTGGCAAGTAATCCTTCATAGACCTCGATTTGGCGAACGCCGTTCCATACGTGATCGTCATAACCGGCCACCAGTCGGCCAAGGCGTTTGATCTCGGCCACGTCGCTGGTTCGAAGAATCCGCGCAGCTGTTTCGGCATCGTTGAAACAGCAGGCTTTGCGGTACATCATGTATTGTTCCATTGAGGAAAACTCAACATCATCCACAACGAAGCGCGACGGATACCAGTTGCTCAGGTATCCGTTCTCCTCATCAGGATTATGGAAGCAGATGATGTCCGTCATTCTTCGCCGACTTTCCGCACCGCAAGCTCCAGATCGAGATCATGAAGCCCGAAATAGGCTTTCTTCAGGAAGTCCAGCGGCACCTTGGCAATCACTTCAGCACTGGGAATGGCGTAGAACCATTGGTAGTAGGCGTAGAATTCGCCAATCCAATCAGGCATGAACCCTTCGAGCGCCCTGCCGTCCTTCAACTGGTAGTGCTCGGTCTCGGTGAAATACTTCCACAGCTCTTTCGCATCCATCGTGTTGACGTAGGCTTTGGCCTCATCAATGCTTTTGCGTGTTTTGCTCGCCATATATACGGTGATGAAGTCCTCCGTGCTCTTGCCCGGAAACGACTGTGCCACGTAGTCGAAGAGCTTGCCTTGAGTTTCCACCACATCATCCCGGTAGACCTCTGGATATGCCCGCATTGTCATCACCCCTAGAGCAACGTGCTGAACACGTTGGTCACCGTATTGGCATCGGAATCGATGAGGTCGCGCATGTTCTGCCGTGCCTCAACATCCCTCTGATTGTATTTGTCGTTGAATTCGCTGTAGCTGACGGAAAGCAGGCCGTCCGGGACTTCGCGCAGTTGCCTGTACGCCTTTGCGGTCTTGACGCAATACTGGATGCCCAGACCTCCAAGCGACAGCAGTTCCTCCAAGATATCGACGTCCACATTGTCTCGGACGAATTCTTTGGCAATATAAAAATACGAGGCGTTCGCACGCCAGCCTTTGATGACGTCATAGCCGCTGGTATCGATGCCGTATTTGGCGATGAACTTCGCAGCCAGCACGCGATAACGCTTGGAATCAGCGGCATCACGATGCTTCATCAGCTCAGCCAGCCAAGTAAGCACGCTATGCTCCTGAAAATCCAGGATGCGCAGCCCATTCGTGTCCAGTTCGTACTGGTGGACCCAGCCATTGGACTCATCCGGCCGGCACACGGCCCACTCCTTGGCCAGTTCCACATTCGCGGTCAGATAGAAACCACGGCCGTAGTCGTGTTTGTCGTTGCCTAAACCGTATTCGGGGGTCACGGATTTGTATGGGGAACCGTGAAATAACGTGATTGTTGCCATGATCACCCCTATACAAACATCTTGTCGAGCATGGATTTCTTGATATTCCGCAGTAATTCGAGCTTACGCTGATGAAGGGTGATGAGCGAATCCAGACGGTCGAAGAACTCTGAAATAATGACCTGCTCTTCACGGCTAGGGAATGTGACCACTCCTTTCAGAGCATTCTCCGCAGTGACCTTCATGTCATTCTTTGTCCCTTTGTTGACCAAAGGATGCATGTAATTATTCATTCGCTCGTGCTGTTCAAAATACACTTGAATGAAATTGGTATGAACATTATCCTGCGGGCGATAAACCGCATATAGAGTTGAGACGATGCCCGGAATTCCTTTGTTTACTTTGATAATTCCGTACGGATTCGAATTCAATGGTGATTTCGTGTACACGATGTCGCCAGTATTGACAATTCCGTAATTCAAAACAGATGATCCAGCAAATGAACGTCCCTGGAATGCAATTTGATTTACTATGCCATACTCGCCGGAGACGGATAAAACATCTTCCTTATTGAATCTGCCGTCAACATTTTTGGCGGTTGAGACAACAACGTAGTCTTCCAGCTTACGCTGTTCCCAAGGGTCAGTGAAACCAGCGAAACGAATCTCCGGAACCAGTGTTTTTCCGTGCTGTTCGGCCATATCATTCACCTCCGAGCAGTGCTTTGAGCTCTTCCAAGCCCGCCATATCGCGAGCATTGCCGGTCAAATCGCCCAGCATTCCAGCCAATTCCTTCTCCGCTTCATCGATTTGGCCGCATACATCGGCATATGTGGTGGCATACTTGTTCTTCAACGCGTTCACTTTGCCGATGAACTCGTCGACCACGGCATTCGGCAATGCTTCCAGCTGCTTCTGCAATGGTGTAATCCACTTGGCTTCCAGCAACCTTCTGGCTTCGTCATCACTCAACGCCTTGATCGCATCGCAGGTCTTCTCCTCCAACGCGTTTCGCTTGGTTTTGATACCGGACTTCAGTTTCTTTGACTCATCGAACAGCTTTTGGGCCTGCACCAAGCCGCGCTCAAAATCGGAAACCGGATTCTTGCCGATCGCCTTGACCGCTTTCTTCAGCTCGGCGGCAACGAAGGCGTCACCGTCCTGATTGATCGCATCGCTATTCTGCTTGTCATCCTCATCGAAACCTTCCAAAATGGTTTCAATCTCGGAATCAATGTCCTGCACACGGCGTTCGTCCGCCTCGATCGCGGCCAAATCATCGTGCAGCAGCTCACGCTGAACCAAGTCGAAGGGCAGAACGCGGCCAATCCAGCCATCCTGCACTTCCACATCCTTGCCGCCTTTTTTCTTGATGACCATGTTCGGGTCCACGGCTCTTACCGCATCGAAGCCTTCGGAACCCAGCACTTCCAAATCAATGGAGATGCCGCCCCAAGCATCATCAAGCTTCTGATAGGCGTCATACGGGTCGATCAGCGCGGTATCGGCAACCATCGCATCCAGTTCCTCGCCAATGGCCGTTTCCTGCCCGAGCGCATCCACCTGTTCAGGATGCTCCACCAAGCGGAAGCGTAGGTCGGAGGGAAGCCCGGAAATGGCCTGCGCATATGAAGCGACGAACGTCTGTACGTCGGCATTGTTGCGCACCACAGTGGCGACGTCATCATGGTCGCAGGCATAGCAGGCACCATTATCGCGGAACAGCTCAGCCTTCAGACTCGGCCAGGCGTTCCAATATTCCCCAAGCTGCTCGACTTCGCTCTTCGGAACGCCTCCGAACATCGAAGCGTACACATCCCATGTCTCCGCATTCTCAGACGAATCAACATACCGGGGAATGTTGAGGTTGTAATCATTGGCGCGAATTTCGTCAATGGACACCAAACGGCTGAATTTGGGCACCGTGCGGTTGTTCGACACCACGTCGACAATGCGTTTGATGTCAGAAGCCTGTAGCTTGTTGTTCTTGCCGTCCTTGATGAAATGTTTCGACGCGTCAACAATGAGCACCCTGTCGTCATCGCGTTTCTTGCGCAGCACCATCACGATGGTGGGGATGCCCGTACCGAAGAAAATATTCGCCGGTAGACCAATAATCGCCTGAATATGACGGTTCTCGATCAAATTCTTACGAATCTGACCTTCCTCGCCACCACGGAACAGCACACCGTGAGGCAGAACGATGGTCATGATGCCATCGGCACGCAGATGGTACAAGTCATGGAGCAGGAACGCATAATCCGCCTTGGACTTCGGTGCTATGCCATAGCTGAAGCGTGGATCGATCTCCTTGTCAGTGGGATCCCAATTCTGCGAGTAGGGAGGGTTGGAAACCACCGCATCCACGAACAACGGATTGTATGTTTCCTCCTTGTTTTCCAACGTGTCGAACCACGGCCAGTCGTCTTCCAAGGTGTCGCCGTTGCGGGCGACGATGTTGTCGGGAAGAATACCGCGCATCACCAGATTCATACGCGTCAGGTTGTAGGTGTTCTCCTTGAGTTCCTGCGCGTAATACATGATGGAATTCGGATTGCCATTGCGCCGAGCCACAGACTGGCCAATATGAATCAGCAAAGAGCCGGAACCGGATGTTGGATCGTAGATCTTGATCTGCTCGCGCCCCTGCAAATGCCATGCGACGATTTCGCTCATCAGCTGGGAGACCTCGGACGGTGTGTAGAATTCACCGGCCTTCTTGCCCGCATTGGCGGCAAAATTGCTGATGAGATATTCGTAAATGAATCCGAGCACGTCATAATCCTGACGGCTATCCATCGGAATGTCCTTAATGAGATAAATCAGGTCTCGTGCGGCCTTGGACTGGCTCCTCGCATCGGTGCCAAGCTTGGAAAGTCCGGTCTGCAGGGTGTCGAAAATACCGTCGAACACTCTCTTACGCGCCGGATTGATGTTGCGGGAGAACGCCGAAAGCGCATCACGCACGTTGGAAATCTCGAAATCGTTGCCCTTTTTGACCCATGTGGAGAACAGATTGTCATAGGAGATGAAGTAGCCGCACTCATCCTGTACGCCTTCCACAATGTCCGGATTATCCTCCGTAAGCAGCAGCAGGTCATCCTCGGTGAAATCGGTGTCCTTCAAGCGCATCAGCTCGTTTTCTGAAAGGAATTTGTAGAAGATGAAGCCAAGAATGTAATCCTTGTATTCGTTCGCCTCAATCTTGGAACGCATCTTATTGGCGGACTCCCAGATTTTCGAAGCGAGCTGCTGCTTGTTCATCTATCCCTCCTCATTGCGGTGCCGGCAAAATGCGCGGCTCCACGAGCGACTGCACATCTTTCACAAGAATACCGCACCCCCGCTTGGGAACAGCGTAAGCTGGGGGAAGTTGCTTCTGGATTCGAGTACGGTTTGAATGCGGCTGCTTCGGATTTCGATGGTGAGAAAAAGTATCTTCGAATCACTGATATAGATGATCAAACTCGTGAATTCCGTACGGATGATTTATCTTCGCCTGATATCAATAATCCGATTGATGACAGGTATCTACTCAAAGAAGGCGATATATTATTTGCACGAACCGGGGCCAGCGTAGGTAAAACCTACCTGTATAAGGCATCAGACGGGAAAACGTATTATGCCGGTTTCCTTATTCGAGCGCATGTTTCAGATGAGGCAGATGCTGGTTTCATCTTTCAGAGCACACTGACTGAACGGTATAAGCAGTTTGTTTTGCTTACTTCTCAGCGTTCAGGGCAGCCCGGCATCAACGCGCAAGAATATTCAGATCTCCTTTTGCCTCTGCCATCCCTGATGGAGCAGCGCCGAATCGGCGCGTTCTTCGACCGTCTGGATTCGCTCATCACCCTTCATCAGCGTAAGTATGATGGCTGCGCCAATCCCCTATTTTCAGAAAGGCGCATCTCATGCAGGAAACCATCACATCAGAATCGCTGTTCTGCGACTACTACGCCCAGTGGGTGAGAACGTACAAGGAAGGCGCCATCAGAGACGTGACCATGGGCAAATATCGACTTACGCAATCCTGGCTCGGCAAGCTCATCCCTGAACTCAGACTCACCGATATGGATCGAACCGCATACCAGCAGCTCATCAACGGATATGCACAGCATCATGAGCGCCAAACCACCATGGATTTTCACCATCAGATCAAAGGCGCCATTCTCGATGCCGTCGATGAAGGACTCATACCCCGTGATCCAACGCGCAAAGTCATCATCAAAGGCAAGCAGCCACGCATTAAGAAAATGAAGTATCTCAACCAATTCGAGCTGCATGCCATGCTCGCGGACCTTGATCTTGGGGCCGAGGCAAGCTGGGATTGGCTTATCCTCCTTATCGCGAAAACCGGACTCCGATTCTCTGAGGCGCTTGGGCTCACACCCGATGACTTTGATTTCGCACACCAGACGCTTTCCGTCAACAAAACTTGGGATTATAAAAACGGCGGCGGTTTCGTACCCACGAAAAACGAATCGTCCGTGCGTAAAGTGCAACTCGACTGGCAACTCATCATGCAAATGTCTGGATTACTCAAGGATCTTCCGCATGATAAACCTATTTTCGTGCACGGCAAGGTCTACAACTCAACAGCCAACGACGTGCTTGCAAAACATTGCAGAAACGTGGACGTGCCAGTTATTTCCGTCCATGGTCTACGCCATACACACGCATCGCTGCTGCTGTTCGCCGGCGTATCGATCGCCAGCGTGTCACGCCGTCTAGGCCATGCCAGCATGACTACAACTCAGGAAACCTATCTGCACGTCATTCGCGAGCTGGAAAACAAGGATGTAGATATCGTCATGCGGGCACTATCGACACTTATCTAATGGGGGGTTCCTACTCTTTTCAGATATTCGAAATAATCAAGCCACTCGAAGCGGCATATACCGTTTTTCGCCATCTTCAGTAAAAGCGCCAAACACCGTTGCCAGACTCAATTCCGTAGGTGGTTTTGTGGTTCCGTAGGTGGTTGGTTCTGGTATTGGTGTCTGAGAATGGCTTAATTTAAGCCGTTTCTCAAACGCCTTTCCTCCGGCAACCACCTACGGAAGCGAAAAACCACCTACGGAACACCCGCTTGGGAACAAACCCGCCGCAAGTCACCAGGCCAAGACGAATCTCGGCACACGAGGAACCGGAAATTGTCGTTCCGGAGCGCAGCCGCACGGTCACACGCCACACTCCGGAACCAAAGGCTTTTAGAAATAGGTGCTACAGCCAAGCTTGACGGCGAGGACGATGCCGGTAAGCACGGCGGCGGCGCGCATGATGTTCTCGGGGATATGGCGTGTGACCGGAGGGGCGATGGAACTGCCGATGATGCAGCCCAGGCACATGGCGATGGCGAACGGCCAGTAGACGGAGCCACGGCAGATGAACATGATCGCGGCGGAGATGTTCGCGCCGAAGCCGACCACGGTTTTCAGCGCGTTGATCTGGTGGAACGGGCCGATTTTGCCCAAGTCGAGGATGGCCAGGGCGAGCGTGCCGGCGGCGGCGCCGAAATAGCCGGAATACACGCCGACGAAACTCACGCCCGCCCACAGCCACCATGGATCGTTGCGCAATGTGCCGTCCGCCGTTTTGCTGGCGATTCGTGCGGCCCGCTCACCTTGATGCGATTGCGGCAGCGCCTGCGCCACGGCGTCGCGCGCGGCGGCTTTCTTACGTGGGTTGAGCGCGATGATAAGCGCGCTGAACAGGATGAGCGGCGGCACGGCGAATTCGAAGACCTTCGCCGGCAGTTCGAGCAGCAGCAGGCCGCCGATGATGCCGCCGACCAGGCCGATGCACGCGTAGACGGCCACGCGTCTGCCTTGGCCTTTGAGCTCCTTGCGGGCGGAGAGCAGGCCGCCGATGCCGGTGCCGCATACGCCCACCGTGTTCGTGGTGTTGGACAGCACGGGCGGAATGCCGAACGCCAGCAGCGCAGGATAGGAGATCAGCGAGGACGCGCCTACCGCGTATCCGACGAATCCCGCGCCGATTCCGGCGACAAGCACCAGCAGCAATGTGGTGATGGACACTCCTGCGATCATGACCGCTTCCCCTTCGTAAAACTCCTACGTAGTCCTCCTATAAGTAACGGGAGCCAAGCTTAACGGCTCGGCTCCCGCATATCACGCGTTTGCCCAGAACGTGGCCGGGCAAACGTCATATCAGTGGTTGCGCTTGGCGATCAGCGACTCGGTCCAGTAGGCGGCGAGCGGAATCAGCGCCCACTGCAGCGCGAGACCGGGCAGGCCGGCGGCCAGGTCGCTCGTCCATGTGGCGGCGATGGCCTTGCTGGAACCGAACGCGAACACGGCGATCGCGGTGGCTGCGGTCAGCACCACACGTCCGGCGAGCTGTGCGATGACCACCTTCGCCAGGCTCGGCAGCTTGATGCCGCGCAGCAGACCGGCCACCAGGCCGTATGCGCACAGTTCGACCATCATGAGCGGCAGCATCGCCAGCATCGGCATGCCGGACAGCAGGAAGCTCACGAGCGGAGCGGCGGCGCCGGCGATCGCGCCGACGGCGGGGCCCGCGATCAGGCCGACGAAGATGATCGGCAGATGCATCGGCAGGAACGCGACGCCCAGCATGGTACCCTGTCCGGAGACGGCGCCGATGACGTGGAACAGTTGCGGCAGCACGACCGCTGCGACGATGGCGAGCAGGGTGGCTGCTGTCTTGGTGCCGAGACTCAGTTTCGGCAGGTCGGTGCGGCGCAGGGCGGCCGCGGGCATGGTTGCGGAATCAGACATTTGTTTTCTCCTTAATGTTTCCTTCTCTTCGGATATGCGTATACGTCATACCGGCTCGACGACCGACCCACCGTCCGGCAGCGCGGTGTCGACCAGCAAATCGGCGACGGCTTGGATATTGGTCGCTTCGAAATAGCGGTTTTCCAGCAGAATCCACTCGTCGACGAATCGTTGCAACATGCGTGGATTGCGTCGTTCGAGCCGACGCAACTGTTCGGCAGGATCGACCGCAAGACAGATCATGCAATCGTAATACCTCCGCAAGGCGGGGTGCATGCTGTAGCCGCCTTCCACAATGGTCAGCTGGGCCGGTTCGACGGCGTACGCGACGGCGAAATCGCCTGTATGGCAATCCCATGGCCGGTATTGCGCGGCTTGTCCGGCGGCGAGCGGTGCCAGCACTTCCGTTTCGAACCGTTCACGGTCCACGTTGCCGCCGGGTTCGGCGAAACGTTCCGGCGTGCGCTGTTCGGGACGGAGGAAGAAATCGTCCATGTGCAGCACGTTGCCGCCGAAACGCCTGTTGAGCATCGCGGCAAACGTGGTTTTGCCAGACGTGCATGGCCCGTCGATTGCGACGAACACACAATCGCGTTCGGCAAGCAACGTTTCGATACGTGCGATTGCGATGCTGGCTTCCGTAGGCTTCGCGGGTTTCGTGACCATTGCGTTCGCCGTCAGTCGAGTACGGTCAGACGGTACGCGCGCGAACCGATGCCAAGTTCCTCGGCGTATTCGAGGATGTGTTCGCCGTGGAGCGAGGCGATGCGTTCGGTGACGGACGCTCCGTCGGGGGCGGTGTGGATGAGGTCGACGCATGCCTGGTCGAGTGCCACCGGGTCGAGCGAGGACAGCACGCCGATGTCATGCATGTCCGGTTCCGTCGGGGAGGCCAGGCAGTCGCAATCCACCGACAGGCGGTTCATGACGTTCAGATACATCATCTTGCCATGCATGTGGCTGATCACGGCCTCATCGGCTTCGGCCATCGATTCGAGGAATGCATCCTGAGGAGTTTCCACCCACTTGTCCTTGGTGACGCCGGCGGAATGGATCCAGCGTTTGCCGTTCGACGAGGCTATGCCGATGGACACGTTCTTGAGCGCGCCGCCGAAGCCTCCCATCGGATGGCCTTTGAAATGCGACAGCACGAAAATGGAATCGTAGTCGTCGATATGCTTGCCGACGATGTCGTAGGCGATGTGGCGGCGCTTGGCCACCGGGATCTCGATTTCGCCGCCCATGTCCATGATCTGGATTGGCGCAAGATCGGCGTATCCGTGCTTTTTGAACGTGGCAAGGCTTTTTTCGGGGGTTTCACGATTGCCGTCGTATGCGGTAGCGCATTCCACGAGCGTGCCGCCGATCTCCTGCACGAGGTCCTTGACGAGCGAAGGATTGAGATTATTGGATTTTTCCGATTCGCCGGAATGGACTTTGATGGCCGTTTTGCCTTCCGGCTTGCGTCCGAGCGCATGGTAGGCGGCGACGAGGCTTTCCGGTGTGATGATCGGCGTGAAGAACACTTCCGGTGCGGACTGCGCGTCGGTGCGGTGTTCCAGTCCTTCCAGTCGCGAGGCTTCGAATTGCATCTTGACCCTCCTTGATTCTGCCTGTGTTTTTGGCTTGCATCTCCAGCGTACCAACTTAAACCCGACTTGAAGCAAACAGACCTCAAACCCGTTCGAGATATGTTGCAAAATATGGATTCCCGCGCGTGTCTCCCCATCCGGCCGGCTTGTCCGCATGAACCGGAACACTTGACGCTCGTGATTGATTTTTGCAAGAAATGGTGGACTCGCATAGCCACCAAGGAAATGGCGTTCATTGGCATCGTCACGTTGGCGGCCTCTCTGGTGGCTTCGTGGCTCAAGCAGTTTCCGGGATTCAGCCTGTTCGGCGCGTTGATCATCGCTCTGCTCATCGGCATGGTCGCGCAGTTCCCGATCCGCAAATGGTATTCGAGCCGTTCCGCCGAACATAAGGCCGGTGTGAAGGATGCGGCCGGGCTCATTTCGAACAAGCTGCTTCGCCTGGGCATCATCCTGCTTGGTTTCAAGCTCAATCTGACGGTGCTGTTCACGCAGGGTATCAAGTGTCTGCCGATCGCGGCAGTGGTGGTGACGCTCACCATCGTGGTGTGCTACAACATCGCACGCAAGCTTGGCGTCGATCCGCAGCTCGCCATTCTCGTGGCGGGCGGTACCGGCATCTGTGGCGCGGCAGCCGTCATGGGATTGTCCGGCTCCATCAAGGTGCCGCCGGAAAAAGAGGATGAGAAGGCCAACAATGAGGTGATGGCCGTGGCCATCATCGCCATCATGGGCACCATCTTCGCATTGCTGGAAATCGCCCTTGGGCCGTTGACGGGCCTGAGCAAGACGCAGTTGGGCATCACCGCTGGCGCGTCCCTGCACGAAATCGCCCATGCCGTGGCCGCCGGCGACGCGTTCGGCGCGGTGGGCATCGCCACCATCATGAAGCTTTCCCGCGTGCTGATGCTGGTGTTCGCGGCCATCATCATCGCCGTTTGGTGGGATAAAAACCATTCCGAAATGCCGGCCGACGGCAAACGCAAAGTGTCGTTCCCGTGGTTCATGCTCGGTTTCATCGGCGCTTCCATCATCGGCACGTTCGTGCCGTTCATCGGTGCCATCGCACCGAATCTGGTGGACTTCGCCTACATCGTGCTCGGCATGGCCATGGCGGCGCTCGGCATCAATGTGAATTTCAGCGCCATCGCGAAGAAGGGACAGAAAGCGTTCCTGGCGAGCTTCCTCACGTCCGTGCTGCTCATGTGCTTCGCGGCGGGAATCGCGGCGCTGTTCTTCTAATCGCCTTCCGTTGTGCCACGCTGTCGTTTTGCGGAGGGCAGTTGGATTTCGGACAGCAGAATCGCACCGAAAATCAGCGCGAAACCGCATAACGACGGCACGGTCAGCGTTTCGCCGGTGAAAATCACGGATACCAGCATGGCGAAGATGCATTCCGTGCTTAAGATCACGGACGCCTCGGAAGTGGGCAGATTCTGTATGGCGATGGTTTGAAACACTTGGGCGATCACCGTGGAGCCGATCACCAGGTAGGCGATGCACAGCACGATGTCCCACCGCGCCCAAGCCATGGACGGTCCGCCTTCGGTAAGCACCGCGCCAGCACCGAACAGCAGGGCGCACCACACGAATTCGGCAAGCATCAGCGCGATCGCGTCGAAATCCTTGCCGATGAAACCAACCAAAACCAGATTCAACGCGAAGAAAAACGCGCCGATGATAGTCATGGCGTCACCGAAGCTCATATGCATGAGTTCCGCGCCACCGCCGCCGCTCAGCGACACCAGACCAATGCCGAACGCGCAGACGAACGCGGCCACCAGATGCTGCCAGCTGGGGCGTTTGCGCGTGAACGCCCACACCACGAACGGCACCATCACGCAATAGGTGTCGGTGAAGAAGCTGTTGCGTCCGGAAGACGTGGTTTCAAGTCCTTTGAGCTGGAAGATGAATCCCAGCCAGTAAGTCAACGCGAGTATCAGACCGGGAACGATATAGCGGCGCAGGCGAATCCTGCGAAGACGTGGGAAAAACACGATGGCCATAAGCAGTACCGCCGAAGCCATGCGGAAGAACATCATCCACTGTGTCGGCATGTTCTCCTGCACATGCTTGAGCATGGTGTAACCTGATCCCCATACCGCCGCGTTGACCAGCATCATCACGCGGGCGACCGACTTCGATACGCTAATGCCTTCCGATGATTCCTGCCCCGCGTCTGCCATCCGCCCCCCCCCTACACGCTTCCACACATCCGAGACGTCGTATTCACGTCATGCTTTCCGAAGGAAACTTTAGACGTGGCTGCGGAAGCAACACGCGGGAGCATGCTACTGCGCTTTGGCCGCCTGGCTGTTCACCCAGTTGTCAGCCATGTCAATGGCTTCGTCAAGCGTGACCTTGGCCGCCTTGTAATACTTGGAATCCTTGATGTTGCTGCTTTCGACGAGCTTCTGTCCGGAGTCCGCGGCCTTGGACAGCGCGGACAGCAGTTTGCGCCCGGTCAGGGTCAGGGAATCGTCCTTGCTGAGTTTGTCGACCAGTTTGTCTGCCTTGTCGATCGACTGTTGCAGTTCCATTTTGGATTCATCCAACGATTTCGTGTCGGAGGTGCCGTTCGAAGAAGTGCTGTTCGAAGAGGCTCCGTTCGATTGCCCGGATGGGTTATTGGACGATTGTCCGGCTGCCGCGCCATCCGAATCGGCCTTCGGATCCTGCAACGCGGTTTCGGCGTTTTTCTCTTGGATGCTTTTCAGACTGGCGTTCAGGGAATCGGTGGCGCTGTCCAACGTTTTGGCTACGAGATTGAGCTGCGTGATGGCGGCGTCCGCCTTGCAGCCTTCCGTATCGACTGTGTTCTCGGCGCTGGTGGCCGCGTCCGCGAACGCGTCGATGATGTCGTTCACGCCGAGCGCGCCTCGAATCAGCTTCTGCAGTTCGCTGCCGTTTTCGGAAGTGTCGAGCACGGCTTTGCGGGCCGAGCTGAATTCCGCGAGCGATTGCCGGCATGTGGCCAATGCTTCCTGCTGCTTGTTGCGGTAAACGCACACGCCGGCACCGCATGCCACGATGAGGGCCACGACCACGGCAAGGACGATCGGCCATGCCTTGCGGGGGCTGGAAGGCTGTTCAGTGGTCTGGTACTGATAATCCATACGTGTCACCCCTTGCGAACCGATAGCTGTCATCGTTCTTCGTCTTGTTAACCTTGCCTATTGTACGGGCTTGAAGATGGGAATATCCTGAATGGGCATCCTGCGCACACCAATGACGCAGGATCGGGCTGGCATATCGTCTCTCCGCAGGCGTGCCGCATGTCCATCACGGCCAGCAGCCCCCGTTTGTCCGCTCGTTCGACAGCCATGTCCACGAAATCGACCGGCAGATGCCGTTTGTCGGCGATTTGCCGCACCGTCAATCCTGCGGCGATGTCGCCGGCGATGCGTGCGACGATATCGTTCCGGCCGTCGCCGTATGTATCAGCCGTACGTGGCGTGCGCCGCCATCCGTGCGCGGAAGCGCCGGACCGTTCCATACCGCTCACCATATCAACCGCAATGTTTGGAAGGCGATGATGGCGATGACGTATGCCACGGCCAAGCTCAGCAGGACGGATCGCGCCGCGACTTTCGTGCCGAACTGCCGTCGCATTTCGGCGACCGTTGCAAGACATGGCGTGTAGGCGAGCGTGAACAGCAGGAAGGCGATGGCCGCCGCCTTGCCGTGGCCGTGCGATGACTGGTCGAACGAGGCGCGCAACTTCTGTCCCAGCGTTCCCTCCCCGGCTTGTTGGGAAGCCGCATCATCCGGTTCGTCCGCATGGTATGACTGCGACATCGAACCGACCACGACCTCTTTGGCCACGAATCCCGTGATCAGCGCGGCCGAGGCATGCCAGTCGTCGAAACCGGCCGGCGCGAACACGGGAGCGACCGCGTCGGCGAGCACGCCATACGCGGAATCATGCACGTCGTCGACATGAGCGAAACCGCCTGCGTTGGCGGTTACCGGAATGCCCTGCAGCAGCCACAGCGCCGTGATCATTGAAATGATGATCACGCTGGCTCCACGGATGAAGCCCCATAGACGCAGCAGCACCGAACGTGCCAGCTGCAACGCGCGCGGGCATTGGTATGCGGAAAGCGCCAGCATCAACGGTTCGGGTTCGAGGCCGCGGAACATGGTGTGGCGCAGCAGCACGCCGACCAGCAGGATGACCATGACCGAAGCCACGTACATGAGGAAGACCACGAGACCGGCGTATTTCGGGAAGAACGCGTGGGCGAGCACCAAAAACACCGATAGTCGCGCGGAACATGCCGCGAACGGCACCAGCATGCCGGTAAGCACCCGTTGCCGGGAATCGGATAGGGTTCGTGTGGCGGCCAAAGCCGGCAGATTGCAGCCGAAGCCGACGATGATCGGCAGGAACGCGCGACCGTCCAATCCCAAGGCGCGCATGGCACGGTCCATCACGAACGCGGCGCGGGCCATGTAGCCGGAATCCTCCAAGATTGACAGCAGCAGGAACATGATGCCCATCACCGGAATGAACGTCAGCACGGTGACCACGCCGTCAAGCAGACCGTCCACCAGCAGCGAACGCAGCCAGCCGCCGCTCACGGATGGTCCGAACAGGCCGAGCAGCAGGTCGAGTCCATCTGTGCACCATCCGCGGAAGGTCACGTCGATCCAATCCTGCATGGGGCTGGCGAGCGTGGTGGTGGCCTGGAACACGACGAACAGCACCGCAAGGAAGACGAGGACGCCAATCACGGGGTGCAGCAGCACGCGGTCGATACGGTCGGACAAGGTGACGTGGTCGACCGCATGCATGTCGAGGCCGCGCAATATGCCGGCGGTCCAGTCGAGTCGTGCGTCGGCCCGCGATTCGGCCCAGACGCTCAGGCCGTCGGCGGTTTTCATGTCGGCGTCGGCTGTCGCGGTTGGCAGTGCGGTCAGCCCGTGCGGAACGGGCGTTCCCTCGAAACTTGCGGCGATCGCGTCGGCCAAAGCCTTGCCGCCGTTTCCGGTACGTCCGTCAATCGCGACGACCGGCATGCCGTCCAGCAAATGGGACAGTCGTTCCGCATCGACGCCGCAGCCGTTGCGGACGGCGAGGTCGTTCATGGTGAGTGCCACGACGGTGGGCAGCCCGAGCTCCACCACCATCGACAGCAGGTACAGCGATCGGGACAGCGCGGTGGCGTCCAGCACCACGACGGCAAGGTCGGGAACGGGCATGCCCGACGCGCCGGTCAACGCGTCGACGGCAACCTGCTCGTCGGGACTCATCGGAGATAGCGAATAGGTTCCGGGAGTGTCCACAAACTGCCAATTCTGCGGATTTTTCGTCGTTTTCGAGCTTTTGTACCGGTATTGCCCGCAAGTGATGGACACCGTGGTGCCTGGCGCGTTCATCGTACGGGTCCTCGCGCCAAGCAGCGCGTTGAACATGGAAGATTTGCCAACGTTCGGATTGCCTACAAACACGACGCGTTTTACATTTTCGACGTTTCCCATATTGCCGGAGTCGCCGCCCATGCCGTCATTCGCGGGTCTGTTGACACGACAAACGCGATGCCGGCAACAGCCATTCTGCGAACGGCAGCAGTCGCCGCCCCTCAGGTTCCGTAGATTCAACATTCGCGCATATTCCCGTTCTCTTCGCGTTACGCAACGTCGTCTTGCGCATGTTCATCCCGCGCGAACCGTACCCGGACGGCACGCGCGGTGCCGCCGTCCACCGCGACACGTTCGTTTCCGAATGCGACGACCCTTCCGCCGAAAGCGCTCCGCTGCATGACCCGTAAACCCGCGCCCGGAGCCAATCCTATCTCACATAGGCGGAACCGGTGCCGGTCATCCAGGTCGATGCCGTCCACGACAACGCGCATGGCGCGCGGACAGTCGCGCAGCGTCATGATGGCGCCGCGCTCCCCCGCCCGACGCCGCACCGTGTCATCGAAGCGGCGAGCATGCGTATTATCCATGTTTTCACACATAGCAGGAAACGAAGCAAAGCACAAGAGTGTTTTTCACGGAACTGAACCGCACCCCAATTGTTGGACGTCGGTAAGTGGGATGCAGTCTGAGACCGCGATCTGGCACGCATCATCCAGACTTTGGTCGACGATCCCATTGAGCAACGCATTCGCGAACGGCGCGTCCAAGAGCAGGACGGCGAGGCCGTTGCCGACAATGCCCCGGTCAATACAGGCTGTGGCAACGCTGCCGACAATGCCACTGCCGAAAAACGCAAGCCCAGTGCCGCCACATTGGCGGCAATAACAGTACCGGCACAAGCGGCACCGACGCGGTTGCCGACAATCCGCTGGAGCTGGTGGAATCCGGTTGGTCTGTAAGCCAACAGGGGTACGTTAGCTACGCATTCGCCCTGCGCAACACCAGCACAACCCTGCAGGTACAGTATCCAGAAGTCGCCATCACCGGCGAACCAAAGACGGCTCCATCGTGTTCTCGCAGACGCAAACGCTGAATATGGCGTTCCCGAATCAGACTATATATAACGCCGGGCAAGCGGGTCAAGGTACCGCACCGGCCACCGTGGACTTCGTTGCGCTCAGTCCGAATGAGTACAACGTCACGGAAGCACAAGGCACTGCCACTTTCCCCATCAGCGGAATCTCCAAAGTGCGCAACAACGACGGCGGCACGACCTTCAATGGCGAAGTCCGCGCCGTGACCGATGGTTTCAAGCCTTCAGATGGACAGCAGATCAAGGTTTCCCTAGTGTTGCGGGATAAGCAAGGTGCCATCATCTATGGAGAAATGGCATTTGTGGATTGGCCGGACAATGGCCAATCCTGCCTTTCTCGATACTGGTGTACGATTTGCCGGACTACACGTCCTACGAGTCGTACGCACAAATTTGGTAGTTCGGCTTAATCGCCATCAGGCCGCGTTACACGCCGCATCGACACTAGTGTTGCGCCGTGCCTGGCCGAATACACGGCCAGCCATCTTCTCATCGGTCTCGGTCTGGATGATGGTGCGCATCGGGCCCATGCAGATGGCCGAAGCCAAACCGTTCACCACATCAATCAGCAAATACGCCAGCAGCTTGTGGACCACGCCAAGACCAACGACGGAGACGCCCACCAGAGTGATGCCGAAGGCGACCACGCGCATGTTGTTGCGGACGATGATGACGCCGAATCACCGATCATCCTTTGGGAACAGCGCGTCGAAGGCATGTTCCATCACGGACTTACGGCGGATCACACCGACGAGTCTGCCATCACCATCCACCACCGGCAGTTTCTTGAACTGCTTCTTGGCGAGGATTCGGGCCACCTCTCCAACATGCTGGTCGGGCGTGGCGGCAACGACCTTGCGCGTGGCGATGTCCATCACCTTCTTGCCGGAGAGCGCCTGCACCTTGGAGGCCACGGTTTCGTCGTCGAACACCACCATCGTCGAACCGGTGCCGGTGGAAACCGTACGGGATTCATAGGTGGCAATCGATTTCAGGATATCGCCGTCGCTGACGAAGCCGACGAGCCTGCCATTGCCGTTCACCACGGGAAGGCTGGAGACGTTGAGGCGGATGAACTCGCGCACCACATGCGTGATGTCATCGCTGTCCAGGCAGCTGTAGGGCTGATCGTCCATGATCACGCCGATGGACTGTTCCTGGGCTTGCTTGAACAGGGAGGAGGCGGGGGCCACGTATGCGCCGGCGTAGTGATGCTCGGCGGGCTGGCCTTCAGTGGTTTCGGCCGCGACTTCGGCGGAGGCTTGCGCCTCGTAGGCCTTGGCGTTGCGTGCTGCCTTCTCCTTGGCACGGCTGGTGACGGTGAAGATGCAGATGATCAGGGCGACCAGCGAGATGGCGGCGCACAGCAGGTAGGAGAACGCGATGCCGCTGGCCGTGGCGGACTTCACACCCTGGGACATGTGCAAGGCGGTCACGGATGTTTCTGCGGTGACCAGAAGCGAGGTCGCAATGGCTGCCGCGATCTGGCGGCCGGTGTTGGCGATGGCGTTGCCATGGGCGATCATGTCGTTCGGCAAAGCGTTGACGCCCCAAGTGTTGATCGGCATGTTGGCGATAGCCTGACCGGATGCCTGCAATGCGCAGAACACGGCGACAAACAGCACTGATGTCCTGGTGTTGATGGTGCCGAGAAGACCAAGAGAGATGGTCATGAGCGCAAGGCCGCCGATGCCCACGCCGCGCGGGCCGAATTTGTCGAATGCGGCACCGGCGACCGGACTCAGGATGATGCCGACCGCCGCGGCGGGCAGCATGACCATGCCGGTGACGGTGGCGGATTGGCCGAGTACATTCTGGATGAAGATAGGCAACGTCACGTTGGTTGCGGCGACTGCGGCGTTAATCAGAGTGACCAGAATCGCGGAGTTGCGGAAGTTGCGGGTGGCAAGGGTGTCAACGCGCAACAATGGCTCATCGAGCTTGACTTGCTTGTATACGAATGCGACGAAGGCCACAAGACCAACGACGATTGAAATAATGACGGCCGGACTGGTCCATCCCATCGTGGAAGCAGACGAGAAGCCATAGAGCAGGCCACCGAACGCGATGGTCGAAAGGATCACGGACAGGATGTTGAGCTTTGGGTTCTTCAACTCGCCGACGTTCTTGAGCATCATCGTGCCTCCGACAAGGATGACCAGTGCCACAACTGCGATGCCAATGAACATCGGGCGCCATCCGAAACTGTCAATCACCAGACCACCGACAACCGGGCCGATAGCCGGGCCGGCGGCCATGACGATACCGGCCATGCCCATGGCGGTACCGCGCTTATCCGGCGGATAGACGAGCATCGGCACTACGGCGACCAATGGCAACAGCACGCCGGAGCCGGCGGATTGCAGTATGCGTCCGACGAGCAACAGCACGAAATTCGGCGCGACGGCACACAGCAGTGTGCCGACCATGAAAGTGGCAAGAGCTCCGGCGAAGAGCTTTCGGGTGGAGAATTTATCAATCAGATAGCCTGAAATCGGCACCATGATGCCCGAGACCAGCATGTAGACGCTGGTCACCCACTGCACGGTGCCGGTGGTGATATTGAAATCACGCATCAGTGCCGGCAAGGCCGGTGACATGACGGTCTGGTTGAGCAGCGCGATGAACGAGCCGACGACGATCACGCCCACGACGATGAATCGGGCGTGCGAATCAATAGGCTTTACGGAACTGGCGGCGGACCCGAATTCCGCGGTCCTCTGTGAGGTCACAGCATTTCCTTCTGTTGGTAACGGTATGTATGGGCGATCCGGCCCCATACTTGTGTCAAGACGCGGGGACACTGATGAGTCCGGAGTAAAGGAAAAGCCGCCATCCGTTCCGCATTCATATACGGCAAACGATTCGCGGCTTTGCGTAAGTTGATGGCTATGGTGAGCGATTCATGCGACGTCGACTGCGGATGGGCCATCGGTACATCCCGACATAAGGCGTGTCCCCGCTACACCAGCATCGAGAATAGGGCCATTTGTGGATTGGCAAACAGAACATTGCCGACGAACGACCCACGGCAGGCGCGTGCGATGAACATCGCGTAGCGATACAGGTTCATGGCATCTCCTTGATGAGTCTTCGTACGGCAGGCATCGAGAAGCCTATCATCATTCAAATCGACGGTGAAACCCACGCATGCTCGACAATACACAAAATCTTCACAAGAGGATTGGGCTTACGCATACGCTCCGCCTGAATAATGCTCATGTACGGTAAGGAAGCAAGCAACCGAAAACAAGAGATAGACCGCCAGCACTACACTATTCCGAACCAAAGACCAAAAGATAAGCATTGTGGGAAAATCTAAACTTTTGGATTTTCCTACAATGCCAACTACGGCGGAATCCCTCCCACTCCTTATATCTTTCTGTATACATTGAATTTGTATTTAGTAAAATGCAGACAACACCACGGATCGGCTTTTGGTTGGACAATTCCAACCAAACACCACAGCAGACAGCAGAAAACATTCTGAACGCTAGGAAGCCGGTATGATTGTTACATATAAGGGGAAGAAAAATTTCTTTTAGGTACTTGCTTTCCTAAAACTGATGTGATACAATGATTTAATCCAGAAAAGGAGTAAAAAATATGCGGCAAGGTATTCTTAAATAAAACTATAATCAAATAGTGGGAACAAAGGATTATGATAGCTCCTTTTGTAGGGGCTTAGTTTTTTGTACCCAATTTAAGAATACTTTTGCCTTATCAATTTTGACATATCCCCAAAAACAGCAATCACAAACAGGTGTATGCTGTATATGTGTATGTCCGCAACTTATAATCCCCAGTGGTAAAAGTATTTTACTGCTGGGGATTTTTATGCCCTTTGGGGCTGTAAAGGGAGGACAATCACATGAAAATAATCAATATTGGAATTCTTGCCCATGTAGACGCTGGAAAGACGACCTTGACGGAGAGCCTGCTATATGCCAGCGGAGCCATTTCAGAACCGGGGAGCGTCGAAAAAGGGACAACGAGGACGGACACCATGTTTTTGGAGCGGCAGCGTGGGATTACCATTCAAGCGGCAGTCACTTCCTTCCAGTGGCACAGATGTAAAGTTAACATTGTGGATACGCCCGGCCACATGGATTTTTTGGCGGAGGTGTACCGCTCTTTGGCTGTTTTAGATGGGGCCATCTTGGTGATCTCCGCTAAAGATGGCGTGCAGGCCCAGACCCGTATTCTGTTCCATGCCCTGCGGAAAATGAACATTCCCACCGTTATCTTTATCAACAAGATCGACCAGGCTGGCGTTGATTTGCAGAGCGTGGTTCAGTCTGTTCGGGATAAGCTCTCCGCCGATATTATCATCAAGCAGACGGTGTCGCTGTCCCCGGAAATAGTCCTGGAGGAAAATACCGACATAGAAGCATGGGATGCGGTCATCGAAAATAACGATGAATTATTGGAAAAGTATATCGCAGGAGAACCAATCAGCCGGGAAAAACTTGCGCGGGAGGAACAGCAGCGGGTTCAAGACGCCTCCCTGTTCCCAGTCTATCATGGCAGCGCCAAAAATGGCCTTGGCATTCAACCGTTGATGGATGCGGTGACAGGGCTGTTCCAACCGATTGGGGAACAGGGGGGCGCCGCCCTATGCGGCAGCGTTTTCAAGGTTGAGTACACCGATTGCGGCCAGCGGCGTGTCTATCTACGGCTATACAGC
>ERZ1032846.12-NODE-12-length-46438-cov-18.396309_pt1 | contig 46438 bp, 35 predicted proteins | sample MGYA00516690_ERZ1032846 | MGnify/ENA primary metagenome ERZ1032846 (study PRJEB33719, sample SAMN04261206) | wastewater metagenome | biome: rural village; feature: human; material: feces | host: Homo sapiens | place: El Salvador | collected 2013-01-14 ...
TGCACCGGGATCTCCTCGGCTTCAGGCTTGCGGGTCAGGGTGGCCTTCAGGGAAGGCAGGTTGACGTCCAGGTAGCCCGGAACCGCCGGCAGCACATCGCGGTGCACACCTTCGGCAGCGGCCTGGAACGGAACCATGGTCTGGCTCTTGGCCTTGACCTGGATGGTCTGGCCCGGCTTGACGCGGTAGGACGGACGATCGACGATGTTGCCATCGACGAGGATGTGGCGATGGACCACGAACTGGCGAGCCTGGGCGGTGGTGCGGGCGAAGCCTGCACGCAGGACCAGAGCGTCGAGACGGGTCTCGAGATCGGTCAGCATGGCGTTGCCGGTCTGGCCGGCGGTGTGGGTGCCCTTCTCGTAAGCGGCGCGGAGCTGCTTCTCGGAGATGCCGTACTGGGCGCGAAGACGCTGCTTCTCGCGCAGACGCACTGCGTAATCGGATTCAGTGCGGCGACGGGTGCGGCCGTGCTCGCCAGGAGCATACGGACGCTTTTCGAAGATGCGCTGAGCCTTAGGAGTCAGAGCGATGCCGAGGGCGCGGGAAAGACGCACCTGACGGCGGGAACGCTGAACGTTCGTCATTGGTTTAATCCTTTGTTTGTTCTGTCGTTGTCTGAACGGAACGTATGCCGAAGTCCGGCATACGCTGAGCCAGCCTCTCCAGTGCTTCTTCGCGCAATGCGCGAACGGCTTGACCCGCAATGCAGAACACCACGGATGGCCGCCGACCCACTGATGGGCTAAGACTCCAGACGGCATACGTCCTTCCGGGCGCACACCAATCGCTAATCATACACATGGGGGACGGACGAGATGCTCCGATTCACCTACATCGGCATGTCTTAAAAACGTCAGGCCCGAGTAAGCACTCCCCTATCCATACGATAGGTATGGTCCACATAAGCAAGCGCGTCCGGATCATGGGTAACCATAAGTACCGAGGTACCGTCATCCGCTACTTGCCGCAGCAGCCGCATGACGATTGCGGTGCTTTCGGCATCCAGATCTCCTGTCGGTTCATCGGCGATCAGCAGTTTCGGCTTGTTCATCAACGCTCGGGCGATGGAGACGCGGCGCATCTCGCCACCAGAGAGCTCCTTCGGATAGCATGTCGCAAGCTCGCCTACAAGCAGTTGATCCAACAGATGTTGCGCGCGTTGCGTCAAATGGTCGGGCTGAGATGAAGAAGCCGTCTGCGTCGAAGCTGGTTGGATGACGTCGGGAAGGCCATCGACCACGACGGAAGACGCCGTCTGTTCCTGTGATTGTGCGTCATTCGTCCGTTCATCGATTTCGGTTTCATACCGAGACGGGCTGCGATGCAGCACTGCGGGAAGGACCACATTGTCGATTGCGGTGAGGTTCGGCAATAGTGTCTGGATCTGCGTGACGAAGCCGATGGTGCGGTTGCGCAAAATCGACATCTGTTTGTCGTTTAACGCGGTCACCTCGTTACCGGCCAGCAGAATCGAACCGGATGTAGGTTTCAGCAATCCCGTGACGAGATTGAGCAAAGTGCTTTTGCCGTTTCCGGATCTGCCGACGATCGCCATGAATTCGCCTGGATCGAGCGTGAGATTCACATCATCCACCGCGGGGAAAGGTTTACCTCGGCGTACGAATTCACGGGTAAGGCCACGAACCTCCAATATGGGCTGTTCCGGCATCACTCCCCCTCCCTCAGCGTCAGGTATGCCTGTGGGGCGGAAAGACGCACCGCTGTGGCGAGGGATGCGACCAGGCCCGTAAGCACGGCGAACAGGAGAGCGACGACTATCAGTACCGCCACTTTACCGACGCCAATCTGCAGATACGGCAATTGAAGTTCCTTAGCGATCAGACCACTGAACGGAAACACGACCAACGAGGTACAGGTCACACCGATCACACCTCCAATAGCTCCGATGGTCGCCGATTCCTTGACGATAATGCCCACCAGGGTCGCACGATCGGCGCCGAGAATACGGTACGCGGCGAATTCACGCTTGCGTTCGTTCATAGCCGACGAAAACACCGCCAACATCACGACCAATCCCATAGTCCAGAACACCGTGATGAACACCGCCACATAGCGGATAATCACCTTGAGATTCGTTTTCGTCGTAGCCGTGATACCGCCCGGATACACATATCCCAAACTTTTGATCCCCGTGGCTTTTGCGATATTCGAGGCGACCTGTTGTGCGGAATATCCGTCCTTGACTTTGACGAGCACGGCGGACACCGCTTTGCCGGCGTATTCTTCAGGAATCGCGGCATGTCCGACCTGCGCGGAATAGGAAACGACATCCGGCACCGTGTCCATGTTCACGAATATGGAATTGTCCAGTGACGTTCCGGTATCGGCCAGTTGCGCGGCCACGGGGAATTCATGACCGTACAGTTTGACCGTATTGTTGTCCGACACGTTGATGCTGGCGCCTGCTATGATTTGGCCGCGACGGAGTGTGCCGTCGAATTGCGAAGCCACCCAAGGAGTGATGACGAAGTCGGTGTCGGGGTTGAAGCCGATGATCTGCACCTTTTCGTCGCAGCAGGCTGCCGCAAGCGAGGAGATGTACGTCTGCACCGTGCTTTCGCCCACACCGTCCGCTTCGGCGATTTGGCTTCTAATGTCATTGGTGAAGTAGAACGTGCTCGAAGAGTTTCCCGTAAGCAACGCCTCAGCCTGGTTTTTCGTGTTCTGCGGCGTGACCATCAGATCGGCGCCCATACGTTCCCGCATGCTGTTCAACCCGTTGTTCAGGTTCATGGAAAGCAGCGCGCCTCCATAGAACGCCACAGTGAGCATGACGACCACAATGACAAGCGCCGAAGTGCGGAATGGTTTGCGACGCAGATTGGCCAGCGGTAGTTTCGCAAGGGTGATATGCGGCACGTCAGCCACGCTTTGCCGGCTTGAGATCGAGATATGCGGCGACTGCTGCGAGCACCGCCAGCAGCACGCCCAATACGATAAGCGTCGGCATCGTCACCATATGGCAATGCATCATGGAGCCTCTGCATACGCCTACCAGCATGGTCGGCACCAGAACGACAAGCACGCCCAGCACGGCATTGGCGATATCCAATCCGGCCCTGACCCGGCTTGGCGCGAAAAATCCGATTATTGCCAGCAATGCGATGACGACGCCCAGTCCCAGAGCGACCCGAGCGGTGTAGTGGCATGCCATGGGCATGTCTTTGACGGCACACACATGCGCGAAGGTCTGCGGGGCGATGACAATCAGCGCGCCCAGAACAATCTGAGATATCGCGGCGAACAGTTTTCTTGGCATGGTTCTTCCTCTCGAAAAGCAAACATCGCCGATTATCGCAACAAATGCTCCGAAAGAAAAGACTTGTTTTTTCACTCAATCCGTGTTATGAGCCCACAACGGCGCCGCCACGAAGGACGCCTATTGGAAAAGCCGTCAGAGCTTTTCAATAGGCGCCACACGAAGCAGCAATCGTTTGACGCCATCCGTGCCGAAATCGACGGTGATCACCGAATTCGCGCCCTTGTCCTGCGTTTCGATGACCTTTCCCAAACCGTAATGGTCATGGGTGATTCTGTCGCCTATCTGGAAATCCGAGATGCTCAATCCGTTGTTGCCGTCCAACGAACTTGCCGGAGCCGATTTCGTCAGATCCTTTGGCTTGGCGCGGCGCGTGGTGACCTTACCGGATTTGCCGGAGGGCTTGCCGGAGCCGTATGACGACCGGGATGAGCCATACGAACCGTATGAGGACGAGCCAGAGTGCGATCCGCCAGAGAAACGGCGGCTTCCCGAGCCGTAGGAGGACCGTCCGGAACCATACGAGCTGTGCGATCCATGAGACGACCCATAAGTGGGATGCGATCCGCGAGAACCAGAACCATACGATGAGGAACCGTATGTCGACGATCCGTACATCGATCCGCCGAAGGAAGTGGATCCGAAATCGTCATCATCGTCCCACCCGCCGAACTCGTCGTCATCTCCCCAGCTGGCGCGCATGCGCTCCACACCGGCCTCACGACGTTTCCAATCGATGAGTTCATCCGGAATCTCATCCAGGAACTGGCTGGGCATCATGTCATTGGCCTGCCCCCATTGGGCACGCACCGCCGCACGGGTCACATACAGCCGACGCTTCGCACGGGTGATGCCCACGTATGCCAGACGACGCTCCTCGGACAGCTCGCTGGTGTCCTCCATGGCACGCTGGTGCGGGAACGTACCCTGTTCCATACCCGTAAGAAACACATACGGATATTCCAAACCTTTGGCCGTATGCAAGGTCATCATCGTGACCTTGCCGGAGTCCTCGTCCTCCCCCGGCAGCTGATCCGAGTCGGCGACCAATGCCGTGGTCTCCAGAAAACCGGCCAACGTGGCATCCGGCGTGTTCTGTTCGAATTCGGCGGCCACGGACTGCAACTGGGAAAGATTGTCCACACGCGAAGCATCCTGCGGATCCTCGGAACGTTGCAATTCCTCCAGAAGACCGCTTTTATCCAATACTTCGGCCACCACTTCGGATGGCTTCGAATCATGTTCCTTGGCGAAATCGGCCAGCTCGTGCATCAGATCACGGAATGCGCCCAACGGTTTGGTGGTACGGCCTGTCATGCCTTCAATCTGGTCCATATGTTCAATGGATTCGAAGAACGTGAGGCCATGCGCGTCCGCGTAGCCGGCCACCAATCCCTCCGCGCGTGCGCCGAGTCCTCGTTTAGGCACATTGAGGATACGCCGCACGTTCACATTATCCGCGGGATTCACGATGGCCTGCAAATACGCGATGGCGTCCTTGACTTCCCTACGTTCATAGAATTTGGTGCCGCCGACCAGCTGATACGGCAGATTGGCGTTGATCATGGCCTCTTCCAGCGAACGTGACTGCGCGTTGGCTCGGTACATGATGGCGATGTCACGGTAAGCGACGTCTTCCTCGGTGTGGATTCGTGCGATTTCGTTCGCTATCCATCCGGCTTCCTGCTGTGCGTTGTCGGCGGCATAGCCGACGATTTTGTCGCCTTGACCAAGCGCCGTCCACAGTTTCTTCGGCTTGCGGTTTTCGTTTTTCGCGATCACCGCGTTCGCCGCGTCGAGGATGGTCTGCGTCGAACGGTAGTTCTGTTCGAGCATGATGGTTTTGGCGTTCGGGAAATCCTGTTCGAAGTCTTGGATGTTACGGATGTCCGCACCTCGGAACGCGTAGATGGATTGGTCGGAATCACCCACCACGGTAATCCAGCTCGGTCCCACACGGCCCGCTCCCCTCGCTTGCGGGTCGGGCTGTTCGTCCGAATCGATGCCGGACAATTCACGTACGAGCACATATTGGGCATGGTTGGTGTCTTGATACTCGTCCACGAAGATGTAACGGAACCTGTGCCGATAATATTCGCTCACCTGCGGGCAGGTTTGGAGCAATTCCACGGTGCGCATGATCAAATCGTCGAAGTCGACTGCGTTGGCGAGCGCCAGACGATGCTGGTATTCGGCGTAGACGACGGCGACCAGTTCGTCGACGTCGCCGGCGCTCACCTGGTATCCGCGCTGTCCCGGGATGTAATCGCAGTTCGCTTTTTTCAGCTGGTCTTTCCAGGAAACCAACGCGTTCTTGCAGTCGGATATCTTGCCCAGCAGCATGCGTGGCGTATACCGCTTCGTATCGATGTTCAGGTCGGCTGCGATCAGTTTGACCAGTCGCTCGCTGTCCGCGGTGTCGTAAATCGAGAAGCCCGATTTAAGGCCGATTTCCTTGCCGTCGCGGCGTAGGATGCGTACGCAGGCGGAGTGGAAGGTGGAGATCCACATATGTTCGGCTTCCGGCCCGACCAAAGTCACGAGACGTTCACGCATTTCCGCGGCCGCCTTGTTGGTGAAGGTGATGGCGAGGATGCTGCTTGCCCAGAAGCCATGCGCCAGCAGCCATGCGATGCGACGTGTCAGCACACGGGTCTTGCCTGAGCCTGCGCCGGCGCCGATGAGCAATGCCTGGCCGTAGTATTTCACCGCTTCTTCCTGTTGGGGGTTGAGTCCCTCTATCAGGCTCCGCGGATCGCACATCACAGGTCCCATGCTCTGTTCCACCGATTCCTCTTTTCTTCGCGCACGCTCATATTCAAACATTTGTTCGCAGCATTCATGTTTATCACATGAGCAGGTCAGGGGTCCGACTCGCACGGTCAATTGGGGCGCGTATGCTGAACTCCTATATACGGCTCGCCGTATGCCATCATCTGATGCCGCTTTCGCGGCCGACAAGATTAAGGGGTTTCATGAAGGAGCTTGAAGAGCGCATTGTGCAGCAGGGTACCGTCAAGCCCGGCAATGTGCTGAAAGTGGACGCGTTCCTCAACCATCAGTGCGATGTCGAGCTGTTCGACCATATGGGCGCCGCTTGGGCCGAGCATTTCAAGGGCAAGACCATCGATAAGATTCTGACCATTGAGGCTTCCGGCATTGGCATCGCCTGTGTCGTGGCCCGTCATTTCGGCAATGTCCCGGTGGTGTTCGCCAAGAAGGCGCAGTCCATCAATCTTGACGGCGACCAGTACACGACCACCGTGTATTCCTTCACCAAGCAGAAGGAGTTCCCTGTCATCGTGTCCAAGCGCTATCTCAATGAAGGCGACCACGTGCTGCTGATCGACGATTTCCTTGCCAACGGCAAGGCGTTAAGAGGCCTGATCGAGCTGTGCCATGAGGCCGGAGCCACTGTGGAAGGCATCGGCATCGCAGTGGAAAAGGGCTTCCAAGGCGGTGGCGACCAGCTGCGTGAGGAAGGGTACGACGTCGATTCCCTGGCAATCGTTGAATCGATGGATCCGGAAAACGGCACCATCGAATTCCGCTCCTGATTTTTTCAGTACGCTCAAACGATTATAAGAGAGGATGTAACAGTTGAGCGAAGAGAAGAACACAGAGAAAACCGAAAAAAAGACGAAGGCAAAAGACATGAAAAAAGGCGTGTCTTTTGAGGCGTTGAGCAGTCTTGACGCACCGGTGTCGTTCTGGAAGGGCATTCCGTTCGGCCTGCAGCACGTCATGGCCATGTTCGTGGCGAATCTCGCGCCTATCTTCCTGGTGGCCACGGCCGCCAAGATGGATGCCGCGCAGTCCGCCGCCATCATTCAGGCCGGCCTGCTGGTCGCAGGTCTCGGCACCTGCCTGCAGCTGTACGGTGTGTGGCTGATTGGTTCCCGTCTGCCGATGGTCACCGGCATTTCCTTCACCTACGTCGCGGCCGCCATGTCGATCGCGCAGCATCAGGGTTATGGCGCAGTCGCCGGCGCCGTGGTGCTTGGCGGCCTGTTGGAGGTCGTGCTTGGTTTGACGGCCAAGTATTGGCGTCGTTTCGTCCCGCCGATCGTTTCCGCGATTGTCGTCACCTCGATTGGTTTTTCGCTCCTGTCCGTCGGCGCCACGAGCTTCGGCGGCGGTTCCGGCGCGAAGGATTTCGGCAGCTGGCAGAATCTGACGCTTGGCCTGATTTCGCTGGTGGCTTGCCTTGCGTTCCAGCTGCTCATGAAGGGCACCGCCAAGCAGCTTTCCGTGCTGTTCGGCCTTGTCGTGGGCTATGTGGTCGCGATTTTCATGGGAAAGGTCGATTTCTCCGGTTTCGCCAATCTGCAGGTCGTGTCGGTGCCGCATTTCATGCCGTTCAAGCTTGAGTTTGATCCGGGCGCGATTATCTCCTTCGCTCTGCTGTATGTCGTTTCCTCGGTTGAGGTGTTGGGCGACACAGCGGCGCTTACCAAGGTCGGTCTCGACCGTCAACCCACCGACAAGGAAACCGCCGGAGCTATTGCCGGCGACGGTTTGATCTCCTCCGTGTCCGGTTTGTTCGGCTGCCTGCCATTGACTTCGTTCGCGCAGAACATCGGTCTGGTGGCGATGACCAAGGTGGTCAACCGCAAGGTGATTCTTTCCGGCGGTCTGATTTTGGTGCTCGCCAGCTTCGTTCCGGCCGTTGCAGAGGTCTTCAACTCCCTGCCGCAGGCTGTGCTTGGCGGCTGCACCATCATGATGTTCGGCAATATCATCCTGTCCGGATTCCAGATGATTTCCGAGGCCGGTTACACGCAGCGCAACATCACCATCGCCGCGTTGAGCCTGACCATTGGCATCGGTTTCACCCAGGTCGGCGACATTTTCGCCAACTTCCCGGCGCTGTTCCAGTCCATCTTCGCTTCCAACTGCATCGCGGTGTCGTTCGTGGTGGCTGTGATTCTCAACGCCGTTCTGCCTAGCGAGGAGCACTTCCTGTCCGCTCCTCAGCATCAGGAGGCCTGATTTCCCTAATATCGGCATCGTCCGCATATGAATGATCCCCATTCCGATTTCCACGGAATGGGGATCATTCATATGCGACGGCATGTGGCGGACCTCGTATGGAAGTCGTCAACGCATCAATCAGTGCCCTTGCTTGATCCAAGCGGCGATTGAATCCTTGACCGCCTGCGCGTAGATCGTATTGGACATTCCCGGATGGATGCCATCTCCGGCAAGTTCGTCAGCATGCTGGGAAATGGTCCCGTCCCAATCGACCAGTACGACGTTGTTGGAATGCGCCGCGGCGAATTGCTTCAACACGGCATTGGTGCCGGGAACCCATGAAACGGGAGCGTGCGCGTTAATGAGCACCAGCACATGATCGGGGCCGACATCATTCAGCAGATCGTCAAGCTGATCATTGGTCACCACGGAGTTGGTGGCAAGTCCCACCAAGACCCAGGGGCGCAGATTTCCTTGCGCTTTCAATTGATCGACAAGACCCTGTCCCTTCGCCATCGACCGTGAGACTTCGGCATCCACAATGATGTTGGGGAACGTGTCCTGCAATCCTTTGCTGGACGCCAGCATCACCGAATCTCCGATGGCGGCCATTTGCGAACCATCCGGCATCTTATGCCGTGGCTTCCTTGGCATCGGTGTTCTGCGTCGTTCCAAAGCGGCATGATTGCGTTGCTGCAACAGCCTGGAACTGATACCCAAGGATTGCGCCACACTGGTTTGTTCCGGTGCCGTCGCCACAGCGTATCCGCAGAAGCTCCATGAGCATGCCAGCACCACGACCGTGGATATCAGACGGCCGCAATGCTCGGCTTCGTCTCCACTGATCGGACGAATCAACGCGATGAATCCCGCACGAGCGACTGGCTTCTCGAACAGTCGCCAAGATGCGAACGCGAACAGCACGGTGAGGATGAAGGTGAAGGACAGCAGCCTGTCGGCATGCCATGCGCCCCACTGGGGCAGCAGGGATCTCAGCAGCAGCCATAATGGCCAATGCCACAGATAAATGCCATACGAATAATGGCCCAAAGCGGCAAGCGGCTTGAACACAAGCAGATCCTGCATCCAGGATCCGAATGGTATGGTTCCTGCGATCAGCATCACAGCAAGCACGGAGGCGACGAAGATACCGCCATGGAACGCCGCTGGGCCTTGAGTGATATGCCGCATCATCCACAGCAATGCCAGCAATGAGCCAAAGGCAACTATCGGGCCGAATTGAATCCATATCTTATGGAATCGTTCCATTATCCGCGATTCATTGGCTCGCCCATGCTCATGTCTGAGAATCGGCAGTATCCAAGCCAGCGCGGCACCGAGCCATAGGCCCATGGCGTGCGTGTCGGTGCCGAAATACACACGTGTGGGGTCAGCGCCAGAGTGGTATAGCAGTCCCATGGATACCGCGCTTGCTCCGGCAAGGGCTGTCAGTATGCATACCGGAGCCCATCTGATGATGATTTTTCGCAGCAGCACAACCACGAATGGAGCGATCAGATAAAACTGCATGAGCAACGACATGAACCATAGGTGACGGAATATGTCAGGGTTCATCTGGGAGAAATAGCTGGCTCCGCTGCTGATGGCATACCAGTTGTAGCATCCCAGAAGCACGGTCATGATCTGGTTCCGGATGCCGACAAGCATGTCGCGGTTCACCAGCCATGCCAACGTCACCGAGATCGGGATAAGAGCAAACAGCGCGGGATAAATCCGGCGGAACCGTTTGAGGAAGTACTCCCCCAGTTCCAAGCCTTTACCTGAATCGATACGATTGAGCAGCGATGAGAAAATCAGGAAACCGGAGATGGTGAAGAACACATCCACACCGAAAAACCCGCCTTGAAGCGAAAGCTCATCGCAGTGATACAGCACAATCGCAATAAGGGCTATGCCTTTAAGCCCGTCCAAACCGACGAAACGTCGTTTAGCAGCCACGAATAACCAACCGTTCTCTCTTACATCATTGCACGGTACAGTGCAACCTGTCGTATCGTACTACCAAGCAATCCCTTGCGAATCGCGGAAAAGGGGGCCCAACGCACTGCGCCGCCGTGCCTGATTGACCGATGATATCGATTATCAGGCACGGCGGCGCAGATTCATACCGTTTGCCGTCACGTTCCTCTACCAGCCGAAACGTGACACGTCACTCACTTGGAGAAGACGTTGCCGTAGGAGTCCTTGCCTTCTTCTGCGATGGCGGCGGACTTGCGGGCGATGGCCAGCTCCTCGTTGGTCGGGATGACGCAGATGGTGACTGCGGAATCCGGGGTGGAGATGATGCGCGGTTCCTTGGAACGGGTCGCGTTCTTCTCCTCATCCAGCTTGACGCCGAACGGAGCGAGCTTGTCGCAGACCATCTTGCGCACGACGTCATCGTTCTCGCCAACGCCTGCGGTGAAGGTGATCACGTCGACGCCACCCATCTGAGCGGTGTAGTTGCCGATGTAGCCGACGATGCGGTGCACGTAGATGTCGAGAGCCAGCTTGGCGTCCTCGTTGCCCTCTTCGACCAGACGATGCACTTCACGCAGGTCGCCGAAGCCGGTCAGACCCATCATGCCGGAACGCTTGTTGAACAGGGTGTCCAGTTCGTCCACGCTCATGTGGGCGTTGCGAATCAGGTGGAAGACGACGGCCGGATCGATGTCGCCGGTACGGCCACCCATCACGAGGCCTTCCAGCGGGGTCAGACCCATGGAGGTCTCAACCGGCTTGCCGGAGATTTCGGCGGAGGCGGAAGCACCGTTGCCGATGTGCAGCACGATCTGCTTGAGGCCTTCGGCCGGCTTGCCGATGACGGACGGCACGACGGAGGAGATGAACTCGTGGGAGGTGCCATGGGCGCCGTAACGGCGGATGTGGTACTGCTGGGCGACTTCCTTGTTCAGCGCGTAGGTGCTGGAAGCCTTCGGCAGCTGGAAGAAGAAGGAGGAATCGAACACGAAGATCTGCGGAACATCCGGCAGCAGGGAGCGCATGACCTCAGCGCCCTTGGCCTCCGGACCGTTGTGCAGCGGGGCGAGCACGGCGAGGTCCTTGACCTGGCCGATGGTCTTGTCGTTGACCAGAGCCGGCTTCGGGAAGATGGAACCACCCTGCACCACGCGATGGCCGACGGCCACGATGCCTGCGTCGGCGAGTTTCGGGCCGAACTCGTCGAAGAAGCCGAGCACGCGCTTCAGACCCTGCTCATGGTCGTGAATCGGCTCTTCGAGCTCATGCTTCTCGCCGTTGTACTCGTGCTTGTAATGACCGTCAACCGGCTCGCCGATCTTCTCGACCAGACCGGAAGCGATACCTTCGCCGGTTTCAAGATCAACCAGCTGATACTTGATAGAGCTGGAACCGGAATTGATGACAAGGACGGTTTTCGCCATTGTGGGCATCCTCCATGTGTTAATCGATGTGCCGCTTACGCGACTTTCCAAAACCTTAGATTACTCGTTGCTTGCTACAAAATGCCCGATTACTGGGCTTCGATGGCGGTCAGGGCGATGGTGTTGATGATGTCCTGGACCGTGGCGCCACGGCTCAGATCGTTCACCGGGCGGTTGAGACCCTGCAGCACCGGCCCGACGGCGGCCGCTCCCGAGGAACGCTGTACCGCCTTGTATGCGATGTTGCCCGCGCACAGATCCGGGAATACGAACACATTGACATGGCCCGCCACCGGATCGCCCTTGGCTTTGGTCGCGGCCACGGTCGGAGACCATGCCGCGTCGAACTGGATCGATCCGACCACCGCAAGGTCGGGAGCCTTGTCTTTGACGATGGTGGTGGCTTCCTCGACGAGGTCGACGTCGGGTCCTTTTCCGGAGCCCAGCGTGGAATAGGACAGCATGCCCACCTTCGGTTCAAGGCCGAACGCCTTGGCCGTTTCGGCGGATTGGATTGCTATTTCGGCGAGCTGCTCGGCATTGGGGTTAAGGTTGATGGCACAGTCGGCGAACACGGCGACATGGTCCTTGAAACACATCAGGAACGCTCCGGAGACCAGCGACGTTCCTGGCTTGGTCTTGATGACCTGCAGGGCCGGACGCACGGTATTGGCCGTGGAGTTGACGGAACCGGACACGAGGCCGTCCGCCATGCCCATCACCACAAGCATGGTGCCGAAATAGCTGTCATCGGCCAGCTGTTTGCGCGCCTGCTCTTCGGTCATGCCTTTCTTGGCGCGCAGCTCGCACAGCTTCGCCACCATGGGTTCCAGCACCGTTTCATCATCCTTGGCTTGGAATTTCGCCTTGCCAAGCGATTTCAATCCCAATTCCTGGCCGCGGGCGAGAATGGCGTTTTCGTCTCCGACGATGATCAGATCGACGATGTCGCGCTCCAGCAGATAATCGGCGGCTTTGATGATGCGATCCTCGTTGCCCTCCGGCAGCACGATGGTCTTCTTGTCCGCCTTCGCCTTGCCCAGCAGACCGTATTGGAAAGCATAGGGTGTGGTCGGGGCGTCGAATGGCGATTCGAGTGCCGCGGTCAGTTCCGCGGCGTCGACGTTCGTCGCGAACGCTTCGTCTGCCTTGCTGATGGCGTCATCGTCGTTGAAATCGACGGCAGGTAGCGTCCACACCGGCACCGGGTAGTCGACGAAGCATGCTTTGAGTGGATTCGGCTGCGTGTCGTCACACCCAGTGATGAACACGCCGACGACTTTGCTCCCGGCGTCTTCGATGACCTTGGTGGATGCCTCAACCGTGCTTTTGACTTGTTCCGGTGTGCGTTCGATAGTGCATACGGCCAGCAGGACCGGCGATTGGAGGTCTGCCGCGACGTCAGCGTTGAAAGAGAACATCGCGGGATCATTGACTGCTGACCTGTCGGTGCCGACAATCACCATGGCATCCGGTCGGGCTGTTTCTACGGCTTGGGTGTAGGCCGCAACGATATCCGCCCGCGAACCTTCCTTATCGTTACGAGCGCGCTTGGGGCACACGCCGACGGACTGTTCCCGGCTCAAACCGGCATTGGAAGCTTCGATCAGCACGTCCGTGAAGGTGTCTTTTCTGCAGACCGCCGGACGGAACACTCCGGTCTTGCCGGCTGCGGCAAGTGTCTTGGTGACTCCAAGGGCGACAACATTACGGCCGTTAGCCGCTTCGGGACTGATGATGGTGACGCTGGTAAAACTCACGGTGTCTCCTATGTACTTCGCATTATTCGGGTGCGATACCGCATCGTTCGCACAATGAGCAATTGTAATGTGCAAACGGTAACTGACACGCGCTAGCGGTTTTGCTGTTTTAAGCCAAGCATATCGCACCGTAATACGAAAAAGCCCCAAGGGAACAATCCCTTGGGGCTTTTATCAAGCAATCAGGCCAAATAGCCTAGGCTCACTCGTTATCGCCAGCGGTTGCGGCGGTAGCGGAGATAGCACCCTGCTTGTTGGTGTTGACACCGGAGTAGACCCAGTCGGTGTAATCCGGGTGATCGTAGCCGTTGTCGACAGCGAACTGGAAGGCTTCCTGACGGAAGGCCTCGAGCTCGTTGATCTTGTCGGCGTACTTGTCAGCGTCGATCATGCGCAGAGCTTCAGCCTGGAGCTCGTAGCGATCGATGTTGTTCACGCGAACCATGTCGTACGGGGTGGTGGTGGAGCCCTGCTCCTCGTAGCCGTGAACGTTGAAGTTGTCGTGGTTCGGGCGATCGTAGATCAGACCACGCACGTCGCGGGCATAGGAGTGGTAAGCGAACAGGACCGGCTTGTCCTCGGTGAACAGCTCAGCGAACTCCTCATCGGAGAGGGCCTCGTTGTTCTCCTTGGCGGACTGCAGCTTGACCAGGTCAACCACGTTGACGACCTTGAACTTGATGCCCATGGCGTCCAGCTTGTCGGCAGCGGCCATGATTTCCTGAGTCGGAACATCACCGGTGGCGGCGAGCACGATCTGAGCCTCATCGTTGGACTTCACGTTGGAAGCCCACTTCCACTCGGCAGCACCCTTCTCGAGCTCGGCGCGAGCTTCGTCCAGGGTCAGCCAGGTGGCGGCCGGCTGCTTGCCGGCGATGATGGCGTTGATCTTGTTGGTGGACTTGTAGCACTTCTCAGCCACAGCGAGCAGCATGTTGGAATCCACCGGGAAGTAGATGCCGATCACGTGATCGTTGTTGAAGCACTTGTTCAGCAGGACGGAGGTGACACCCGGATCCTGGTGGGAGAAGCCGTTGTGATCCTGACGCCACACGTGGGAGGAGACGAGCAGGTTCATGGAGGAGATCGGCTTGCGCCACGGAATCTCGCGGACGGTAGCCTCGAGCCACTTGGCGTGCTGGTTCAGCATGGAGTCGATCACGTGCACGAAGGACTCATAGGAGCTCCAAATGCCGTGACGGCCGGTCAGCAGGTAGCCCTCGAGGAAGCCTTCCATCTGGTGCTCGGAAAGCTGCTCGGTGACCTGGCCGGTGACAGCCATGTGCTCGTCGACCTGAGCGGACAGGTAGCCGGCGTCCCACTGCTTGTTGGTGACGTCGTAAGCGGCCTGCAGACGGTTGGAAGCGGTCTCATCCGGTCCGAAGATACGGAAGGAGTCCGGGTTGTTCTTGATGATGTCGCGGGTGTAGACGCCCAGACGACGGGTGGCCTCGAGCTGGCCCCAGCCGTGGCCGTACTCGGCGACTTCCTTGACCTCGTAGTCTTCCAGCTTCGGCAGCTTCAGCTCTTCGCGGATGCGGCCACCGTTGGCGTTCGGGTTCTCACCGATGCGCAGTTCGCCGGTCGGCATGAAGGCGGTGACTTCCGGCTTCACGGCGCCGTTCTCGTCGAACAGCTCTTCCGGCTTGTAGGACTCGAGCCAGTTCTTGAGGACCTCGAAGTGGGCCTCGGTATCGCGGGCGGAAGCCAGCGGCACCTGGTGGGAACGCCAGGAGCCCTCGGTCTTCTTGCCGTCGATGAACTTCGGGCAGGTCCAGCCCTTCGGGGTACGGAAGATGATCATCGGGTAGAACGGACGAGTCATGTCGTCGGTCTGAGCGGCGGCCTTGATGTCGCAGATCTCGTCGAAGACGGTCTCGAACAGCTCGGCGAAACGACGGTGGATCGACAGGTGATCCTCGTTGTCGAAGCCAGCGACGAACTCGTACGGCTCATAGCCCATGCCGTGGAAGAACTCGTGGAGCTCTTCGTCGGAGATGCGGGACAGGATGGTCGGGTTGGCGATCTTGTAGCCATTGAGGTGCAGGATCGGCAGCACGATACCGTCGGTGCGCGGGTTGATGAGCTTGTTGGACTGCCAGCCGGTGGCCAGCGGGCCGGTCTCAGCTTCGCCGTCGCCGACGATGGCCGGGACGAACAGGCTCGGGTTGTTCATCACAGCGCCGTAGGCGTGGGACAGGGCGTAACCCAGCTCGCCGCCTTCGTGGATAGAGCCCGGGGTCTCCGGAGCGTAGTGGGACGGGATGCCGCCCGGGTAGGAGAACTGGCGGAAGAACTTCTGCAGACCAGCCTCATCCTTGGTGATGTTCGGGAAGTACTCGGTGTAGGTGCCGTCCAGGTAGGACTGAGCGGTACCAGCCGGGCCGCCGTGGCCCGGGCCCATGATGATCACAGTGTTCTGCTGGTGATCAGCAATGAGACGGTTGATGTGGCCGATGAGGAAGTTCAGGCCCGGGGTGGTGCCCCAGTGACCGACCAGACGGTGCTTGACGTCTTCGCGGGTGAAAGGCTCCTTCATCAGCGGGTTGCTACGCAGATAGATCTGGCCGATGGAGAGGTAGTTGGCTGCGCGCCAGTACTTATCCACGCCTTCGATAGCTTCCTCGGAAACCGGAGCGTTCAGCTTCTTCCAAGGGGTGCCAATAACAGGACTCGTCATGTGTACTCCTGTACTCCTGCACTGTGATGTGCGATTGTTTATTTCCTTAGGTCATGAGCCATGCCTAAAACCTTGCGGTTACGCGGTATGCCTCATTTCCAGTCACTTGCACATATTACGAGCGCGGTTCGACTTTTTGCTGTTTTTTTGCGACTGTGTGTTCAATTGTTATTTTTCTGTACGCAAATGTGTGCTTTTATCGGGATTTTTGTGCGTACTTCACACTCTATCAAAAAGATTGAAAAACGGCTCAAAATCAACGTTTTTAGTCGGTTAACATATGTTTCCCACGTTCGTTTCCCTAGATACACACGCGGCGTGTTGAGTAGGTGGGAGTAAGCAATTGTGAGATTCGTTCATTCTCCGTTCACGTGTTTCCAATGTCTCCTTGCAACGTCACAATAGAGCAGTTAGTATTGTCCGTTTCTTGATACCTCATATTAAAGGGAGAGTGTTATGGCTGCAGGTCCTGTGCTCGTTGTCGATTTCGGAGCCCAGTACGCCCAGCTGATCGCACGTCGCGTGCGTGAGGCCAATGTTTATTCGGAGCTCGTGCCGCATTCCATGCCGGTCGATGAGATGCTGGCCAAGGATCCGCAGGCCATCATCCTGTCCGGTGGCCCCGCTTCCGTGTTCGAACCGGGCGCTCCGCGCGTCGACAAGAAGCTGTTCGACGCGGGCGTTCCGGTGCTCGGCATCTGCTACGGCTTCCAAGCCATGGCATACGCGTTGGGCGCGGATGTCGACAAGGCCGCCCTGGGCGAATACGGCAAAACGGAAACCACCATTGACAAGGCGGAGGGTCTGCTCGACGGCTCTCCCGCAGAGCAAAGCACGTGGATGAGCCATGGCGTGGCCGTCAAGACCGCGCCGGAAGGCTTCGAAGTGCTCGCCCACACCGAAGGCGCACCGGTCGCCGCCATGCAGGACGAGTCCCGCAAACTGTACGGCGTGCAGTGGCATCCGGAAGTCAAGCACACTCCGATGGGCCAGAAGCTCATCGAGAACTTCCTGCACAAGTGCGCCGGCCTCGGCGATAACTGGAACGCGTCCAACATCATCGAGGACCAGGTCAAGAAAATCCGCGAGAAGGTCGGCGACGCCCAGGTGATTTGCGGCCTGTCCGGCGGCGTCGACTCCGCCGTCGCAGCGGCTCTGGTGCATAAGGCCATCGGCGAGCAGCTCACCTGCGTGTTCGTGGACCACGGTCTGCTGCGCAAGGGCGAAGCCGAGCAGGTCAAACATGATTTCGTCGAGGCCACCGGCATCAAGCTCATCGCCGTGGACGCCTCCGAAGACTTCCTCACCGCATTGAAGGGCGTGAGCGAGCCGGAGAAGAAGCGCAAGATCATCGGAGAGAAGTTCATCCGCACTTTTGAGAAGGCGCAGCGTCAGGTCATCGAAGAGGCCGGTGCCTCCGGCAAGGAAGTCAAATTCCTCGTGCAGGGCACGCTGTATCCGGACGTCGTAGAGTCCGGCGGCGGCGATGGCGCGGCCAACATCAAATCGCACCACAATGTGGGCGGCCTGCCGAAGGACATCAAATTCCAGCTCATCGAGCCGCTGCGCACCCTGTTCAAGGATGAGGTGCGCGCCATTGGCACCGAACTCGGTCTGCCGGATGAGATTGTCTGGCGTCAGCCATTCCCGGGTCCGGGTCTCGGCATCCGCATCATCGGCGAAATCACCAAGGAACGTCTTGACCTGTTGCGCGAAGCTGATGCCATCGCACGTGAGGAGCTTTCCAAGGCCGGCCTCGACCGCGACATCTGGCAGTGCCCGGTCGTGCTGCTTGCCGACGTGCATTCCGTGGGCGTGCAGGGTGACGAACGCACCTACGGCTCGCCGATCGTGTTGCGTCCGGTGTCGTCCGAAGACGCCATGACCGCCGACTGGTCGCGTATCCCGTACGACGTGCTCGCCACCATCTCGACGCGTATTACCAACGAATGCCGTCAGATCAACCGCGTGGTGCTTGACTGCACTTCCAAGCCGCCGGCAACCATCGAATGGGAGTAGGCTGATAGGGTTCTGACCTGCACTTTTGAGTACCGCACTGTGCCGCTGAGTTTCGTTTCGTACGAGAGTCATGGCAAAGCCGCCAGCGACGGCGGTGAGTAAATACGAAAACTGAGCCTCCGTTCCCGTGCTGGGACGGGGGCTTTTTCTTTGCCGTTTTACTCCCTTTCACCTGCGATTTCGCCATTTACTCCCCCGTGTTTCAAGACGGCAAGGCATGGGACGGCATTCGGAGGAACGGGAGTAAGGATTTATCCCGAGTGAGTGGACGCGCGGTTTTTGTCCCCGAGGGCAGAATGGGGCCGTTTCGGGGGCCCGTGAAACTCAAATCGAACTCAATGGGCTTTTCGGCGGTCTTCTCGCAGCGTTTCCCCAGGTCGTTAATGGGGAGTAAAGAATCTCGCCGTCTCGAGGAAAACGGGAGTAGCCAGGGGAAATACCGCGGTGTGCTGCCATGTGCCGCCATGTAAGCCACCGCGTTATTTACTCCCTAGGTACGCCGGAAATGCTCCCGCACACAATGGGGAGTAAAAACTCAGCAGACACAGGAGCGCGCAGCGCTCACCGCCTGGCCTGGCGTCCTGATTCGATTGTGCTGGTTATGAAATGCCGGGAGCCGCTACAGCGAGGCCTTCCAGTCCTCGTATTCGTCGGCGTCGATCTCGCCGTTCTCGAGCTGCGCGCGCTTCTCCGCCCACAGCTCGATCGCCGTCGCGGCTTTGGGCGCGTGCGGCGCCTTGGGGTTCAGGGAGAGCCCCGTCCCGTCGGCTGAAGGAACGATGCCGAAGGAGCCCTCGAGCCTCACGAGAAGCGACGCGAGGTCGCCCGCGGTCTCGACGCCGTAATCCTTGAGGGCGTTGACGGACACGCCGAGCGTATCGGCGATGGACTCGAGCAGCTCGGGCTTCACAGCGCGGATGCCGCTCTCGTAGTGGCGCACGGCCCCCTCGGTCAGCCCGACGGCCTCGGCGAGCTGCGCCTGCGTCATGCCGCGCAGCTTGCGGTAGCGCCTTATGTTCTCGCCTACGGACATGCGCCCTCCTCCCGGAAATACGTACCCGCACATCTTATCAGCGTACGCAAATGTACGCAATTCTATTGACAGTACAGATATGTACGCTTACTCTGGATCTGTAAACCGTACGTATTCGTACGCTATTGATGGGAGGAGCCATGGACGAGAAGGTGGCGAAGACGCCGAGGCCGCACATGCTGGACGCCGACGAGGTCGCGGAGCTGCTGAGGATCAAGAAAGGCAGCGCCTACGAGGTGATCAGGAAGATAAACGCCGAGCAGGAGGCGCGAGGGAGCGTGGTGATCCGCGGGCGCGTTCGAAGCGACGTATTCGACGCCCTTTACTTCCCGGAGGTGGACTGACATGCCCGTGTACAAGGACGACAGCAACGGCACGTTCTACGTGCAGTGCTACTACCGCGACGCCCGCGGCTCGAAGCGCCACAAGACGAAGCGTGGCTTCTCCTCCGAGGTGGAGGCGGCCGTGTGGGAGAGCCAGTTCAAGAGCCTTAACGGCGGGGCCATGGACATGACGTTCTCCGAGTTCGTGGAGGTATACGCCTCCGAGGTGAGGCCGCGCATACGCGAGCACACGTGGATTATCAAGGAGTACATCATCAACGACAAGCTCGTGCCGTTCTTCGGGGACATGCGCATGTGCGACGTGAGGCCGATCGACGTCGTCAGGTGGCAGAACGAGCTCACCGAGCACCGGGACGCCGACGGGAAGCCCTGGGCGCCGACGTACCTGCGCACGGTGAACAACCAGCTCAACGCCATCTTCAACCACGCCGAGCGCTACTACGGCCTCGCCGACAACCCGGTGCGCAGGGTGGACAAGATGGGCTCGAAGAAGGGCGGCGAGATGCAGTTTCTGGACCAAGGACGAGTACCTGAGGTTCAGCGAGGCGGTCATGGACAAGCCGCTGTCGTTCCACGCCTTCGAGCTGCTGTACTGGACGGGCATCCGCTGCGGCGAGCTTCTGGCGCTCACGCCGTCCGACTTCATGCTGGAGAGCTCCCGGCTGCGCATCAACAAGTCGTACCAGAGCCTCCGCGGCGTGGACACCGTGACCGACCCCAAGACGCCCAAGTCGGTGCGCACGATCGTCATGCCGGCCTTCCTGCGCGACGAGATGGCCGAGTTCATCGAGATGCGCGACGACGTGGCCCCCGACGAGCGCCTGTTCGCCGTGACCAAGCACTTCCTGGTCCACGAGATGGAGCGCGGGTGCAAGGCGTCGGGCGTGAAGCGCATCCGCGTGCACGACATACGCCACAGCCACGTGAGCCTGCTGATCGAGATGGGCTTCTCAGCGCTGGCCATCGCCGAGCGCATGGGTCACGAGGCGGTGGACATCACCTACCGCTACGCGCACCTGTTCCCCACGAAGCAGGACGAGATGGCAGCCGCGCTCGACGGGGCGAGGGGGTAAGAAGGATGCCGTGCGAGAACAGTGCCCGCAAGCGCAGCAAGACGATGGCGTTTCGTTGCACGCCCGAGGAGCGCAAGCTCATATGCGAGATGGCAGCTTGGAGCGGCATGAGCAGGCAGGACTACATCATCGCCAAGCTCACCGATACCAAGGTCGAGGTGAGGCCCTCCGTGAGCGTGCAGAAGGCGCTGAGGGACTCGATGGCGGAGCTGACCAAGGAAGTGCGCTTGGCGGCATCCTACGGCGAGCTGAGCGAGTCTCTGCAGTGGAGAATAGAACTCGTGATGAGGTTTTTCCGGGCGCTCGGAGAGCCGATTGATGCGCCAACGGAAGAGGCATCGCCACGAACCGCGCCTTTGGAAGAGCCGGCTCCATCCGTCATGGACGCAGGCTCCGACGCCGTAAGCATCTTTGAAATGGGACGCAGGTAGACCGAGGTGCTTGGCTCTATTTCGTATTTTAATGTTCAAGGTGAATACAAGGAACGCCTCGAACGCATTGGTGCTTCAGGATGAAAGCTGAATTGGTTTAGGTTGCCGCACATCGCACAGCAGAAACCCCGCTTTGGCCTGATTAGCAATGCCCATGCATTTGATAGATGCATGGGCATGGATCGACCGTGATTTCAGCTGCACCACCTAATAATTAGCGCTTCTCGGATTGGGTCTGGCTCTCTAAAACTATCTGAGCTGCTATTCTTGTTTGTTCGCTACGAGCTGATGATTCTCGTCGAGCAAGGGCGCCGACAGCTTTTCGAAAATCGCCTTTTCGATTTTAGTTTTGAGGGTTCTCGTATTGTTGTACCTCTCAGCATTTGTGGATGTGGAGGTAGTCACCCTTGTCATGCATGCGAGCGCGGGGCGTACTGACACCTCGCGAGAATGAGCATAGGTTGCCAAGTCGAGTTATTCGTCGTCCTCCTGCTGGTCGTTCTGGTACTGGCCGGCCTCGGCCTCGTTGCGCAGCTCGCCCAAAAGCTTGCCGTTGTAGGTGAAGTGCCAGGGGCCGGCGATGCCGTGCTCCTTGCTGAGGAGATCCTGAGCAAGTCGCGTAAGGGAGTAAGTCGCGCCATCGTAGGTCACGTGCCACTCGTCGGCGACGACGGCGACCTTGGTCGGGTCCTTTGCCAAAGCCACCTCGTCACCCTCCGCAAGGCCGATCATGGAAAACCTGAACGGCGGGCGGCGCTTGCCTTTGTGCTCGGCCTCGGGCTCGGGCTGGTACTCGTCGGGCAGCGTCCAAGTCTCGAGGCACTTGTCTGCGAGCTGCTCCCCGCGCTTGCGGATGCGCTCGCACGACCAGTCGTCGAAATCGGCCACCCTGCGCGTGTAGTAGAAGCTCGACTCGGCATACCAGCCGCGCTTGTCGGTCGCGCCCTCGGCCGAAAATGGTCGGTTCGACATCTCGGAGTTGTTGCTCGTGAGCGCAAGGTTGCCGAGCTTGTTCAGGCAGTCCTCGTGGTAGTCGGCGTCCTCGCCCAGGTACTCCTCCCACTCGGGTGAGAGGGTCTGCGGCATGATGTGCTCGATTGATATGAACGAGCTGTCCCATCCAGGTAGCCCCTTGGCCGACTTAGCGCCCTGCTCGAGGGCGTAGAGCAGGTACTTCGTGCCCTTCGAGCGCAGCACCTCGAAGATGTTGCGGCTCGTCAGCGCCTCCCTGAACTCGTCGTCCGTCGGGAAGGCGTACTTGCCTTTGCCCGAGGTGATGGCGCGCCAGAAGGCGGCGAGGCAGCCCAGGGTGCCCGCCTCCGGCAGGCGCTGCAGCACGTTGCCCGCGAACTGTCCGTTAATGCCCGTGGTGCCCACCACGCGCGACCTCAAGACGAGCGAGAGGCAGGCTTCGAGCATGGCGAGCGCGTCTGCCTGCGCGAGGCCGCGATTCAGGTAGCCGTCCATGACGTAGAGGAGCACGGGGCGCGACCCCGCGGCCTGGTTGAGGTAGACGGTGGAGAAGATGGCCCGGTCCATGGCCCCCATCGCGTTCATGTCGGCGCCCTCGGGAAACACCAGCCGACGATAGACCTCAGAGCAGGCGCGCATGCTCGCGAGCACCCGCTCGGTCGCGTCCTTGGAGGCGAGGTACTTGCCGCTCTCGTCCGAAAGGCCGCCGTAGTAGTCCTTGAACGCGGCGTAGAGGTTGCGCTCGTTGATGTGCGCCTTGCGGCCGCGCAGCGTGATGGCGTCGGAGCGCTTGACGTAGATGAGGTAGTCCACAAAGAAGCGCACCATGTTGGCGGGGCCGACGTTCTGCTCGATGCGGAACCAGTAGTCCTCGTAGAGGCGCGTCTGGGTCTCGTGGTCGAGGCTCATGAGCAGGTAGTTGCGCAGGAGATCCACGTCGGTGAGGTCGAGTCCCGTTGAGTTCAGGCTCTCGAAGATCTCCTGCGGGTTCTCAGACTCCACGTCCAGGTCTACGATGACCATGCGGTCGAGGGCGTCTCGCACGGCGAGCATCTGCGCGTCGGTGAGCTCGCCCATGCGTTCATAGAAGTAAAGGTAGTTCAGGTAGACGCTGGAGGAGGCCTCGTCTGCCGTAAGGTCGTCGGTGCCCTCGAAGGTTTTTCTCGCGAGGAGCTTGTTGAAGATGGCGTCGTCGCGGCGGTTGAGATGGAGCTTCACGACGTGCTCGGGGGATACGCCGAAGTCGGTGTTGCGCAGGAAGCGCTCGTCGAGGTTGCGTTTGAAGGACTCGTTCTCCACGCGGTCGTGCATAGCCTTGATGAGAAGGGAGAGGGTGGTAAGCCTCTGCTGGCCGTCGATGATCGACTTCTCGCGGCTGTTGGTGGTCTTGGAACAGATGGTGCCGAGGAAGTGAGTCTTCGAAGTCTCGTCCAGCGCGAGGTAGCGCAGGTCTGTCCAAAGCTGCTTGCAGTTGTCTTCGCCCCAGTCATAGTTGCGCTGGTAGACGGGAACCATGAAGCATATGTTGGTCGCCGTCATGAACTGCGTGACGTTGTTCTTGTTCACCTGCATCCTGAGGACCTGCCCGTCATCCCAAGTACCTCCAGTGGGAGGCCTTAACGTTGCTCTGGCTAACCAGCGCGTACTCCATAGTGGTGTCTATTTTAACGTGTCCCAGCAGCTTCTGGACCTGCTTTATGGGCATCCCCCGGTTGATGGCGTTCGTGGCCATGGTGCGGCGGAACTTGTGCGGGTGGATGCGCGGCAGCTCCAGCCTGCGCTCGAGCGAGCGTAGCCGCCCCTCCACGGCCCCGATTGTCAAACGCTCATGCAGTCCCGTCAGTCCGACGAAAAGGACTGGGTTGTCGTCCTGTCGGCTGCCGAGGTACTCCTCGAGGTGGAGCTTGGCCCTGGCGTCGAAGTAGGCTCGTCGCTCCTTATTGCCCTCGCCGAGCACGACGCACTCCCGCTCCATGAGGTCCACACTCGTGCGGTCAAGCCTCACGAGCTCGCCCACGCGCATGCCGGTCGAGGCCAAGAGGTCGATGATGGCGAGGTCGCGGGCCGTCTCGCAGGCGTTCCATGTCCTCGTCGCCGATTATCTCTTTCATCCGCACGGGAGCCTTGGTATGCCGTATTTTGAGCGCGGGGCTCTTCACGATGTGGTCCTCGTCCTCGAGCCGCGCGAAGAAGCTCGAGAGTATGCGCTGGATGTTGTCTGCCACGACCTTGCCGACGCAGTGCTGCTTTTGGTAGTCCATGAGATTAGCGTGCAGCGCTTCTGTGTCTACCTGGGTGAGCGATATGTCAACGGCTTTGACGAAGTGTGCGAGGGTCGACTCGTAATATCCGAGCGTTCGCTCCGCACACCCTTCGAGCTCCTTGGCACTAAGGAAGGCCGCAAGCAGCTCGCCTGTCTCGTCTGTCTCGGCCTGTGCGGCCTGGGCCGCCTGGGCCACCAGTGTCTCGGCCAGCACGGATTTCTATTTTTTGAGCTGCAACGCGCTGAGGAATTGCTGCATGGCCGTTAGGATGGTGTCGATCGTTGATTGGTCCATGTGCGCTCCTTGTTCGCAAAAGTCTAGGGAGGGCACAATGAAACCCGAGATGGTGGGAGCCAGGAGGCAAAATGTTCTTCCCTAGGGAGATAGACAGCTCGATTATGGGCAGGATGGCTGACATGAACCGCGCTGCTGAGGCGGGCGCATACATATCTGCGCTTTCACTGGCGCTGTGATATGACCTGATTTTTGTTCCGCATTTCCTCTGACTCGATGGGAGATGATGGAACCATGGCAAAGGGCACTCGATACACTCCGGGGTTCCGGGCGAAGGCCGTCAGGTTGCTGACGGAGTCCAGGTCGTCGTATTCGTCGGAGACGAAGGCGATCGAACAGGTCTCCAAGGATCTGGGGATGGCGCCGGAATCACTGCGGCGCTGGCGCAACCAGTCGGACGCGACGGCCGCCGCGGAGACGAAGCAGTCCGCGCAGGAGGCGATGGCGGAGTTGAAGCGGCTGCGGGCGGAGAACACGAAATCGCGCCGGGCGAACGAGATATTGACGACGGCTTCGGCTTTTTTCGCGGCCAGGCTCGACCCGACACGGCGTTGATGGCCGCGTACATCGACGAATACAGGAACCGTTTCAAGGTCGGGCCGATCTGCAGGGTCCTGTCCGAAGCGCTGGACTGCGGTTTCCTCACGCCGCGCGGCTACCGCATGTTCAGGTCAAGGCCCGTCAGCCGCATGCGGGCGCGTCACGAGGCGCCGGCCCGCGACGTCATGGACATCCATGCCGGCGGGTTCTCCGCCGTGTACGGATGCCGCAAGGTGTGGCATGGGCCCATCGGCAAGGGCCGGGATCCCGGGGAAGTGGGCCGCGACCAGGTGATGAACATCATGCGCGGACTCGGCATACAGGGCGTCAGGCGTGGAAAGACGCCCGTCACCGCCAAGCCCGTGAAGGGCACGGGCGGCGGGCCCGGCCTGGTGGGCCGCGAGTTCGAGGCCGAGGCGCCGAACCGGCTGCACGTGGCCGGCATCGCCTACGTGCGCATGGCCGACGGGCGCTTCGCATATGCCGCATTCGTCACCGACGCGTTCGCCGGACGGATCGTGGGCCGGGCGTGCGCCACCGCCATGAACGCGGAGGAGCTGCCCCCGCAGGCGTTGGGGCGGGCGATCGCGTGGGCCGCGTCGCATGGCGGGACCGACGGTCTCGTCCGCCACAGCGATCATGGCGTGCGGTGCATCGGCGCGGTGTACGCCACCAGGGTGATGGAGTATGGCATGCTGCCGTCGACCGGCACGGTCGGCGGCTCCTACGACAACGCCATGGCCGAATCCGTCAACGGCGCGTACAGGACCGAGCTCGTCTGGCGGCGCGAGCCCTTCCATGATCTGAAGGACCTGGAGCTGGCGACGTTCCGGTGGGTCTCGTGGCGGGGACTCGAAACGGCCGCACCGGTCCCTAGGCTGCAGGACACCGGAAGCGGTGGAAACCGAGTATTATACGAATCAAGCGGCGCAAGCCGCCTCACTATAAAGGCGGAACAAAAACCAGGCCACTTCACGGCGCTTGCGATTGCCGAGAGGGTTGGCCACGAGAGCGTCGATATCACTTATCGCTACGCCCATCTCTTCCCAACGAAGCAGAAAGAGATGGCGAACGCCCTTCACGAACTCAGGGAGGAATAGCATGCCCTGCCCCAACTCAGCACGCAAGAGAAGCAAGACGATGGCGTTTAGGCTTACGCCAGAGGAGCATGCGATTCTCTGCGAGAGAATCGCCCTTTCGGGCCTAGATCGTCAGGAATACATCTATCGCAAGCTCATGGACATGGAAGTAGTCGTACAGCCCTCTGTGAGGGTTCACAAGGCCCTGAAGGACTCCATGGCGCAATCTATCAGCAGTTGCTCAAAATCCGCGCAGGAGGCAGTTTGAGCAGCGATATGGAGGCTGTCATCCGCATGCTCGCGAAAGAGTTTCGCGATCTGGAGCCCGCCGAGGAGGAGGCTCAGGTCGACCAAGAGAACCAGAGCATGTGGAACCTGTAGCGCAACTAGACAGAGGGTGTCCTTTTGTAGGGACTACGCCGGTTTAGCTGGCGGCATAGAATCCGTGGCGAAATGCAATGAAGGACGGTGATCGAATGAACGAGGCAAACAGCACGGCTTCTGCTGCCATTAAATTGCGCGGGCAATGTTTCGTAGAGGCCTTCGTGCAAAATGACGCCTTCACAAGCTTTGTAGTTCCGAATCCCTCGCTAGTGCTTCGCTTTGAGGAGTTCGATGCAATCGTCCACTTCGAACAAGGGAAAACACCTATCGTTGAGCGAACCGAAGGCGATGCATTGATGGTGAATCTTCCCCAACCAGAAGACTGTTCGCGCTGTGCATATTGGAATAGAATCAAGGAAGCCAGCGGATGTTCTGGCGTCATCGTTCAGGATTTAATTATCCCTCCCAGACCACAAGGCATGCTCACGTTGGTGCTTGAAGAATGCGAACTAAACCTAAGCATACTGCCAGGACAGGCAGCAACCGCTAAAGTACAATGACGGGGCCAGCAAAGCGATAGCCCCGTCCAGTCCATCTGTTATTAAACCGTAGGCGTCAAAATGACCGCGTAGCAGGAAACGTCCAGGACCATTCCGGCATACGGATGGAAAAGTCCTGGACATTTCCATCTTTGCGTTGCGGTCATTTTGGCGCTTACATCTCACTTTTTGCAGGCGCAGAATGCGAGTATTGGAGTCAAAGGAGGATTCTCATGCCAAATATCGGTAAGGACAACCATCCGAAGCTGTGGTCGCTTATTTTCGTGCTTATCATCGCGCTGACCTTCTGTTGCTTCGTCATGGGCCAAGGACTCAACAGTGGAACCAGCGTCTTCCTGGCAGGCCAAGGTTACGGTGCGAGCCTTGCCGGCGTACTTGCACTCGTCTTCTCCATTGCCGCCGCGTTAGCACGACTGTTCATCGGCCCTGTTATCGACAACGGCAAGTGCTCACTCGTTATCATCGCCGGCATCGCTATCCTCATAGCAGGAACAGCACTGTCCGCTGTCGTTCAAGGCATCCCCCTCTTCACAATCAGCCGTTTGCTGCAAGGCGTGGGCTTTGGCGCAGCAACAACAGCAGCCTCGACCGCCGCAGCAAGCGTCTTACCACAAGAACGGCTCGGCGAGGGCATTGGATACTACGGCCTCGGACAGGCTATCGCCATGAGCATCGGCCCAGCCTTCGCACTTTACCTAGTAGGAACCGATCCCTCAACGAACCTCTATGTCGGCCTTGCCCTGGTTGGGTTTGCAGGGCTTGTAATCGCCCTCAACGCACGCTATGAAAGTAAATGGCAAACTCTGCCAAGCTCCAGCGCATACCGAATCAAAATGGAAACCCGGCTCGAACTCGACTCAAAAGACGGGCAGGCGCCCAGCCCCACCACAGTAACTACATCCGAAACAAATCACAGTGAAAAGTATCCTGAAGGCGACCAGGTGTCCGAGAGAACCCTGCGTGACTCATTCAACATCTTCGAGCCGCGCGCATTGCCTGGCGCCATCCCACAGATGATCATATGCCCCACTTTTGGCTTTGGCGTTTTCTTTGCTGGTCTGTACGGTACTACTCTCGGCTATACCCACGCCGGTCTCTTCTACACCATCAGCGCGGTAAGCATGATTATCATTCGCATGATTTCGAAGCATTTCATGGACACCGTACCTGCAATCAAAACAATGACCGGAGCCGTCGCGTGCGGCATCCTCTGCTGCCTTATGCTACTTGCCGCACCGTACGGAGAACCTGTCTTCCTGGCGTCCGGAATCTTCTATGGTCTCGTCACTGGCATAAGCATGCCACTTAATCAAAGCGTAGCGGTAAAGAACACCCCGCCAGCGCGCTGGGGCGCCGCAAACGCCCTGTACCTGCTCGCCAATGACATCGGCATTGGCTTCGCAAGCGTAATCTGGGGCGTTATCAATGACTCATTCGGGTTCCAGACAAGCATCGTCTGCGTCATTGTCTGCCTTATCGCAAGCTACGCATCCGCCTGGATCGTCTACCCCGCCCGCGACAAGCGGTGGAGGCATTAGAGCGCAAGCGTCAAAATGACCGCGTAGCAGGAAACGTCCAGGACCATTCCGGCATACGGATGGAAAAGTCCTAGACGTTTCCATCTTTGCGTTGCGGCATGCCTTAGGCCGCTATGTCGCTACAGGCCCTCCTCGGCGTTGTTCGCCATCTCGTTGAAGTGGCCTGGTTTTTGTTCCGCCTTTATAGTGAGGCGGAACAAAAACCAGGCCACTTCATGTCGCCATGTACCGCAACATGCCGCCACGTCCAAATGGCGATACAAACTAGAGCAATCTATGCACCAGGTGAAAAACTAAATTTATAGAGTGGGAGTGATTCCAAGCTGATTCGTTACTGAACGCAAAATCACAATCAATATGATGAAGCCCCCGAAAGTGCGAAACTTCCAGGGGCTTCATCATACCTTCCGCCTTCTAGTCTCGAGCCAGATCACACCCCGCAAGGTGTCGGACGCCTCGTCGCTGCTTACCTCTTTACGTACGGTGTCAGGTTCCATTGGTTCCGTGTTTCTCGTAGGCATTATGACATTTGCGAGCGCCACTACCTTTGCCATGTTAGGGCCGGACAAGGTCAAGCCGTGTCCGGAAAGCTAAGAACCATCATGGCTTGACATAGCGGCATCCGCAGAATGATTACGTATCCTGCGCAAACGTAGAATGTCCTTCCTCCGTTTTTTGCGGAGGAAGGACATTTCCATACCATTTTCAATATTGTGGATCATTTGCGGATTATCTTGGACAATCATTGCTAGGCAAGCATGTTGGTCCACATATTTGCGAAATCGGGAAGCGTTTTCGCAGTGGTCGCAATGTTCTTGACTTGGATGCCGTTGATTTTCAACCCCAGCATCGCAGCAAACGTCGCCATGCGATGGTCCGCATATGTTTCCATTTCAGCCGGCTTGAGATTCACTGCCGGCACTGGCGCGATCTCCAGCCCGTCGGGAAGCTCACGGGCATCACCCCCGACTCTGGTGATCTCGTTAACCAATGCTTCCAAGCGGTTCGTCTCATGACCACGCAGATGACCGATGCCCAGCATGCGCGTAGGAGCATCGGCGAAGACCAGGATTGCGGCCAATGATGGCGCGATCTCACCTGCCGCCGTCAGGTCGAAATCACCTAGGCCGCTGACATGGCCGTCTCCGGTCACTTCGCAGTACCGAACGCCGTCAATCACCGGGAAGTTGATCTCGGCTCCCATACGTTCCAAATATCCCGGAAGCAGGCCTCCGGGTTGCGTGGTGGATTCCGGCCAATGAGGCACGCGCACGGTTCCTCCGGCGATGAGCGCTGCGCCAAGGAACGGGGCGGCATTCGACAGGTCAGGCTCGACCGTCACCGTTTCGGGCAACTGCACGGCTCCCGACTGCACGGTCCACACACGGGCGTGTTCATCGGCGTTGGCACACACACCGGAACCATGCAAATCAGCCACGGTCATGCGAATATGAGGCAAACTCGGCGTCTTCTCCCCCGTGTGACGCAGTTCCAAACCGCCTGGCACTCGAGAGCCGATGAGCAATAGTCCTGAAATGAACTGCGAGGATCCCGAAGAATCAATGCTGACTACGCTCGGCTCGGCGCACTGGCTCACCGTTTGTGGTGGAGTGATTGTAAATGGCAGGCGACCTTCCTCGCCGTGGTATTCGATACATGCCCCCAACTGTTCAAGACCGTCCAACACGGGCTTCATCGGACGTGCGTACGCCTGCTCGTCACCGTCGAAATCCACAGGACCGTCCGCGAACATGGCAAGACCGGGCACGAAGCGCATCACCGTTCCCGCAAGACCGCAGAACACCTTCGCACCACCGTGGAACCGGCCGTCGGACGGCGGCACCACCGTAACCGTGGTGTCAACCTGCTCGTCGATTTCGCAGCACACTCCCAACGCGCGCAACGCGTCCATCATCAACTCGGTGTCGCGCGAACGCAATAAACCTACCAATCGCACGGGCCGATGTCCGAGCGCCGCGAGAATGAGATAACGGTTCGACAGGGATTTGCTGCCCGGCACCACAACGGTGGCGTCGAGCGGTTTGCCGGCAAACGGCGCCGACCAAAGATTCTCTTGAGATGCGTTCATAGGGTTTATCGTATCCAAAACCCGTGGAAAACAACGCTTCAATCTCGCCATGTAGCGTGCATATCTTGCTCGATCTCGGCAATTGGACTCCGTCCATACCATTTCCGTTTGAAAACCCAGACGGACGAAACCATGTGAACATCGCAAAAGGTCACGAGGTTTTTCTGCGTTGCCATGTTTATCCCGTTTTGTACCGAAACCAGAAACAGGATTTTTCAAACCGACTGAAACGCCTTTGTTTCCAACGGTTTTCGTCGGGCTGACAGGATTTGAACCTGCGACATTCTGCTCCCAAAGCAGACGCGCTACCAAACTGCGCTACAGCCCGTTCATGCACTCCCGCACGTGGCAGGTGAACACGAGTTTCCATTGTAGCGTATGGTAGGACAACGACAGGCTAGAATGGCAAATACTGGAGGGAACGCGCATGGGACGTCATCAGCAAGCCGAGGCTTCAGGCATCATTTCCTTCATGGCATGCGCCACTCTTGCATGGATCGCCATGGACCTATATCTGCAATTCGCTCCCGCCATCTGGCGTGTCACCCAACGCCTGTTCACCGTGTGTGCCGGAATCACCGCGGGATGTGGAGTCATCTCGTTCACCTTGGGGTATGCGCGCAACTCCAGGTCGATGACGTTGAAACATGGCTGGACCATTCCTATTCGCCGTATCTTCGAGATACTCGCTTTGTCCGTGGTCTACGCGTCGACCATTTTCGTCACGGCGTTCATGCTGCTTTCCATTGCCAGCAACATGATGGGGTTGCGCACGTTAAAAGGCTATCTGACTGCGCTCTGCGCCGCGATCTCGGGGGTCGTAGGCTATGTCACGTTCGTACAGGCGGAACTCATGAATGCCAAGACCATCGCATCCTTGTTGCCGTTCTTCGTGGTTTCCGGTGTCAGCATCGCAGGATTGACGTCCGATGATCCATACTGGTACAACAACAATTTCTCCCAATTGGGCGATCGAACCACTTTTGCTGCTCGTATGTTCAATTCGACATTGATGTTGGCCGGCGTCTGCATCGTCATCATCAGCTATTTCGCGATTTCGGAGCTCATCACCACGCACCGTCTGCAGATGCAGTATCTGTCTGCAAGCGATGAAAAAGAAGCTCCCAAACACTTCAAGGCGCGGATTCTTCTGCTATCGACCATGCTGACGCTCGCAGGCATCGCCTTCATCGGCATCGGCATGTTCCGTTACACGCCGCATCCGATTCTGCACAACGTATTCGCCCGCGGTCTTCCCTGCCTGATGAGCGTGCTGATGATCGCGCTGCCTTGGCTGGCCCCGCAGCTTTCAAAAGTAGTATATGTGATTTCAGACCTAGCTATCGTGATCGGGGCTCTTGCCGGGTTCCAGTGGTTGGCGGGGCGTAACACGTTGACGAACGTCGAGGCTCTTGCCGGCATGATGTTTCTGGGCTGGTTCATCATCTTTTCACGGCAGATTGCGGCCATCGAATCCGATCGTGTGCAGACGCAGCTTATTCTGTCGCAAACCAAGCGGCCAGAATCCGTCGAGGATCTTGCGGAGGTCAGCGAAACCGTTCCTGGAACCGTTTCCCGACTCTCGTCGGAAGTCTAATTCTCGTAACGGTTCACGAGCACAGTCCACAAACAATACGGCGAGGTGTCACCCGTACGGATGGCACCTCGCCTGTTCTCATGGCTATCAGAAATCGTAGTTCTTTGTGGTGGGCTTTCTATCGCTCATCAGCAACAGGAAGCTTCTCGACTGCGCCGTGATCGCGAAGCCGGCCTCATAGTTGAGTTCCGGACCCTTCGGATTATGCGTGTCGACGACCAGACGCCATTTCTTGCCATACCGCTCGTCCGGCAAGGTGAACATAATCGGCTCGTAATGCGCGTTGAAAATCAGGATGAAGTTATTGTCCACCATCTGGTTGCCATACCAGTCGGCTTCCGGAATATCGGAACCGTTCAGATAGATCATCACCGAGAACGCGTGGGTATTGGACCAATCTTCCATGTCCATGATGGAACCGGTGTGGTCCATCCATTCGACCTGCGGAATCTTATCGTCCGGGTCTCCTGGCTCGCGGCCGGTGAAGAAACGACGACGGTGGAGCACCGGGTGCTCGAGTCGCAGATGAATCAGCTTCGAAACGAACTCAAGCAGATCCTTCTGACTATCGTCAAGATCCCAATTGGTCCATGAAATGGCGTTGTCCTGGCAATAGGCATTGTTGTTGCCCTGTTGCGTGCGTGCCACCTCATCGCCGCCGCAGATCATCGGAATGCCCTGACTGCACAGCAGCGTCGCGAACATGTTGCGCATCTGCTGTTGCCGCAGGTCGTTGACGTCCTTGATGGTGGTCGGGCCTTCGACACCGCAGTTCCAGGAACGGTTGTTGCTTTCGCCATCCCTATTGCCTTCGCCGTTGGCGTCGTTATGCTTCTCGTTGTAGCTCACCAAATCGTTCATGGTGAAGCCATCATGTGCGGTGATGAAGTTCACGGAAGCCACCGGACGGCGGCCGTTCATCTGATACAGGTCGGAGCTGCCCATCAGACGGCTGGCGAATTCCGGTAGCGTCGATGGTTGCGAACGCCAGAAGTCACGCACGCAATCACGGTAGCGGCCGTTCCATTCGGACCAGCTGGACGGGAAGCCGCCCACCTGATAGCCGCCGGAACCCAAATCCCAAGGTTCGGCGATGAGCTTGACACGGGAGATGACCGGATCCTGTTCGACGATGTCGAAGAAGGCGGACAGCTTGTCGACTTCCTGGAACTGGCGGGCCAGCGTGGCCGCAAGATCGAATCGGAAACCATCGACATGCATTTCGGTGACCCAGTAGCGCAGGCTGTCCGTGATGAGCTGCAGCGCGTGCGGCGAGCGCATCAGCAGGGAGTTGCCGGTGCCGGTCGTGTCGAAGTAGTGGCGACGGTCGTTGTCGACCAGACGGTAGTAGGCACCGTTGTCGATGCCTTTGAAGCTTAGGGTCGGGCCGAGGTTGTTGCCTTCGGCGGTGTGGTTGTACACCACGTCGAGGATCACTTCCATGCCGGCGCGATGGTAGGCCTTGACCATGGATTTGAATTCGTTGACCTGCTCGCCGCGTTGTCCGGAGCTTGAGTACGCGTTATGAGGCGCGAAGAAGCCGATGGTGTTGTAGCCCCAGTAGTTGCTCAGGCCTTTTTCCTGCAGGAAGCTGTCGTTGACGAACTGGTGGATCGGCATAAGTTCGATGGCGGTGACGCCGAGCTTCCTCAGATATTCGATGACCGATGGATATGCGAGGCCCGCGTAGGTTCCACGGATGTCCGGCGGCACGTCCAGGTTGAGATTGGTCATGCCACGCACATGGGCTTCGTAGATTACCGAATCATGGTAGGAGATGTTCGGATGTTGGTCGTTGCCCCAGTCGAAATACGGATTGACCACGGCCGATTTCATGGTATGCGGCGCGGAATCCAGCGTATTCATGCTGGTGACGTCCTCAGGGCTTTTGAACCAATACGAATAGAGGCTTTCGTCACCGTCGATGTTTCCCTCGATGGCTTTTGCGTACGGGTCGAGCAGCAACTTGTTCGGGTTGCACCGCAGGCCCTTTGCTGGATCATACGGACCGTACACACGATAGCCGTACCGTTGCCCGGGTTGTATTCCCGGCAGATAGTTATGCCATACGTAGGAGTTCTGCTCCGTCATTTCCACTCGGGTCTCACGGTCTTCCTCATCGAAAAGACAAAGCTCGACTTTCTGGGCCACTTGAGAGAAGAGGGCGAAATTCACGCCGGCGCCGTCGTAGCTCGCACCGAGTGGATACATCGATCCAGGTCTGATTTGCATAATTCAAGTATCGCACGTTTTGCGAGTTGAATTCGTTATTTCGTTTATTCCGGCGATTGTTTTTACAATTCGAAACCTGCAGGCCGCTATTGTTGCCGCATTCTGCGAATTTGCTCATGCAAAATGGCGATCTCCGAATTGGAGGCCGTGATGTGCGTGTCTCGTAGCTGCTTCCACGGGATCCAAGCAGATTCGACATGCTCGTCGGCGTCGAAATGCCGTTCGACGGCCTGCCAGTGGCGCAGGTGCACCACCATGATGTTGGCCAGTTCGTCGGTCATGCCTTCGGATGAATAGAATTGCCCGACATGGTCGATATCGCAACTGTTTTCGTCGATTGGCTCGACGCCGGTCTCTTCGCGCAGCTCACGCAATGCGGCCGCATCGACGTCTTCCCCGTCATCGATGAGTCCTGCCGGCAGACCGTAGGCGAAGGCGTCGCAGCCGACACGGTATTCTCGTTCGACCAAGTACAAATCCTGCGCGCAGTCATGCACCAGCATGACCACACAGGGCGCGTGCCGCATCACCTGTCTGCGGATCACGGTTTGTCCGCCGTCTCGTGTCTGCAACGCGATACGCATGTCCTCCACGCCGAAAATCGCGCCTTGATACACGTGCTCTCTGCTGAGTACTGTGGCCGGTCTGGTCATGTCCACGCCATCGCTGGATTCGTTCAGCGACATATCCATGCTGGTCATATCGGACATCGTCGTTCAGCGTTCCTGCCCGCAGGACGGCAGTACCAGATTCCAGGGATCGGTGTTCATGGAAATCCAGCGGACGGTGGGGATGTCTCCAGTCGCCTCAGATACGGCACGAGGCACATCGCCCATGGCGTATTGGAACCATATGGATTCGATGGCGCTGTGTGGCGTGTTGATGAACATCGGACGAACAGTGGCGTCGCCTCGGCCGAGTTCGATGTCCGCGGCACGCATGGACGCCTCATAGCGCGCCTGCTCGATGGCATCGGTCACCGGATGATGGCGCAGATCGCTGGTCACATACACATCGACGCCTGCGGCACGCACTTCATCGAACAGGGAATCGCCCGAGCCCGGCAATACCGCCACCGTGCCGATCGTCGCGTCAAGGTCGCCGCACACCTGCACGCCAAGTTCGGTGTATGGCAGCGCGTCGGCCACACGACGGGCGAAATCACGCAATGCGATCGGCTCCTGCAACCGGCCGACACGGCCCAATCCGACCGGATGTTCGGCTTTCGGATCTTCGATGGGTACCAGCGGACGCTGTTCGATCAGGCCGAACGCGTCGGCGGCGGCCATGCCGACTCCTCGGTAGGAGGCATCGGCATTGGTGTGCCCAACCCACAGCGCGCAACCGGCGAGGTTGAGCTTCCGGACGATCTCACCACGGAATCCTAGTCCGGAGACCGCATGCACGGAACGGAAGAACAGCGGATGGTGGCAGATCAGCAGGTCGATGCCTCCGGCGATAGCCTGGTCGATCACCGCCATGGATGGGTCCGCCGCGAACGCGATGTTGCGCACGTCGTGGCGAAGGTCTCCCACGATGAGTCCCGGCTCATCCCATTGTTCCGCGTATCGCAGCGGATACAGCGTTTCAAGCACATCCACGACCTGCTTCAACGTTGCCACAATCTTCCTTCTTTCTTTTTTAATCAGCCTTCGATTATCCGACGGGAACGGATCAGTGGGCCGCCAATTGCCAATCGGAACCGATGCCCGTCGATACGTCCAACGGAACGGCCGTGGTGACGGCATGCTCCATGGCATCCTTCACCAGCGCGGTGGCCTGCTTCTCCTCACCGGGCGCGATCTCCACCACAAGTTCATCATGAATCTGCAGTATGAGGCGACTTCCAAGGTTCGCTTCCTGCAGTGCGTCATACGCACGAATCATGGCGATTTTCATGATGTCCGCCGCCGAGCCTTGGATAGGCGCGTTCAACGCGGCGCGTTCGGCCGCGTCCCTCACGGCACGGTTCGGCGATTTGAGACCGGGGAAATACCTGCGCCTTCCGAAAATGGTTTCGGTATATCCTTTTTCGCGTGCGGACGAGACAAGCGATTCAAGGTATTCATGGACTTTGCCAAAAGTGGCGAAATACTGGTTTTTCAGCGATTCGGCTTCTTTGGGCTTGATCTTGAGCTGCTGGGCAAGTCCATACGTGCTCAGACCGTAGGCAAGTCCATAGCTCATCGCCTTGACGTGGCTACGCTGATCGGACGTGATGTCGTCAACGGGAATGCCGTAGACCAAGCTGGCCACATACTTATGGAAGTCCTTGCCGGAGCGGAAGGCCTCTATCAACGCCTCATCACCGGAAAGGTCGGCCATGATGCGCAGTTCGACCTGCGAGTAGTCGGAGCTCAGCAACGATTCGAAGCCCTCTCCCGGCACGAACGCGGATCGAATCTCACGACCTGCGGGATCCCGGTTCGGAATGTTCTGCAGGTTTGGATCGACGGAGCTCAATCGTCCGGTGGCCGCCACCGTCTGTTCGAAAGTGGTGTGGATGCGACCGTCATGACGGTTTGTGGCGTCGATCAACGTCTGCACGATCTGCTTGAGCTTGTTCTTTTCACGATGCATCAGCAACGCGTCAAGGAACTGGCATGCGCGGTCGTTATCGTACGAGCGGTCACGCAAGGTCTGCAATGCCGCGGCATTGGTGGTGTATGAACCGGACTTGGTTTTTTTCGTCGGTTTCAATCCCATGTCTTCGAACAGGATCTTCTGCAGCTGTTTGGGGCTTTGCAGGTTCACCTGCTCCCCCGCGAACTGCCACGCCGTTTCCTGTGCCTGGGCAGCGTCGGCGGCAAGTTGGTCGCGCATCTGCACCAGACGTGTCATATCCACTTGGGCGCCGACCTGTTCCATGCCATGCAGGACCTGAGAGACCGGAAGCTCAATGGATTTGAGGAGACCGAATTGTTCGCGCTTATCCAGCACACCGGCCAAATATTCGGCCAAAAGCCCCACGATTGCGGTGCGGGTGAGTATCAGCTCGTCGTTCTTGGAATCGTTTTCCTCAGGCTCGTCGAAGTCCAAGGTCCCCTGTGTCGCGGCTTCGGCTTGTGCTTCGATGTGCAGATCAAGGAAATGGGCCGCAGCCTGTTCCAGCGTGTCCGCGTGGAAATCCGGGTGGGCAAGATATCCGGCGAGCTTGGTGTCGAACAATGGTTCCGGAAGTTCCACGCCGATGCTGCCCAGCAGATGCGCATGTTCTTTGTAACCGTGCACGACCATGGAATGGTGATAGCGGTCGAACAGCCTTTGCAGGCATTGCACCATATCCGGACTGAATACGTCGATGCGAATGGCTTCGCCGTGCACGGCGATCATCAATGCCGAAAGAGAGGCTTCTCCGGGTTTGCTCGTGCCTTCGGCGTAAAGCGTCCAGGACTGTTTCACCTTGTCCGCGCAACGGGTCGAAGAATCGATTTCGAAGCCGAATTCCGGAATGTCGTTGGAGGAGCGTTCATGGCGTTCGTGCAGATGTTCCTGCACCACGGGGAAATGGTTTTGGACCCATGTCTCCACCACATGCGGATCGTTGACGTCTTCGACATGTGGCAGCCCGAGCTTGCTGGATTCGTGCACGTCCCCGAATGGTTTGTCCGCATTGAACGTTTTGAGCACGCGATTCTTGGTCCGAACACCGAATTCGAGCTTGGTGAATAGATCGTCGAGTTGACCAGCGTCGACTTGTCCAAATGTCAGGTCGGATATCGACACGCCAAGATCAAGGTCACGAACCAAAGCGTTCACGGAACGGTTCAGTTTGACCTGTTCGATGTTTTCGCGCAGGGCTTCGCCTTTTTTGCCGCTGATCTCGTCGGCGTGTTCGATGATCTGCTCAAGTCCGCCGTACTGGTTGATCCATTTGGCCGCGAATCCGTCGCCGACTCCGGGAACGCCGGGGATGTTGTCAGCGGTTTCTCCGCGCAAGGCGGCCAGATCCGGGTATTGCGCGGGAGAGACATGATATTTCTCCTGCACGGCATCCGGGGTCATATGTTTGAGGTCTTTGAAATGGTGGCCGGGATACAGCACGGTGATGTCGTCGTTGATCAGCTGGAAAGCATCACGGTCGCCGGACAGCACCAATGTGCGGTAGCCTGCCTGGTCGCCCATGCTGGCGAGCGTGCCGATCACATCGTCACCTTCGTAACCGGGTTTTTCGATGTATGTGACGCCCAAGGCCGTCAGCATCTGCTGGATTAATGGCAGCTGGCTGAGTAGTTCCTCGGGGGCCGCGTCGCGAGTTCCTTTGTACTGCGGCAGCATCTGGTTGCGGAACGTGCCGCCCTTCACATCGAATGCGACGGCAAGATGGTCTGGATGTTCGGCATCGATCACCTGCGAAAGCATGGTGGCGAATCCCCAGACCGCGTTGGTGGCCTGACCTGATGATGTACTGAAATTCTCTACGGGTAAGGCAAAAAAAGCGCGGAACGCCAAAGAATGGCCGTCAACGACCAATAGCGTTCCGCGTGAAGTGCCTTCCACAGTTGGTGTGTTAGCGCTCATCCTCTGCTTCCGACTTCTGTTCGCCATACTTGGCGATGATGGCCATGGCCAGACGCTTCTTCGGAATGCGCTGGTCCATGGAGGTCTTCTGAATCCAACGGAAAGCGCCCTGTTCGGAGAAGTCCGCCTTGTCCATCAGCAGGCCCTTGGCGCGGTCGACGAGCTTGCGCTCCTCCAGCGTTTCTTCGGCCTTCTTCAGCTGCTCTTCGGCCTTCTTCAGCTGTTCCTCGGTTTCCTGCAGTTTGGACTCGCTACGTTCGACATTGTCAAGCAGATCGTTGATTTCGGCGAAACGGCCCATGGCGACTTCCAAAGCCGGCAGCAGCTTGGATTCCTCATACGGCTTGGTGACATACGCCATGGCGCCAGCGCCCGTGGCCTTTTTGACCAAATCAGACTGGGAGAATGCCGTCAGCATGACGACCGGAGCGATGTTCTCATCACAGATGATGCCAGCGGCCTCGATGCCATCCATGCGAGGCATCTTGACATCCATGCACACCACGCTCGGGCGGAACTTACGGGTCAGTTCAACGGCTTCCTCACCGTTGGCGGCCTCTCCGACGACCTCATAGCCGTTATCCTCAAGCATGGCGACCAAATCCATGCGGTTCACGGATTCGTCTTCGGCAACGACGACGGTGCGCTTGTGTGCCTCGTTATTATTGGCAGAATCCGGCTCGGGAGCCGCAGCAGCTTGGAGCTCCTCATCAGTGAGTACTTCGTCCGGTTCCGTGGTCTTCTCTGCAGCCATGTCGGTCTCTTTCCACTGTCACACCCAAAGCCGGCCTAACATGCCCCAACCCGGGCCTGGATTGATATTGATTTCTTACGTGCCCTCGGTGGGACTCGAACCCACACTGCGCAGATTTTGAGGCTGCTTCCTCTACCAATTGGGATACGAGGGCTTGCACGCAACTCTGGAAGAATACCACATGATTGCGATTTGCGCCAAATCTCGGCGTTGTCATCATTCGGGGACATCGCGTAAAAACAATAATCCTCCCATCGGGAACCAATGGGAGGATTATGGAATCAGCGTTTAACGCGACGATTCAAATCTCAGTCGCAGGCACCAACGGTGTGGACGTAGATGGAATCGGTGCGACCCGGCTGGTGTTCGCCCTGGGCGGAGCTCAGCACGACGATCTTGTCGCCATCGGAGACCTTGCCGGCGTCCTTGAGGACCTTGTCGGTGAAAACCATGAGGTCCTTGCGGGACTTGTCATGGTAATCCTCGTCGACCAGGAAGGACTCGGTGCCCCAAGACAGGGCCAGCCAGTGGAAGGTGTGCTCATTGTTGGTGATGCCGTAGATCGGGGTGGCCGGACGTTCACGGGACACGCGGTGCACGGTGGAACCGGTCTGGGTGTAGGCGACGATGGCCTTGGCGTTGAGCTTGTCGGCCAGGTCGACGGCGGCGGAAGAGACGGCACCGGTGGAGGACATATCCAAGTTCTTCAGCTCCGGGATGCGGTCGAAACCATGCTCGGTGGCGAAGGTGGAGATGCGGCTCATGGTGTTCACGGTGACTGCCGGGTACTTGCCGACGGCGGTCTCGTTGGAGGTCATGGTGGCGTCGGCACCGTCGAGGACGGCGTTGGCGCAGTCGGATGCCTCTGCACGGGTCGGGACCGGGGAGCTGACCATGGAGCCGAGGACTTCGGTGGCCACGATGACCGGCTTGGCGTACTGACGAGCCAGCTCGATGCAGCGCTTGGTGGCCAGCGGGACCTCTTCCAGCGGGCACTCGACGGCCATATCGCCACGTGCGACCATGATGCCGTCGAACGCCTTGACGATCTCCTCGAGGTTCTCGAGGGCCTGCGGCTTCTCGATCTTGGCGACGACCGGGATACGGCGGCCTTCCTCGTCCATGATCTCATGGGCGCGATCGATGTCGGTGGCGAAGCGCACGAAGGACATGGCAATGATGTCGGCGCCGGTGCGGATGGCCCAGCGCAGATCCTCTTCGTCCTTCTCGGTCAGAGCCGGCAGAGACACGGCGACGCCCGGAAGGTTGATGCCCTTGTGGCTGGAGACCGGTCCGGCAACGACAACCTTGGTGTACACGTTGTTGCCTTCGACCTTGGTGACCTCGAGGCGGACCTTGCCGTCGTCGATGAGGATCGGATCGCCTGCATGGCAGTCGCCCGGGAGACCCTTGAAGGTGGTGGAGGTGATGTGCTCGTCGCCTTCGATGTCATCAGTGGTGATGACGAACTCCTGGCCTTCGGTCAGCTGGACCTTGTCCTCGCCGTCGGCGTTCTTCTTGAACCAACCGCAGCGGATCTTCGGACCCTGCAGGTCAACCAGGGCTGCGACGTTGCGGCCAGTGGCCTTGGCGGCGGCACGGAGGTTGTTGTAGACCTTGAGGTGGTCTTCCGGAGTGCCGTGGGAGCGGTTCAGACGAGCGACGTCCATACCTGCTTCGACAAGGCTGGTGATGCCTTCCAGGGACTCGGTAGCGGGACCGATGGTATCTACGATCTTGGCTTTACGCATGAATGCCTGCCTATTCTTGTTGATATTGATTTTGGATCTGACGACCCTGTTTCCAATGGCATAGCTTACTAGCAAAAAGCGCCCACTTCCACCTCAGAACTAGGTGTGTTGTGAGCGCTCACAATTTCGTAGGAGAATAGAAAAGCTCTATTCTCCCAACGTTTGCCGGACTGTCACTTTTCGTTCGCTTTCATGGTGCGCATCTTAATAACACTTGCCAAAGCCGCACCACCAATCGCAAGAACGATCACGACAAGCGACAGCCATGTGGGCACTTCCGGAACCCAGGAAATCGGCTGGCCGCCATTGAGGAACGGCAGCGAATTGCCATGCAGGGCCTCCATGATGAGTTTGACGCCGATGAAGCCCAGCACCACGGACAGGCCCAGCGGAAGATAGACGAGCTTGTCAAGCAGCTCTCCGAGCAGGAAGTACAGCTGCTGCAGACCGAGCAATGCGAACACGTTGGACGTGAACACGATGAACGGATCTTTGGTCAGACCGAAAATGGCGGGGATCGAATCGAAAGCGAACATCACGTCGGTGGTGCCGATGGTCAGGAACACGATGAGCATCGGGGTCCAATGCTTCACACCGTTCTTGATAGTACGCAGCTTTTCGCCGTCGTATTCATCGGTGATCTTGATGACCTTGCGCAGTGCGTGAATCAACGCGTTCTCATGGTATTCCTCGTCCTCGTCTCCCCCGGTGACGAGTTTGATGGCCGTGACGATGAGGAACGCGCCGAATAGGAAGAACACCCAAGTGAAGCGCGAGATGATGGCAGCGCCCACCAAAATGAACATGCCTCGCAGTACGAGCGCGACGGTGATGCCGACTGACAGCACGAATTTCTGTAGTTCCTTCGGCACCGCGAAATTCGACATGATAATGACAAACACGAACAGGTTGTCTATGCTCAGCGAATATTCGGTCAGCCAACCTGAGTAGAACTCGATGGCAGGCTTCGAGCCGGCGAAGAACCACATGAGTCCGCCGAAGATCAACGCCATGACCACGAAGAACGCGATATGCTGCACGCATTCCTTGGTGGACGGCACATGCGGTTTGCGCCCGATGATGAACAGGTCCACCACGAAGAAGACGGCAAGCACCGCAAACGTGGCGATTTCAAAAACAAGTGGTGTTTCAGCCATAATCCACTATGGTACGGATGCCGTATGACCGGTCGAGAACTATTTGCTCGCCTCCGTCATCTGCCGAAGTTCCTTTTTCAGGTCACGGATCTCGTCACGCAGACGAGCCGCAAGCTCGAATTGCAGTTGTTCTGCGGCGGTATGCATCTGCTCGGACAGTTGTCGAATGAGACCAGCTAGATCCTGCGCGGGCAATCCGGCCTTGAGAATCTCCTCGTGCCGCCTGCCGGATTCCTCCTTGCTGGTATGTGGCACGCCGAGATGCGAATTGCCGGCTTTGTCCGCGTTTCGGTATCCGGTACCGAGCAATGTCTGGGTGTCGACGTCCTCCTTGGCGAGCATGTCGTTGACATCGGAGATCTTCTTGATGAGCGGCTTCGGATCGATGCCATGTTCCTTATTGTAGGCGATCTGGATGTCACGGCGGCGGTTGGTCTCGTCGATGGCCTTGCGCATGGCTTCGGTGATGTCGTCCGCATACATGACGACGGTGCCGGACACGTTTCGCGCCGCACGGCCGATGGTCTGGATGAGCGAACGGTAGGAACGCAGGAAGCCTTCCTTATCCGCGTCGAGGATTGCGACCAATGACACTTCCGGCAGATCGAGGCCCTCTCGTAGCAGGTTGATGCCGACGATGACGTCGATCTTGCCTTCACGCAGTTCACGCAGCAGTTCGACACGACGCAAGGTGTCCACATCGGAATGCAGATATTCGACTTTGATGCCACGTTCCAGCAGATAGTCGGTCAGATCCTCGGCCATTTTCTTAGTGAGCGTGGTGACCAGCGCACGTTCGTTCCTTGCCACGCGGTCTTTGATTTCGGCGAGCAGGTCATCGATCTGCCCTTCCACCGGCCGCACGTCGATCTGCGGATCGACTAGTCCGGTCGGACGTATGATCTGTTCGACCACGCCGTCGCTCAAACCGAGTTCGTAATCGCCGGGCGTTGCCGACAGGTACACCGTCTGACCGACGCGTTCCTGGAACTCCGGCCATTTGAGCGGTCGATTGTCCATTGCCGACGGCAGGCGGAAACCGTGTTCGACCAGCGTGCGTTTGCGGCTCGCGTCGCCTTCGTACATGGCACCGATCTGCGGCACGGTGACATGTGATTCGTCGATGACGAGCAGGAAATCATCGGGGAAAAAGTCAAGCAGCGTGTGCGGAGGCGTGCCCGGCACGCGTCCGTCGAAATGCCGCGAATAGTTCTCCACGCCGGAGCATGTGCCGACCTGCGAGAGCATTTCCAGATCGTATGTGGTGCGCATGGTGAGACGCTGCGCTTCAAGTTCCTTGCCTTGCTTATGCAATTCGGCGGTACGCTCGTCAAGTTCCTGTTGGATGGTTTTGAGCGCCCGTTCCATACGTTCCGGTCCGGCAACGTAATGCGAGGCCGGGAAGATGTGCACCTGCGATTCGTGCGCGATCACGTCGCCGGTCAGCGGATGCAGCGTGGAGATGCGGTCGATTTCGTCGCCGAAGAATTCGATGCGGATGGCCAGTTCCTCGTATACGGGGATGATCTCAACGGTGTCGCCGCGCACGCGGAATGTGCCTCGCGTGAAGGCGATGTCGTTGCGCTTGTATTGCATGTCCACGAATTTGCGCAGTAAATCGTCACGGTCGATCTGCTGGCCTTCCTGGAGGAACAGCATACGGCCAGCGTATTCTTCCGGCGTTCCCAAACCGTAGATGCAGGAGACGGTGGCCACGACCACGCAATCGCGACGGGTCAGAAGGTTCGCGGTGGCGGCGTGGCGCAATCGCTCCACATCGTCGTTGATGTTGGAATCCTTCTCGATGTAGGTGTCGGTCTGGGGAATGTACGCTTCCGGCTGGTAGTAATCGTAGTAGGAAACGAAGTAGCTCACCGCATTGTCCGGCATGAGTTCGCGGAATTCGGCGCACAACTGCGCGGCGAGCGTCTTGTTCGGCTCGATGATAAGCGTCGGTCGCTGCAGACGTTCGATCAGCCACGCTGTAGTGGCGGTTTTGCCGGTGCCGGTGGCGCCCATGAGCACCACGTCGTTCTCGCCATTCTCGATGCGCGTGGCCAGCTCCTCGATGGCCTTCGGCTGGTCGCCTGAAGGCTTATATGGAGATTTGACCACAAACGGCTTGTTCACTCGTTCAATGTTGAATCCCATGGTTCCGTCTCGCTTCCTTACGCCACTGTTCCATCAGCCTATCAACACAGTCGAACATGTGTTCTACATCCTGGGATGAGTCAATCACCGCATCGGCTATGGATTCTCGTGCCGCACGCGTGGGCTGATGCGCGATACGTGCCTTCGCCTGTGCCTCACTCATGCCACGGGTGCGCATCATACGTTCCACACGCGTCTGTTCCGGTGCTTCGACTGTTACGATATGGTCGAAACGCATGGGTATGTCATCGATTACTTCCGCCAAAAGCGGAATATCATGTACGACCACGGCATCCGGATTCTTTTCGACCGCCTGCCGTTCCTCCGACAATGCAAGATCGTAGATCAACGGATGTTCGATATCGTCAAGGATTCTACGTTCGGATTCGGCATTCGGATCGGAGAAGACGTGTTCGGACATCCATCGCCGATTAAGACCACCTTGCGCGTTCATCGCATCCGGCCCGAAATGTTCCACGATTCGTTGCAGACCCACGCTTCCGGGTTCCACGACTTTTCGGGCAAGCACATCATAATCGACAAGCGTCGCGCCCAGTTCACGCAGATGCGTAGCGACGGTGCTTTTGCCGGCGGCGATGCCTCCGGTCAACCCAATTCGAATCATCACAACCGCCATTGTAATGTTTGACGGACTCGCAACATACGCAAATGGCCCCGCACCTGATGGTGTGGGGCCATTTATCAGCGGTTTACGCGAATCAGATTATTTTGATTCGTCGAAACTCACTTGCCGAGCAGCTGGTCGCGCAGAGCGGCGAGCTGGTCGGAATCGGCGAGGGTGCCGTTGGAGGTGTTGTCGGAGGAGTAGTTGGACACCTCTTCGACCTTCTCTTCCTTCGGAGCCTGACCGTCTTCGGCTGCGGAGGCCTCGGCGTTCTCGAGTTCCCTGGCAACGAATTCCTTGTGCTGCTCCCACAGATCGTGAGCGGTGGCGTACTGGGACTCCCACTCCTCACGCTGCTTCTCGTAACCAGCGATCCACTCGTTGGTTGCCGGGTCGAAGCCTTCCGGATACTTGTAGTTGCCCTGCTCGTCGTACTCTGCCGGCATGCCGTACAGAGCCGGATCGAAGTCCTCGGAAGCCGGATCAACGGAGTCGTTGGCCTGCTTGAGGGACAGGGAGATGCGGCGACGGTCGAGATCGACGTCAATCACCTTGACGAAGACTTCCTCGCCCGGCTTGACGACGGTCTCCGGGTTCTCCACGTGGCGGTTGGCCAGCTCGGAGATATGCACGAGGCCTTCGATACCGTCTTCGACGGAGATGAAGACACCGAACTGAACGATCTTGGTGACCTTGCCCTTGACGATCTGGCCAGGAACGTGGGTGCGGGCGAAGCGCTGCCACGGATCTTCCTGGGTGGCCTTGAGGGACAGGGAGATGCGCTCACGATCGAGATCAACGTCAAGCACCTCGACGGTGACCTTGTCTCCGACCTTGACGACCTCGGACGGGTGATCGATGTGCTTCCAAGACAGCTCGGAAACGTGGATCAGGCCGTCAACACCGCCCAGATCGACGAACGCGCCGAAGTTGACGATGGAGGACACGACGCCTTCACGGATCTGGCCCTTCTTAAGCTGGGACAGGAA
>ERZ1032846.21-NODE-21-length-32944-cov-22.002980_pt1 | contig 32944 bp, 24 predicted proteins | sample MGYA00516690_ERZ1032846 | MGnify/ENA primary metagenome ERZ1032846 (study PRJEB33719, sample SAMN04261206) | wastewater metagenome | biome: rural village; feature: human; material: feces | host: Homo sapiens | place: El Salvador | collected 2013-01-14 ...
CCGTTCGGCCAAGCTTACGGTCGTGAACAGGACGCCCGCCCTCCCACTCGTTTTTTTGCTATGTTGCGTTGGGTTGTGGCTACTTTTCGCAATAAAAAAGAGGAAGAAGGGAGGGGAAGGGTCAGCGGAAGGCGCCGCGGAGGTATGGCGGCTGGTAGGGGGCTTCCTCGACCGGCACGTCCAGTTTGTGGGCGGCACGGAGCGGCCAATACGGGTCGCGCAGGGCGGCGCGGCCGATTTCCACGGCGTCGGCGGCGCCCGACTTCAGAATCTTCTTCGCCTGCTTCGGCTTGGTGATGAGCCCGACTGCGGTGGTGGGAATGCCCGCGCGACTGCGCACCTGTTCGGCGAACGGCACTTGGTAGTCGGGCTTCACCGGAATGGTCACGTCGGGAATCAATCCGCCTGTGGACACGTCGATCAGGTCCACGCCGTGGGCCTTCAGAATCTTAGCCAGTTCGACGGTCTGGTCAAGGTCCCAACCGCCTGCGGCCCAGTCGGTGGCGGAGACGCGCACCAGCACCGGCATGGTATCGGGCACGACGGAACGAATAGCATCCACGACTTCGACCAGCATGCGGACGCGATTGTCGAACGATCCGCCGTACTCGTCGTCACGCTCGTTGATGAGCGGGTCGAGGAACTGCGACAGCAAGTAGCCGTGCGCGGCATGGACTTCCACCGCGTCGAAGCCGATGTTCATGGCGCGCCAGGCGGCGTCGCGGAACTGGTCCACGATGGTGTGGATCTCATCGACGCTCAGTGCGCGCGGACGAGCCAGGGAACCGTATGCGTTGGCGCTTGGGCAAACCGTCCGCCATCCGCCTTGCTCTTCCGGCACGCTCTGTCCATCGAAACCGATCGCGTGGCAGCCGGTGGAACCCTTGCGTCCGGCGTGGTTGAGCTGCACCGCCATCGTGGCACCCGCTGCCTTCGCGTCGGCCACGATCCAACGCCATGCGTCCATCTGTCCGTCATCCCACAATCCCAGATCGCACGGCGAAATGCGGCCTTCCGGCGCGACGGCGGTCGCTTCCATGATGATCATGCCGAAGCCGCCCATCGCACGCGAAACGTAATGCTGGTAGTGGAATGGCGTGGGCTTGCCGTCCTGCGCCAATGCGGAATACGTGTCCATTGGCGGCAGCCAGATGCGGTTGCGCACGGTGACGCCACGCAACGTCATCGGATCGAACGGTTTGACCGTCTTGTTCTGCTTGCCGTTCTTCTTGTCTTCGCTCATTGTCATCTCTCTTATGAATCGTTGGTATCGCCTGAATCGTCGATATCCGCACCGCGTTCCCACGCGACGGGCATGGTACCGATTGCATTGTAAGCAGAACGCCCGCCGGTTGGGGCGGGCGTTCATGGACTGTTCACTTTGCCATGCGATTTACGCTCCGGTGACGTGGGCAGTCAGTGCGGTCAGTCAATGCGGGCAGTCGGCATGAATAGCCGACAATCGCAACTATTGATGCTGCTGGTCACTTTGCTGCTCGGCAGGCTGTTGCTGCGATTGCTGCTGCTGGCCTTGGTTGGTCTGCTGCTGGCTTTGCTGCTGGCTTTGCTGCTGGCTTTGCTGCTGACTGTTCTGCTGGCGCTGGTATTGGTACTGGTTGTATGTTCTGGTGGCGCCCTTCGAAACCGTGTACTTGTCGGCACCCTTTCCGTAATCGTTGTCGATCGGCGCGTTGATGGCGGCAAGATACGTGTTCATGAACTGCTTCCACGCCGGCGTTGCGATGTACATGCCGTACCAGGACGGGCGGTACACGCCGTTGATGGTCTTGTTGTCGAAGGTGTTGTTGATCGGGTCCTGCGCGTCGGCGACCGCGACGAACGCCGCGACCTGGTTCGGCACGAAACCTGCGGTGGTCATCACCGTGTTCTCGTTGGTACCGGTCTTGGCGAAGGTCTTGCGATTGTTGTCGAGCTGCGTGGTCGACGCTTCGCCGCCAGGCTGCACGACACCTTGGTTCAGCGCGTAGGACACGGTCTGCGCGATGTCCGGGTCGATGGCCTGATGGCAGTTCGCGGACGGCACTTTCACCTTGCTGCCACTGCGGTCGGTCACCTTGGTGATGGCGATCGGCGTGCATTCCACGCCGTTGGCGCCCATGGTGGCGTACACGTTGGCCATGGTCAACGGCGACGCCTGCACCGTACCGATGGTCATTGGCGGCTGGAACGAGTTAGCGGAGTAGATGTCGGACGCGTTGGAGATGGCGTTGTGGTAGCCCATCTCCTTGGCCGCGTCGGCGATCGCGCACAGACCGATGTTCGACGCCATCGAGGCCTGCGTGGTGTTGTGCGACTTGATCAGACCCTGCAGCGGGCTTTCCGGAGAGGTGGTGCCGCCACCGGAATTCTGCACCCTCCACGGGCCGACGAAACCGTAGCCGTTGCAGTTGAACTTCGACGTGTCGTAGACGGTGGATGTGACGAGCGACTCGTTGATGGAGTGGCCTTTCTGCATCCACGCCACCATGTTGATGGGCTTCCAGGTGGAGCCGACGTTGAAGCCCATGCCGCCGCCGTCCTCCTGATCGACCATGTAGTTCATGGAGGTCTTGGTCTCGTCCGTTCGGGCGTCATCCGTGGCGTCGTAGGTTCGGTTGATGCCGAACGACAGGATTTCGCCGGTGCCCGGCTTCACGGCCGCTATCATCACTTCAAATCCGGACGGGTCGGTGGCCGGCACGGTGCTGTTCGCCGCCTGCATGGCCGCGTTGTTGGCGTTGCGGTCGAGCGTGGTGACGATCTTCAGACCGCCTTCCTTCAGCAGCTTCTCACGTGCCTCGTCATCCTTGCCGAACGCCTTGTTCTTCAGGATCTGGTTGACCACGTACGAGCAGAAGAAGCCGGTGTTTTCAATGGCCGACTGGCATCCGGAGCTCACGTCCTGCAGGTTCAGCGTGTCCTTCAACGGCGTGTTGATGGCGTCTTTGAATTCCTTTTCGGAGGTGATGTAGCCCTGGTCGTGCATCAGCTGCAGCACGATGTTGCGCTGGTGTTCGGCTTCCTTCTGGTTGGCTTCCACGGAAGGATCGAAGTTCTGCGGATTCTTGGTGATTGCCGCGATGGTCGCCGCCTGGGTCACGTTCAGTTCCGAAGCGGAGACGTTGAAGTAGCGTTTGGCGGCCATTTCCACGCCGCACAGGTTGTTGCGGCCGAACTGCGCGATGTTGAGGTAGCCCTGCAGAATCTCGGCTTTGGAGTATTTCTTTTCGATCTGCACCGAGATCAGCATCTCGCGCAGCTTGCGTGCCACGGTGTCTTCCGTCGCATGGTATTCGGCAATCGGATCGTCGTCTTCACGGGCTTGGGTGGACAGCACGTTCTTGACGTACTGCTGCGTCAGCGTGGAACCGCCCTGCTGGTCGCCGCCTCTGACGTAGGTTTGGAAGAACGCTCGGAACACGCCCTGCACGTCCACGCCGGTATGTTCGAAGAAGCGCTTGTCTTCACGGGCCACGACGGCCTGCTGCATGGCTTTGGAGATTTTCTTCAGCGGCACGACCTCGCGGTTCTGCGTATAGAATTCCGCGAAAGCGGTCTTGCCGTCGTTGAAATACATCGTCGAGCGTTGCGGGAGCGAGGTCACATCGAAATCGATGCCTTCGACCGCAAGGGACGGAATGACGGCTTTGGCCGCATTATTGGCGGCGAACACAGCGGGCATAAAGAAAATACTCGTCACAACGCCGCCACCCACGCATAACGTGATGTATGCGATTACCAATGCGAGCACACGTTGAACGGTAAGGGTCTTCTTCTTGGGCATGACGCCCATTCTAAAGTGGCGGGTCTACTAAACACATGCCCGTCAACGCATGTGCCGGAAGCCGTCACGGGTTTCTCACAAAACAGACAATTTCTTAGGAAAAGTTGGAAATCAGCCGAAAACCAGCCGAATGTCATCGTCTTGATCGGCGAATCAGCATGCCCGGCTGGTAGATGATGATGGACCGGCCTTCCCTGGCGATCCATCCGCGGTTAGCGAAATCCATCAACGCCTTGTTCACCGTTTCGCGTGAGGATCCGACGAGCTGCGCCATCTCCTCCTGTGTCAGATCGTGCGGCACCTTCAGGCCGGCTTCGACCGGTTCGCCGAATCGTGATGCCAGATTGAGCAGTGTTTTGGCGAGTCGTCCGGGAACGTCCATGAACACCAGATCGCAGATGCGTTCGTTGTTGCTGCGCATGCGGTGCGCCAATACCTGCAGCATGTCCACGGCCACGCGCGGATGTTCGTCGAGCCAGTCGAACAGCGCGTCATGTTCCAGCCAGACCACACGCGTGCCGTTGGTCATCGCCACCGCCGAAGCGGTACGCGGTCCGCCATGTGGATCGAACACCGGAATCTCGCCCAACACTTCGCCGTACGCGTGGATGCTCAGCAGCTGCACACGCTTGTCGGAGGATTGTCTGGTCAGTTTGACGCGGCCTTCCTCCAGCAGATACATGCGATGGTCGGTGTCTCCCTCGCGGAAGATGAAATCGCCCTTGTCGTATTCGGCATGCTGCAGATACGGCAGCAGTTCCCGGGCTTCTTCGGACGAAACCTGCTTGAACAGCGCGGTGTGCAGCAACGTCTCACGCTCATCGTCGAAACCACCAAAACCATTGATTCCGTTGGTTCCATTCGGGGTGACCATCGACGTGCCTCCGTTCCGACGTGCTTCTGCGTTTTCCGTTGTCGACATCCATGCCAACGCTCGTTAAGTCGGGCACCATCGACCATTCGGGCTACATTGTAACTCGAACGGCGGCGTCGACCAGTCGCGCCACTACCTCGTCTCGGCCCATGCCGGTTTGAGAGCGCATGGGATCGACATGTTTTGCCGCTGATTTCACCGCTTTGTCGGACATTTTCTCTCGTGAGATGTTCAACACGCGGGTCATCTTTTCCGCGTCGATGTCGTAGGCGAGCGTGACGTGGTGCAGAATCGCGCCGGGTCCGCCGTGGGTGGGCGCGAACCGGCGTTGCGCGGCGCCGCCGAGTTTGCCGTATTGTGTGGCGATGTCGTTGAGTCCGGCGAATCGTACGTTGAGGCCAAGGGCGCGTAACGCTTCGACGAGCCAGTAGTCGCAGAGTTTGTAGGATTCCTCGACGCTCATGCCGTGGGCGAAGTCGAGTGGCGCGTACAGCGAGTAGGTGATGGTGTTGCCTGGTTCGATGAACATCGCTCCCCCGCCGGTGCAGCGGCGGACTATGCGGAATCCTTCGTCTTGCGCGGTGTGCACGTTGACTTCGTCTTCGAGCGACTGGAATCTGCCGATGACCACGGCCGGCTCGGCCCATTCCCAGAAACGCAGGGTGGGTTCGCGGGTTCCGGCAGCCACTTCGCGTGCCCATTCGACGTCGAGGTCCATTTGTTCCTGCGGTTTGCGGGGGTCGTCGTGCACGATGTTCGGTTTGAGTGCGTGCCAGCGTCGCGCGTATTCCGCCCAATTGCCGGTTTCGGCGATTTCGCCGGTTCCAACGGTTCCAGCGTTTTCGTCGCTTTCCGCGGTTCCAGCGTTTTCAATGTTTTTTGCGATTTCCGCGGTTTCTGCGGTTTCCATTGGGCTGGTATGCCGCCGAATGCGCAGGTCGTCGCGTGGTTCCACTTTCGTAACATCATTACCGCCGATACCGGCAATGCCATCGGCGCCATCGATGCCGTCAATCGCACGTTGAAAGGCGATGGCGATGCCACGCGCGCCCATGCCGACGATGCGCACGTCCGGATGGTGCAGCATCGTCCGTTCGACGGCGGCGGTCACGTCACGTTCGGAAACCATCGAACCGCTGAGGCAACGGGCCGCGCACTGTTCCAGCGCACATTCCATGGAATGCAAGAGATTCCGCGTTCCGGCATCGTCCCCGTCGAGGAAGAAATCGCCGTCGATATGGCATTCGATAACAGTCGATGATGCAGCCGGCCCAGCGTATGGAACCGTTTTCACGGCATTCGTATGAGCCGAATCAATATAGTCCGAATCGGCGTAATCCGAATCGGCATGAGAAAGCCGGACAGTCACTCCAACGAGTTTGCCGCCCGGCTGTTTGTAAAGTCCTCGAGTCATCAATCCTGCAGTTCGACGCCTTGAGCGTCACGGTGCCATTGCGAGCCGTAGTGGGAGCACAGAATCAGGATGCCTTCCACCAGTCCCCAGATGCCTGCGACGGCTGGGCCGATGATGAGAATCCAGCCGATGACGGTCAGCAGCAGCTGTGCCACGGCCTTGCCGGTGTTGCCCAAGTAGAAGTTGTGCACGCCGAAGCAGCCCAGGAAGATGCCAAGCAGACCGGCTGCCAGTTTCGACTTCTGGGCGTATCCGGCCGGTGCGACGGGCTGGCCGTATGCCGGCTGCTGCGCGTAGGCGGGCTGGGTATAGGCGGATTGGTTGTAAGACGGGGCCGCGTAGCCTTGCTGTCCGTAGTTCGCTTGGTTGTAATCCGGCTGGGCGTAAGCGTTGTTGGGGTCATACGCCGGGGCTGCCGGCTGACCGTACGACGGCTGCGCAGATTGGGCAGGCTGGGACGGCTGGCCATACTGACCGTACTGGTTGTACGATGCGGCGTTCGGATCATATACCGGAGCAGCGGGCGTGGCCGGCTGAGCCGGCTGGGTATAGACGGGAGCCGTACCGTATGCCGGGGCCGGAGTCGCCGGCTGACCGTATGACGGCTGAGCGGTCTGGGCCGACTGTGCGGTCTGGCCATACTGGCTGTATGCGGAAGCGTTCGGATCGTACGCCGGAACGGCAGGCTCGGCCGGCTGAGCGGGCTGAGTGTATGCGGCGGAGTTCTGATCGTATGCGGGGGTTTCCGGCTGCGACTCCGGATGGTTCATCTGCGCATCGTTCTGTTGTGGAATGTACGGTTGGTTGTAGTCGGCCTGGGCTGCGTTATCCGACGTTGGATTGTTGACTTGACCGGCACCATTGAAATCGGCGTTGTTATCACTCATGCCTCAACAATATCCCAAGGTTTGCCCGTCATCGGGCGTTTACCACTGGCACGAACCCCGAAAAACCCCTGAAAAATCCCCTGATTATGCGAAGACGCCCACCGTTCCAAGGAAAACCTTGTTTCGGCGGGCGTCTCACCAAATGGAACATCCAAATGGAACATCCAAATGGAATGTCAGCGAATGCCAATCACATGCGGGCCAGGATGTCGCGTCCCACCTCGTCGGTGGTGCGCGTGGTGGAGCCGAGTTCCTCGATGTCAGCCTCAACGGCGGTATGGATCTTCTTGGCAGCGTCGTCGAAACCGAGATGCTCGAGCAGCATGGCGGCGGACAGGATGGCCGCGGTCGGATTGGCCTTGTTCTGGCCGGCGATGTCCGGAGCGGAACCGTGGATCGGCTCGAACATGGACGGATACTCGTTGGACGCGTTGATGCAGCCCGAAGCGGAGTAGCCGACGCCACCGACCACGGCACCGGCCTCGTCGGTGATGATGTCGCCGAAGAGGTTGTCGGTCAGGATCACGTCGAAGCGGGACGGGTTGGACACCATGAAGATGGTGGTCGCGTCGATGTGCAGGTAGTCGTGGGAGACCTCCGGGTATTCCTCGGCCACCTTGTTGACGATGCGCTGCCACATGTCGCCGGCGTTGACCAGCACGTTCTTCTTGTGCACGAGGGTCACGTGCTTCCTGCGCTTCATGGCCAGTTGGAAGGCGTAACGCACCACGCGCTCCACGCCGTAGGCGGTGTTGATGGAGACTTCGGTGGCCACCTCGTTCGGGGTGCCACGACGGACCGCTCCGCCGGCACCGCAGTACAGGCCTTCGGTGCCTTCACGCACCACGACGAAATCGATGTCACCCGGGTTGGCGAGCGGCGACGTGACACCCTTGTACAGCTTGGACGGACGCAGGTTCACGTACTGGTCCAGGTCGAAGCGGAGCTTGAGCAGCAGGCCGCGTTCCAGAATGCCCGCCTTGATGCGCGGATCGCCGACGGCGCCCAGCAGGATGGCGTCGGTCTTCTTGATGCGCTCCTCTTCTTCTTCCGGCAGGATCGCGCCGTCGCGCAGGTAGCGTTCGGCACCGAGGTCGAAATGCTCGTAATCGAATTCGGCGACGCCTTCGGCCGCCTTCTCCAGAGCCTTCTGAGCCCACGGAGTCACTTCCTTGCCAATGCCATCGCCCGGAATGACGGCGATGGTGTACTTCTTTGCAGAATCACTCATAGCACGCGACTCTAGTCAGTGATTCACCTATCGGACTAAAACAGCTCAGCAAATGGACAGCCCATTCCGGCAGTCGGCGGCCAGTCAGCTGCCGATGCCCATCACCGACAAGCACCAAGCATTCTCATAGGAGACTTCCTCCCATTGCTTGTACCGCCCGGACGTACCCCCATGGCCGGCTTCCACCTCGATTTTCGCCACGGCGTCCACACCGGCATGCTGCAGCCGGGCCAGCCATTTCATCGGCTCCACATACAGCACGCGGGTGTCGTTCATGGATGTGGTAATGAAAATTTTCGGAAAAACGGCAGTTCTTTCGTCATTTTCACTATCTGGCGCATTCTCGTATGGCGTGTACGACTTCATATACGCGTACACATCCGCGTCGTGCAGCGGATCGCCCCACTCGTCCCATTCGGTGACGGTCAGCGGCAGCGAAGGATCAAGGATCGAGGTCAGCGCGTCCACGAACGGCACATCCGCCTCCACGCCCGCATAGCATTCCGGAGCCATGTTGGCGATCGCCCCCATCAGCAGGCCGCCCGCCGAGCCGCCGTTTGCCACCGTACGCAGTGGAGAGGCCAGTCCGGCGCGTTGCAGCGCGCGCGTGGCGTCGATGAAGTCCTCGAATGAATGCTTCTTATTGAGCAAATGCCCCTGCTCGTACCAGGCGCGTCCCATTTCGCCGCCGCCGCGGATGTGCGGCACGGCGTACAGCACGCCGCGGTCGAGCATGCTGATGCGCGACACCGCGAATCCCGGATCGGAGCTGATCTCGTATGCGCCGTAGCCGGTGATGAACATGGCGGAATCGCAGGTCGGCACGTCACGTCGCCATACCAGCGAGACGGGGATGCGTTCGCCGTCGCGCGCGGTGACCCACACCCGGCGTTCCATGTAGTCGCGCGGATCGAAACCACCCAGCACGGTGGCGCGTTTGAGCAGACGGTCCTCGCCGGTGTCCGGATCGTAATCGTGCAGTTCGCCGGGGCGCGTGTAGCTGGCGAACGAGTAGCGCATGCGCGGCGCGTCATACGAGGGGTTGCCACCCACGCCGATCGAATACAGGCGGCGCGTCTCCCCCGGCATACGGTCGGCGGTGGCGCCGTCCGACGACGTCATCGCCCGACGCGAGACGCCATGCACGGCCGATCCCTTGCCTTGCGCGGCGGCGGCCGCGTCCAGTTTGCCCCAGATCTCGGCGCGTTCCTCGTTGATCTCGTCCACGGATTCGTCGACGTCCCAATCGTCCTCCAGCGCGTGCGGCACCAGTTCGGTGAACCGCCATGGCCGGCCGGCCAGGAAATCCTCGGCGGCGGCCCGTTTCGTCATCACCGCGATGTGCGGCAGGCTTTCCGCGCGGTATTGCAATGCGACGAAATGCCGATGGATCGAGATACCCTCGATGCCCAAGCCGTGCGCGCCCTGCAGAATGGCGGGATTGCAAGGATTCGAATACGGGGTGCCGATCGGCATGGAGGAAGCGCCCGGCTCCACGTCGTCGCCGTGCTCGCAGCCGTAGGGCGATCCGACCGCCACGCGCACGCCTTCGCCCAGCCGGTATGGAGGCTCGTGCGTCCGCATATCGATCACGTCAATCTCGAAATTCGGATTCAACGCGTTGTGGTACACCACGGCGAGCGGAATATCCTCGCCATGCTCCCCCGCGCCTTCGAAGCAGGCGAAGCTCACGTCGTATTCCACGTCGGTTTCGCGCGGAATGAACGCCCGGAACGAGCCCTCTGGGGTGTCCACTGGCAGCATCAGCACTTCGGTGGTGGTTTTCGATCCGGTGCCGATCACGATGTTGCGTTCGTCGAAGGACAGTCCGATGCCCACCCAGAAGCGTTCGTCCGCCTCGCGGTACACCTCCACGTCATCGGTCACGGGGGTGCCGACGCGGTGGCGCATCACCGCGTATGGACGCCATGCGCCGTCGAGCAGCACGTAGAACACCCATTGCGCGTCCGGCGTGAAGCAGGCTCCGCCGATTCCTTCGAACCGCTCCTCCAGCTCGTCGCCGGTCTCAAGATCGCGGATGCGGAAATCGTAGCGTTCGTCGCCAGTCGTGTCGGTGCCGTACAGCATCCAGCGGCCGTCCTTGGAAATGTCCATGCCGCCGATGCGGAAGAAATCATGGCCTTCCGCTTCGACGTTCGTATCGAACACCACCTGTTCGCCGTCGAGCGGCACGCCGGCCTCCACTGTCGGCGGATCCCAATCGTCCGCGCCGCGGATCGGCACGCGGCATTGCGTGGCGTATTGCCGCCCCTGCATGGTGCGGGTGAAGTACCAGTAGCCGTCCATGCGCGTCGGCACGGACATGTCGGTTTCCTGCACATGCGACTTGAATTCGTCGAACAACGTTTTGCGCAACGATGCGAGCGGTGCCATACACTGTTCGCAATAGCGGTTCTGTGCCGCCACGTAGTCTTGAACGTCCTGCGATTGCTTGTCGCGCAGCCATTCGTATTGATCGATGAAGGTGTCGCCATGGAAGGTGCGCTCCTTCGGCACCCGTTTCGCGCGCGGAATCGCGCCGAACCCATCCTGCTCCGATGCGGACGGGTCGTTCATGCCCCGAAATTCACTCATGCACGCGATTATACCGGCCTGCGCCGCCTAACTTTCCGACGGCGATGTGCGCCGATGCTTCCGGCAGCCGCACCGTGCAGCCATGCATGCTGCCGGATTCCGGGCCGGTCAGTCGGTTTCGCCATCCGCGGCTTGGGTGGCGCGCAGGTACGGCAGCATGGTTTTCATGATGTTCGACCCGGTCGCTCCCGTAAACACCGGTACGTCGGTGACCGGCATCGGCTGCGTGTTCGCGCGCCCCGCAACGGAACCGATGTTGCCCGCCACCTCGCGCGGCGTCAGCTGGCGGATGCAGATCGCCAGCACGCGGCCCGGATAGCGGCGTGCGATTGTGGCGTATGTGGTCGGATCCTTCTGCCCGTCGTCGCCGATCAGAATGAACTTCATATCTGGAAAATCGGCCATGAGCTGTTCGGCGTATTCAAGCTTGTGCTGCACGCCCGACGGAATGAAGGTTTTCGGCCTCGGGTCAAGGTCGCGCAGCAGCAGCGGACCTTCCGGAAAACCGTGGTTCGTAATGAAATGGCGGATCGAGCTTTCCACATTCCATGGCGAAGTGGACAGGTAGAAGAACGGCGCGTCCGGGAACATGTCCGCGATGCGGTTGAACAGCAGGTTCATGCTGGCCACCGGCACTTTTTTGCGCGGATTAAGCAGCAGCAGATTGTAGGCGGCCTTCATCAGACGCGGCGCCTGCGTGACCATGATGGTGTCGTCCACGTCGGAGATCACGCCCACTTTGGTGCCGCTGGGAATGGTGAAAAGATTGGCGTTGACCGGCTTGCGGCTGCGCACTTTGTACGAGACGTTGTGGATGCCCGGTTCGAGCGAATGCTCGGCGACGAGGTCGAGGTAGCCGGCATCGTCGGATGCCGCGAATTCGCTGGAAATATCAGGATTGCTGTCGATCGCGTCGTATACTTCCGACGCACCCACCTGCACTGTTTCGATGGGCACGTCATCGATGGCGATCCGCACTTTGGTATGCGGGGACGGCACCATCAGCATGCCACGGATGCCGCGAATCAGGCGGCCGGCCTGCCGTTTGAACGGGCCGTATACGGTACGGCAGATCAGTCGGGAGTAGTGTTCGGTGCCGTAGCCGACGTAGGGTTCGACACGTGGATACCAGTCGAGCGACCGTACCAATGCGGTCGAGAATTTCAGCCAGACACTGAATGCTTTGGTGATCGTGCGGCGGAACAGCCTGGTCAGCGGCGGTTTGACTTCAAGACGCTCATGTCTGGAGGCCGCGTCGAAGGTGGTGACCACCTTGCGTGCCGGAATCGGCACGGTGGGCATGTCATCGCAAGAATCGTCCATCCGCTCCCCCATACGCTGCTGTTCGCGCTGCTGGTCATGCTGCGGCGCACGCTGCGGCGGGAACTGCGGCAACGGCTGAATTTCACTCATATGCCCACTATAGGGGTCGCGTTCGAACAAACAGTAACGCCACCGAGAAAATCAGGGAACTTTCAGGGCCCCGCAAGGCACTTCCCATAAAAAGGCTGCGGCCGGCGGGTACGATGCGCGACCGTAAGCCCGGCCGAACGGCCTTGAGTGTGCCGCGCATCGCACCCGCCGGCCGCAGCCGTAATTAAAACTAGACGTCCGTGCTATTCAGTCAGCCACAATCTTGGCATACTCGTCAGCGCTAAGCAGGTCAGGCTCGTCATCCTCAAGCTCGATCTTGAAAATCCAGCCCTCGCCGTACGGATCGTCCGTCACAATGCTCGGATCGTCCGCAGCCTCGTTGTTGACGTAGCGGATGGTGCCAGCCACCGGCGAGACCAGCGCGGTGACCGCCTTGGAGGATTCGAATTCCGCCACTTCGTCGCCAGCTTCGACCTGCGTACCGACTTCAGGCAAATCGATGTACACGAGTTCGCCGAACTGTTCGGTGGCGTATTCGGTAACGCCCACCATGGCGGGTTCAACGGAGGAATCCACCCACACGTGCTCGTCGGAGTATTCGAGGTGCTCGGGCACGTCGAGGTTCACTTTGCTATCGTTTGCTTCGCTCATGCCGCCCATTGTACGGCGTATGCGAACGCCGCGCACCCGCGCCACGCGTAACGGGTCAGCGTACCGGTCCGGATGGCATGGCGCCGACTACCTGCACGATGGTGCCTTCCGGACAGTTGTCGTAGATCCACTTGGAATCGGCTTCGTACATGTTCACGCAGCCGTGGGAGCCGTAGTGCGCCGGGTCGCCGTGGGCGATGCCGTAATTGTTCCAGCTTGCCGTGTGGAAGCCTTCGCCGCCGTAGAAGTAGCTTACCCACTTCACACCCTTGGACAGGTAGCGCGAGCCGTCGTCGTTCAGGCCGGTCATGTCCTGGATCTGATACTTGAGGTAGATGTAGAAGGTGCCCAGGTCGGTTTCGTGCTTGCCGGTGGTGCCCGTGCACACCGGGAAGGTCTTGACGGCCTCGTCGTTGTGATACACGGTGGCAGTTTGCGCGGTACGGTCCACCACGATGCGGTATTCGCTCTTCTTCTGCACGGTTTTGAAGTTCTGCACGTCGCCGTCCACCGGAATGGTGGCGCCTTGGCCGTTTTTGAGCGCTTCGCCGATCTTCGGTGCGAGCGCCTCCATGTTCTTGACCTTCACGCCGTTCACGCCTTTGACGATGGTGGCCAGCACTTTGCCGCTGTTGTCGACGGCGTCTTCCTGGTCGACCGCGTCCTGGTTGAGCTGGGCTGGGACCTGCTGCTGCACGTAGTTGGTGATGGCGTTGTCATCGTAGGACAGCGAAAGCGTGCCGTGTTCGAGGTCGGCGTCGGTTTTCAGCCATGAGGCCACGACTTCGGCTGGAATCTGGAAGGTCTTGCCTTGTCCGTTGTCCAGCACAATCGGCGCATTCAGTCGCGCGTTTGCCTGGTCGGCCACGTTTTGGGCTTCAGGCAGTGCGACCGGCACGTCGATGGTTTCGTACGTAATCGTCACGCTGCCGCTGTGCCCCGGGTTCGCGATGGCTTTGGCGACCGTGTCGATCACGTTGTCCACCTTCGGGGACCTGCCGCCGCGGCCTTCCACTGCGACGAAGGCGCGCGCGTTGGCATCGTACGATGCGGTGGACGGTACCGCGCGGTCGGTGTCCTGCACGAATTTGTCGGTGACGAACGTCCTGAGGGCCAGCTTGTTGCACTTGGCGTTCAGCGGCACGTTCTTCTTGACGAACGGGTTGACTTCGTTGATGTATTCGAGTGCGCCGTTGGTCTGGTGCTTGGCGGCGAGCAGTTCCGTGACCGTCTTGTCGACGTTGTAGCTCACGCCGAGGTCGCTCAGGCTGCCGGAAGCGTTGTTGCCGTTGCCATCCTTGATGTTCACGGTGGTGTTCTTCACGGCGGCCGTCACCGTGTTTTTCAGCTGGTCGGCGGTCTGTCCGGCCACACTGGTTCCGCCGAAGGTCACGCCCGGCGCGGCCTTGTCTTGGAAGTACCAGCGTGCGGTGAAGAAGCCGGCGATCGCGGCGACCACCAGCACGGCGAGCACGATTCCGGTGATGATCAGCGGCAGTTTGCGTTTCTTGGCCACGACGGCTTCTCCTTCGACCGGCATGGCGAGCACGGGAATGGCGGGAGCGGGCGTGGATGAGGGCATGTCACCGGTAGGAATGGCACCAGTGGGAACAGCTCCGTTGGGGACAGTTCCGGCAGGCGTGGTTTCGGCGGCACCGGCCGTCGGGAATGACTGGAACGGCTGGGTCTGGTCCGATGCGAAATTCAACGGCGGCATGGTCTCGGTGGCGGCGTTGGACACGTCGTCCTGTTCGGACACATCGGCCACGTCGGCGAGATTGATCGTATCGCCGTTCTCACCAGACTGCGGCGGCACGGCATTCACCCCTTCAAACGAGATGCCGGCGAAGCTGTTGTCCGTATCGTTCTGCCCACTTCTATCAGACATGTATGTGGTTTCCTCATTCACTCTCTTAACGGTACATACCATGCAGCATGATACGCAGACGAGTGCCCAAACGAATACCTAAACAAGCTCCCCCGGCAACCGCCCCGAAGACAGGCTCAGCCGATACCACCTTTTAATGGCAGGTCTTGTCACGGCAGGTCGTGGCCGAGCCATTCCTCAATCATGTAACGTGCGATCGTGGCTTTGCCCGGAGCCTCCATACGTCCCGAAACCAGTTCGCTCATGTATTCGTCGCGTGTGACCCAACGCGCCTGCAACGTTTCCTCGCCGTCCACGTGCACGTCGGTGGTGACCGCCACGCCTTTGAACGCCATCATGAGAGACGAGGGGAACGGCCACGGCTGGGAGCCGAGGTATTTGAGTTCGCCTATTTCGATGCCGACTTCCTCTTTGGCTTCGCGCCGGCATGCGTGCTCCAGGTTTTCGCCAGCCTCCACGAATCCAGCCGAAACCGAGTACAGGCCGTTGTTGCGCCATGCGCTGTTGTGCTGCAGCAGCAGACGGTCATCATGGTCGACGATCGCGGTGATCACCGCTGGCTCGATTCGGGGGAACAGCAAACGATTGCCATCCTCATCGTTCGTGCAGTGCTGAGCCCAGCCGCCGAGCGCCGGTTCGACGGGCGCGCCGCACGTCGGGCAGTGACGCTGCCGGGCGTGCCACATGCTGAGCGAGATGGCGGAGGTTGCCTGTCCGGCTTCGCGTGCGCTGGCGTGGGGTGCGAATCCGCGCAGGTCCACCCAGTCGAATCGGGTTGCCGCGCTTTCCAGCAGCGATTTCGCGTTTTCCTGCGATTCGTGCGCCGGCACTTCGGCGAACGCGTCGTCCGCTCCCCCGCTGCGAGCCGTCGCAGCCGTAATCGTCGTATCGTTCGGCTGGACGTGCGTCACGTCCACGGCGACGACGTGCTCGCCCAATCGTCCGCCGTACGAGCCGAGGAATATGGCGAGCGCCGATGGGTGCGATTCGAGTTCCGCGGCAACGTACGCGCCCGGCAGTTGGGCGAGGCGCATTTTCACGTTGGCGTAGTCGGCGATGGCGCCTTGGCCGTGCGGCACGGCCACTTTGCCGTCTTTGACGAGGATGACTTTCGTTGCCGGTTCCGCCAGGACTTTGGCGAACAGGTCGGGTTCGCCGCGTCGTGCCACTTCGTAGTCGATGTCTCCTTGGGCGAGTGGCAGGAACGGCAGGGTCTGCGTCAATGCCAGTGGTGAGAACACGCTCATGGTTGTGTTGCCTCTTTCATGCGTGTTATATACGGAATATATTCGTTATACATACGTAGTACATATTTCGTATATACGTTTTATATATTTTCTCTATATCTTGTCGATACGCCGGATGGTCTGCCACAGATAATCGTCGCAGCCGGCTCAGCCGACTCGCTTCACCAGTTCCAGTAACGCGGCGGCCACCTGGTCGGGGTGTTCGTACGCGCTGAAGTGGCCGCAGTCGTCGATCACCGTCATCGTCACGTCGGTTTTCGTCATCGCGTCGGCGACCGGCTTCATCACTGCCGGCGGGCTGGACGGGTCCTTGTCGCCGCAGATTACTGCGACTGGCACGTTGATGTTCGGCAGCACATCGTTCAGGTCGGGACGGCCAGCGGCCATGCGTTCGCGCCAGGCGATGCCGTCGGCGGGCTGTTCGTTGATCCACGTTTCGAACTGCCTGCAGTAGGCGTCCGACTGTTTCACGGTGGAGTCGGCTTCCGACGGCACGGCGAATCCCATGACCGGCTCGTGTGTGCCGGTCGTTTCGCAGTCGGTGGCGATTGCGACGCGCTTCAATCGCATGTCGGCGGAGTCGGCGTCGGCTTTCGTGTCGCACAGGGCGAGCGCCGCCACCGCTTCCGGATGCAGGCGTTGGATGTCGAGAATCAGGTAGCCGCCCATCGACAGGCCCACCCAGATGGCTTTGCCGTAGCCGGCGGCGTGCAGCAGGTCCACGTACGCGTCCGCCATGCGGTCCAGTCCGTATGGGAACGCGCCGTCGGCGTCCTTGCCGCCGCTGTCTTCGTCGGACGGAATCGGTCCTTCGCCGGCGCCGGGCATATCCGGAGCCCAGATCGCAAATGGTTTCACGCCTTGTTTCACAGCTTGGTCGCGTAAAGCCGCCGCGCACTCGTCCCACATGCGGTGGTCCACCGGGAAGCCGTGCACGAGCACCACCGGCGTGGTTTCGGTATCGTTGCCGCCGTCCGTATATATGTTGTTGTTCAGTTCAATCGCCATATTTTTTTCTAATCCTCCCCTATCTGCCTGTTCGCCTAGTTTGCTTGGCTTTTGCCCCGCGTGCGCGGCTTGTCCTACTTGCCGGTCCATGCGAGCGCCTGCCGCACGATGGTGCCGTAACCGTTGGCCATCTGCCCGACGAAGGTGTCGAGCATGTCTCCGGACGGGTCGACCCATTCCACGTCGAGCGTCTCGTCCTGCGGCTTGCAATCGCCGGCGATCGGCACCACGTAGCACAGCGCGATCGCATGTTGGCGTGGATCGTAATGGTCGGACAGGCCGGGTGTCGGGAAGAATTCGGCCACGGTGAACGGCTGCAGGCTGATCGGCAGCTGCGGCAGGGCGATATCGCCCAAATCTTTTGCGACGTTGCGCGCCACCGCTTCACGCAACGATTCGTGATAGAGCACACGTCCGGCGATCAATGTGCGTTCGATACCGCCGTCGTCGGTGACGCGCAGCAGCGAGCCGATTTGCGCCACCCTGCCGAGATCGTCGGTGCGCACCGGCACGACCACGACGTACGGAATCGGTATTTCGCGGCGCATGCGGTTGATTTCGTCCGATGGGAGCCATCCCGGAGGGTTGCCCATTCCGCGGATGAAATCCTCCGGCGTAATGTCGTCGAATTCCCCGCGATGGCGGTTGGCGTCGAAATCGCCCTCGTCGGGCACTTCATCATTCATCACTGGCATGGTTCCATTATCACGCACGGCATGTGAATGTCGCGTGCTTCCGATTCTTCCCATAGCGCAATCGGGTGCGGCAGTGTGTTTGCGTGGCGTGCGGCTATATACTTTTCGCAAACGGGCTTTCGCAATATTGCGCAGCATTGCACGATATTGTTTTTGAAATCGGCTTATAGCGTAAGCCGGGGAATGGGGAACGCATATGGCAACGCATGCAGTCACTTCGCAGGATTTCAACCAGGTCGTCGAATCCAATGATCTGGTGTTCGTGGATTTCTGGGCCACGTGGTGTGGTCCGTGCCGCGCGTTCGGCCCGACGTTCGAGAAGGCAAGCGAGGCGAATCCGGACGTCTATTTCGCGAAGGTGGATATCGATCAGAATCCCGATCTGGCCGCCGCGGCCAAGGTTCAGGCAGTGCCGACGCTGATGGTCGTCAAGAAGCAGCAGATCATCTTCCAGCAGGCCGGCGCGTTGCGCGCTTCCGATTTGGATGATCTGATCAGCCAGGCCAAGGCGCTGGATATGGATGCGGCCGCTTCCGATGGGGACACCGCTTCCAGCGGAGACGCCAAAGTGAAAACGCCAAGTAGTCAGTCGGAACGATGATTCGGCCCGTCGCCTGCGCGTTGCATACGTTATCTTCGAGTTCCTTGGGGTGCGGTAGACTATATGCAGTTGCGCGCATTCCGGCGGAACCCTAGCGGTTGTGCGCCGTGCCCTAGGCACGGAATCCGCCGAGGAATTGTACCCGATGTAGGAGCAGAATGGCTAGCCATAAGAAACATGCCCAACCAACTACGTTTGCCTTGCCGGGCAAATCTCAGATGGTGAAGATTGTCGCAACGGTTGCGGCAGTGGGGCTGTTGGCCACTGGCGGCATCGTGTCGCATAATCTGTACGCCACCGCGGAGAAGTCTCCTGCCAAGCAGGTCACCGCGTATTCCGTCACCGACAGCATCGAAGCCTCCCGTGGCAACGCCCGTGAGGCGCTTTCCGGAGATACTTCGTACGTCACCGTGAAGATCAACGGCAAGACCCGCGTGGTTCCCGGCATGCATTTCACCGATGTGAAGTCCGTGCTTGACGCGGGCGACATCACCCTTGATACGGAAGACACCGTTTCCCCGTCTTTGGATACGAAGGTGAACGAGAACACCGTCATCAAGATCGAACGTGCCGGCGCTTCCGTTGAGGTGTCTGATACGGATATCGCATTCAACACGGTCAAGAAGGAGACCTCCAGCCTGCCGAAGGGCCAGGAGAAGGTCGAGACCGAAGGCGCGAACGGTGTTATGGAGACCACGAACCTCGTCACCAAGTCCGGGGGCAAGGTCATGTCTTCCAATATGATCAGCTCTTTCGTGAAGAAGGCTCCGACCGACAAGGTGATCCTCGTCGGCACCGGCTCCTCGTCCACGCCGTCCGCGGCCGCAGCGTCGATCGGCACCACCGTGCCGGCTGGCGAAATGCAGCAGTGGGCTCACGATTATCTGCTGTCCAGCGGCTATTCCGAGGCCGATTTCACCGCCACCGTGTACATCATTTCTCATGAGTCCGGTTGGAATGTCGCAGCCACGAACCCAAGCTCCGGCGCGTACGGCCTGCCGCAGGCGCTGCCCGGTTCGAAGATGGTGAGCGCCGGTGCCGATTGGGCCACCAACTACCAGACCCAGCTTAAGTGGTTCTGGGGCTACTGCGCACAGCGCTACGGCTCCATCCAGGGCGCCTACACCTACTGGCTCGTCCACCACTGCTACTGAGTTTTAGTTTTTCAGACAGGAGAGGTTCCGCACACATTGTGCGGAACCTCTCCTGTCTTATATGCCTCTTTTATATTTCATATGGAAAGATGCAGGCCATTCATGGCGTTACGGTTGTTTATGCACGCAATTCATTCATCGCTTTTATCGCGGCCCTTTTGGCCATCTTACGCGTGAGCGAACGGCCAGACGCAACGGGCTCGAAAAAGCCATCATGCTCTTTTTCCACCGTCCATCGCCAACCAAGCACGTTATTTTGAGCGACTCGAATACTGAACGAAAATCCTACACGCCCACTACCTGCCACATTCATTCCAAGCTCCCTTTTTCAGGATTTTTGGGCTGGATGCATACGTACTCATTATTAGCGTTTATGGACGATTCGCACAGCCTATCAAGATACTGCATATAGTACAGCACTCACATCAAGAGAACTGTACTATATGCGATTTTTCAAGCTGAGCGGAATATTGTTCACTTACTCGCCATCTTTGGCCGTATGATGCGAACCTTTGCGGGGACCGCGCTTGCCGGATACACCCTTTGAAGCATCGGCCACAGCAAAAATGACAACCTTCTCATCCGGGTAGGACTCGCCATCCATGGCGAAATAGGCAATCTGGTCGTCTGCGACCGGCGGGAAAGTGAAATACTTCTGCACCGCTACCAGCACATCGGTGGTACGCACGGTCACGGAAGAAGCCTTTCCCGCAGCGTCAGAGTCGACGCCATCGGCCTTGCTTCGCTTGGTCTTGCAGAACTTGATGGCGTTCTCGTCTTTGGCGTCGCATGCCTGGACTGCGATCTTCTTCTGCTTGTCATTCACCAGCAATTTCACGTATGCCGGGCATCCGAGCGCTTCGGTCACGCCTTTGGAAAAGCGAACGGATGATTCCATGACCGTCATGGTCATCTTATTGGTGGTGGTCTTTTCTCCCACTGCTTCAAATCCGTCAAGAACAGACATGCCAACCCCTTGAAAATATAGGATATTAATTACATGCAATATAATACAACAATTCGCATAAATACACCCTTTTTTCACTAATAAAATAGGGGGTATCTCCGCTTTCCAGCAGAAATACCCCCTGTATTTCCAAGAATTTAGCAATAATTCATAGACTTCATTGAACAAGTTTTCATTGAGATGAATTCAAGGAAATCATGCACCAATAATGTCGAGAATTACCGCGCCATATTTTAGTAGTTGTATTTCACATCATTGGTCATTTTGCCGCACGGCGTCTGATCGAGCTTCATATTAGCCGTGGCCTTGTCAGACACGGTCACGTCAAACTCGTACGTCACGCTCTTGCCAGGTGCGATGTACGCCATACTGGAGTTCAATGGCTTGCCGTCCATGGTGGCATTGCTACGGTCACGCACATCACCGGTCACGGCGATTGATCCAATCGAACCACCTGCAGGCGCGTAAATCAGCACACGCTGCGCGGATGTGCCACTCGGCGCCACGGGCACGCCACCAACGCCCTTCTGCTCACCACCGAGAATGTAACTCGTGCAGGTAGCCATTTCCGTGGAAGTCATACGGTTGGTCAGCGTGTACTTCACGTGGTAGGTCTTGTCCCCTGTCTTGGTCACTTCGCTGGTGCGGTCGATATACCAACCCATCTTCGAAGGATTCTGCTCGCTGATGTAAATGCCCGTTTCCGGATTGGTCTCGCTCTCAGGCGCATTCTTGGCGAGTCCAGCACCTTGGAAGTACTTCGCTTCGTCATCGTGGAACGTGTAGGCGTAGAAGTGGCGATTCTCGGCCAAATCACCGATGCTTTGCGCCACCTTCATCATCTTGTCCACAGTCATGTTGCCAAAAGCGCCGTCCATCACCGTTTTGGCAATGTACTCGAAGTATTCGTCCTGCTGTGCCACAAGAACGTCCTTGTAGATGGTGTTGAGCATGTATTCGGCGGTGTTCTCGCCGGTAAGCACAGTGCCGTTGGACAAAGTGACAGGTCCGTTGATCTCCACCATCTTCTGGATGAACACCGGATCCACGGAAATCAAACCGTCGATGTTGCAGGCATATTGCGAACGCTGCCATGAAGCGTTGAGCATCTCCGCGTTGCGGGAAACATCCGGCACCGCGAAGGTATCTCGCACGTCGAAGGAGAAACCCAACGGCCTGTTGAATACCGCATGTTCCTCAGCGGTGCCGTTGTTGCCGTTGACGAACTCACCATTCGGATGGAAGTCCCCCACCGCGATTTTGCCATGATCCGCAGTCATGGTGCCGAGAGAGCCAACCAAGCCGCCGCCGGAACGTGTTTCGGATGTGGTCTGTGCCGCCAGCAAGTATGTGCGGGCACCGTTCTGGCCGAGGAAGGAAGGCAGCATGTGAGTGGCGTTGCTGACCTGCCCGACCAGATCGGCGATGTTGTCAAGCTGGTCCTTGCCCTGCTGATAGGCTTTCTTCACCATGCCGATTTTCGGCTCGGCAAGACTGTTATACTGCTTGTTCTGCTGCTGCACCTGCTGGTTGAGCTTGTCGAAGTTGCCTTGCGCATCGGCGATTGGCTGCAGATTAAGTTGCCCTTCCGCACCGGAAAGATTGGCATCGGCAAGCTGTTGCACCGCAGTGGTCAACGATGGCAGTGTCTGCTGTGCAAGGTTGTCCACGACTTCCGTCATGCCTTGCACAGTGGCGATGTCACTGCCGACGAACGGCATTTTCGCAGCCACGTTCCATAGTGAACCGTGCGCAATCTGCTTGGCCTGCGCCGTCTGCTGCTGAGCCTGCGCGATGGACGCCTGCGACGCGGCGGCATCCTTGAGCTTTGCAGGGTCATTGATTGCGGATAGTGAGGATATGGCTTGCGATTCGTGTGCCTTGACGCTTTTTGCCTGCTTATACAGTTGCATACCAAACACTGCAGCAATGGCAAGTAGCACGATCAGCACCGCAAGTACAATAAGCGTCACATTCCGTGCCGTATGTTTTTCCCGTATTGCTTGAGCATGTTGCCCCATGCTTTGCTCCTCAAATCATTAAGCACTCAATTTGACTATTCCAGCGCATTATTGTGCCACATGGCACCCCTTTTTTCGGCCGCCAAATGAAATTTCCCTCTGTTCCATCACAAGAACAGAGGGAAAATCACAGAAAACCCACTTATTGGCTCAGTACGATCCACGGCCAGTGAAGATTACCATCACGGTTTTGGCAAGAATCGCAAGATCTCCAGCGATGGACCAATTCTCAATGTAGGAGACGTCCAAATATTCGCTTTGCTCCTGTGAAAGATCCGACCGGCCGGACACCTGCCACGGACCGGTGATGCCCGGCTTGACCAGCAGTCGGGCGGAATATAGGGAACCATAGCGGGCCACTTCTTCCGGCAATGCCGGGCGCGGACCGACCAGAGACATATCGCCCTTGAGCACGTTGTAGAACTGCGGGAACTCATCCAAAGAAGTCTTACGGATGAAGTGACCTACCTTGGTGATACGCGGATCATCTTTCATTTTGAAGATGAACCGGTCTTCCTGCCCAGTTTCCTCAGCGAGTTTCTTCTTCAGCTCCTCAGCATTGGTGACCATGGAACGGAATTTATACATTTTGAACGGCTTGCCGTGCAGTCCGATACGGGTCTGAGAGAAGAACACAGGACCGCCATCATCAAGCTTGATGGCGATGGCGACGCCGAGAAGAATCGGAGAGGAAATAATCAGCGCGCACAGTGAGCCGATGATGTCCAGCAAACGCTTGATTACGTTCGCAGCTCCCGTGTACTGCGGCAGGGAAGCCAACAGAACTGGCTGTTCCGTGGTGTTTCGCAGATACAAACGGTGACCGCTCACATCCGCCAGGGAGACCGCCAAGGCAAGTTCCATACCCAGCGACTCCACCGCAAGAGAAAGACCATGCAACATTTCGGAATCACGCGAAAGCACGTCAGCCACATAGACTTCCTGTACACCGAGGCTTTCGCAAATACGTGGGAATGCCGAGTTGAAAGGAATCACCTTAAGTTTGCTGGAGCCTTCGATATTGGCATCCGGTGTGTATGAGGTAACCACATAAGCGTCTTTTGAAGCTGGATCCGCTTCAATTGGGCATACAGCAACTGGTTCGTACCCCCAATTCATGCAGTTGCGCATGGTCTGCAAGGCTTTGTTGATGCCATCGGAAGATCCGATGACCACCGTTCTGTACTTGCAAGAGCCTTTGCTGCGGTGACGATGCAACGCTTGACGCATCTGCCAACGTGCGATGATATCCAAGAAGAAGGCGATGACTGGCGCGATAATCAACGCAGTACGGGGCAATGCAAGTTTGAAAATAAATGCAAGGCTGCAGTATGAGATGATGGTCAGCAACGACGCATTGATGATTTTGGCATACAGCTCATAGCCGTCCGCCATAACATGGCGGTGGTATGTGCCCGCGAATGCCAAGCACAGCAACCAAATCAGGCTGAACAGAATGAGGAAAAGCCAAAACGGCATCACATCGCCGATGGCATCGAAAGCAGCACCGTTGATTACAAGGCTGACGGTCAACGAAAGCAGCATCACTGCCAAATCGATGGCGATCAGGCTGGCGACGAAGGCGAAACGCCACCGGGGAGTCGATTCAGCCTTGCCGCGCCTATGTCCTTCCTTTTCCGCAGGAAACGGGGTATTGGAAAAAGTCATCGGCTCGAACTGCTTTTGCAGACGCTGATTCTGCATGGACGCGTATGCCTGTCGATGCGCATTGGACGAGACGATATGAATCTCTTGAGTCCTCATACCTTGCTCGCCGTTTGGTGCGCCGGATTCACCGGTATTCACGCCTTGCATGTATCTCCCTCCCCTTCAGCCGACATACAGCAGACAATCTACCACAGCCCCCCCCCCAGAAATTAAGAGGGGAATTGGGAAACATTGTCACTATGTCCAAGCCCAATTTTGGTATAGCTCATTTCGTTTATAAATGACCTTCCCAGTTTAGTTTTGCGAACCTGTGTCATCCTTACCCGAATCCGGTTGCGGCGTCACACCCGTATCAGGCTTTTTACCTGTGTCATCCTTACCCGAATCCGGTTGCGGCGTTACACCCGATGTAGACGGACCAAATTGCCACGTATACGTGTAGCGCCGGTTCGTAGTGCCGTTATTGGTATTCGAATTGGTATTCGACTGGGCATTGGCCGCAGTTTGCTCCGCCACAGACTTGTTTACGCCGTCAGAAGTCGAGGAAATCACCTTCGAAGCGTTCTGCATGGCCGCAACATCGGTGCTTTTGCCATCGAGGAGTTTCTGGGCAGCGTCAATCGCCTTGGCAAGCGCGTCACGTGTCGACTCGTCCGCGACCTCGCCTGCAGAACCGTCAAGCAACGTCTTTGCGTCAGCAATGGCCTTCTGCAATGCGGCAGTCGTCTTATTCACTTCCAAAGCTCGCTTGCTGGCGGCCACAGCTGTGGCTGCTGCGGTAACGGCCTTGGTCTGTTCTTTGATATTGCTGATCTGCTTGCTCATGCTACGGGCGTGCGCACGCAGTGTGGTTTCGGACAGCAGCACCGAACATCCGCCGACCGTCTTGAGGTTCTGCGCCTTGGTCACGGCCTGAGTGAGTTGGTCGATTGTGGCGGCATCCGCCACCTGGTTTGCCGCAGTGCCCTGCAGACCAGTTGCTTGTTCGATGGCGTTTTGCAGTTTTTCGTTGGCTTTGGAGTATTTGGATTTCGCCTTCTCACATACCACCACTGCCGCACGCTGTTCTTTCGAATTGATACGATTGCGTACCACGATGACACCGGCAACAGCAACCGCCACTGCCGCAATCGCAGCGACAATGGCAATAATCTTCCACTTGTCCGCAGATGGCTCTTTCGGCGCGACCGGAATGGTTTTCAGCGGATCATGTTCCGGATCTTCCGCGGCAAGTTCCTCTAGGTCGGTTATGCCACCTGATGTATCAAAGGCCTGAGTTGCTTCGGCGTCCTGTTCATCTGTCGAAGAGACGAGGGGTGGCAGAGTGGCGGTTTCCTCGGCATCGGCTGGTGCAACCGCATCATCGAAATCGACGGTATCGAGCGGCACACTGGGAATATCCGCGATTGTTGGCGCAGCCGAAACCGGCTGTTCCGTTTGCGCAGGCACGGAGGAAGCGATGGTGCGGGGCTCAGCAAGCGAAGCCTCATCCGCACCATCGGCCTCTTCCGAATCGGTAGGCTGCAATTTGGGGAAGGTCAGCGGAGGAATATCCCAGCTGGTGTCCACCACATCCCGAGATATGTTGGACAGAATACCGTTCATAGACTGGGAATCATCGTTCTCAGTTGCCATACACCCCTCATTCCGTGAAGAAGGAAAACGTCAGATCCTCTTCTTCTTGCCGTTTGCACGATGGCTGCTACGCGGAGCACCATCTTCATAGTAGTAGTAATAGTTGGAGTGGGAGTTGACCTTCTTCGGATCCGCACGGTTGAAGATGAAGCCAAGCACCGGCACCTGCGCGGTGGCAAGCGTGTCGGACGCCTCCTGCAGGGACTTCTTCTCGCACACGTTGCGGCTGACCACCAGCAAAAGGCCCTTGGCCCAACGGCCGAATACCGCTCCATCGTTGGACACCGTCAACGGGGCGGTATCAATAATCACGTAATCGTATTGGGTGAGCGCCTGCTCCACCATGAGCTTCATGGTTTCGGAACCCAGCAGCACGCCAGCGTTCGCCGGCCTCTTGCCGCCAGGCAGAATGTGCAGGTTCGGCTTCCAGTAGCTCTGCACCACGTCCTTCGGGCCCATCTGTCCGGACAGCACGTGCGCCAGACCGGCGGCACCTTCAATGCCCAAGTGGTGAGCAACGGACGGGTGGCGAAGATCAGCGTCGATAAGCAGTACTTTCGCACCATCTTCAGCAAGGGCCACCGCAGTGTTGATAGCCATGGTGGTCTTGCCTTCGGACGGCTGCGCAGACGTGATGACAAGCAGCTGGCCCACACCTTCGGTGCGGTCGGTCTGCAGGAAGTCGATATTCGTATGGATACGGCGGAATTCCTCGGCAATAGCGCCGTTAGGCTGGCTTACCAGCACCGGACGCTTATTATCAAGCGAAGCGTCCATCGGAACGGAGCCAAGAGAAGATGCTCGAACGATGCTACGCACATCGGAAGTCTCTTCAACCTTAGTGTTGAGGAGGTCCTTGATGAGTGCGGCGAACACGCCGATGATGATGCCGAGCACCACACCGACAGCCAAATACAGGGCAGTCTTCGGCGAAGACTTAGACGTCGGAACCTGTGCCTTCTGCACGATGGAAAGCTTCACCGGGGACTTATCTCCGGAGTACAGATCGCTTTCAATGACGTTCTTCAGCGATTCGGCAACGGAATTGGCGATGTCCGCGGCCTGCTTCGGATCTCCATCCACCACGGCAATGTTCACGAATGCGGTGTTGGTCGGATTGGTGACGGTGACCTGGCCGGCAAGATCCGTCACGGCTTCATCCAAGCCAAGATCATCAATAACCGGCTTGAGCACCTTCGAAGTGGTGGCAAGCGTCGGATATGAGGTGATTTGGTTGGAAATGTAGCTGCCACCAGTGGACTGCTGGGCGATGCTTTCGCCACCATCGGAAGCGTTATAGGTGGCCATGGTCTGAGCCGTAGCCGTATACTTCGCCGGAGCGAGGAAGGTATAGGCGCTCACGCCTGCCACTACCACCACGAATGCGATAATCGCGGTGACCAGATGCTTACGAATGATTTTGAACAGATCCATCAGAGTGATGCCGTCATCCGCTTCCTCAACTACCCCTTGCGGTGCGGTAGGCTGCTGCACATTAGCGTTCTCTACAGAAGTCACTGAACTTCCCCATCTCACGTTGACAATATCCTTTCCAACAATAATCTTCCCCCTCGAACTATTCCTCATCCCTTCATACATTGAACACATTTTTTGGGAACTCAAACAGATAAGCTATGAAATAAGGAACATTCCCTGTCGATATCGTGCGCGTGCGAGACTTTTTGGCAATATTTGGCATATTCAGTGGCTGATTTTGGGCGGGCTGTTTCTGACCGCAAGAAAAAGTGCCACCGGCGACCGTGTCAAGTGAACAAGGCCGCCAAAATCTGTTGTCAGCCTTTCCTACGCCCAGCTTAAGTAGATTGAGGAGAACGACAAGGCAAGCTGGAAGAATACGCTGTCCCGTCAGCAAGGCGTGTATGTAATTACCAATACCGATAACGGGAAACTGTATGTGGGAAGCGCCACCGGAAGGAACGGCATATACCAGCGTTGGAAAAACTACATAGATAATGGCCACGGCGGCAATACAGAACTAAGCAAACTTGTGGAGCAGCAGGAAAAGCGTACGTAGAGACGCATTTCCGTTACACGCTTTTGGAACATTACGATTCCACCGTGCCCAAAAACGTCGTCCTCGCCCGAGAAGCCTATTGGAAGCAGGCACTGGACACCCGCAAACACGGATACAACGATAATTAGGCCTTGCCAGATATAGATACCCCAAGAATTTCCTCAAATCATTGGTAGTGACCGGTACAGGCTTTCATCATCATTCCGCCACGCCCTGAAAGTGACGGAATGTATGTGCCCAGCTCCCCATTTCGCTTATATGTGGCAGATTTCAAGAGATGGAAACTCCCATTTCGCTTATACGCGGCAGATTCCGAGAGATGGAAACTCCCATTTCGCCTATATATGGCAGGTCATAACGGGCAAAAGCCACTTTGGGGGTACATTTTCCACAGTTAAAGGGTATATCTCTGCCGATTACCTGCCACAGATAAGCGAAATGACATTTTCACGCCGCCCAAATCCGCCACTCATAAGGCAGATGACCCTCTTCACCGCCAGTCGAAGCGACGCCCATTGGAACGTCTCCAGTCAAAACACTCCTCGTCGAAGTGCCGCTCATCGACGCAATCCATAAGAAGCACCGTCAGTCAAAGTGCCATCAGGGTGCTGCCTCAATGAGGCAGCACCCCTAATACACCATCAGTCTCGAGGAATCAGCTCTTTTGGTTGGGGACGAGCATGATCTCGCCGTCGGCTATACCCTTGAGGTGTTGGCCGTACGGGCTCTTGCCGTAACGCTCCGCGGACTCCATGAGCTGGTCGCGCGTGATCCAACCGTTCTCGAACGCGATCTCCTCCACGATCGCGATCGGCAGACCTTGCAACAATAAACGCAAGGCAAGCAGCGCACTACCTCGAATCTATAATGTTTCTTCTTCACCCTTATTAATCAATGTTTTATACTCTTCAATCAGCGTATCCACAATTTTCGGAATGTCCGTCCACGGCGCATAATCCCCGCTAGAGGGTCTGTTGTCTCGTATCCGGCGATGTTGCTCGCCCATATGCTTCTGCGCATTTTTAGCCGCCGTGGCATACTTCCCAGCTATCGCTTCCTAGCGAATGTGCTTGGGATTATTTCGATTCCGGCTCATGTCAATCAGCCCAAGTCGTTTAGCGAGCTTCTCGCATTCCGAAGTCTGAGTGTATGACAGGGGGCATGGCTGCTTGTGGTCAATCAGCCATACGTCAAAACACGGATTGGAAATGATTACTTCGACACCGCTTTGACGTCCTTTGTCTACGGCTGCACGCAGCTTGTCGCCGTTTTTGCCGAAATCGTCCACGTCCGTCACCGCCCACACCACCGCAAACGGATCATATGACTCTTTCTTCGCGTCCTTCTTGTCTTCGCGCAACAGCTTTGCCGCACCCTCTACAAGAGTTTTGGGATCGACTCCGTCTGCTTCCACACGAACTGGATCATCCACTTCGCCGCTTTTAATCCGAAGGTTCTTTACATAGTCTCCGAACAGATGCCGTCTGACATATTGGAAGTATTCCACTTCTGTAACAATGCCTCCACTGTAGATGAGGAACCGTTTGTTTCTCGGCTTTAATTTCCCCCGGTGCCCAGCATTTGGCTTGTGTACCACTATTCCTCCCTTCAGACGTTATTCATTCATCCCGTTGCCAACGCGCAACTATCTATTGCACTATGCCTACATATCAGCGTTGGGATTCTTTTCCGGCGTTTTTGGCATTGTCGAAATGCTCTTTCACGGTCGCATACAGATTCGGCTGTGCAAGACCGCCATATACGCCATGACGGTAGTTCTTCCCAAAATTCTCCTTGGAGTTCGGGCTCCAATCCATCAGCCAATTCAGCGTGGATTCACCGGTATTGGGGTCTTTCTTTACGATCCATATCTGATCTCGGTCCAATACCCGGTCGTCGGTACCCGACGCACTGATCAACGTCTCGTTATGTGTAGTGAAGATCAGCTGCGAGTTGTTAGGGTTCGTTGCCGGATCCCTATACAGTTTGATGATTTCAGAAAACAGGCTCGTACTGATGCTGACATCCGGCTCATCAAGTAATGTGATCGAAGGTCGCTCCAGCGAATCAAGCACCCAGTCGAACAGCAACATCACGTTTTTGGTACCTTGCGATTCCCACTGTTCCGAAAGCTGACGGATCACGCCCCTCCCCTGATGGCTGAACAGTACGCGAGGCATAAAATACTCGGAGGAAGGTGATGAGCTAGAGGAATCGCCCAGTGGCTCATCGCCTGCTGGGGCCGAACTGCCCGATAATCCGCTTTCCGCCAGTTTTCGCAGTTCTTCCAGCAATTCTTCCGGAACGTCTTTTTCTTCGAAATCGACATCGGTTATACCGAGATCGGCCACTCTGATCAGTTTCGACAGCAACAATGCCCGTCTTGGATTCTTGCGGATTCGATGCACGAAAACTCCGAAGGAATTATCAAAATCTACGGCGGGATAGCACTGGATGCCATTTGCGATAATGTCATACGCAGGCATCACACTTGTAATGTTCAGTGCCGCCGCGGCCGAAAGGAGAAGCGCGTTCTCCCGAACAAGGTGGGCAATCTTTCCTATGTTGTGGAATTGAGCGCCAATCTTGGTCTTCTTTCCGTCCTCACGTTCGAATATCACAGTGCGCCGATTAGTTTCGGAACGGAACATCCACAGCACTTCCTCCCGCACCTTGTGGGCATCGATACTGAACCAGTATTGGTAGCGGTTTTCGTCTTTGGCGATGAATTCGATATAGAACGTCGATGGCTGTTTTGCGCTTTCGTTGTCCAACAAAAAAGGCTGTGTATTGATGCCTTCGCGAGGTGCGAAACTGTTGCGCACAAAGTTAGAGAAAAAATTCATGCATTTGAGTAGGTTCGACTTGCCGGCAGCATTATCACCGTAGATGACGGCGACGGGGGAAATCCGGTTCTGCACATCTTGCTCATTCTGAGCGCCATGCTTACCTTTGCGGAGCATGGTAAATTCCTGCTCGTTCTTAAAACTCAGACAATTTTCAACAGTGAAGTTGAGCAGCATTCATTCCGCTCCTTGGTTTTCCTTTTTTTCTTTTGTAATGACATACTACATGAAACTCAACAAATCTCAATCTTCAAGACTCTTTTTTGGCTTTATTATCAAAATTCAGCCTGAAGATATATAAATACACAGCTACATCACTGCGTATACCACGCCAGAATAATCCAGTCAACGTGATCCAACCGTTCTCGAAGGCGATCTCCTCCACAATCGCGATCGGCAGACCCTGCGCACGCTGCCAAACCTCTCGCCCCACCGTCCGAACACCAGTACCGCAAAAACCTGCCAGAAAGATAAAAGACCACGGATGAAATGACAAATTATATCGCACGATTCCGATTTTCGGGGCAAATTTCGAATCGTGCAACATTTTTCCTGCCGAAATGCGTTTTTTCACCTATTTCATACCCCCGAACCAGCTTTTTCGGCACTTTTCTGCAACTACGGGGGTACGCGATGTAGCACGATTCCAAAAAACGGCCGAAAAAGAAATTATGCAATATATAGAATATAATCAATGTAAAAATTAAAGGAGACAAATGCAAAACGACAGACAGAAACAAAATGATCTTTGGATAAAACAATCTCTCGGTAATGCTTCTAACTGGGAAGAACTAGATGAGAACGATAGGAATTCACTTCGAAAAACAATGGCGTTATATATTCTTTTCGCCATTACATTAGTCTCCTGCATCACATTTCTCTCACTTACCATTCTGCAGCATGGAGCAAAGGCTACACTCGTGACTTCGTCGCTTACCATCATTGGCGCGGTCTTTCCTGCGATGGGAAAAGTTACGTCAGAATCAATAGAATACTTTGAATCAACAAACCAGAAACTTCATGCCGCAAAACTCAAATTGATGTGCAGCTATTTTAATTTATACGCATTGCTTCTAGTCGGCACCGCACTCCTCGATTTCGTCGTGGCAGCGCTCTTGGGGCTATGGAAATAACATTTACCCAACCACAATATGGGCATATCCATCACCAGCAATTGGAGATCACCCATCGCCACGGTGGGATTCGGTATATTCCTGCTACCTGACCGCCTTACCTTCCATAGCCGTGTCATCAACCGGTGTGTTTGTTCAATAGGAATTAAGCTGATCGAGGTGGTGACGTTTTCTTGGACTCCCCGACCGGGAGGAGAACCCCCTTATGGCGAAGTACAGCAAGGAGCAGCGCGACAGGGCCGTGGACCTGTACGTCAGATACGAGCGCTGCGCCGTGGATTGGCAACGGCGTGTTGGACAATTCTTTAGAGGACGAGTCCCTGTTCGGTGAATTCCTTCGGGCTCCGGTATCCGAGGGTGGAGTGGAGCCGCTGGTTGTTGAACCACCACACATAGTCGTTGAGATCGCCCCTCAGCTGCTCGATCGTGGTGTAGTGGTTCCGGTATATGAGCTCCTTCTTCAGCAGGCGGTTGGTGGATTCGACCACCGCGTTGTCGTACGGGTTGCCCTTGCGCGACAGTGATCTTCTGATGCCGAACACGTCGAGCAGCCCGTCGATTTTCGCGTTGTCGAACTCGCTTCCCCGGTCCGTGTGGAACACCTCCACGTCGGTCAGGGGGAAGTCGAGCGTGGCGAACGCGGCCATGACCAAATCGGCCCCGCGGTTCATACCGGCGGAATGGCCGGCGATGCTCCGGTTCGCCAGATCGACCAGCAGGCACACGTACGCCCAGCCGCCCCCGACCCTCACGTACGTCAGGTCGCTGGCCAGGTGCGTGCGCGGGGCGTAGCCGTCGAACTCGCGGTCCAGCAGGTTCGCGAGCTTCGCCTCGTTGACCCGCGTCCTGTGGGGCTTGAACGTCTTGCGCGCGTACGAGCTCGTCATGCCCTGTTCGCGCATGATGTTGCCGATGCGCCTTCTGGACGCGGTGACGCCTTTTCTGCCCAAAGCGGCCTTGATCTTCCTCGCCCCGTAGCGCTGGCGGCTGTCGCGCCATATCGCGCGAACGTCGCCGGCGATCGGATCGGCCCTCTCCACCTCGGGATGTTCGACCATCCAGTAGTAGGTGGAGCGGGGAACGCCCAGTATTCTGCACTGCGCTGATATTGGATACTTGGCGGCGTTGGCCCGTATCACGCCTGCTTTCGTGCGAATATCAGCGCCGCTTGTTTTAAAACATCCACCTCCATCTCCAACTGTCTGTTGCGCTTGCGCAGCTCGATCAGCTCGTTCT
>ERZ1032846.31-NODE-31-length-24528-cov-15.795244_pt1 | contig 24528 bp, 21 predicted proteins | sample MGYA00516690_ERZ1032846 | MGnify/ENA primary metagenome ERZ1032846 (study PRJEB33719, sample SAMN04261206) | wastewater metagenome | biome: rural village; feature: human; material: feces | host: Homo sapiens | place: El Salvador | collected 2013-01-14 ...
GTGGCTTTTCATGGATTCCCCGAATCAATGGCGAAAAATCCATTGCGGGGACTACTCATGCGGTTCCGTAGGCGGTTTGGGCGTTCCGTAGGTGGTTGGGTCTGAATACCCGGCATGAAAACGGCCAGAATAAAGCCTTTCTCCAACCCCGATACTCTGACCAACCACCTACGGAAGCGAAAAACCACCTACGGAACTAGTCCAAGCCGTAACGGTGACTGGCTATCGCTCGGGCGACCATGCCGAACAGTTCGTTCAGCTTCTGTTTGGATGCCAAATGCTTGCGGGTGGCGACAAAAGGCGTGAATCCAAGATCCCTCAGCCGGTTGCGCTTATCGAGGTCATACATCCAGCGGCCGTGGGTGTAGTGGTAATTTCCGTCGTATTCTATACAGACGCGGTCATCCGGGTAGGCGATATCCACCTTCATCGTGCCCGAGCCGCGTATGTGGTCAATGATCTCATAATTGACATGTGCCTCAGGCAGCCCGTAGGCATCGCTCTCCAAACGAAGCACCGTTTCCTGCGGGGAATCAGTACCTGGTTTGGACAGGCGCAAGGCCTTTCTGCATTTGGCGCTCCCAATGAATCGCGGCGCACTCCGGATGTAGTCGGAGAGCTCATCGTGAGTGCAGACGCGTAAATCGGGATTGGCGCAAGTGAGCCAATCCATGGCGATCACCAGACTCCGTTCGTCGACATAGGGCGCAATCTGGCAGACCGCCTGCATCGCGGAGACGCTTGACACCAATTCGTCGGCGTGCGCCACGTCTACGCCATGCCTTGCGTAATGGAATTTCATCCCCTGGATTTTCCGCAGGTCACGTTGCCGGCACACTGAAACGTGAACGAGCTCCGAACCATATCCGGGTAAATAATTCATGGTGGCAATCATGCCATGCAGCTCCAGCGCTGTGCCGTGGCTTACATAGAGTGGAAGCGAGGAGCGTGACCTTATCCGCGACAACACCTGCCTGCATTCAAGATGCCGTCTCGCCGCCTCCTCCCGTGCCTGCTCTAATGTGAAAAATGTATTGTGTCCAAAGCTTTCCATGCGCTGACGGTATATGGAAAGCCGGCAGCCCCGCAACCGTCTCCGTGAAAAATGTGGATATGTGTATGGTTCCATCCGCAGCATCACCGGGGAGAGGCCTGATGTATACGCGTCCGGTAGAACCGATGCGGAGCGTGGCGTCATCGAGGGGTGGCTCACATGGCAAGTCGGCCACGCAGAAGGGCGGGCGCTTCCAGCCGCAGGCCCGTGGGGCTGACGGTGACCGCGTTTCTCCACGGTGTCAGCCGCGTTTGGAACCCTGCCGACTGATGCCACCTTTATGACCGGTCGCTTTGAAAGGCAGACCGGCGTTGCTGAGTCCTTTGCTCCGCATGTTCTGCAGGGCAAAGGATTTTTGTTGTGCACGCAGTTCGTTCATCCGTTCCGTGGACTGATGCGCGATTCGCGGTTTCCGTGATTGCTCTGGCTGTGTCATGGCTATAAGAATACGTTCGATAATGTAGTATGATGGATTTAGTAATGCTTTTACTAAAATCTGATGAGGCATCCATGGGAGGGCGAGGGAGCGATGGCGACCATCAAGGAGATTGCGAAACGTACGGGATTCTCGCAGGCCACGGTGTCGCGTCTGTTGAATGGCGATCCGACGCTGTCCGTGCGTGAGGAGACGCGTCGCGCGATCATCCGCGCCAGCGAGGATTTGGGATACAGCGCCCAAGCCAAGCGTATCGTCATTCCGCACGAAGTAGCCTTGTTGGACAACGAGGAGTCCGACGAAACGCTGCGTGATTCGTATTTTGCCGATTTGCGTTCGGCGCTGGAACATAACGCCAAACAGCAGCGTATGGAGCTCACTGTTTTCCACAGTCTTGACGAGATGTTGAATCAGAAGGGGAAATTCGATGGTTTCATGGCTATCGGCGCCAATGTCATAGCCGAAAGCGACCTTGAGAAGTTGCATGAGGTCATGCCATACGGTGTGTTCATCGATGTGAATCCCGCACCGAACCTGTTCGATTCCGTGCAGCCCGACCTACAGCAGACCATGCATGACGCGGTCGAAGCATGTGCGAAGGCTGGCATGAAGCGTGTCGGATTCATCGGCGGCAAGGGGAGGCTGACGAATTTTTATGAGGTGGACGAAGAGGGGCGTGCCACATATTTTCGGCGTGAAATGGGCCGTTATGGTCTCGACCTGCGTGGACTGGTGTATTCTGACGGCTTGTTCACCGTGGAGAATGGTCGCAAGCTGGGGGAGCAGTTTATCCGTGACCACAACGGCGCACTGCCTGACGCAGTTATTGTTTCGGCGGACATCATCGCGGTCGGTGTACTGCAGGCGTTCAACGCGGTTGGTGTGATCGTGCCCCGCGACATCAGCGTCATCAGCATCAACAACCAGGCGATCGCACAGCTTACGTCGCCACCGTTGAGCACGTTCGCAATCGACCAGAACGAGCTTGCGCGCGTTGCGATTCTCACCTTGGCCGATGCGATCGCCAGCAAGCGCACAGTACGGCAGCATGCGTACCTGTCGACGACGCTGGAAGTGCGAGATAGTTTCGTGCCGGCGCAGCCGAAACGTGAATCGCGGCCAAAATTGCAGACCCGATCGAAGCGATCTGCCCGGTCGAAACGGGCTGCTTAGCGTACGTATGTGCGGAAAAATATGAAAGGCGATTGATGATGCTACGTCATCAATCGCCTTTTGTTTGTCTACTGTCGGCGAAATACCGCGAATCGCACACAATATGACATGTATATGTGCAGAATCGCACAAAATGCGACACGCCCAACAGTGCACAACGCAGATGTTAAATTTTACTAAACAGGGGTAAAGGGATATACTTAACTCATGCGAAATCAAATGATGATTTCCGATTACAGCTTCAATCACAACTTCTAAGGAGAAGTACGATGGCAGAATCCAATGTCGCAGCCGCACCGAAGGAGACGCAGCAGTCTGCGAAGCCAACCAGGAAAGGCAGTCTGCTGTCCCGCGTGGCCTATTCATTCGGCAACGTCGGCCAATCCGCCTTCTACAACGCGCTGAGCACCTACTTCATCGTCTACGTCACCAGCTCGCTGTTCTCCGGGGTCGACAAGGCGCTCGCCACCAAGCTCATCGGCGTCATCACCGGCCTTGTGGTTGTCATCCGCATCGCGGAGATCTTCATCGATCCGCTGCTGGGCAACATCATCGATAACACCAAGACCAAGTGGGGTCGTTTCAAGCCATGGCAGCTCATCGGCGGCACCGTTTCCGCCGTTCTGCTCGTGCTGGTCTACACCGGTCTGTTCGGCTTGGTGAACGTCAACACCACGCTGTTCATCGTGCTGTTCGTCATCACCTTCATCGTGCTCGACGTGTTCTACTCCCTGCGTGACATCTCCTATTGGGGCATGATCCCGGCGCTGTCCTCCGACTCCCATGAGCGCTCCACCTACACCGCCCTCGGTTCCTTCGGCGGCTCCATCGGCTACAACGGCCTGACCATCGTGGTCATTCCGATCGTCACTTACTTCAGCTACATCTTCACCGGCAAGCATCAGGAGAGCCAGAGCGGCTGGACCTGCTTCGCCATCATCGTGGCTATTCTCGGCGTCCTCACCGTGTGCTCCGTCGCGTTCGGCACCAAGGAAAGCTCCAGCACCCTGCGCACCAAGGCCGAGGACAACGGCGGCCCGCTCGCCGCGTTCAAGGCTCTCGCCCAGAACGACCAGCTGCTGTGGGTCGCCCTGTCCTACCTGCTGTACGCCATCGCCAACGTGGCCACCACCGGCGTGCTCATGTATCTGTTCAAGTTCATTCTGAACAACTCTGCAGCCTATTCCATCGTCGGCGTCGTCTCCGTCGTCGCGGGCATCGTTATGGCTCCGCTGTACCCGATTCTGAACAAGCGCATTCCGCGCCGCCACCTGTACCTCGGCGGCATGGTGCTTATGGTCATCGGCTATCTGCTGTTCATCATCAACCCCACCAGCCTGCCGGTCGTCACCGTCGGTCTTGTCTTCTTCTATCTGCCGCAGACCTTCATCCAGATGACGGCCATCCTTTCCCTGACCGATTCCATCGAGTACGGCCAGCTGAAGAACGGCAAGCGCAACGAGGCCGTCACCCTGTCCGTCCGTCCGATGCTCGACAAGATCGCGGGCGCGTGCTCGAACGGCATCGTCGGAGCCGTGGCCATCGCCGCTGGCATGATCGGCTCCGCCACCGCCGCCGACATGACCGCCGCGAACATCCACACCTTCAAGGTCTGGGCATTCTATGTGCCGCTGGCTGTCATCATCCTGAGCGGCGTTGTATTCCTGCTCAAGGTGAAGATCACCGAGAAGATGCACGCCGACATCGTCAAGCAGCTGGAAGAGCAGCTCAACGAAGGCTGATTCGCTCTCGGAAAGCGATTGGCGCGATTGATTTGCGATTGAACCGCGGTCGTCGCGCAGGAAGAGCCGCATGGTGGATGCCATGCGGCTCTTTCGTTTACCTACGTTCGTAGTGCGTGCTACGCTGTCGACTGAAAAGCAAAGCAACGATCCGTCATCAGCGGGGAGCTTCCGGAAGAACGGCGGCGGTCGTCGCGCGTAAATCGCGCGGTGCGATCGCAGGCTCAGTAGAACCGGCGGGGTCGGCCCGAACAGCCGAATGTCAAGCGGTCGTACGAAACCTGCGCAGGCGGACAACCTGCGTGAGAACAACAGGGAAGTGCGGCAAGCGAGGTGGTACCGCGGTGCCGGACGTGCGCGATCGCACGGAAGCCATCGTCCTCGTAAGGTAAGTAATGAAACCGCCAAACGAGGAGCATACGGTGAGCGAATCCACCAATCATGTGTATCCGAAGGCTGCTGCCGGCGAGCAGAGCGCCAACGTCGCGCCGAACCCCAGCTTCCCCAAGCTGGAGGAGTCCGTGCTCGACTACTGGGATAAGGACGACACTTTCCAGAAGTCCATCGACCGCCGTCCGTCCGGAGACCACAGCCAGAACGAATTCGTGTTCTTCGACGGCCCGCCGTTTGCGAACGGCCTGCCGCACTATGGCCACCTGCTGACCGGCTATGCCAAGGACGTCATCCCGCGCTACCAGACCATGAAGGGCCATAAGGTCAACCGCGTGTTCGGCTGGGACACCCACGGTCTGCCTGCCGAACTCGAGGCGCAGAAGGAACTGGGCATCGACTCGGTGGATCAGGTCAAGGAGATGGGCATCGACAAGTTCAACGACGCCTGCCGCGCGTCCGTGCTCAAGTACACCAACGAGTGGAAGGCGTACGTCCACCGTCAGGCCCGTTGGGTCGATTTCGAGCACGGCTACAAGACCCTGAACATCACGTACATGGAGTCCGTGATGTGGGCCTTCAAGCAGCTGTACGACAAGGGTCTGGCCTACCAGGGCTACCGCGTGCTGCCGTACTGCCCGAAGGACCAGACGCCGCTGTCCGCGCACGAGCTGCGCATGGACGCCGACGTGTATCAGGATCGTCAGGACACCACTGTGTCCGTGGCCGTGAAGCTGCGCGACGAGGAGGATGCCTACGCCGTCTTCTGGACCACCACTCCGTGGACCGTTCCGACCAACTTCGCCATCGTGGTCGGCGCTGACATCGACTATGTCGAGGTGCGTCCGACCGAAGGCAAGTTCGCGGGCAAGAAGTTCTACCTCGGCAAGCCGCTGCTTGGCTCCTACGAGAAGGAACTTGGCGAGAACTACGAGATCGTGCGCGAGCTCAAGGGCGCCGAAATGGAAGGCTGGCGTTACTATCCGGTCTTCCCGTACTTCGCCGGTGACGAGAACGCTGCCGAAGGCAAGGTGCCGGGGCCGGAAGGCTACCAGATCTTCACCGCCGATTACGTCGATACCGTTGAAGGTACCGGCCTCGTGCACCAGGCACCGTACGGCGAGGACGATATGAACACGCTCAACGCCAAGGGCATCAAGAGCGTGGACGTGCTCGACGCGGGCTGCAAGTTCACGTCGCTGTGCCCGGATTACGAGGGCATGTACGTGTTCGACGCCAACAAGCCGATTCTGCGCAACCTGCGCGCCGGCGACGGCCCGTTGGCCCGCATTCCGGAGGAGCAGCGTGCCATCCTCTTCCAGGAGAAGAGCTACGTGCACTCCTACCCGCACTGCTGGCGTTGCGCCACCCCGCTGATCTACAAGCCGGTGAGCTCCTGGTTCGTGTCCGTGACCAAGATCAAGGATCGTCTGCTTGAACTCAACCAGCAGATCAACTGGATTCCGGACAACGTGAAGGACGGCCAGTTCGGCAAGTGGCTGGCGAACGCACGCGATTGGTCCATCTCCCGCAACCGTTTCTGGGGCTCCCCGATTCCGGTGTGGGTTTCCGACGACCCGAAGTACCCGCGCGTGGACGTGTACGGCTCGCTCGACGAGCTCAAGGCCGACTTCGGCGACTACCCGCGCGATCATGAGGGCAATGTGAACATGCACCGCCCGTACATCGACGAGCTGACCCGCGTCAACCCGGACGACCCGACCGGCAAGAGCCACATGCACCGCATCAGCGACGTGATGGACTGCTGGTTCGAATCCGGCTCCATGAGCTTCGCCCAGTACCACTACCCGTTCGAGAACAAGGAAACCTTCGAACAGCATTTCCCGTGCGATTACATCGTGGAATACATAGGCCAGACCCGTGGCTGGTTCTACGTGCAGCACGTCATGGCCACCGCCCTGTTCGACAGGCCGGCGTTCAAGAACGTGATCTGCCATGGCATCGTGCTTGGCTCCGACGGACAGAAGATGTCGAAGCACCTGCGCAACTACCCGGATGTGAACGGTGTGTTCAACGACTTCGGCTCCGACGCCATGCGCTGGTTCCTCATGAGCTCGCCGATCCTGCGCGGCGGCAACCTCATCGTCACCGCCGATGGTATCCGTGACACCGTGCGCCAGGTGATGCTGCCGGTGTGGAGCTCCTACTACTTCTTCACCCTGTACGCGAACGCGGCCGGGTACGACGCGCGCAAGCTTCGCGCCGACGAAGTGGCGGGGCTGCCGGAAATGGACCGCTATCTGCTGGCCCGCCTGCGCCGCTTGGTGGAGAAGACCCAGCATGCGCTGGACAACTTCTACATCTCCGACGCGTGCGATGCGGCGAACGACTTCATCGACGTGTTGACCAACTGGTACATCCGCAACAACCGTGAGCGTTTCGGTGCCGGTGATGAGAACGCGTTCAACACGCTGTACACCGTGCTGGAAACCTTCATGCGAGTGTTGGCTCCGCTGGCTCCGATGGAGGCCGAAGCCGTGTGGCGCGGCCTGACCGGCGGTGAATCCGTGCATCTGGCCGACTGGCCGTTCCTTGCCGACGAGAAGACCGGCGAGACCACTGAGCTGGGTGCCGTGCTGCAGGACGACGCCAAGCTGGTGGACGCGATGGAGAAGGTGCGCGAGGTCGTGTCCGGCACGCTGTCGATGCGTAAGGCCAAGCAGATCCGCGTGCGCCAGCCGCTCGCCAAGCTGACCGTGGTGGTCGAGAACCCGGATGCGGTCGCCGCATACAGCGACGTGCTGAAGGGCGAGCTCAACGTGAAGGACATCGAGTTCTGCACGCTGGAGGACGCCGGCTCCCAGGGTCTGAAGATCGTGAACGAGCTGCGCGTGAACGCACGCGTGGCGGGTAAGCGCCTGCGTAAGGACGTGCAGTTCGCCATCAAGGCCTCCAAGAGCGGTGCGTGGCATGTTAATGCGGACGGTGCACCGGTGTGCGAGACCCCGAACGGCGATATCGCGCTTGAGGAAGGCGAATACGAACTGATCAACCGTGTGGAGGAGAAGGACGCGCAGGAAGCCGCGAACTCCGTATCCGCCGCACTGCCGACCGGTGGCTTCGTGATCCTCGACACCGAACTGAACGACGACCTGCTGGCCGAAGGCTACGCCCGCGACGTGATCCGCGCCGTGCAGGAATCCCGTAAGGCCGCCGGCCTGGAGATCTCCGACCGCATCACGCTGAAGCTGACCGTTCCGGCCGGCGACGTGGCGAAGATCGAACAGTTCAAGGATCTGGTGGCACACGACACCTCCGCCGACAGCGTGAGCGTGGAAGCCGGCGCCGAAGGCTCTGAGCTGGCCGTGGAAGTCGCCAAGGCCTGAACCAAGCCAAGGTTTAAATTGGTATTCCGTGAAGTTTGTGGACTTTCATAAGTTTTCATGAACTTCACGGATTTCGATCGGCTTGCGATTATTCCAAGCTGCGGCTAGAGTAATCCTTTGGCTTTCGAGCCGCCGTGGCATTGTCCACCGCGGCTCGAACCGCGCAAGACTTGATTTGTGTCCGTGCGCGTGGCCGCGTTGTTTGACGTGGCCGAAGCATGCGGAAGCAGATCGTTAAGCGAATGGTTCTCAGTACCATCCATGTGAGTCAAGCACACATTCTTGAGAAGCAGTCGCGTTGCCGGACGGCCGGATTTGAAGGGCATGCCCAATATGGGTATGCCGCCGAAAAACCGCCGTCCGGCTTTTTCTATATGTAAATGCGATTCGCCGATACGTCGCCATCGACGCGAAATTATCGCAGAGCTGCGCTGACTCGTTTGCCTGGGCAGACGTGCATGTCCATCCGCATTACCTAGTGCATCTAATGTATCCGTCGCACCGCCCGTTAGTTAGCTACATTTATTCAAATAAGTGTAGCTAACGCAGAATTAAGCTACACTTAATTCAATAAGTGTAGCTAACTGGAAGAGGGAAACATGGATAGTGATGAAAGCCTTGTAATTCCTCCGCTCGGAAAAGAGCACCATGTCTGGCATATTCCGGAAGATGCTCCTGTCTCACGGTCCCGTCGTTCTCGTGGCAATGGCGAATATGAGTCGACTATTCCAATCAGTCTTGCGGATTTGCGTTTTGTTTTTCCCTCCGAGTTGCTTGCGGATTGTGAGGAGGCATCATGTGCGCTGGCGTCTTTCGACGCCTATGCTGCTGCGAAACTGGGGGAGGGTAGCCATGTGCTTGGTCCAATGAGCGCGGTGCTGCTGCGCACGGAAGCTTCGTCGTCTTCCCAGATAGAAAATCTGACGGTCGGTGCGAAGAATCTTGCGTTGGAAACTATTGATGAGGGCACGAGCGACAATGCGGCGGTCGTGGTTGGCAATGTGCGTGCCATGGAGGCTGCGCTGAAGTTGGGCGATAGCATGACGGAAAACAATATTCTTGCCATGCATGAGGCCCTGCTCTCCGCTCAACGAGGTTGGGGAAAATACGCGGGTACGTACCGTACCAATCTGGTATGGGTTGGTACCGATGGTTATTCGCCACGTGGCGCTGCTCATGTCGGTCCGCAGCCTGAGCTGATCGCTGGCGCGATGGCGGATCTGCTTGAGTTCATCGAGCGTGATGATTTGTCGGTGGTCGCGCAATGTGCGATTGCTCACGCGCAGTTCGAGACCATTCACCCATTCGCTGACGGCAATGGTCGGTGCGGGCGTGCGCTGGTGCATGCGATTCTTCGCAATAAGGGATTGTTGCGTAATACCACGCCTCCCGTTTCCGCCGGTTTGCTGCATGATACCGAGGACTATTTCGCAGCATTGACCCTTTTCCGTGAAGGTGATGCCGCGCCGATTGTCAGACGATTCGCACAGGCTTGTCGGTTCGCCGCGACAAGCGGCAGGAAACTCATCGATGATTTATGCGAACAGTTGGATGAAGCGCGTTCGAATCTGCGCGGTGTGCGTTCCGATGCCGCCGTTTGGCGTGTGCTGCCGAATTTGATTGCTCAGCCGATTATTAACACGCGATACCTCCAGCGAACAGTGGGACTGTCCAAACCGCAAGCGGAGCGTGCGATCAAAACTTTGAGTGAGCGTGGCGTTGTGATGGCGCGTACAGGAAAGCAACGCAGCGTTGTATACGAGCATCGTGGCATTCTTGACGTGCTTGATGAATATGCCGCCGGATTGCGAAGGGGGTGATTGAAACCGGGCTCACAATCCCAGCCAGGCGCGCACGTCGGCGATTTCCCGATCACATATGTTGTGCGCCATGCCGGGATATTCGAAATACGTGCAACGACCGGTCGAACCAAGTTGTTCACGGGCACACTGCTGGTCGGCGATCGGAATCGTACGGTCATCGCTACCGTAGCAAAGCGCGAATCGTGTGCGGCCGGCAGGGATCGCGTCCGCTGTTTCCCCTTTGAATGACGGGCTGAGCAACACCGCCATATCGAACACGTCCGGATATTCCGTAGTCATGCGATACGACAGGTATCCGCCCTGTGAAAAACCGATTAACACCTTGCGGAAACTCTGGAATACCGGCGATTGCAGCATACACACCACTTCGGCGCCGACCTGGCTGCACTCATGTTGGCGCTCGCTGACGGAGCATCCGTCGGGATACCAGTAGTGGCTGCCGATGTATGGGCGCGTATATGTGCCGCGGAATGAGATGTAGTTGGGCTTGATGGGGAAGCTGGAAAGGTGATTGCGGTTGTTGATGCCATTGGCATTGCTGTTTGCGTTGCCGTTGGCGTGATGTGTGTTGTCGGGACTGCCGGTTGCACAGATTGCGTTGATGATGCGCACCATCTCCGATTCATCGTTGCTGTACCCGTGGAATCCAAGGAACAGCAGGTCGTTGGACGATGCCGTACTCCCATCGGTATTAAAACTTCCTGTCATTTCCAACCGCATGTGTTCTCCTTATGCTGTCTGAAAATCTTGTCGAAACTGGCGTTGTTGCAAGCCTTATTCAAATTCTGGTTCAAAACCGTCGTTGACGGAATGGTAATGCTCGCCGAATACGTCTATGTCGGTCAATTGTGTTCCGTCGCCATTGTGTAGGCGGTCCATGGCTTCTTGGTATAGTGCGAAATCCTCTTCCGCTTGAGTGAGGCGCCAATAGTAATCGGGGGTAATGATAACCGCGCTGGGTCGATTGTCATCGAGCACGATGACTGGATGGTTGTTGTTGACTTTACTTAGCACCTTGCCTGCTTCGCCATGGTTGAGGCTGGAGATGGAGACCATGTTGTTGAGCATTGATGCGGTTGACATATCTGACCCCTATGAGATTGAAAGGTATATGAACAAGTATACGAATAGACAAGTTGCCGTATTCGTGACGCTTTTCCTTTCCTGTTCTGCATCAAGATCGAACAGGCCGCTAAGTAGATTTGAGTCTCAGCACGTCATCGGCAGTTTCGGACGGTGACAGTACAGTGATGCTCATTCGATACATAATCGTTATGTGATCGTAGGAACAAGAAACGCTCGCCGTTATCTGGATATGTCCCAACTCGACGGCATGCTGGTGAAAAAAATGAACTGATTGTTGCGTCATGAATGGGCGCGACCAAAAGTATGCAGTCTTTCGGGTATTACCACAGCAATGGAGAAGGGTGTGAGTGCGGTTCAAATAAAAATGAAGGAATCAGGTGATTTTTGGAATGATGGTTCATTGCCGTTAATGGCGCGTAAAGATGAATCTGGCAGAATGCAGACCTTGTTTGATCATTTGCACCATGCTGCGGATTATGCAGCTGGATTTGAATCACAGTATGCAGATATTGCGTCTATGGCTGCTGTATTGCATGATTTTGGTAAAGCTCAACGACGATTTCAAAGATATCTTTTGAATGGGGAAGGACGTCGTGGCGATGTTATTCATGCATGGCAAGGCGCATTTGCAGTTAATGATTTGCCCCTGCCTCAAGATCATAAGCCTGCTGCGCGATTGGTGAAAGAGATTCTGGAGCTAGTTATTCCCTCTCATCATGGAGATTTGCCTGATTGCATAGGTGACACTGGCATGAAAATCTTCTTTGAAGATTTTTCCGAGCAGAAGAAAACTAATGGAAAATACGCCTATGAAGAGGTCAAGACTCATGAGGGTGAACTTGATCTTGATATTGATGAGCGGTTACGTCAAAGTTCCATTGATATAGAGAGTTTGGTATCTCGGATTAATCAACTCAGGAAAAGCAATGGCGATTCGTTATCGAGGGACAGCGTGAATTTCTATCTCGGCTTATTCGTCAAATACCTTTATTCAAAATTGGTCGATGCCGATAGACTTGACGCCGCATGTTTTGAAAAGGGAATCACTTATTCTGAGCATGTCGTGGACTGGCAGTCTCTCATCGATGTCTTTGACCACAATATGTGTTCATTCAAGCAGGATTCTGAAATCAACCGTATCCGAGGGGTTATTTCGGGGAAATGCCGTGAAGCAGCATCAAGACCAACTGGTATCTACAGACTTGCTGTGCCCACAGGTGGCGGCAAAACACTGGCTTCACTGAATTATGCGCTCCATCATGCTGCAATCCAAGGCAAACGACGCATCATCTACGTGATTCCATATCTGTCCATCACCGAGCAGACTTCGAAGACCTTCAAAAGCATGTTGAATTTGGGCGAGGAAAGTTCGGTGCTGCTTGAACACTATTCAAGTGCTCAAGGGCGAGAATCCGAACGAGGAAGCGCCAATGGACAGAATGAAGAGAATGAAAGCCCGATGGAGCATAATCGCAAGTTGGCGGCCGAACGTTGGGATAGCCCCATCATTGTGACGACTATGGTGCAGTTCCTTGAAACGGTGATGTCATCGCATGGCACCGATTTACGCAAATTCCACAACATGGCGGATTCGGTGATTATTTTCGATGAAATTCAATCCTTGCCGACTAACACCATCAACCTTTTCAATGAGGTGGTGAGTTTTCTTTCCGCGGTATTGAATTCAACCATTCTGCTTTGTTCCGCGACGCAACCATTGCTGGAGAAAACCGATAGAGAGAATCTTTTGTTGGCTGATCAGCCGGATTTAATCAGCAGAGACTTGAAGCTGTCCAACAAGCTTAGGCGCACGCATATCGTTATGCCGGAAGACAATGGGGACAAAGATTGCTCGGAATTCGCTCGGGCGGTGCTCGCGCATGCGCGGGAGCATGGTAATTGCTTGGCAATTGTGAACTTGAAAAGAGAAGCGCATGAAGTCTTTCAACACTTGCGTGATTTGGACGCGGAGCGTGAGTTCGAACTTGTACATCTGAGCACTTCAATGTGTGGCAGACACCGTGCCGATGCCTTGGACGGAGTCCTGGAGGCGCTCGTCGCACATAAGCCTGTGATCTGTGTGAGCACACAGCTTATTGAAGCTGGCGTCGACCTTTCCTTCGCGTGTGTGGTTCGTGCTATGGCTGGTCTTGACAGCATCCTGCAGGCGGCGGGTCGATGCAATAGGAATGGGGAATCTGCCACGCCGAAGGACGTGTTTGTATATCCTCTCAAGGGTGAAAATCTTTCCATGCTGCCGGACATTCAAACTGGTAAAGACATTACGCAGCAGCTTGTCCGTGAACATCCTGGCGCAGATTTTCTTGATGAGAATATCGTCGACGAATATTATCGATACTTCCTCAAGCGGCAGAAGTACGGAGCTATGGATTATCCAATTGATGACAGAAACACTGCTTATGATTTGCTTTCAACTAATACATTGGGAAGAGGGAACTACGCTCATCGAAGCAGTGGCACTTGCTCAAAGTATCCTTACTGTTTCGCGCAGTCTTTCAGAACGGTGGGAGACTCTTTCCATGTGATTGCCCAGGACGGACATGATGTAGTGGTTCCTTATGCCCAATCGTTGAATCTATTGAGCGAGTTGTCCCGTGGGAATTGGAACACCCGTATTCGGACATTGAGGAAGCTCCAGGAATACACGGTTTCGCTATTTGACCATGACTTCAAGAAGCTAAGTGAGATAGGTGCGATTTCTCTGGCCGATGATGATTTCGGTGTGTATGCCTTGGATATGTCGCATTATGACGAGCAGTACGGCGTGGTCGTCGATAGCGGTCAGGAAGGAATTTTCATATAGCTAGTTCAATTGATGGAGCGTAATGGTTGGAGAACCGATGAGCAGATTAAGAAAAGCGCATACCTGCAACGAAAACTTCGCTAGAATGATGTATGTAACGACAAGGAGGCGGCGATGAAGCCGATAATTAGCATGTTGTTTGGGATTGTTATCCGTATATACGCCGACGTAGCCGGAGATGTAGACGTGGTGTCGGAACGTGTTTGATTCGATATGATCCCGGCCTGTCATTCAAGACGCTGGCTTGGGAAACCAATGGCAGGGGCAGTTGTGAAAGGAGGAACTGTGAAAGTTCCGATTGAGCGACATCGAAATTCGATTGAGTATCAAGTATATGGCAGATATGCCTTGTTTTCCGAAGTGGTGACTCGTGTGGGTGGTGAGAAATATTCTTATCAGGTGCCCACGTATCAGGCTTTGAAGGGGATCACGGAGAGCATCTACTGGAAACCGACAATAACTTGGGTCATCGATGCGGTTCGTGTCATAAATAAGATTCAGACGGAGGGCAAAGGCATACGGCCAATCAAGATGAATGGTGGCAATGATCTTTCCTATTACACCTATCTTAAAGATGTGAACTATCAAGTGTTGGCTCATTTCGAGTGGAATGAGCAACGTGAGGATCTTGCGGCAGACCGTAATGAGAACAAACATCATGAGATTGCCAAGCGTTCGGTGGAACGGGGAGGTCGTCGCGATGTGTTCCTTGGTACTCGCGAGTGCCAAGGATATGTCGAGCCGTGCGAATTCGGTTCCGGCAAGGGGTTCTATGATGACTACGGCGAGTGGAATCTCGGATATATGTTCCATGGGTTCACTTATCCCGATGAGAACTTGAATCATGATTTCGTTGCTAGGTTCTGGGCTCCGACGATGCGCGACGGAGTCATCGAGTTCCCCAGGCCCGAGTCGCAGATGCTTGATCGACGGATCATTCGCAAAAATCAGCAGGTCAAGCCATTCACCATCGGTGGCAACATGTGCCCTGTCGCACAGGAGGAATCATGAGTCTATGGTCGAATCTCTTGGAAACCTATGACGCGGTGCAAGATGCGGCGGGAATAATTCCTGCATCACTTTCCGGATCTGACGATGCGGTCAAAAAGACTTTGCTGCCTTTGAATCACACGACATTGCAGGTTCAGATTAATGTGACGTTGGACGCTGATGGCAATCTTTGCCAACCGATTTTCAAGAGTGCAAAGCCGCAGCCTATTATTATCCCATGCACGGAGGCCTCCATGGGCCGGACCAGCAAGGCGGTTCCTCATCCTCTATGTGATCAGTTGCAATATGTAGACAGAGGTTGCGATGCGGAGAAGACATCCATGTATCTCGAACAGCTGGCTGCATGGAAGGGTGATAATCAAAAGTTAAATGCTATTTATCGGTATGTAAGTTCACAGAGCATTACCGAGGATGCATTGAAAGCCGGCGTCGAGTTCACTGAAAAAGACCGTAAGGATGGTGTGCGTTTTTGCGTCCAAACTGGCGAGCGGGATTCTGCAGCCGACACTGATCCAGAGATTCGCGCTCGTTGGATCGCGTATTCGCAATCAGGCTCGAAAACGGAAGGCCGAGATTTATTCGGCAATGCATTCCATAGTCAAGCGGAGAATTACCCTAAAAAGATTGTGAGCATTAATGGCAATGCTAAGTTGATTTCGGCGAATGATTCGACGAATTTCACGTATAGAGGTCGGTTCTCCAATAAGAGTGAGGCGTTGAGAATCGACTCGGCCGCTTCGCAGAAAATACATTCTACATTGCAATGGCTCGCTAACAACCATCGAACGTTAACAGGCTCTCAGGCGATTATCATCTGGGCCATCGATCATCCCACGGAGCCCGTTGTCGATCCACAGATGGACTCAAAGGATGCCGGCGATGTTTTCGAAGAGCTGTTTCCTCAAATCAAGGATGAACCTGTGAATCCCGTAGCACATGCGGCTCAGGTCACGGATATTGATTATGCGGAACGCTTTGCTAAGTTTCTTCGTGGGTATGGGAATGGTGATTTCCTCAAACGTCATAATAGCAAGATGGCCATCGTCATCTTGGACGCCGCCACATCTGGTCGACTCAGTGTCACTTTCTATCGGGAGTTGCCGGAAGGTGAGTATATTGAAAGCATTATGCGTTGGCATGAGTCGGCGGCATGGCATCTGACGCATATCGATACGTCGGATGGAACGGCAAAAGTCGTCCGATTCATTGGTGCTCCGTCTTTCAACGACATTATCAGTTGCGCGAGCGATATCGCCGATCGCTCCAGTGACGGATACAAGCGATTTGCCAAGAATGTGAAGAAGCAATTGGTGGAATGTATGTTCGGGGATAAGGCATTGCCTCGTTCCATTCTGGATGCTTCGTATCACAAGGTGACCAGGCCGCTTGGATATGCCAATCTGAAGACGTGGAACAGCCAATTGGAGATTGCTTGCAGCCTGTGGAAACAATATTTCATAACACAAAGCAATAGCAATCCTGAACAGAAAGAGGTGACCATGGAATTGGATGTCGCCAGAACAGATCGAGATTATCTATATGGGCGATTGTTGGCATTGGCAGATGGTTTCGAGCATAGTGCGATGTACAAGCAAGGCATTGACGGCACGAGGCCAACGAATGCAGTCAAGCTGATGAGCAATTTCACATCAAAACCATATGTCACTTGGGGAACACTGATGAAACAGCTGGTTCCCTATCTTAAGGCCGCCAATGGAGCTCCATGGTTCCAGAATGACGTTGATGAGGTTATGTCTTTATTCCGCGCAGGTGAGTATGAAGACAATCGGCCATTGTCTCCGCTTTTCTTGCTTGGTTATTCCCACCAGCGTCGATATTCGCGGGAACGTGCGATGGAAGCGAAAAGCCGCGGAAACAACAATTGACACAGTTAATTCATTAGCTAATTATTCTATTGAGGAGTCACAATGACTAGTCTTAGCAACAAAATCGATTTTGCTCTGGTATTTGCCGTATCAAATGCTAATCCAAACGGGGATCCCCTCAACGGCAATCGTCCGCGAACTACATCCGAAGGTTTAGGAGAGGTGTCTGACGTCGCACTAAAACGGAAAATCCGTAATCGCCTGCAAGACGAAGGAGAATCGATTTTCGTTCAGTCGTCGGATCGCGCTGATGATGGGGAACCGTCGCTGTCCGCCCGTTTCAATGACTATTTGAAGACGTTGACCAAAGATGAACAGAAACAGAAGAATGTGGTGTTCGATAAAGTTTGCGGTCAATGGTTGGATGTGCGTGCGTTTGGTCAGGTGTTTGCCTTCAAAAAAGGCAAAGATGTCGATGAGGTCTCGTTGGGCGTGCGTGGTCCGGTGAGCATACAATCGGCCTTTTCTTTGGAACCAATTGCGATCGATGATGTCCAGATCACCAAGTCGGTTAACAGCGAGACGACGGATTCCGGCAAGAAGTCTTCTGACACCATGGGCATGAAATATCGTGTTTCTGGCAGGGAAGTTTATAAGACATTTGGTAGCATCAGCGCCCAACTGGCGGAGAAAACTGGTTTCTCCGATGAGGATGCCGAGAAAATCAAGCAAGCTCTGACCACGCTTTTCGAGAATGATGAGAGCTCCGCACGGCCATCGGGGTCCATGGAGGTGCTGAAGGTTGTGTGGTTCACACATAACTGCAAGGGCGGTCAGTATTCCTCAGCCAAAGTTCATCGTGCAGTGAATGTGGCTACAGATGGCACAGTGACTGTTGACGAAAGCGAGATTCCAAATCTGGAATACGAAATTCTTGAAGGTCGATGAAGCGACTCATCTTGATTAGAGGAGCAAATTATGACAGGGCCTAGCGAATATCCAGAAGAGGACTGGCTGGCCCTGTCTGGCCTTCAGCACTTTGCATTCTGTCGCCGGCAGTGGGCGTTGATTCATATTGAGCAGCAGTGGCAGGAGAACTATCTCACCACTGCCGGTCATCTCGAGCATGAACGTGCGCATGATTACGAGCAATCTGAATCTCGTGGAGATACCCTCATTATGCGAGATTTGCGTGTGTTCTCGCGTCATCTTGGTATTACAGGTGCTTGTGATGTCGTGGAATTTCATCAATCCGATGATGGTGTTCCTTTACAGGGGCGGAATGGGCTATGGGGTGCATATCCTATCGAATACAAGCATGGGCAACCTAAAACTGTGGATGCTGACCGCCTGCAACTGTGCGCTGAAGCCATGTGCCTAGAGGAAATGCTCTCATGCGAAATTGATGAAGGAGCTTTGTTCTATCAGCGGACACGGCGGCGTGAACGAGTAGAGCTAACAGAGGAACTTCGCGGCACAGTGGCCGCCATGGTTCAAGAAATGCATCAGTTGTTTTCGAGAGGATATACTCCTCGCGTAAAACCACGGAAGGCGTGCAATGCATGTTCATTGAAAGAAATTTGTTTGCCGGAACTGTTAAAAGCAAAATCGGCCGAGCAATACATACATGCTTACGTGAGTGAGGAGACGGCATGAAGCAGTTGCTGAACACTTTATTTGTTACCAGCGAAGACGCTTACCTTTCGTTGGAGAATGACAATGTTGTCGTGCAACGTGATAAAACGGCATTGGCCAAGATTCCATTGCGTTCATTGGAACAGATTTTGAGCTTTTCCTACAAAGGTGCATCTCCTGCGTTAATGGGTAAATGTGCGCAGACTGGCACGGGATTGTCCTTTTATACGCCGAGAGGCAGATATCTTTGCTCGATCCTTGGTGAGAATAATCGTAATGTGTTACTGCGGCGTTCTCAGTATCATTTTGCCGATAATCTAGATTCTGCAGCTAAGTTTGCTCGCTCTTTCATCATTGGAAAGATCTTCAACAGTCGTTGGGTGTTGGAACGTACCAAGCGTGACCATAATTTACGGGTCAACACTGAAAGGCTCAATGGTCAAAGCCAAGCTTTGTCTGGATACCTAAAGCAGGTTTCTGGTTGCAACGATGTTGATGCCATTCGAGGTCTGGAAGGCTTAGCTGCCAAGAACTATTTCTACGCGTTTGACGATTTGATTCTTCGGTCAAAAGATGATTTCTTCTTTGAGCAGCGCAGTCGCAGACCACCACTTGATCGTATGAACGCGCTTTTGTCGTTCTCTTATTCTTTGCTTACAGGTGATTGTCTTGCTGCGTTACAAGGTGTGGGACTTGACCCTTATGTGGGTTTCTTGCATGTAGATCGTCCTGGTCGGCCGTCCTTGGCGTTAGACCTGATGGAGGAGTTTCGCCCTGCCCTTGCTGATCGATTTGCGCTGACGTTGGTCAATCGTGGAAGTATTTCGGTTGGCGATTTCGAGGAGCGAGAAAATGGTGGTGTGTTCCTTAATGATGCTGGGCGAAGAACTGTGTTAGCTGCTTGGCAGAAACGCAAACAAGAAGTGATTACTCACCCGTTCTTGGGAGAAAAGATGCCATGGGGTTTAGTCCCATATATCCAAGCGTTATTACTTACGAGAGCTATTCGTGGAGATATCGACGCTTATCCGCCATTCATGTGGAAGTGATAGGACATGAAGCTGTTGATGAAGGAAATGAATGATGCTTGTTGTAGTGGCATATGATGTGAACACTGAGACATCAGCTGGTAAAAGACGTCTGCGTTTAGTAGCGAAAAGTTGTATGAAATATGGGCAACGTGTACAAAACAGCGTTTTCGAGTGCAGCGTCACTTCTGCAGAGTATCTCACACTTAAGCATGTTTTATTAAATATCATTGATGTAAAAACGGATAGTTTGAGATACTACAATTTGGGGACAAACTACTCGCGGCGCATTGAGTATTTAGGCGTTCAGCGTCATGTTCCCGTTGATGGAATCATGATGATATGACTTCCAAACGACATGTAGTGCGACCATGAAGCAGTCATGAGTTAACGGGTAAGTTCGCACCTTTTTGTGCGGAGGAAATTAAGGCTGGAACCCCGATGTAATTTCGGGTTGTTGTTTGATAATCGAAAAGTGTGGCCAGATAGGGCTCGATACGTCGTATTTGGACGTGTTCGGGGCGGTGGAACTGATGTAATATGTGTATTTAGCGGAGATGAGGTTTTGCTTGAATCATTATTTGGTCAAGAATGTCTCATTTTTGCGGTCACTTCCCGCAAGGGAAGTGTGGATTGAAATACCTGCTTGACGGTCAACTCATGATCGAAAATAAAGTCACTTCCCGCAAGGGAAGTGTGGATTGAAATTTTCGAATTCGGCGTTCACGTACAGCGGCGCGGAGTAGGTCACTTCCCGCAAGGGAAGTGTGGATTGAAATATGAAGCGTTGCACATAGTAGCCGTACCTTAGCCGTCACTTCCCGCAAGGGAAGTGTGGATTGAAATATCTGAAAGGACTGCAACCATGTCACGGAAGAGGAGTCACTTCCCGCAAGGGAAGTGTGGATTGAAATGGTATTTGTGTCTGCCATGCAAAACTCCTTACGTTGGTCACTTCCCGCAAGGGAAGTGTGGATTGAAATGAAAACGGTTTGGCCCTCTTTTTCCCCGACAAACGTCACTTCCCGCAAGGGAAGTGTGGATTGAAATGCGTCGAGGAGCGGTATTATGTTTAGACGCGGTGAGTCACTTCCCGCAAGGGAAGTGTGGATTGAAATATCGATGAATGGGGAGAACTGAAACAGCGGGCGAGTCACTTCCCGCAAGGGAAGTGTGGATTGAAATGACGCCTTCGGCACCTTGAGCGCGTTGGCGGGCGAGTCACTTCCCGCAAGGGAAGTGTGGATTGAAATTTCTCCGTCGTGCTGTTGTCGATACCAAGATAATTGTCACTTCCCGCAAGGGAAGTGTGGATTGAAATCATGTCTAAACTTGTCGTACGAGATAGGCTGTGAGTCACTTCCCGCAAGGGAAGTGTGGATTGAAATCAATAATTAAGCCGAAGTCGGCTTTGACTTGTGAGTGTCACTTCCCGCAAGGGAAGTGTGGATTGAAATAAAAAACGCAGATGGGCATTAACAACGCCTACGAGTCACTTCCCGCAAGGGAAGTGTGGATTGAAATCCAAAGTCGTATCGACGGTGCGCATAGAGTTGTTGGTCACTTCCCGCAAGGGAAGTGTGGATTGAAATTTCGACATATCGAATCTTTTGCGAGAGAACTGCCGTCACTTCCCGCAAGGGAAGTGTGGATTGAAATAGGACACGTCGAGCTGCGCACGTACAGTTCGTGGTCACTTCCCGCAAGGGAAGTGTGGATTGAAATTGACTGCATTCGATGGCGAGTCCGGCATGTCGGGTCACTTCCCGCAAGGGAAGTGTGGATTGAAATTTCTTCTGCTGGGATGAAATGTTGGAAACCACAAAGTCACTTCCCGCAAGGGAAGTGTGGATTGAAATCGGAAGATGCACTTTTGACGGCATTTGACGGCGAAGTCACTTCCCGCAAGGGAAGTGTGGATTGAAATGTCGCAATGAGGTAATTGTATTGTGACGCTTGAGTCACTTCCCGCAAGGGAAGTGTGGATTGAAATTGGACGGGCGAAGGCTCCAGCGAGTCCATAACCTGTCACTTCCCGCAAGGGAAGTGTGGATTGAAATACAACCATCGACAACGACGGCATCCTCCGTTGTGGTCACTTCCCGCAAGGGAAGTGTGGATTGAAATAGACTTCCAGAACGGTACAAGTATCTACAAAAAGTCACTTCCCGCAAGGGAAGTGTGGATTGAAATATGAAGCGTTGCACATAGTAGCCGTACCTTAGCCAGTCACTTCCCGCAAGGGAAGTGTGGATTGAAATCAAAGACTGCCGTGCTACCCATTACACCACGGGAGTCACTTCCCGCAAGGGAAGTGTGGATTGAAATAAAATAATGGAGAGAGTTGTTACGCTCCCTCCAGTCACTTCCCGCAAGGGAAGTGTGGATTGAAATCCTACTTGCGTGACGAGTTCACCGGAGTATTGAGTCACTTCCCGCAAGGGAAGTGTGGATTGAAATAGGCGATGGCAGTCCAGCTGCCCTCAAGGTCCGCGTCACTTCCCGCAAGGGAAGTGTGGATTGAAATGTCAACACCAACGGCGAGGAAGCGATCATCACGAGTCACTTCCCGCAAGGGAAGTGTGGATTGAAATATGTTCGAATCGAAAGCCTTCGACGCGGCCTTGGTCACTTCCCGCAAGGGAAGTGTGGATTGAAATATCGGATTGCCACGCTGATAGCCAGCCAACTGGTCACTTCCCGCAAGGGAAGTGTGGATTGAAATCACGCGGCTTGGGCTTGGAAGGTCTGACGGTTTGGTCACTTCCCGCAAGGGAAGTGTGGATTGAAATCGCCCAATGGTCGAACCTGCAAGGAGCCAAACCGTCACTTCCCGCAAGGGAAGTGTGGATTGAAATGTGTCGAATGTCGGCTCTGCTGAGGGCGCGATGGGTCACTTCCCGCAAGGGAAGTGTGGATTGAAATCTGACGGTCCGGCTGGCCGTCGTATCGTGCGAGGTCACTTCCCGCAAGGGAAGTGTGGATTGAAATTTCGATTCGAGGCCGGTGAAGCCGATGGTCCAGGTCACTTCCCGCAAGGGAAGTGTGGATTGAAATCTGGTGGTTATTTGGCCGCGTAGGCTTGCGAGAGGTCACTTCCCGCAAGGGAAGTGTGGATTGAAATAGAGCAAGGCCGATTGGACCATTGACGAAACTTGTCACTTCCCGCAAGGGAAGTGTGGATTGAAATCACAATGATAGGCACACCGTCAGCGTCATGCCACAGTCACTTCCCGCAAGGGAAGTGTGGATTGAAATCTGCTTGACGAGGTTAGCGCGATTTGTAGCAGTCGTGAGTCACTTCCCGCAAGGGAAGTGTGGATTGAAATACAAGTCCTTTGGACCGCTTGCAAGGTGGTCGAAAGTCACTTCCCGCAAGGGAAGTGTGGATTGAAATCCGCAAGACCTCTCAGGCGTCTACACCAGCGATGGTGTCACTTCCCGCAAGGGAAGTGTGGATTGAAATTGCATGGCGTTGTCGTTGTGCGGGGACAGGCTCAGTCACTTCCCGCAAGGGAAGTGTGGATTGAAATATGATGAAATCATCGGAATGCGACATGAAACGGTTGGTCACTTCCCGCAAGGGAAGTGTGGATTGAAATCTGTGGTTATCGTCATGGTCGAAGATGCACGCGAGTCACTTCCCGCAAGGGAAGTGTGGATTGAAATATCCAACACCGGGCAGTAGCGCCCGTCCTTGGTGTCACTTCCCGCAAGGGAAGTGTGGATTGAAATGCCGAGGGTGGACCGCAGTCGAATCAGACCGTGGGTCACTTCCCGCAAGGGAAGTGTGGATTGAAATGGATCCGCGAAATCCAATGAGGGGTCATGCTTCGTCACTTCCCGCAAGGGAAGTGTGGATTGAAATAAACCATTGGACGAGATGGTCGACATGGAAGGCCGTCACTTCCCGCAAGGGAAGTGTGGATTGAAATTGATTATATCGGTAAGGCTGTGCTTGTTTTGGATGTCACTTCCCGCAAGGGAAGTGTGGATTGAAATATCATCTGATGATGTGCGTTTCTACCGCACCGTGCCGTCACTTCCCGCAAGGGAAGTGTGGATTGAAATCATGTCCGTATCATGGGTGTGGAACGGGGTGAGGGTCACTTCCCGCAAGGGAAGTGTGGATTGAAATCCTGAAAACATGAAGACAATGCAGGAAATGCCAACGTCACTTCCCGCAAGGGAAGTGTGGATTGAAATAGGCCGAGCGTGATGACGGCGCACGCGCCGCCCAGTCACTTCCCGCAAGGGAAGTGTGGATTGAAATTGCCGGGCCACAAGCACGATGACCTTGCGGAAACGGTCACTTCCCGCAAGGGAAGTGTGGATTGGAATACGCCGAGGGGGGCTTTGTGGGATTCCGCAACCGTCACTTCCCGCAAGGGAAGTGTGGATTGAAATAAACCGGAAGCGCAGAAGAGTGGGCAGACTACCGGGTCACTTCCCGCAAGGGAAGTGTGGATTGAAATGCTGATGAGGTCCTGTGCGTGGGTGTCGATTGGGTCACTTCCCGCAAGGGAAGTGTGGATTGAAATAACGACGCGATCACCAAAGGTTACACGACTTACGGTCACTTCCCGCAAGGGAAGTGTGGATTGAAATGCGGAACGTCCGACCATCACGGACGCCATGATAGAGTCACTTCCCGCAAGGGAAGTGTGGATTGAAATACGCAGGCCATGGAGAAGTCCTACGAGCGTTTGCGTCACTTCCCGCAAGGGAAGTGTGGATTGAAATCAGTCCAACATCGTGTGGACCCGAACCCCGGACAGTCACTTCCCGCAAGGGAAGTGTGGATTGAAATATTTTTACTAGACGGGGCTGGAACGTTGCGCGAGGTCACTTCCCGCAAGGGAAGTGTGGATTGAAATCGCGACCGTGACAGCCCAATGCTTGTAATCGTCACGTCACTTCCCGCAAGGGAAGTGTGGATTGAAATATGGTCATCGAGAGCGATTGCGGCATTGCCTCCGGTCACTTCCCGCAAGGGAAGTGTGGATTGAAATGGTTTGATATTTTTCCCACTCCTCAATCAGGTTGTGTCACTTCCTGATATGGCCTGATTTTTGTTCCGCCCTTATAGTGGGGCGGCTTGCGCCGCTTGGTTTGCATAATACTCGGTTTCGGTCCGTTCCGGTGTCCTGTAG
>ERZ1032846.48-NODE-48-length-12766-cov-8.889544_pt1 | contig 12766 bp, 10 predicted proteins | sample MGYA00516690_ERZ1032846 | MGnify/ENA primary metagenome ERZ1032846 (study PRJEB33719, sample SAMN04261206) | wastewater metagenome | biome: rural village; feature: human; material: feces | host: Homo sapiens | place: El Salvador | collected 2013-01-14 ...
TAAATTATGCATATAGATAAGCCTGTTTAGCGAAATAATCGTATTTTTGTAGGTATGAACACAGATATACTATCAAAAGACAAAGATCCGATGGGTGCCGCCATCCTTGACTACCAAACTAAAGGGAAGGCCGGAAAATTGAGCATATTATCTTCTATGTTTGAGGAAGACGAAATGCCGGTAAAACATCTCTTCCGCAACCTGGAAGAAATGCCGATACTGGAGCAGAAAGCATTGAGCCTCGCCAAAGGAAAGGTGCTGGATGTTGGAGCTGGTGCAGGATGTCATGCACTCGCCCTGCAAGCCCAATCGATTGCCGTAAAAGCCATCGATATTTCTCCACTGAGTTGCCAAGCCATGCTCCAGAGAGGAGTGAAGGATGTAGAATGCATCAACCTGTTTGACCCACATTTGGGAAGCAAAAGCGGAATGGGAAGCGAAGATAGATTGCAGAATGAAGACGGATTGCAGAATGAAGGTGGATCACAGAGCGAGAGTGGCTTTGATACCATTCTTCTCCTGATGAACGGCACTGGCATTGCCGGAAAAATAGAAAACCTTCCCGCCCTTTTCAACCGTCTCAAGGCTTTGCTCAATAAAGACGGAGAGATTCTCATCGATTCTTCTGACATCAAATACATCTACGAGAACGAGGACGGAAGTTTCGACATCAATCTCAATGCAGCCTACTATGGCGAAGTGGATTATCAGATGGTTTACAAAGACGTAAAGGGAGACTCTTTCGACTGGCTCTATGTTGATTTTCCTCTGCTCAAATCTATCGCAGAGAGTTGTGGATTACATGGCGAACTGATTGCTGAAGGCGAACACTACGATTATCTGGCAAGATTTTTCTAATAAAACGGAACGCCTAAAACACATAGTCGAGCATACAGAGTGGACTTATTGACACACCATGTTCTACTTAATCGTAGAAATCGTGACATCCGAAAAATCATTCATATAATCCAGTATCTCCAATGTATGAAAGTCGCGTTTCGCTCTGATTTCTATGCTTGCTTCCAGAAATTCTTCCTTCGACAAGCGACGTTCCTTCAACTCATAAGAATGTACTTCCATCCCGTCCTGCTTGATGCGCGTGATAAATTCCTTCACACTCTCACGGGATGGAGCTGAAAAGGACAACTCAATGGTGGATAATCCCAACTGAGGAATCCAATAGTTCAAGACCTCCAGACCCAACAGTACCATAGCCGTGGTAAGCACCGCTGCCAAATACATGCCCGTACCGCAAGCTAAGCCGATGGCTGCCGTGACCCAAAGACCAGCAGCCGTAGTCAAGCCACGCACCACATTCTTCTGAAAGATAATCGTACCAGCACCTAAAAATCCGATGCCCGAAACTACCTGCGCTGCCACTCGAGAGGAATCCTTTAGATCTACTCCAAAGCCAAACTGGGACACGAGACAGAAAAGAGCACTACCCAAAGCTACAAGGAAATGAGTACGGAAACCAGCTTCCTTGGCACGATATTCACGTTCGATACCTATAGCTCCACCCAACAAGAGCGCCAGCATAAGACGAATAGTCAATTCCATATAAGTTGCATCCATATTCTATAGTTTTAAGTTTCTAAATCAAAAAATCGTTATACGCCATCTTCAGCAAAAATTACTCTACAGCACATCATCAAGAAATCGCTCTACAACAATGGAGAGAGCAGTCTCACAAGCGATTCAAACAATCGCTGGAAGAACGGGCGCTTGATGAAATAAGCCACATCATCGACCAGCATGGAGCGTTCCTGATCTGCCAGGAATATCCGCTTGATACGCAAAGCCATTCCCTCACCAAAGAAGAAAGCATTAGCCTCGAAATTATTCTCAAAACTGCGGAAATCGATATTGGTACTGCCGCAGGAACTCAGATTATCATCGCTTACCAGGAGTTTGCTATGGTTGAATCCATCCTCATAAAGATAAACTTTCACACCAGCCTCTATCACCTCCATCAGATAAGAACGCGAAGCCCATTCCACCAGTTTGGCATCGCCCCGGCGAGGCACCATGAGTCTGACATCTACTCCCGCCAAAGCTGCGGTTCGCATGGCAAAGAGCACGGGCTCCGTAGGCAAGAAATAAGGACTCTCCATATAGACATATCTGTGGGCCTGCAGGATGATGCGTACATAGCCCTGCATGATGTCAGGCCAAGGTGAAACAGGGCTGCTTGTCACGATCTGCGTAAGACAATTATTGGAAATACTCTTATCTACAGACGGATAATAGCGGCGGTCGTTGATGAGTTCCCGGCACACGAAATACCAGTCCACAAGGAATGCTCGCTGGATGGCATAGACAGCACCGCCACGGATACGGAGATGCGTATCTCGCCAAGCCTGCTTGGCCGTTCCCTTCACATATCTCATGGCAATATTCATGCCCCCGATAAATCCTACCTTTCCATCGATGACACAGAGTTTGCGATGGTTGCGATAGTTTACCTTACCCGTAAAGGCAGGAAATTTAACTGGCATGAAAGCCTGTACACGCACTCCTGCCTTAATCATCCTTTCGAAGAAGCGGTTTTTCACCTTCCAGCACCCCACATCGTCGTATATCAGTCGTACCTCCACGCCCTCACGCACCTTGTCTATCAGCGCATCAGCCACCAGATTTCCTAAAGCATCGTCTTCGATGATATAAGTATCCAGATGAATATGGTCCTTCGCCTGTCCGATGGCATTCAGGAGTGAGAATGCAAACTCATAGCCGTCCATGAGAATATCCACCTCATTATCCTTGAAAGGGAGCGCCCAGTTCTGGTTGGTAAACAGTTTCATCAGCGGTCTGTTGCGGCGAGGGATATGCAGGTCTTCCTGCTCGGCAAATTCGAGCATGCTGCGCTTGGTGAGCAAGTCCATACTGCGCTTGCTGATTACCTTTTCCTTACGTGTATTCTTGCCGAAGAAAATATAGAAGATGATGCCGACTACCGGCATGAAACAGAGCACAAGAATCCATGCCATGGCTTTCTCCGGTTGCTTGTTGTCCATGAGAACAGCCACGATTCCACTTATTGTTATCGCCAGATATACTACCAGCAGAAACCAATGGATATACAGCATATTCTTACCTCCTTATATTATATTTTAGTTGAAGACATTATTCGACTGTGACGCCACGAGCATATTCATCTTCTTCAGTTTCACGAATTCCTCCAGAAGTTCCCTGTTGCCAGGATTCTGCTTGAACTCCTGCTGCACCTCGATAATACGCTGCGCAATATAGTGGGTACGGAAGGAAAGCATGTCCTTGAATATCTGCTGGCGCAGTTTCTCCTCGTTCATCTTCATCTGCAGACTTGCCGTCGTTATCTCCTGCTCACCCGTCGGAATACCGGCTATCCTACTGATTTCCGGATTGGGATGAGAAGCGAAATAGGTTTCACATCTGAATCCTTCCTCCTCAATATGTTCCATAGCCTCAGCCATGATCTGATTGTAGATGGAATGGTGGAACTTGAAGTCATCGCCTTCCATGTCCAGATAGATATACTGGGCGGCTGGCAGTTCCACATCATTGCCGTCAGCATCCTGCACCTTGATGATTTCATCGCCATGATGGATTACCAGTTTGATAAGCAGGTCTTCCACCTCCATCAGCTTGTCGAGCGGAGTGACAGCCGCCTGTCGCAATGCCTGCTGCTTCACCGGATAGCCGGCATCTCTGAATCCTGCAGCCCGGCGTTCCTCCTTCACCTGCTCGCTCATTCCGTTGCGGATGAAGGAATTGAGGGCATTGATGATAACCGCCTCGTTGACTCCCAGACGGTGAGAACAGTCGGTGATATAAGCCGCTCGGGTAATCTGATTCTTGATCTTCGAGATGCTCTCCACGATGGAATTGATGGCCTCACTTCGCTTCACGGGATCGGTAACGCCTTTGAGCATCACGTCGGTCTTAAACTGGATAAAGTCTGTCTGATGGTCTGCAATATATTGTCTGAACTGCTCGGCAGTATGATTGCGTGCAAAACTGTCAGGGTCGTTACCGTCAGGCAGGAAAAGCACCTTGACGTTCATCTCCTCCTCCAGCAGCATATCGGTTCCTCTCAAGGCTGCATGCACACCCGCCTTGTCACCATCATAGAGCAATACGATATTATTGGTAAAGCGGTGCAAGAGTCGGATCTGATAGATACTGAGTGCCGTACCCGAATTGGCCACCACGTTTTCAATGCCACACTGGTGCATGGAAATCACGTCAGTATAGCCCTCCACCATAAACACGCAATCTTCCTTGGCAATCGCCTTCTTCGCCTGAAAAAGGCCGTAGAGTTCACGTTCCTTGTGATAAATCTCACTGTCGGGCGAGTTGACATATTTCTGGCTCACACCCTTGGTACGGCTATCGAGCACACGTCCACCGAAAGCCACCACCTTGCCACTCACACTAAACCATGGGAAGATGGCACGGCCTGAGAATCGGTCGAAATACTTTCCTGGTTCATTATCAGAGGCGATGAGCACACCCGTCTTGACCAGATACTTCGGATTATAACCCTGTTTCACAGCCGCCTCGCCGAGAGCAGTACGACTGTTGAGCGAAAAGCCGAGCTGGAATTTTCGGATGATGTCATCTCTGAAACCGCGGCTTCTGAAATACTGCATACCGATGGCACGACCGTCCACATCATTCTGAAGGATATCCTGGAAATACTTGGCAGCCCACTCGTTGACGATGAACATAGATTCCCTTTCGCTCTCCCGCTGCTTTTCCTCGTTGGTCAGTTCGCGTTCCTTGATTTCGATATGATATTTCTTGGCAAGCCAGCGCAAGGCATCGGGATAGGTCATCTGTTCCAGTTCCATGAGGAAGTTGATGGCATTACCACCCTTGCCACAGGTGAAACAATGACAGATGCCACGGGTCGGTGATACGGAGAAAGACGGATGAGAGTCGTTGTGGAAAGGGCACAAGCCGATGTAGTTTACCCCTCGTTTCTTAAGGGTCACGAATTCTCCTACCACCTCTTCTATCTTGGTGGAATCCATAATTCTTTCTATCGTCGGTCTATCTATCATATCCGGTAAAATATCAAATCATATTTGAAAAATATCAAAATCAGAAACTATTTAAATGCAAAGTTACTACTTTTATTCGAAATGAGCACATTTTCCGCACTAAATAATGTAAACATTTCTCCCGAAACCCTACATTCCAAACATTTTTAAGAAAAACTTAGTTATTTTGTCTTCAACTATTAGGCATTTCCAATTATTTTGCTTAACTTTGCCTACTGATACAAACGAAAAGAAAAGAAAAATGATAGATATCAAAGGCATAACCAAAAGCTTCGGCTCGCTGCAGGTACTTAAGGGCATCGACCTGCACATCGACAAGGGCGAGGTGGTAAGCATTGTCGGTCCCAGCGGAGCCGGCAAAACCACGCTGCTCCAGATCATCGGAACCCTCGATAAGCCTGACGCAGGAAATATCATCATCGATGGCATTGATGTGAGCAGGCTCTCCACCAAGAAACTGAGCGATTTCCGCAACCAGCATCTGGGCTTCGTGTTCCAGTTTCACCAGCTTCTGCCTGAGTTCACCGCACTGGAGAACATCATGATTCCTGCCTTCATTGCCGGCAAGAGTCGCAAACAGGCGAAGGAACGCGCTGAGGAACTGCTGGCGTTCATGGGGCTGAGCGATAGAGCCAACCACAAGCCTGCCGAACTCTCCGGTGGCGAGAAACAGCGTGTGGCTGTGGCCAGGGCATTGATCAACAATCCTGCCGTCATCCTGGCCGATGAACCATCAGGAAGCCTCGATACCAAAAACAAGGCAGAACTGCACCAACTGTTCTTCGATCTGCGTGACAAGTTCGGACAGACCTTCGTTATCGTAACCCACGATGAGGGGCTTGCTGCCATCACCGACCGCACCATTCACCTGAAAGACGGAATGATCGAGAAAACCGTAGAGGCTAATTCTGCTGAAGACGAGACTCCTGCAAAGGACATTCAGGAAGAAAAAGTCCAGGAAAATATTGTTCAGAAAAAGAGTGAACAGGAGGATGTAATCTAAGATCATAGAATTCGCATTCGCAGAAAGGAAACAGAATTCACAAAAAGGAATAAGAATCCAAGAAAAGGAGTAAATAAGAAAACATGGCAAACAAGATAAAGCTCGGCGATTACAACCGCCTCAGAGTTGTAAAGAAAGTAGATTTCGGCATGTACCTCGACGGAGGCGATGAGGGAGAAATCCTCCTTCCTACCCGCTACGTACCGGAGGGACTTTCCATTGGCGACGAGATTGACGTTTTCATCTATCTCGACCAGGAAGAGCGTATCATCGCCACCACCGAAACCCCTCTTGCCAAAGTGGGCGACTTCGCCTATCTCGAAGTGAAATGGGTCAACGAATATGGTGCTTTCCTCGGTTGGGGACTGATGAAAGATATCTTCTGCCCATTCCGTGAACAGAAGAAGCGCATGGCATTGGGCAATTCCTACATCGTTCATATCCATATTGATGAGGAGAGTTACCGCATCGTAGCCTCAGCCAAGGTGGAAAGATACCTGAAGGAAGACCATCCTCACTACAAGCACGGAGAGGAAGTGGATCTGCTCATCTGGCAGAAAACCGACCTCGGATTCAAGGTCATCATCGATAACCAGTACTCCGGTCTGCTCTACAAGAGCCAGATATTCCAGTATATCCATACAGGCGACAAACTGAAGGGCTACATCGGACGAGTACGCCCAGACGGAAAGATAGACGTCACCCTGCAGAAGACTGGCATGGAACAGACTGCCGATTTCGCAGAAACCCTCTACCAGTACCTGCTCGACAATGACGGGGAATGCAATCTGGGCGACAAGAGCGAGGCAGACGATATCTACGAGCGATTCCACGTAAGCAAGAAAGTATTTAAGCGTGCCATCGGAGATCTCTACAAGAAGCGACTCATCACCGTGAGCCCGATGAGCATCCGATTGGCATAACACATTTTTTTAATTATTATATGGCAACAGTTGACGACAAGAAGATCATCTTCTCAATGGTGGGCGTATCTAAGATTATCCCACAAAACCAGAAACAGATTCTGAAGAACATCTACCTATCGTTCTTCTACGGAGCAAAAATAGGCATCATCGGTCTGAACGGTGCAGGTAAATCTACCTTGATGAAAATCATCGCTGGATTGGAACAGCCTACACAAGGCGAGGTGGTATGGAGCCCAGGTTACTCTGTGGGCTACTTGCCACAGGACCCTCCGCTCGACGAAAACAAGACCGTGAAGGAGAACGTGATGGAGGGTGTGCAGAAAATCTATGATGCACTCGCAGAATACGAGGACATCAACAATAAGTTCGGTCTCGAAGAATATTACGGAGACCCTGATAAGATGGACAAGCTGATGCAGCGTCAGGCTGAGGTGCAGGACATCATTGATGCTACCGATGCCTGGAACATCGACTCCAAACTGGAGCGTGCGATGGATGCTCTCCACTGTCCTCCTGGCGATTGGCCGGTAACCAACCTCTCTGGTGGTGAGCGCCGCCGTGTGGCTCTCTGCCGCCTGCTCTTGCAGAAACCGGATGTGCTCCTACTCGATGAGCCTACCAACCACCTGGATGCTGAGAGCATCGACTGGTTGGAGCAGCACCTGCAACAGTATGAGGGAACCGTAATCGCCGTAACCCACGACCGCTACTTCCTCGACGACGTGAGCGAGTGGATTCTGGAGTTGGACCGTGGCGAGGGTATTCCATGGAAGGGCAACTACTCTTCATGGCTCGACCAGAAGACCAAGCGAATGATTCAGGAGGAGAAGACTGCCTCTAAGCGCCGCAAGACATTGGAGCGTGAGTTGGAATGGGTTCGCATGGCACCTAAGGCCCGTCAGGCTAAGGGTAAGGCTCGTCTGAACTCTTACGAGCAGATGCTCAACCAGGAGCAGAAGGAGCGCGAGGAGAAGCTGGAAATCTTCATCCCTAACGGTCCTCGTCTGGGTAACAAGGTGATTGAGGCTCAGCATGTAAAGAAGGCGTTCGGCGAAAAGGTTCTCTTCAACGACCTCAACTTCATGCTTCCTCCTAACGGCATCGTGGGTGTTATCGGTCCTAACGGAGCCGGTAAGACTACTCTCTTCCGCCTCATCATGGGATTGGAGCAGGCTGACGGCGGTACATTCGAGGTGGGTGAGACCGTGAAGTTAGCTTATGTTGACCAGCAGCACAAGGACATCGACCCTCAGAAGACCGTTTACGAGGTGATTTCTCAGGGCAATGAGACCTTGCGTCTGGGTGGCAGAGATGTGAATGCACGTGCTTACATCAGCCGTTTCAACTTCTCGGGCACCGACCAGAGCAAACTCTGCAGTGTTCTCTCGGGTGGTGAGCGCAACCGTCTGCAGTTGGCCTTGGCATTGAAGCAGGAAGGTAACGTTTTGCTCCTCGATGAGCCTACCAACGATATCGACGTGAACACGCTGCGTGCTTTGGAGGAAGGTTTGGAGGCATTTGCCGGTTGTGCGGTGGTTATCAGCCACGACCGCTGGTTCCTTGATCGTATCTGTACCCACATTCTTGCCTTCGAGGGCAATGGTGAGGTCTTCTTCTTCGAGGGCAGCTATTCTGAGTATGAAATCAACAAGGCGCGCCGCCTGGGCGATACAGAAATCAAGAAGGGTCGCTACCGCAAGTTGATGGAGGAATAAAGATTCGGAAAAAACAAGAACTCGGAAACGAAAAGAATAATCGTTTCGGAAACAAAAAACAGAAAAGAGGGTGTGTCATAAGTACAAGACGCACCCTCTTTTTGGTTTCAAAGAGTATAATTATCCCAAACTACTCAGCGTTCCTGCCTTAGGAACATTAATCGTTATCTGCTGGGTTATCAAACCACAATCATCAGCAAACACTGATGACACACAACAAAACAGCATGCCCGACACACACAAAAAAGGGAAGCGCCGAAACGACACTTCCCCATGGATTGGATGAGTTATATAATCATCTGTCTCACGACATCTTATTCTGCGTATGCTGTCTTGTAGGCAGAGTCAAAGAACATAGCGCAAGAACCTACGCCTGTCTCATACTCATGCTGCTTCTGACCAGCGCTGTCATACTCCACTACGTAGCCATTGCCATTATAGTCGGCATAGCCATTATCGCCCATTTTATAAGAGAGCACGAAGATATGACCGTTCAATGGATCGGCGAAAATGCCGCATGGGCTCACAGGCATCTCAGAGAGCGTCATCGCCTGTGGTTGTGTACTTCCTGCTGCAAGCACACTCACACTAGGAGTGCCTCCAAAAGGTGCATTGAGCACAAAGAAATAAGGACGAACCACCTGCGTACGTGTTATAGCACCAGGGGTTACGCATACAGCATAGTTGCCATCTGCCACCTTCTGTGACTTGCCCTTGTCGAAGAGTACCACACGGAGGGCATTCTCGCCAGTGGTCGCATAGTCAGGAGCAGGTCCATACACAGGGTTGTCGATGACATAGACACGCCCCGAAGCATAATAGATGCTGGTAGGATTGTTCACACCCTCGATATTCTTTGTCTCTACATTGTCGTTGTAAAGATTGATGCAAGAGATGTTTCCACCACCAGCACCATAGTTGCTGTTGGCAACGTAGAGATTGCCATTACCGATGACCAAGCCCTCAGGATAGCTGCCCACCTGCCACTTCTTTTGAAGAGCAAAGCTTGTGGTGTCCACGGCTGCTACATAGCCACCGTATGTAGTGAAATATACCTTGCCGTCACCAGCGATGATATGGCGAGGCTCAGTACCCTCGACATTGCCCAGCAACTCTGTGGTTTTGATTTGCTTGATACTCTGCTTGGTTTTCTTGTCGATTACCTCGATGGTGTTGCTCTGATCTACGGCAAGATAAATCTTGTTGCCATATACGATGCCGTCATTGGCTGTATTACCGAGCGAACGACCGTTAGCAGCCTTGAATACATTCTGTGTAGCTGTGCTTGAAGCATAGTCGATGGCTGTGAGAGAGCTCTCGATCTTGCTATACATGTTACCTGAATTCACAACGTAAGCGCCCGTACTATACACCTGGAGATAAGTCTCAGGACCATCGTTGTCGTCGCTACATGATGTCATCACTGCAGTACCCATCAAGAGCACCGCCAAACCTAATAAATACTTTTTCATTTTTTTTCTGTTTATATTTGAATTTAATTTGTTACTATCTAGAAGTTATACCCGATGCTTAACATCCAGCTGCGGCGAGGCATCGGATAATGCCCTACGAGTTCATACTGCTCCGACAGCAGGTTCTTCACATCCATCCTGACCTTCACACCTCTCAGGGATTTCCCCAAAAGACTCAGTCCGTCCAGCTGACGATAGAGCGTCAGTCCCATGTCCCAGTAACCATCCACTTCGGTGCCGTCATAGTGCTCGTTGTTGGCCCATCGCTTGCTCATTCCCTGTCCATGGAGCGAGACATTCACCCAGGGATTCTCCCACCCCAAGGCAATACTGCCCGAGTGCAGAGGGATATAGGCTACTTGATTGCCATAATATTTGGACGAGCGGTCGGTATGGTTCACCACGTGCTGGTAACTATACGACCCTTGGAGCGAGAGTTGCTGCCCCGGAGCCATCTGCCAGATACCACGCAAAGAGGCATCCGCGCCAACTACATCAACCCGTGCCAAGTTCACAGTACGCCAAACGAACATATTGTAAGGAACGCCCACTATCTTGTCGGTCACCCGATTGCAATAGCCGTCCAGCGTTGCTTGAATATTCCATCCCTTATAACGTAGGGATTCGCCGTTTCCCCCATCTTCTGAAGAAGTTTTTTTCCACGTAAGCCCGATATTCAACTGCCGGGTTTTCTCAGGCTTCAAATCAGAACTTCCATAATGGAAGAAATAGTTCTCGTTGAAAGTAGGTACTCGGAAGATGTCCTTGTACGAAGCCCTGAGATAAAGCTCATCGCTGGCAGTACCATTCCCCAGGAGCCGATAAGAAAGCGAAAGCGATGGCGAAAGCCGGCGTGCATCCTTGGCAGCCTGTCCTGCTTTGGTAGGATTGGCGCTGCCTTGCTGAGTCTCTATCTTGCGCCCCACGCTGTTGAGGTAAACCGAAGCCAGCATTCTGACAAGAGCTACCCATCTTCCCTTCGCATATCGGACGGAGAGCGACTGCAGGATGCCATGTCGATGAGGTCGCAGGTCGGTGGCGAGGGTGCTGTTGAGCGAGTTCATCATCCAGTCGGCAGAGTAATCCAGCGCCCAGCCATCATCCGGCATCCACATCAGTGCTGCCGAAGTATAATATTCCCTCTGCCAGTAGGTAGCATCATTGCGCCGATTTGCCACGAGCGTGTCCTGATAGGCAGAGCTCGCCCAGTTCATCTTGGCTTGCACCTTCAGCATCCAGCGGTCATCAAGACTTCTGGCTTGCCACCTCGCCTGAGCAAAGGCGTTGCGGTCGTGCAACTGCTCGGCAGTTACATCGGTGTAATATCTCACGATGCCAGGCAACTGCCGGTCGTTGTCATAATAGTAGAGCTTTGCCCACAATTGGCTCCGGCTCATGCCATCGGCTCGTCTGCCCATCATCCAGTGCATATTCAGTTCGCCATGCCCCGAGTTCATACGACTGTTGGTTCTTCGCTCATGGGTAGTATATTTACCATTGTGCAAGATGAAAGGATAGTCGTTTTCGGCATAGGTATACTCACCCATCGCCTGGAGGGTGAACCTATCTGACAACCTCTGCACATAACGCAGATAAGGCGAGACATATCCGAAGGACCCCACCTGCAACTGAGTAGAGAGGTGAGACTTCCTGTCGATGGGAATCTCGCTCATAGTCTCGATGGCAAGCAAAGCAGCCACCGAGGCTTGCCGGGCCGAGATGAAGATGTCATCATTGTCGCCAATGGTGAGTCGCAAAGTCTGCACCTGGTCGAGCGAATAACGGGACACATCTATTTCGCCTCCCTGACATTCGCTGAGCAGCACACCATCGTAACTCACACCCGTATGCCCCGCTCCGAATCCACGCACAGCTACCGTTTTCATTCCTCCTGCCCCACCATAGTCGCGCAGATTGATGCCTGGCATGCGGTGCAAAGCGTCGGCCATATCCGTAACGCCAAGCCTTAACATATCCCCCTTGTCCAAAAGCTGGAGAGGCGATGTGCTCGTAAGTATCCGGTGCTGCCGAGCATTCACTTTTACTTCCTGCAAGTGCTCGGTACGAATGGTATCTTGCCCCATACCCACTTGTGCATACAACAGTAGCAAGCCACCGAGACAAAATATCCTCAATGCCTTCATTCTTTCTATTTTTTATATTATTATCTATGTCTCCATCACGAACCCATCCCACGGGGTTGGATAGAATCATCGGAATCTCTTACCCTAAAGACAACCTTTAATCATATCGTTTCCGATGGCAACGGCAGGTCTTCTGACTTGCATCCTCCCAGCATCTCACTCTATGTTAACCATAAAAAGATGCAAAACTCATGGCAAGCGGTCTTCCCGAAAAAATGTCAGTGACCATGGTGCTTGCCGCAATAAGACGCTTACAGCAGCGGGACTGTCCGGGCTTCTCACCCGATTCCCTTTTAATCACTACGCACAAACCATGCCTGCGGCGGCAGGAAGTGGCAGCAAACCAATTGCGCTTGCAAAGATACAATAAAAAAAATGAATAAAAGATTATTTTACCTGCTTTTTTATTCTACAAGCGATAAAATAATCTTTCATTCATTTCCTGTTTTATTCTTTTA
>ERZ1032846.63-NODE-63-length-10815-cov-16.313290_pt1 | contig 10815 bp, 11 predicted proteins | sample MGYA00516690_ERZ1032846 | MGnify/ENA primary metagenome ERZ1032846 (study PRJEB33719, sample SAMN04261206) | wastewater metagenome | biome: rural village; feature: human; material: feces | host: Homo sapiens | place: El Salvador | collected 2013-01-14 ...
TTTTTATCTAAAAAAATGTTTGGATGGTCGAAGTCAGTATATTTTAATATGTCCATCTATGTGTTCGGTGGGTGGCTCGATTCCACTGGTGCATCGTCGATTCGGGATATATCAAAATTGACGACGCACTTTACCCGTTGATGGACATGTATCTGATGTGTAAATTTTAAGAATTAATTCGTTTTTCCTATCTAGGAAGCGGGCTATGCCCTCTGTTCCCTCGCGTCAAAACGGGATTCGAACATGCATAAGTTCTGGACGCTGCCGGCAGAATGCAGAAAACAAAGGCGGAGAGACTTTTCAGTTACGTTTTGCCGAAATACTGAAATATTGGAACGGAAGATGTTTCCCAAAGTGAAGTTAATGTCTGAATTGTTGCGGGGCTGACGGATGATGAGAAACCGTGAGGAGTTTACTCAGAATGCCTAGAGGGGTTTCTAGACGAATGACACCAGCTCTGGATTTCCTTGCCTGTGCTCGATGGAATCCGGTTATCGGATTCAAGACGCCCCCATGGGTATTTCGGAATTTCTCTGTTATCGTGGGTTCTCCAATGCGAATCGATAAAAGACGTATAGAATATATTCGGACATGTGAAGGGAGGGATGAGACAGTGCTAGGTACTGTGATGCCCGAGGTTGGTCAGGCTCGGCAGCTGACCGTTCCCTTGACAAGCAACCATGAGGTCGTTTCCCCTCTCAGATATCCAGGGGGCAAGTCGGTTCTATTCGGCTTCATAAAGGTGCTGATTGAGAAGTTGGAGATGAGTAATCCGACTTATGTGGAACCCTATGCGGGTGGAGCGGGGGTGGCTCTTCGTCTTCTCAAAGAGGACTGTGTGTCCAGAATCGTCATTAACGATTATGATCAGGATGTGTTCGCTTTTTGGAACAGTGCCGTGAACCACTCTGCCAAGTTCTTGGAAAAATTCGATGATGTAGAACCGACCTTGGAAGAATGGCGACGACAGAAGAAGATCATCCGAGATTCATCCGACGAGATTGAACGAGGGTTTGCATTCTTTTTCTTGAATAGGACTAACAGATCTGGAGTGATCAACGGCGGTGTGATAGGTGGATTAAACCAAGCCGGGAAATATAAAGTCTGGGCCAGATACAACAAGGAAAAGTTGCGTGAGAAGCTCGTTTTTCTTGGTGGACACGCAGGCTCTATCGAGGTGACATGCCACGACGGAAGGAGAGTAGCGGAGGAATATGCTTCACAGCTCGATACTTTTGTCTATTTAGATCCTCCTTATGTGGAAAAAGGCGGAAGCCTGTATCTGAATGCATTCGATATACAACAGCATCAGGAACTAGCTGAAACGCTTAAGCGGTTCGGAAACGGAACTTGGATGCTTACTTATGATGACACCGAACTGATTCGTTCCCTGTATAAGGAAAGCCCCGGAGGATTATTTCCCTTGCGCTACAGTGCAGCATCGAGACGCAGAACGAATGAGCTGATGATTTTTTCTAATGCACTGGCGAGATCTATGGGATCCTTGGCATAAGGAAAGGGAGAATGCATATGGCAGATACAATGCAAGGAGCGGCGTGGAGGGGTCAGCAGATAAAAGACATCCCGCTCGATTCGCTGGTTCTGTGGACTGAAAATCCTCGCGATCCTATACGAGGGAGGCATTCCAATGACGAAGTCATCAGGTACGCTCTGTCCAAGGAACATGAGAAGCAATGGCAGCTTAGGAAGTTCGCGAGAGAGATGGGGGACCATTTTGATATGAGTGAGCTTCCCACGGTATCTCCGTTAAAAGGGACTTCAAAATACTTGGTCTATGATGGCAACCGGCGTGTCATACTCGCATTGCTTCAGCGGAAAGGAACACTAGTCGACGGAGACCAGTTTGTGTTGCCCCTATTCCCACTTGACACTATTCCCTGTAACGTATGCGATGAGCGGACGGCTCTTGAGCATGTGCTTCGCAAGCATTCGAAGTCGGGCACGTGGAAGCCTTACGAGCGTGACTTGTTCATGTATAGGTACATGAATGGGGATGAGACGGTTCTTATTCGCATGGAGCGGTTGACCGGTGCGATTACCAAATGGCCCATACTGAATCAGCGGTTTGTCAAGGATGACGTACTGAACAGGAAGCATCTTGAAGAGATGGGCCTTTTGCCTGACGAAAGAGATTACGGAGTTGACCGCAATCTTCTCGAGGAACTGCTTCAAACAATCCAGGAGAAGATGGTTTTAGATGAGTTGACAACTCGAAATAAGCGAAATGACCCCGTTTCGGTTCTGCCCGGTGATCTCATATCTCGGATAAAAGAAAATGCTAGGCATCATACACCAAGCAATCCCGAAGATGATGAGATTAATATGTCTAAAGCTCAAAGGCGACAGTCGGATTGTGATCAGAATGATGATTCCGTTGATGATTCAGATGCGCAAGATGGGTTTTCGCTCGATGGTGATTATGCGCCGCCGCAGGGGGATTCCTCGTCGCATAAGGCGAGGACTAGAGAGACCCATCCGATTGCGCTACCTATTTTCGGGGCATCGGACTCCGGGCGACTTGCGCTTCGCCCTGGTGATGTCAACAACTTGTACCGTACTTTGGAGTCACTATGGCAAATGTATGAGCAGGAAAAGATAAAAAACAGTGTTGCTTTCCCTGCGGTATTTCGCATGGGGCTGCGTCTGCTTGCAGAGCAAGCTGCGGAGGAATGTGACTTTGAAGGTAATAAATTGGCTGCTTATGTTACGAAGTACGCCAAGGAAGCTAAAGGAAAACTGCGGCAACTAGATCGCGGTAAAGATATAACCACGTTCTTGGCAACTCAATCTGTTAAGCCTGAGAATTTTATCATGTTGTTGCAAAATGGTGCCCATGCGTATACTTCGACTAACAATGGTGAACAGGCAAGGGCTATCAGTATACTGCTTGGGGCCATGCTGACGCTTAGCCACGGAAAAGAATGAGAATGTGGCTGAGGGCACACTAGTGTTTGCGATGCCGTAGCTGGTGCATTGGCTAAACTCGAATTATGCAATTTTGGCGGCTCGCTCGTAACCGAAACCGTTGAGGACATAATGGCGAACGGTACGCTTGCTCAAAAAGAATGGGTAGCTGAAGCGGTGATTGAATCCACTGAGGAAGTTCCTGCCAGAATGAATATTTGCAGCTTTCAAGGCCACTGATTATTCCCTTTCAAGGCCACCGTTATTGCCAAAGAAGGCCAGTGGCGGACCGGTTCAAGGCCACTGACCCCCTTTGGTCAGGATTCGAGCATGGATTGTCCGTGCCGTTGCCTCATGTTGAACTCGCCGGTGTCGATCCATACCGTGTCGTGCACGATGCGGTCGAGGATGGCGTCGGCGATGGTGTCGCCGCCGAGACGGCTGTGCCATTCCTTGGTGGCCAGCTGGGTCGCGAACGCGGTGCCGGCGTTGTCGTAGCGCAGTTCCATGAGCTCAAGCAGGAAGCGCCTGAACTGCTCGTCGGGCTTGTCCACGAGCCATTCGTCGATCGCGAGCAGCGTGTACGTGGAGTATTTGCGCACGAGCTTGGCCGGACCTCCCGGCTTGAGGGCCGCGGCCGCGACCTGTTCCGCGAGGTCGGGCATCCGTATGCAGCAGGCCCGGTAGCGTCCCCTGCACGCGGATTTCACCAACGCGCATAGCAGGAACGACTTGCCCGATCCGGTGACTCCCTGGAACGCGACGTTCAGACGCTGTCCGAGGTAGTTGCCGGCGTCGAGTCCGGCGAGCACGCCGCGGTCGAGCCCGCGCTCCTCGGCGAGGTCGATGGTGCGCAGGTCGGCCTGCGGGTAGCGCAGTCCCGCCCGTTTGACCAGGCGTTGGATCTTCGCGTCGGTGTATCCGCCGTACGCGTTGTCGACCGCGAGGCCGACCACCTCGGCATGGTTCAGGGGCATGACGGTCCGTTCGTCGAGCCGTTCGAACGCGTCGAGCAGTTCGGCGGCGTTCATCTCGCGCAGTTTGCGTTTGGTCTCGGAATCGATGATCATCGCGCTCACCTGCCCATGTTCGCGTAGTAGTCGCCACCACGCACCCAGCCGCCGGCACCGTCATCGGATGTTTCCGTCAGCCCGCCGGTCATGTCCTGGCCGGCCTCGAGTATCGGCCTGATGTGCGAGTACCTTGGCGAGGCGACCGACTGCAGGGCCAGCGAGCACGCGTTCTCGAGACGCCGCTCGGAATAGCGTCTCGAGAGCCGCAGCACCGCCAACGCGGGCTCCACCCCCTGGTCGTCGAAGCGCTGCGCGGCGAACAGCCTCCCGACGACGTCCGCGCAGTCCGGTCCGACGCGTTTCGCCCATCGCTCGCAGCGTTCCCGGTCCCATTGCCTCCATCCGGCCTTCCCGGGCAGGTCGGTCTCGTTCGTGCTGTATCGGTTGGCCGCCGTGGCGGGCAGGAGTCTGTGCGTGCAGAGCCTGGAGCCCTTGTGCCACACCTCGAGCGTGTCGGAGCCGACGCGCAGGTCCACGACGGTTCCGGCGTAGGCGTACGGGACGGAATACCAGTTGCGCGCATACGCGACGTGGCAGTTGGACTGCACCTTCCTGCCGTATATCCAGTCCGCCACCTCGTACGCCGTTCCCGGCAGCGGTATCAGCAGCGGCCTCTCGTCGGACTCGAACACGGACCGTCTGGAGCCGTCGCGTTTCTGGAACGGACGGGAATTGTACTCGTCCAGCCACCCGCGGACGGCCCCGCGCAGCTCGTCCAGCGACGCGAACGCGCGGTCGCGCATCGCTCCCGCCAGCGCCATGGTCGCGTGCCATACCGTGTTCTCCGCTGACGGCTTGTCCTTCGGCCTGCGCACGCGTCCGGGGATCACCGCGGCGGAATAGTGCTCGGCCATGGAGCGGTACGCGTCGTTGAGCACGACCTCGCCGTCGCGCGGATGGCTGATCACGCCGGTCTTGAGGTTGTCGCACACCAGACGTGGCGTGGAGCCGCCGAACCACTCGTACATCGCAACGTGGCACCGCAGCCAGGCGTTCTGCCCCATGTCGAGCGTCGGCTCCACGAACGCGTACCGGCTGAACGGCAGCACCGCTACGAACAGGTACGCCTTCGAAACGTCGCCGGTGACCGGATCGACGATCCGCATGGTCTTGCCGGCCCAATCGACCTCGATGGTGCGTCCGGCCTTGTGCTCGACCCTGCTCGTCACACCGGTCCTCGCCACATAAGCGGCGTACTGCTTGCAGAAACGGTCGTAACCCATGCGCGGCCTGCCCGCGGCGGCGCATTCGTCGGCGTACTCGCCGTGCAGGATGCGCAGGGTCACTCCGACACGCGCGAGCTCGCGGTGGACCCTGGCCCAGTCGGGCTGCTCGTACACGCTTTCCCGTTCGCCCCTGCCGGGGAACAGCATCGAGTACACCTCGTCGTCCGGTTTCGTCTCAACGTCCGGATAGGCGATTCCCGCGGCCGCCGAGGCGGCCAGCACCTCGGCCACGCTCTGCCTGGCGATCCCCAACGATCTGGCGATCGCCCGCCCGGACAGACCCTGGTCGTTGAGGCGGAGTATCGCCTTGGCCTTGATTTTCCTTACCATTGTCGGTAACTCCTTTCACCACACGTCCCTCGCATGGTGAAAGGAGCCTAACAACCAGTGGCCTTGATACGCAATAACGGTGGCCTTGAACCGCAATAATCGTCAAAAAGCGCGATCGGCCTTCTTCGGCAATAACAGTGGCCTTGAAACGAGCAAATATTCACTTGATCTAAGGGTCTCTTTCGATATGCAGCTATCCACCGCTCGAGCAATAGGTAATATAATGATGCGCAAGCTTAACAATTAGAATAACCTGAGGTCAAAGGAGACAGATCATGTTCGGCAAAGTTCGTAAGACAAGAAGCGACTGCACCGTTGACACGTATGAGAAGAAGCACGACCTTCCAACCGGCACCATTCGAAATAAGGACGGGCGGAAAGCGCGCAAGGACAAGACGCTTGCAACGCTCCGTAAGGAAAATGGGAAAGACTATCGCTGATAAATCGGTTTCCGTTCAACAATGCGCCTTCTTAAAGGCACGGATGCAGTAAAACGCACAACGATGTTTCGAGCATACTTGTTACTCCCAATCAGGGAGTTCAAGAAAAAGTCACCAACTCGTACTGTGGACGCCAACTTGCAGCAACACACCACAATCGAGCAACTGAGGTGCGACCTCAACGACTACGTGTGGTGGTTCAATAATCAGCGACTCCACTCCACTCTTGGATACTGGAGTCCAAAAGAATTCACCGAACGAGGACTCATCTTCTAGGAAACCGTCCAACACACCGTTGCCAATTCACATCCCGTTGGATTGGTTTTCTGGATAGTTACCAATCTAACGGGTGTTGCACTTTCATTTAGACAACAAGATAATTAATTAGACAGTCTGGGGGATAGGCGATGTACATAAAGGAAATGCGCGTATTTGGATTCAAGAGATTTTCCAAGCTGCAAGTTGAATTCTCACCTGGAATTAATATTGTCGTCGGTGATAACGATGCGGGAAAGTCAACACTTCTCGAAGCCATCACCGCAGTATTAGATGGACAATATAGAGGAACCTCTTTAGCAAGGAATCTGTCGGAGGATTTATTTAATGCTGAAAATGTAGCCACATACATAAAAAAATATTCGTTCAGGAACTCAATGCGAACCGCCAGAGATTCTTATCGAAGCTGTATTTGGCGGTAATGACCAAGAAGAATTATTAGCTCTCTATGAAGGGGACGCCAATTCCAAGGGGGCGAAGGAATCTGGTATATCCCTTCGCATCACCTTGGATACAGACTCATTCGCCAATGAATATCAAGAATTCGTTGATTCCAGAGAATGCTTTGGAATTCCGATAGAGTACTACTCTTGTTCTTGGACTACATTTGCCCGTAAATCAATCCGCCCTGTCGGGATTAAATTCAATGCTTCACTAATTGGCGGAGGGCACGCATTTGCTTGGGCAAATGCTAAAGCGGTTGTTTCAAGAATTGCTCGGAATGTGCTGGAACCGAGTGATCGGATTGTTGTCTCTCAGGCGCATAGACAAATGAGAAGCAACTTTTCCACAAATGAAAAAGTCCAACAGATCAATGATAAGATATCCGAGAAAGTAGAAAGTCTAACCAGGAAAACGGTTACCTTAGGCTTCGAGGCAGATACCGTTAGTTCTTGGGAAAACGGCATTGTAACAAAATTGGAGAATATTCCTTTCTCAAATGTGGGAGATGGGACCAAAAGCATTATCACTGCAGAATTGGCACTATCGAAAAGTAAAGATGGTCAAAAAGATGTGATTCTTCTTGAAGAGCCAGAAAACCACTTATCTCATACACGGCTGAGCATGTTCCTCGACGATGTTAAAAAACGCTGTGGAGACATGCAATTGGTAGTAACAACTCATAGCAGTTTCGTGGCAAACAAACTTAACCTCAACAATCTCATACTATTAAACGGAGACGAATCAACTTCCTTCACAGATTTGCAAGAAGACACGTCTCGCTTTTTCATGAAGGCTCCTGGCTACAATACCTTACGAGTCTTGCTCTGTAGGGCATCAATACTTGTGGAAGGAAACGCCGACGAACTCGTTGTACAGCGCGCATACCTTGACTCGTATGGAAGGCTTCCGATTCAGGACGGCATTGACGTCATATCAGTGGGGGGAACCACTTTCTTAAGATTCTTGGAAATCGCTCAAAAAATCGAAAAAGATACTGTTGTCGTTACCGATAATGACGGGAATGTCAAAGCCCTTCGAAGCAAATACAAGGACTATCCTTTTATTAATTCGCCAGAAGCCACCAATGCCCATCAAGTCATTTCTTATGATGAAGGCTATCTCACTGAGGGGAAAGCGAAAAAAGTAAACTATAATACCCTCGAATCTGAGATATACGAGTCGGCAGGTGCGGAGAAGTTAGCTAAAATTCTGGGCAGATCAACTAATAACCGCGATGAAACACTCGACTATATGGAAAAACATAAAACCGAAGTGGCTCTAAAAATATTTGATGCAACAGAAAAGATAACATACCCAAATTACATTGTTAAAGCTATCGAATGGGCTGCCCGTAAAGTTGGCGCCAAGAAGGTTGGTGTTGGCAAATAATGTCTAGAATGTATCTAGCCGCGGCGGGTTCCGGAAAAACAACATTTCTTCTGGAAAAAACATCAGATAAAAGCAAGAGGTATCTATATACAACTTTTACGGATGAGAACGCAGAAAACGCTCGAGACATGCTCATCAAAAAATACGGATGCGTACCATCGAACGTGACCATTCTTCCATGGTTCAGCTTCCTGTTGGAACATGGGGTTCGCCCATTCCAAGGTGCCGCTGGTTTTAAGAATATGCAATTTACCGGCATACAGATAAAGCCAGAAGGCCGTAATTATTATAAACAGCCAGCCCTTAGACATTACTGCAACTCGTCCAACGCAATTTATGCGGCTAAGCTGTCTAAACTCGCTTTGCTCTGTAATAAGCAGAGTGACGGAGCAGTACTTAATAGACTGCAACGCATATTTGATGCTGTCCTGATTGACGAAGTTCAAGATATGGCTGGATACGACTACGAATTCATAGAACTTCTCATCAATTCCGATATCGATATAATCCTCTGTGGAGATGAGCGACAGAAAACTTATAGAACCAATGGAAGCCGCAAAAACAAGGGCAAAACACTTGAATGCTTTCTTCAGGAAAAGAAACTGACCGGTAGATGTCCAGTAGATCGAAGCACCTTGAACGGCAGCCACAGATGCGGAGAAACAATTATCCAGTTCGCCAACAAACTATATCCCACATTCCCCCAAACCAAATCTTTAGCGAAATCATCATCAAGCCGTCATTCTGGAGTTTGGCTTGTTCCAAATTCGTCCGCCCAACTCTACTCCGATAGATATCATCCAGTCGTCCTTCGCAATAAAAGCAATGTCAAAACCATAGATTCATCCAGCATTCTCAATTTCGGCAAATCTAAAGGAAGAACTTATGATGACGTTCTGATTTATCCTGTTGGCGATGTCCGAAAATGGCTCGGCGATCATGAAAAAGATTTAAAAAATCAAACACGTTCACGGTTTTATGTTGCAGTCACGCGAGCTCGCTACAGCGTCGGGATTGTCCTTCCCGACAAAGAAGCTGATCAGCTAAGTGACATTTATCATGTATGGAAAAACACTTTTGAGTAGAAGGGAGCTGCAGACATTTTCTTGGAGACTGAATGAAAGGATTATCGTATGTTCAGTCCCGAGGAACGGCAGCATGCGGTGGTAGTGTCCGAAAACCATAACCGTAATGAAAAAGATTCTTCCAACACCATGAGCCGGCAGACACAACACTGTTAAGGCATGCATCAAGTTACAATTAATCCTCATGACTTCGGCGAATAGGGGTGCAATGAAAACACTGGATGAGCTTATGCAGCATCTGTGCGATAACGGCATTGCTTGTTCTGGTGAATTGCAAAAAAGAGAATTGAAAAACCTGGGGTATTACCACGGCTATAAGGGGTACCGATTCGCTGGCATTGCAAAGAATCGTCTTCACTTGCAATCCTTCAAACAGATTTCATCGTTGAATTCTTTTGATATGGCGTTGAAATCTTTAATTTACCCTTGGATCATCGCCGTGGAAACCGCTTTGAAGAATTACACATTGGAGGAAGTTCTTCAAGATGCAGAGTCACCATTTCTTGATCAGATTTTTGCTCAAAGTCTGAATGCGTATAAGGAATATCGTGGCACTAAGAAGCAATATAAAACTGAGCTGCTGCGCCGATTGAGACTGAGAAATGAGATGGACAGTCTCCTATCTCAACGTTATAAAAGCTCCGTACCGGTTATTCAACTTTTTTTTGACGCCGATAAGCAAGTACCGATTTGGTCAATTTTCGAGGTGATTACCCTCGGAACTTTCGGAGCGTTCTACAAATGTTTGGATGCGCGCGTAAAGCAAGCGATTGTCCAAGAGCTGAATATGCCAAGCAACTTTAACTCGGCTTCACTTCTTGGCGATATTATTTTCACCCTTAAGGATCTTCGTAATGCTGTTGCCCATAATGGGATAGTGGTAGACGTCCGTTTCAAAAGTAATTCGGTTAACCAGGGTATCGGTAGGCTGATAAATGGAGATTCGAACATAACCGGCATCAATTTCAACGAAATAACAGACTACATTGTATTGCTGGCCTATTTGTTAACGAAACTTCAATTTGCCAAGGCAGACAGAACCAAATTCCTAGATGATTTTCTTACAATTTTGGAAGAATACAGAGCGTTGCTTCCTCAACCAATTTTCAGCAAGCTCGTAAGTTCACAGGCTGTGAGGAAGATTCATGAGGCGAGGAAGTTTTCAGATGGGAACGATTGAAAAAACCGTTCTATCGGCGTGTGGTATTTGTTTTCATGCTAGATTAAGCAATTAATTGCGGTGGAAGCCTTCGGGCGACACCTAGGAGGAGCCGATGCGTCGGCTCCTCTTTTTTAATATTTAATATCTTCCAGCCCATCGTTTTTCAGTCGCCTATCTCAATCGCGTGAATCGTGATTTCACCATCTTCCGAGGACTCAGCTTTTCTGAATTCCAGGCTGAGTTCCATGCCAATCTCGTCGAACTCACCGTTCAGATTGCGCACCAGCACATCGGCTAATCGACCACTAGATTTTTCAGTTACCTTATCTCCACTCTGGTAAGACGCATTGTGCTTAACGCCCAGGGTATTCGCTCCTTTATTTATTCGATGGATAACATGCGGGCGATCCGCATTCACCATGAGCCATGTTTTCTTCGCGAGCGCGACGGGCTTTCAACAGATAG